>JABEBX010017494.1_pt1 | contig 13315 bp, 8 predicted proteins | sample 7245971 | NCBI WGS metagenome assembly JABEBX01 (sample SAMN14506365, study PRJNA622280) | hot springs metagenome | biome: hot spring [ENVO:00000051]|acidic hot spring [ENVO:00002120]; feature: spring [ENVO:00000027]|sediment [ENVO:00002007]; material: sediment environment [ENVO:01001048]... | reverse complement strand
GCGCCATGCCGCTCGATCGCCAGCACGCACAGCGCCGCGGTATAACCGGCAGTACCCAACGCCATAGCCTGTCGCGCGGTGAAGGCCTTGGGCAGCCGGATCAACCAGTCTCCATTGAGCCGCGCTCGCTGGCTCAGGCAGCCCCAATGCGTTTCGCCCACGCCCCAGCCGTTGAGCACCCAGCGGTCGCCAGGCTGCCAGTCGGCATGCGTGCTTTCAAGCACCGTGCCCGCGCCGTCGATGCCCGGCACCATGGGCCAGCGCCGCACGACCGGGCCGCGGTTGGTCAGCGCCAGCGCGTCTTTGTAGTTCAGGGTGGAATATTCCACCGCGACGGTCACGTCTCCCGCGGGGAGCTCTTCGTCTGGCCATGCCGCCAGGGTGGCACTGAAGCCTTGATCGGTCTGATTGAGTTTCCAGGCAGTGAACATCGTGTTTTCCCGTTGAGGCGGCAATGCTTCTTGCACTGCACAATGATTGACACATTCAAGCGTTCTATCTAAATTCACGCGATTATGCGTGTCAACCCCTTGTTCGCCCAGATTGCCTTGGCCTGTTGCCTGTCAGGGCCATGCGGCATCACCTCAGTCTGGGCCGGCCCGCGTGTGCTGCCCCAGATCGACCCGGCCCAGCCCTCTGAAAAAGCGGTGCAAGACGTGCAAAACGCCCAGCGCGACGACGCCTCACTGCGCCAGTGGCTGACGCAAAACGGCTTTGTGCATCAGGTCTCCACCCGGGCTTCCGATCTGGTGGTCAATGCGCTGAGCTTTCTGGGCGTGAAATATCGCTACGGCGGCGACTCTGCGCGCAGCGGCTTCGATTGCTCGGGTTTTGTGCGCTACGTCTATCAGGAAACGCTGGGCACGGTGCTGCCGCACAACGCCGCGGAGCAGGCGCACGAAGGCGAAAAGATTCCAGAAAGCCAGCTCAAACCGGGCGATCTGGTGTTTTTCAACACGCTGCGCCGAGCCTTCTCGCATGTGGGCATTTACATCGGCGATGGTCAGTTCATTCACTCTCCCCGACCAGGCCAGACTGTGCGCGTCGAAAATCTCGATTCGCCTTACTGGGCCAAACGCTTCGACGGCGCGCGCCGCATCATGACGAGCCCGCAGACCGAAGTCGCGCAAGACGACCCAGGCAGCAGCCCGAGCGATGCGGCGGCACAGGCGGGGCAATAAGAGAGCTCGGCACTCACTTCCGGGCAGCTTAGAAAAACGGGCCGAGGCCCGTTTTTCTATCGCCGTGGCGGCGGCAGATCGGTACAGCTGCCCTCTGCCGCCTCAGCCGCCAGACCCACGGATTCGCCCAGCGTGGGATGCGGATGGATGGTGCGGCCGATGTCCACCGCGTCCGCCCCCATCTCGATCGCCAGAGCGATTTCGCTGATGAGGTCGCCCGCGTGGGTGCCGACAATACCGCCGCCGACGATGCGGTGCGTCGCCTTATCGAACAACAGCTTGGTGAAACCCTCGTCACGCCCGTTGGCGATGGCCCGACCCGATGCCGTCCACGGAAACAGCCCCTTGGTCACGGCGATGCCTTGCGCTTTGGCTGCGTCTTCGGTCAGGCCGACCCAGGCGATCTCCGGATCGGTATAGGCCACGCTGGGAATCACCCGCGCATCGAAGGCCGACTTCGCCAGCGCGTCGTCGCCTTTGAGTTCACCCGCGCACACCTCGGCGGCGACATGGCCCTCGTGCACCGCCTTGTGCGCCAGCATGGGCTGACCGACGATGTCACCAATGGCATGGATATGCGGCACGTTGGTGCGCAACTGCGCATCCACCGGAATGAATCCGCGCTCGTTCACCGCCACGCCGGCCTTGTCGGCCGCGATTTTGCGGCCATTGGGCGCGCGGCCCACGGCTTGCAGCACCAGGTCGTAGCGCTGCGGCTCGGTAGGAGCGCCTTCGCCTTCAAACGTCACCCAGATGCCGTCGGGCTTGGCTTGGGCGGCCACCGTCTTGGTCTTGAGCATCATGCGGTCGAAGCGCTTGGCGTTGAGCTTCTGCCAGACCTTCACCAGATCGCGGTCGGCGCCGGGCATCAGACTATCTAGCATTTCCACCACATCCAAGCGCGCGCCCAACGTGGAATACACCGTGCCCATCTCCAGCCCGATGATGCCGCCGCCGACGATGAGCATCTTCTTCGGCGCCTGCTCCAGGGTGAGCGCACCGGTGGAATCGACGATGCGCGGGTCATCGGGCAAGAAGGGTAGTCGCACCGCCTGACTTCCGGCCGCGATGATGGCGCGCTGAAAGCCCACCGTCTGCGTGGCGCCGGTCTTGTTCTGGCCCTCGCCCTCGGTGAGTTCGACCTGCACATGGTGCGCGTCGATGAACGCCCCATAGCCGCGCACGACGGTGACCTTGCGCATTTTCGCCATGGCCGCCAGACCGCCGGTGAGCTTGCCCACCACCTTGGCCTTGTGCGCCGCCAGCTTGGCGCGATCGACCTTGGGCGCGCCGAATTCCACCCCGAGGTCGGCGAAATGCGCCGCTTCGTCCATGACCGCGGCCACGTGTAGCAGCGCCTTGCTGGGTATGCAGCCGACGTTGAGGCACACGCCCCCCAAAGCGGCGTAACGCTCGACCAGCACCACCTTCAGGCCCAGGTCGGCGGCGCGAAATGCTGCGGAATATCCCCCGGGGCCAGCGCCGAGCACCAGCACGTCGCACTCCACATCGACCTTGCCAGAGAACGCTGCGGCAGCCTGCGGCGCAGGTGAGGTTTGTGGCGCCGTGTTTCGTGACCAGCGATTGATCGACCGCGATCTGGTCTCCGGCCTTCACCAGAACCTCGATCACTTCCACATCCTTGAAGTCCCCGATATCGGGAACCTTGACTTCGATGATGGCCATATCGCGCTCCCGGTCAGATCAGCACACGCCGCAGATCGGCGAGCAACTCGCCGAGCACGGTGGTGAAGCGTGCGGCCATCGCCCCGTCGATGACGCGGTGGTCGTACGACAGCGACAGCGGCAGCATCAGCCGTGGCTGGAATGCGGCGCCGTCCCAGACCGGTTTGATCTGCGATTTGGACAGCCCCAATATGGCCACTTCCGGCGCATTGATGATGGGCGTGAAGGCCGTTCCGCCCACACCGCCCAGGCTGGAAATGGTGAAGGTCGCGCCCTGCATGTCTGAAGGCTTGAGCTTGCCTTCGCGCGCCGTCGCGGCCAGCTCGCCCATTTCCTTGGCGATTTGCGCCAGGCCCTTCTTGTCCACATCCTTGAGCACCGGCACGACCAGGCCTTGCGGCGTATCGGCCGCGAAACCCAGGTGGATGTAGTCCTTCAGAATGAGGTTCTCGCCGCTTTCATCGAGCGAACTGTTGAATGCGGGCATTTGCTTGAGCACCGTCACGCAGGCTTTCATCACAAAGGCGAGCATGGTGAGTTTCACGCCTTGCTTGGCCATGCGTTCGTTGCTGCTCTTACGGAAGTCTTCCAGCTCGGTGATGTCGGCCTCGTCGAACTGGGTGACATGCGGAATCATCGCCCAGTTGCGCGCCAGATTGGGACCCGAGAGCTTTTTGATGCGCGACAGCGGCTGGCTGCTGACCGGGCCGAACTTGGCAAAATCCACCTTGGGCCAAGGCAGAAGCGTGAGCCCGCCCAGGCTGGCCGCGCCCTTGCCCGCACCGACTCCCGCCACAGCCGCGGCCTGAGTCACGGTCTGGCCTGACATCACCGCCTTGACGAAGGCTTGCACATCCTCCGCGGTGATGCGGCCCTTGCTGCCGCTGCCCTTGACTTCCGCCAGCGGCACGCCGAGTTCACGCGCCAGCTTGCGCACACTCGGCGAAGCGTGCGGCAACAGCGCAGTGGTTGCTGCAGGCTCGTGCACCGGTAGCGCGGCGGTAGGCGGGGTGTGGTGACGCGGCTCGGAGGCGAAACCCACGCCAACCGCTGCAGGAGGCAGCGCGACAGGCGGCGATGCCTCGGGCTGCGCAGGCTCGGCTGCTGCTGGAACGGCCGGACGTGACCAGCGATTGATCGACCGCGATCTGGTCTCCGGCCTTCACCAGAACCTCGATCACTTCCACATCCTTGAAGTCCCCGATATCGGGAACCTTGACCTCGACGACGGCCATGTTGGGTGTCTCCTGTTGTGAGTGCGTTCGGCGGTCGTTCAGGCGTAGAGCGAGAACACCTTCTCCGTGTCGATGCCGTACTTGGCAATGGCCTCGGTGAGCTTGGCCGCCGGCAGCGCACCCTCATCGACCAGACCGCGCAGCGCAGCCAGCACGATGTAGTGGCGATCGACCTCGAAGTGGCGGCGCAGCTCGGTGCGGGTATCCGAGCGGCCGAAACCGTCGGTACCCAGCACCCGGTAGTTGCGTCCCTTGGGCAGGAAGGGACGGATTTGTTCAGCGAACAGGCGCACATAGTCGGTGCTGGCCACCACCGGGCCTGCGTGCTTGTCGAGCTGCTGCGTGACGAAGGGCACGCGCGGCTTGTCGGTCGGGTGCAGCAGGTTCCAGCGCTCGGCAGCCTTGCCATCACGCGCCAGTTCGTTGAAGCTCGGGCAGCTCCACACGTCGGCGGCGACGCCCCAGTCGCTTTCCAGCAGTTGCTGCGCCGCCAGACTTTCGCGCAGGATGGAACCGGAGCCGAGCAACTGCACGCGCTGCTTGACCTCGGCCTTGCCCGGCTTGCACAGATACATGCCCTTGAGAATCTGCTCTTCGGTGCCCGGCTGCAGCCCGGGTTGGGCGTAGTTTTCGTTGAGCAGGGTCAGGTAATAGAACACGTTCTCCTGATTCTCGACCATGCGCTTGAGACCCGCATGCAGGATGACGGCCACCTCGTGGGCGAAGGTCGGGTCGTAGCTGATGCAGTTGGGCACGTTGGCGGCCATGACCTGGCTGTGGCCGTCTTCGTGCTGCAGCCCTTCGCCGTTGAGCGTGGTGCGCCCGGAGGTGCCGCCCAGCAGGAAGCCGCGCGCCAACATGTCGCCCGCGGCCCAGATCAGGTCGCCGATGCGCTGGAAGCCGAACATCGAATAGAAGATGTAGAACGGAATGGTGATGCGGTTGCTGTGCGAGTAGCTGGTGGCCGAGGCGATCCACGAGCACATGCCGCCCGCTTCGTTGATGCCTTCCTGCAGGATCTGGCCCTGTTTGTCTTCGCGGTAATACATCACCTCGCCACGATCGACCGGGGTGTATTTCTGTCCTTCCGGCGCGTAGATGCCAATCTGCCGGTACAGCCCTTCCATGCCGAAGGTACGGGTTTCGTCCACCAGAATGGGCACGACGCGCGGGCCCAGCGTCTTGTCGCGCAGCAGTTGGTTGAGGCAGCGCACATAAGCCTGGGTGGTGGAGATTTCGCGGCCCTCGGCCGTGGCTTCGAGCATGGGCTGGAAAATCTCTTTCAGATCGGGCACGGGCAGATGTTCGTCGGCCTTTTCGCGGCGCTGCGGCAGCGGGCCGCCCAGGGCCTTGCGACGCTCCATCAGGTACTTCATTTCCGGCGTGTCGTCGGCCGGTTTGAAGAACGGCAGCTTGGGCAGTTCGCTGTCGGGCACCGGGATGTTGAAGCGGTCGCGGAATTCGCGAATGTCTTCATCGGTGAGCTTTTTGACCTGGTGCGCCACATTGCGCGCCTCGGCCGCGCGGCCCATGCCATAGCCCTTGATGGTCTTGACCAGCAGCACCGTGGGGCCGCCCTGATGGTTGGCCGCAGCGTGGAAGGCGGCATAGACCTTTTGCGGATCGTGGCCGCCGCGGTTCAGGCGCCAGATGTCTTCGTCGCTCATGTGCTCGACCATCTTGAGCAGGCGCGGGTCGCGGCCGAAGAAATGCTTGCGCACGAAGGCGCCGTCATTGGCCTTCATCGCCTGATAGTCGCCGTCGAGCACATCCATCATCACCTGACGCAGGATGCCGTCTTTGTCGCGCGCCAGCAGCGGGTCCCAGTAAGAGCCCCAAATGAGTTTGATGACGTTCCAGCCCGAGCCGCGGAACTCGGCCTCGAGCTCCTGGATGATCTTGCCGTTGCCGCGCACCGGGCCGTCGAGGCGCTGCAGATTGCAGTTGATGACGAACACCAGGTTGTCGAGCTTTTCGCGCGCCGCCAGCCCCACGGCGCCGAGCGCCTCGGGCTCGTCCATTTCACCGTCGCCGCAGAAAGCCCAGACCTTGCGCTTGGAGGTATCGGCAATGCCACGGGCATGCAGATACTTGAGATAGCGGGCCTGGTAGATCGCCATGATCGGCCCCAGCCCCATGCTCACTGTTGAGAATTGCCAGAAGTTCGGCATCAACTTGGGGTGGGGGTAGCTCGACAGCCCTTTGCCGCCGACTTCCTGGCGGAAATGCAGGAGCTGCTCTTCCGTCAACCGCCCTTCCATATAGGCGCGGGCGTAGATGCCCGGCGCGCTATGGCCCTGAAAGTAAATCAGATCACCGCCGTGCTCGGCCGTGGGCGCGTGCCAGAAATGGTTGAAGCCGGTGCCATACATGGTGGCCAGCGATGCGAACGAGGCCATATGCCCGCCCAGATCGCCTCCATCGGCCGGATGCAGACGGTTGGCATGAACCACCATCGCCATGGCGTTCCAGCGCATGTAGGCGCGCAGCCGCTCCTCGATCTCGACATTGCCCGGGCTGCGCACCTCGTCGTCGGTGGCAATGGTGTTGACGTAGGCGGTGTTGGCCGAGAAGGGCACGTCCACGCCGTTCTGCCGCGCTTCGGCGATCAGCGATTCGAGGACGAAATGCGCCCGCTGCGGGCCTTCGGCGGCGATCAGCGCGTCGAGCGCGTCCAGCCACTCTCGGGTTTCCTGGGGATCGGCATCTCCCGCGGCGGCGGAAAGTGAGCTGGGTTGCATCTCGGGTAAGGCGGCCATCATGTTCTCCTCATGAATTTGTGGCGCAGTATCGCAAACAATTTTTCAAATCACAAGATTTGATTTCGCATCGTGAAATTAAAGGCGCGGTTTTGCCCGATTTCTTTCGCCGGTCTGCCTCGTTTGAAGATCGAACTGCGTCAACGCAAAATCTGCTGGTCAACTCAACTACCGGGCGGTTCTCGACAAAACGCAGGGCCGACATTTGAGGGCTCTGTGTTCCAGACACTCTAGACTGCTCCTGTGAATCCTTCAAAGCACGTTCCCACTTTCCGCCGTCGCAGTTGGCCGCAGCGCTTCGGGCTGTTGCGCGCGCGCGCGCTGCTGCGGCGCATGCAGTCCGACCGTGTGCTGCTGGTGCTGCCTCTTGTCGTCTTCATTCTGTTTCTGGCGGCCATGGCCGCGCTGGTGAGCTATTCGCAGCAGGCCGACCTGCAACGCGACAAAGACAATTTGCAGCGCGATAGCGAATGGGCGCAGCAACGCATCAGCCTCGACCTCACCCTCGCGCAGGACCAAGTGCAGGCCATCGCCAACAACCTCTCTCTGCATGAAGACCGACCCGGGCCGTTCGACGTGCAGGCACTGCGCTTGCTGCGACGCTATCCGCAGTTGCTTTTGGTGTACTACGCACATCCCGATGGCGCCGTGGTGTTCAAAAAAGGCAACCCCAACCTCGCCACCGAGCAGATCGCCACCTTGGTGGGCAAGACCCTCAAGCGCGCCAACAGCCTGCAACTCATGCAGCAGGCGCTGGTCAGTCAGCGCACCGCGTACTCAACACCCTTCAAGGGCGCCGACAACGGCTGGCTGCTCGAAACCGCCACGCCCGTGGTGCGCAACGACCAGCTCGCCGGCGTGGTGGGCGTGGTGTACTCCGTCGATGGCATCTTGCGCAACTCGGTGCCGGAAGACCTCAATGCCAGCTATGCCGTTTCGCTCCTCGGCCCCGACAACCAGTTGCTCGACAGCGCTTCAAGCCAGCCCATACGCGACAAGGCGCTGCAGTACCGCGCGCCCCTGCCCCCGTTCGAGCCCGGCCTGGTGCTGCAGGTCAGCAGCTATCGCAGCAGCCCGAGCTGGACGACCAAGGGCCTGTACTGGAGCGTGTTCCTGCTGTCGGCGCTCACCCTGTGGACGTTATTGACGAGCTGGAACCAGCTGCGCCAACGCCTGAGCGCACAAGAGGCGCTCACCCGCGAAACCGCCTTTCGCCGCGCCATCGAAAACTCGCTCTCCACCGGCATGCAGGCGGTGGACATGCAGGGCCGCATTCAATATGTCAACCTGTCGTTCTGCCGCATGACCGGCTTTGAAGACAGCGACCTGATCGGCAGCCAGCCGCCCTACCCTTACTGGCCCGCGCAACAAGGCGCTGAAATGGCCCTGGCCATTCAGCAAAGCCTCGATGGCCTGGCGCCGCCCTCGGGATTCGCGCTCAAAATCCGCCGCAAGAACGGCAGCGAGTTCGACGCGCGGGTCTATGTCTCGCCGCTGATCGACGTGCGCGAGAAGCAGACGGGCTGGATCATGTCGGTCACCGACATCACCGAGCCCACCCGCATCCGCCAGGAACTCGCCGCCTCGCACGAGCGTTTCGTCGCCGTGCTCGAAGGGCTGGACGCCGCGGTGTCGGTGATCTCGCTGGGTACCGAAGAGCCGCTGTTCGCCAACAAGCTCTACCGCCAGTGGTTCGGCGCGTCGGTGCATGGCCACCTCATGCTCAATGGCGGGCAGATGACCTCGGTGGCCGACGACGATCATGTCGACACCGTCGACTCGTTTGCCGGCCTGCCCGCCGACGAAATCCTCGACGGCCACTCCAACGCGCATGAAACCCACGTCGAAGCGCTCGACCGCTGGTTCGACGTGCGCCAGCGCTATATGCAATGGGTGGACGGCCGGGTGGCCCAGTTGCTGATCGCCACCGACATCACCCCCCGCAAGCGCGCCGAAGAGACCGCGCGCAAGCAGGAAGAAAAGGCCCAGATCACCAGCCGACTGATCACCATGGGCGAGATGGCCTCGTCGCTGGCGCACGAGCTCAACCAGCCGCTCACCGCCATCAGCAACTATTCCTCAGGCATGATCGCCCGCGTCAAGACGCACGGCATGACCCAGCAGGAATTGATCGATGCGCTGGAAAAAACAGGACGGCAGGCGCAGCGGGCCGCCGGGGTCATCAAACGGGTGCGCGACTTTGTGAAAAAGAGCGAGCCCGCGCGGGTGTCGTGCCGCGTGCAGGACATTGTGCGCAACACCCTGGAACTGGCCGATATCGAGCTCACCCGGCGCAATGTGCGGCTGCTCAACTTCGTCGCCCCCGGCATTCCCACGCTGTACGCCGATCCGATTCTGATCGAGCAGGTGCTGCTCAACCTGCTGCGCAATGCGGCCGAATCGGTGGACAAGGCCGGGCGCCAAGGCAATCTGCGCAGCATCGAACTCAAGATCATGTCGGATGCCGAGCGGGTGACTTTCACCGTGAAAGATCACGGCACCGGCATCGATGAAGCCGTGATGGAGCGACTGTTCGAAGCCTTCTACACCACCAAGGCCGAAGGTCTGGGCATCGGCCTGAACATCTGCCGCTCGATCATCGAGTATCACCAGGGCCGTCTCTGGGCCGAGAATTATTACAATCAGTCGGTGATTGCCGGATGCCTCTTCAGCTTCACCCTGCCGCTCGGAGCCCCCAAAGAGCGGCCTCGGCCACCGGCTCCCTCCGGCGATTCCGCGCATCCCGACTTCCTTCCGTCCCGCTTGTGATCCCCGGCCACTGAAGCCCCACTTCTCATCACTTCCCCATCCTTCTCGATCGCTCATGAAAACAGCCAACAAAGGTACCGTGTATGTGGTGGATGACGACGAGGCCGTGCGCGATTCGCTGCAGTGGCTGCTCGAAGGCAACGACTACCGCGTGCGCTGCTTCGAATCCGCCGAAAGTTTCCTCACCCGTTTCGACCCGCGCGAAGTCGCCTGCCTCATCGTCGACGTGCGCATGCCCGGCATGAACGGCCTGGAGCTGCAAGATGAATTGCTGCATCGTGGCTGCAGCATGCCGCTGGTGTTCATCACCGGTCATGGCGATGTGCCGATGGCGGTGGACACCATGAAAAAGGGCGCGATCGACTTCATCGAAAAACCGTTCAACGAAGTCGTGCTGCGCGACCTCGTCGATCGCATGCTGCAGAAAGCGCGTCTGACCGCCGATCAGCAGCAGGCCGAAGCCAGCCGCGGCGCCCTGCTGGGCCGACTCACTGCGCGCGAGTCGCAGGTGCTCGAACGCATCGTGGCCGGACGGCTGAACAAGCAGATCGCCGACGATCTCAACATCAGCATCAAGACCGTTGAAGCGCACCGTGCCAACATTATGGAAAAGCTCAACGTCAGCACCGTGGCCGATCTGCTCAAGATTGCGCTCGGCGCACCGAAATAAATCCATCCCCTCCCCATGCACCACGCCCGCACCACGCGGGCGTGGTGCATTTTTCCAAGCCCATTCCCATGACAGCCCAACGCATCGACGGTCTCGCCCTCTCCGCCCAAATCCGCCAGCAGGTCGCGCAGCGCGCGCAGACCTGCACCGCTGCGGGACATCGCCCCGGCCTCGCCGTCATTCTGGTGGGCGACAGCCCGGCCAGCCAGGTCTATGTGCGCAACAAAATCAAGGCCTGCGAGCAGACCGGTATCCACTCGGTGCTGGAGCAATACGCCGCCGACCTGCAAGAAGCCGCGCTGCTGCAGCGCATCGCCGCGCTCAACGCCGATCCGGCGATCCACGGCATCCTGGTGCAATTGCCCCTGCCCCGTCACATCGACGCCAACAAGGTGATCGAAGCCATTGCCCCGACCAAGGATGTGGACGGCTTTCATGTCGCCAGCGCAGGGGCGTTGATGGTGGGACAGCCTGGCTTCAAGCCCTGCACGCCCTATGGCTGCATGAAAATGCTCGAATCCATCGGCCTGCGCGATCTGCGCGGCAAGTCGGCGGTGGTGGTGGGCCGCTCGAACATCGTCGGCAAGCCGATGGCCTTGATGCTGCTAGCGGCCAACGCCACGGTCACCATCGCGCACAGCGGCACGGCCGATTTGGCTGCGGTGTGCCGCCAGGCCGATATTCTGGTGGCCGCCGTCGGGCGTGAAAACCTGATCACTGCCGACATGGTCAAGCCCGGCGCCGTGGTGATCGACGTGGGCATGAATCGCAACGCAGCGGGCAAGCTCTGCGGCGATGTGGACTTCGACGGCGTCAGCGAAGTCGCCGGCTGGATCACCCCGGTACCCGGCGGCGTCGGGCCCATGACCATTGCGATGCTGCTGGTCAATACCCTGGAGTCGTGCGAGCGGGCCCACGCCCGCCCATAATTTCAGCTTCATCCCCGACCCGACTTGATGCACCGACCGACGCCATGACTCTTGCTCTGCCAGCCAACAACCCGCTGTGTGATTTTCGCGATCTTCCCGACTATGCCGCAATAAAACCCGAGCACATCGAGCCCGCGCTCGACGCGCTGATTCACGCGGCGGAACAAACGCTGGATCAGGTCACCGCAACCAGCACTGCCCCCACCTGGGCCGCCGTGGTTGAGCCGCTGGAGCGCGCCACCGAGCATCTGGGCCGTGCCTGGGGTGTCGTCGGCCACCTCAACGCCGTGGCCGACACCCCCGCCCTGCGCGCCGCCTACAACGCCATGCTGCCCAAGGTCACCGAGTTCTGGACCCGGCTGGGCCAGAACGAGGGGCTGCTGCGGCAATATCAGGCGCTGCACGACAGCGCCGAGTTTTCCCGCCTCAGCCCGACGCGCCAGCGCATTATCGGGCACGCCTTGCGTGACTTCCGCTTGAGCGGTGCGCTGCTCGAAGGCCCCGCCCGCAGCCGCTACGCCGAAATTCAGGAGCGCCTGGCCGCGCTCAGCCAAACCTTCTCCGAACATGTGCTCGATGCCACGGCGGCCTATGCCGAATACGTCGGCGAAGAGCAAACCGCCGGCATTCCGACCGACGCCCTGCAGGCCGCGCGCGAAGCCGCCGAGCGCGACGGCAAACCCGGCTATAAATTTACCCTGCACTATCCGTCGTACATGCCCGTGCTGCAGCACGGCGAACATCGTCCGCTGCGCGAACGCCTCTACCGCGCCTACGTCACCCGTGCCAGTGAGCTGGGCGATGCAAAGTTCGACAACTCCGCCGTCATGGCCGAAATTCTCGCCCTGCGCGACGAAGAAGCCCGTCTGCTCGGCTACGCCAACTACGCCGAAGTCTCGCTGGTGCCCAAAATGGCCGACACCCCGGAGCAGGTGCTGCACTTTCTGCGAGACCTCGCTGCCCGCGCCCATCCCTTCGCCCAGCGCGACCTCGATACCCTGCGCGCCTTCGCGCAAACAGAGCTTGGCCTGGCCCCGCTCGAAGCCTGGGACATCGCCTGGGCCTCCGAGAAACTGCGGCAGTCGCATTACGCCCTGTCGGAGCAGGAAGTGCGGCAATATTTCACCCTGCCCACCGTCATCGCCGGGCTATTCCGCGTGGTCGAAACCCTGTTCGGCGTGAAGCTGCGGCGGGTGGAGGGCGACATTCACGCCTGGCACGCCGATGCCGAGCTATATCGCATCGAAAACACCGAGGGTCGCAGCGTCGGTCTGTTCTACCTCGACCTGTACGCCCGCGACGGCAAACGCTCGGGCGCGTGGATGGATCATGTGCGTTCGCGCTGGCTGCGCGCGGACGGCACGCTGCAAACTCCGGTCGCCACTCTCACCTGCAACTTTCCCTCGCCCGTGGGCGGAAAGCCCGCCCTGCTGAGCCACGACGACGTGCAGACCCTGTTCCACGAGTTCGGCCACGGGCTGCACCACATGCTCACCCAGGTGGACGACATCGCCGTGTCGGGCATCTCTGGCGTCGAATGGGACGCGGTGGAACTGCCCAGCCAGCTGATGGAAAACTTCTGCTGGGAATGGGAAGTGCTGCGTTTTCTGACCCATCATGTGGAAACCGGCCAAGCCATGCCGCGCGCCTTGTTCGACAAAATGCTGGCCGCGAAAAACTTCCAGTCCGGCATGCAGACCCTGCGTCAGGTCGAGTTTTCGCTGCTCGATATGCGCCTGCACCACGACTTGCGCACTTTCACACCCGAAGCGATTGAAGCGCTGGTGGCGGAGAACCGCAACGAGATCGCCGTGCTGAAGCCACCGGCGTTCAACCGCTTCGTCAACAGCTTCTCCCACATCTTCGCCGGGGGCTATGCAGCGGGCTACTACAGCTACAAATGGGCTGAAGTGCTGTCGGCCGACGCCTTTGAGCGCTTCGAACAAGAAGGCCCGCTCAATCCGCAAGTGGGCAAGAGCTATCAGCAAGCCATTCTCGCCGTGGGCGGAAGCCGCGATGCCATCGACTCGTTCAAGGCCTTCCGTGGCCGCGAGCCGCGCATCGATGCCCTGCTCCGCCACAGCGG
>JABEBX010020725.1_pt1 | contig 13316 bp, 9 predicted proteins | sample 7245971 | NCBI WGS metagenome assembly JABEBX01 (sample SAMN14506365, study PRJNA622280) | hot springs metagenome | biome: hot spring [ENVO:00000051]|acidic hot spring [ENVO:00002120]; feature: spring [ENVO:00000027]|sediment [ENVO:00002007]; material: sediment environment [ENVO:01001048]... | reverse complement strand
GTGGGGCAGATCGGCCTACCCTTCTCGGAAAGCGGCGCCATCCACATCTTTGGGTTTGCGTTACCGCTCGAGCCTGACTCAACCATCATCGCCAGCGTGCGATGGGCGGGCTCGCTGCACCTGCGCATCGAGGAGATTGCGCCGTCGGATGCAACAGCAGCAAGCCAGGCCACAGCCCTGGCGACTCTGGTCACCCTGGCGCGCGGCTTTACCCAACCGCTGGCCCCAAACACCGCCAATAACAGTCTCAAGGAGTTGCTGAAGACCGCAGTGGTGACGCAGCATCGCGACCGCGTGGTGATCACAGCCACACTGCCGGGCGACTTCTTCGCCGGGCTTTAGCCGAAGCTGCTCGCTCGCTGTGCGATTCTAAAGCCCGCGGGGCGGGGGTGGTTGCCCCATGCCAATTGCAGCGGCCCGAACGCCTGTTCATGCAGGCTTGCGTGAGGTTATGGCAACCGCTTCTTTTCTATCGAAGACTGTTCTCTTTCCCCTGACGGCCGATCCCGGATCTCGGCTCTCCTGTTACTCTCAATCCGTGGGCTTCAATGAATTTCTAGGGAACGCGGCGACGGTAACGCACCTGCGCGAGAGTGTGCGCACAGGACGTTTTCCGCACTCCATGATCCTGGCCGGACCTCGCGGAGCCGGCAAGTACACGCTGGCGTTGATGCTGGCCCGGGCCGTGAACTGCCTGAACCCCGCCGAGTCGGACGGTCTGCCCGACTTCTGCGGCGTGTGCCGCAACTGCAAGCGCATCGCGGATGCCGCCAACCTGGACGCGCTGGTAGCAGAGGCCGCGGAGGCGCGCGAGGATCTGCGCGAGACCGACAAACGCGAGACACGAATTTTCGTGCAGACGCATCCCGATGTGCTGGTCGTCCCGCCCGATCCGCCGCAGCTTCTCATCAAGCTCGGCCAGGTGCGGCAGGCGATTCACGCGGCCTACTATCGCCCGCCAACAGAAGCCAGACGCGCGTTCACGATTTTTACCTCGTCGGCGTTTATGAAGGAGGCGGCAAACAGTCTGCTCAAGTTGCTCGAAGAGCCGCCGGAGCACACCACGCTCATTTTGCTCGCTGAAAATCCACAAGAGCTGTTGCCGACGATCCGCTCGCGCGCCGTGATTCATCGGCTGGGCGCGCTGCCTGCTGAAGAGCTTGAGGCGCTGCTCGCCCAGCGGCGGCCGGAGCTGAGACCGCAGCAACGGGCATTGGCCGCACGCCTGGCCCAGGGCGCGGTGGGACGCGCGCTTTCGCTCGATCTCGCCGCGTACCTGATCAGCCGCAACGACGCGCTGACGATCTTGCGCACGGCGCTCGGGGAGCCCGATTACTCGACCCTCTTTCACGCCACCGAGACCTATCGCGCCGGCGCGGACGGGCAGGAAAAGACCGTCAGCCTGCTGCGTGCGCTTGGCGGCCTTATCGAAGACCTGCTGCTCGTCGTTGCCGGAACGTCGGCGCTGATCCGGAATCTCGATCTCGAGGCAGAACTCGCGCGCCTTGCTGCAAACCTCGATGTGGAATGGATCGACGGCGCCGCGCGCGCACTGGTGCAAGTGGAGCAAGGCATGCGCCGCAACCTGCTGCGATCACTCTCGCTTGACGCCATGGCGGTGGGGATGGAGAGGCAAGGAACAGGCGGCAGACAATAAGGACCGGCGGCTCTTTGAGGGTCGTCCTCCCTAAAAAAATCTTCCTGCTCGTTGTTTCCTGCTATCGAGATTCTGTCGCTAGACGCTCTGCGCGATCGCCCCGCAGAAACATGGTGCAACCCCCTTACGGTGCAAGGCATCTTTCTCTTGTAAGAGTACTCACACGATGACGATGGTCCCCTGGGAGATAGCCTCCCACAGCGAGGGAGAAGCGTCTGCCTTTTCAACGTGTGAAACCATATCCTTGTGCATTTGTGGCTTCGGCAGATGCCTGAATGGAGTGCGGACCGTCCAAGTCTGCTTTCGCTGTGTTGCGTTGCCTGGCCTTGGCTCCGATGTTTTGGTGCACGAGAGAGGTCGTATTTTATGAGTATGTCCCCGGTTCTGCCAGAGACGCGAAATGCCGAGCCCAGACGTTTATCTGCGCGCGCCTCCAAGCCGTTTCCCACGGCGCAACCTTACCGCTTCCCGGCGCAGGCTGCGGAGTTTGACGCGCCGAATCGCCACGCCGAGCTTTTTTATCTGCAGAAGCAGATCCAGGAGCAAACTCCCATGGTGATCGTGCTCGAAGACGGCGAACGCATCGAAGGCTGCATCGAGTGGTACGACCGAAACTCCATCAAGGTGCGCGGACGCGCCAAGATGCTGATTTACAAATCCGCGATCAAGTACATGTACAAGCTGGGCGATAACGGGTAAGGGCATGGAGCAGGGATCCGTTGTCAGCGATTAGCGCTCAGCCCTGAACTTGAGATGGTGCGCGATTGGCATCAAGAGATCCTTTCCCGTTTTCTAGTCCTTAGTCCTTAGCCCCTGTTCCCTGCTTTCTTCAGCCGATCGCAGATCGCTTCGCCAATTCCATGCGGCGGAGGCAGCGGGCAAAGAATCACGGTGCAGCCGGCGGCGTCGAGGGCGCGTAGACCGCTATAAAGGCGTTGCGCCAGTTCCTCGGGAACGTTCCACGGTCCCCACAAAAAAATGCGTTCCTTCGCGATCGGTTGTGGCGCGGCAACTCCGGCAGGCAACATCACACCGACGCGCTCATCCGGCTCTCTGCTTGCGGCTGCCTGCAGGCGCGTACCCAATTCAGTCAATAGCGGCTCAAGATTCGGCACATCGAGCGTCGGCGCGTCCACAAGCACCAGTCGGGCGCGCGGCGCATAGTGACGAATGCCGACACCGGGTGAAGGCAAGGCTTCGGCAGGCGTTTCGCAGAGCGGTTCGCTGCTTCGGAAGATCTCGACGGGACCGGCGAAAGCGCGAATCTGCTCTGCCGTCACCGCGCCCGACCGGTAGATCGTCATCGGCGTGGTTGCAGGATCGAGAACCGTCGACTCGACGCCATGCGGCGATGGGCCTGCGTCGAGAAGAGCATCGATGCGGCCATCAAGGTCGTGGAGCACATGCGCGGCCGTGGTGGGGCTGACGTGGCCGAAGCGGTTGGCGCTGGGCGCGGCCACGGGAACCCCGGCGCGGCGAATGAGTTCTAACGCCACGGGATGCGAGGGCATGCGCACGCCCACCAGCGGCCGGCCGGCAGTGACGGCATCGGGCACCGCCCCGGTGCGCGGCAACAAAAGTGTGAGCGGGCCCGGCCAGAAGCGTTCCATCAGCCGCCGCGCCGCAGGGAAAGTCTGCGCAACTAACCCATCGAGCATAGCCAGCGAAGCGACGTGCACAATGATCGGATCCCAGGAGGGCCGCGACTTGGCGGCGAAGATGCGCATGACGGCATTGCGATCCAAGGCGTTGGCGCCGAGACCGTAGACGGTCTCAGTGGGCAGCGCCACGAGCCCCCCGGCGCGCAGAATCGCGGCGGCACGGTCGAGGGCGGCAGAAGCTTCTTCCGTCTCCATGTGTTTCGCATCCACGCTCAGGCGCAAGGTCTTCACTCTTTCATTGTCGCTGCTCGGCGCCGGCTCGCGCCATCGGCAGGTATACTCGCAGTACGCTGCTCGCAACGAAGCCATGCCGATTGAGACGGAAATCAAATTTCGCGTAGCCGATGTAGCCGCACTGGCCGTGAAACTTCAGTTGGCGGGATTCCGGCTGGTAACACCGCGCAGCTTCGAGAGCAACGTGCTCTACGACACAGCAGACCGGCTGTTGCGCGCGCGCACCGAGATTCTGCGCATCCGCAGCTACGCCGGCCGTTGGACGCTGACACACAAGCGTTTGCCCATCTCTGGCCCCGGCGAAGACCGTCATAAACATCGCATCGAAACGGAAACGGAGATCGCCGACGGCAACGCGCTCGCAGAGTTTTTTCTTGGTCTTGGACTGATCCCCGCATTCCGCTACGAAAAGTGGCGCAGCGAGTGGACCGACGGCGAGGGCCATTGCGTGATCGACGAAACGCCCATCGGCGATTATGCGGAGCTTGAGGGATCACCCGCCTGGATCGATCAGGCCGCGGCCAGGCTCGGCATCGATCCCGCGGAATATGTGACCTTGAGCTACGGACGCCTCTTCGACCAGTGGCGCGAGCAGCAGCGCAGCGCAGTCCAGCACCTTACTTTCGCCGCGCTCGGCAATCTCTCCGGCGCTCGGCCGCTCAGCCCAGGAGTATAGCCCCCCTCCCGCCTGCGGATACAAACTCTCTCCAAATGGCGAAGAGTTCCTGTTCCCAGAGCTTTCCTGTTCCTTTAGTCATGAAATTTAGAAATTTCCATGATCTCTTCCGAGCCTCCGCCGATAAGACCATTAAGCAATTCTCACCATTGGGAGGGAATCATGGATAAAGTTCAATTCGACGACAAGCTGGATCGCAAACGTACGTTGGGATCCGGAATTCTGCAGGCGATTGCGATGGCGGCAATTGTAGCGCTGGCGTTGCCGGCCCGGGCGGGCGATGTGCGCGCAGTCAAGTCGCGTGTGTCGCCTGTGTACCCTGAGATCGCCAAGCGCATGCGCATCACCGGCGAAGTCAGGCTGGAAGCCACGGTTGACGCGAAGGGAAAAGTGAAGGACGTAAAACCAGTCAGCGGTAACCACATCCTCGAATTGGCCGCCGAGGACGCGGTGCGTCAATGGAGGTTTGTTCCTGGCGATAGCGACTCGGTAGTGCCTGTCTCAGTGGACTTTACACTGGGCCAGTAAACGCCGGGTGCTGACAGATGACAGCGCTCGGAATGCCCGATCCACTTCGGCAAGGCATCGCGCGCCCGATCGGGCGATTTCGAGTCAAAGCGGGAGGTATGCGCGCAGCTTGAAGAAAACCGCCCTGCAATGAACCCTCCGATCGTTTGCAGGGCGGCGCATTTTTATTGATTTGGCATATCAATCGTGTCACGGCCTGCCAATCGCTTCTGCAAAGCGGACCGGACTTAAGAGAGGATTCCAATAGAATATGATGAAATTTTGGAGTACCCTCAGACGACATGACCTCAAATCACACGGCTTCGCGTCCATCCGGCAAAGCATCCTTGAGCGTCGCCGTCCTAGATTTCGACGAGCGACGCAGAAAAGCAGTTGCCGATGTTCTTTCGGGGATCGACGATCTGCAAATCGAAGAGGTTCCCGCCTTCCCACTCAAGCTTGCGGAACTGCCCCAGGTTCTACCCGAGCACTGCAGCGTAGTGTTGCTCAACGTAGACTGCGATCCCGACCTTGCATTCGATCTGGCTGAGAAACTGAGTGCCGATCAGATGTATGTGATGGCTTACTCGTCGCGGGCCAACATGAAGATTGCCGTCCAGTTGATGCGTGCCGGCGCGCGCGAATTCTTCAACGAACCGCTTGACCGCGCCGAGATTGCCGAGGCGATTAACCGCGCAAACGAGTATTACTCCGTTGTCAGGCAGGAGGCAAAGGCCGCCAGCAAGTTGTTTGTCTTTCTTGGCACTAAGGGAGGCGTGGGCGTCACCACACTTGCGGCAAACTTCGCGTTGTCTTTGGCCCAGGAATTTGAAGGCAAGACTTTACTGATGGACTTCGGCCTTCCACTGGGCGACGTGGCCACCAACCTCGGCATCAGAACCGAGTACTCCGTGGTGAACGCCCTGAAGTACGCCGACCGGCTCGACGCCAGAATGCTCGCTTCGATGGTAGCTAAGCATGGCACGGGACTCTCCGTGCTGACCGCTCCTTCCGAATTCAGCGATGACCAGGTAGCGTCCCCGGCATCCATCGACAAACTGGTTTCCGTGGCCCGCGAATCCTACGATTGCGTGGTGGCCGATATCGGATCGCGCATTGACCTGCTCGGCACTTCGCTTTTTGACAAGTCGTCGGTCATCTACCTGATCGCGCAGGTCGGCATCACCGAACTCTTTAATGCCAACCGCATGGTCTCTAAGTTCTTCTTTACGCGTGACCAGAGCCTGCAGATTGTGCTTAATCGTTACAAGCCGAGCGATCTGCTCTTTGACGAGAAGAAGATTACCGAGGCTCTGACGCGGCCGGCGCAATGGAACACCCGCGAAACCGCAACGCCTATCGTGATGATCGATTCAGCCATCGCCCGCTCCATTCGCGAAATGGCCAGAACGGCCGTTGGAGTGACTGGCGACAAGAACGACCGCAAAAGCCTCTTCCGGTTCCTGCGGTAAGACAGGAAACAGACAAGCGCCTCAGCAGGATAAGCCGCTGAGAGCTCATGCAACAATGAGCGGCAGGTGCAGAGACTGCATCTGCCGCTGACCTGCCAGCTCGCTGACCCTCTAACCCATTGCTCCGTGGCACTTCTTGTATTTCTTGCCACTGCCGCAGGGACAGGGATCGTTGCGCCCGACCTTTTCGCCGATGCGACGCTGTTTGGGCTCACTCGATTCGCCGGCGCCGGCGCGGCTGGCCACGGCCAGCTCCCGCTCCTTCTTGCGCGCAAACTCCTTTTCGATCGCGTCGATGGTGGTCGAAGGCGCGCGCGTTGGAATCGAAATCTCCCGCGGGGCGCCGTCGCCGATCGCAGGCCACGCCGCGCTGGCCACGGGAGGCGCCTGCGGCACTGGGCCACGCGGCCGCATCGGCTCCGTCACAGGCTGGCCATCGGCGCCGATGATCTGCATCCGGAAGAGGAACCGCACGGTGTCTTCCTGGAACTTCATCATCATGGCCTCGAACATGTCGTAGGACTCGCGCTTGTAGGCCACCAGCGGATCCTGCTGCGCGTATCCCCGCAGCCCAATGCCCTCTTTCAGATGGTCCATGTTGAGGAGATGATCTTTCCATAATCCGTCGATCACGCTCAACATCACCATGCGCTCGTGATAGCGCATAGTCCCGCCGCCAAGGATGTTTTCCTTGGCCTGGTAGATCTCGGTGAGCTTGGCGAAGATCGCCTCGCCCAGCTCGTGACGGCTCATCTCCTCGGGCTTTATGCCGGAGGCCGCGAGATTGAATCCGAAGTGATCGACCAGCTTTTCGCCGAGGCCCTTGAAGTCCCACTGATCTTCCCGGGTGCGCTCGTTGCAGTAGTCATCGAGCAGGTTCGACAGGATTCCACCAACGTAATCCTCGAGAATCAGCTCGCGCTGCTCGACGCCCTCCAGAAGCTGCCGGCGCAGGCCGTAGACGGCCTCGCGCTGCTTGTTCATCACGTCGTCGTACTCGAGCAGGTGCTTGCGGCTCTCGAAGTTCTGCGCTTCGACGGCCTTCTGCGCGCCCTCGATGCGCTTGGAGATCATCCGCGACTCGATGGGCACGCCCTCTTCCATGCCAAGCTTCTCCAGCAGCGTGCTCACCCACTGCTTGGCGAAGATGCGCATCAGGTCGTCTTCCAGGGAGAGATAGAAACGCGACTCACCGGGATCGCCCTGACGTCCGGCGCGCCCGCGCAGTTGGTTGTCGATGCGCCGCGATTCGTGCCGCTCGGTGCCGAGGATGAACAGGCCGCCGGCCTTGATCACTTCCTCGTGCTCTTTTTGCGCGGCCGCCGCATGGATCGCATTCGTTTCTGCCCAGTCGGCGTCGGAGATTTCAAACTCCTGGCCCTGATAGTAAAAGCGCTGGAACCCCGGCGGGGCCATGGGATTGATGGCGCCCTCCGCCACACTGATGGCGCGCGCCTTTTTCTTGTCTACCAATTCCTTGCGCGTCATGAAGTCGGCGTTGCCGCCCAGCAGAATGTCTGTACCGCGGCCGGCCATGTTGGTGGCGATGGTCACCATCCCCAGTCTTCCGGCCTGGGCCACAATCTCCGCTTCGCGCTCGTGGAACTTGGCGTTCAGAACAACGTGCCGCACGCCCTTCTTCTGCAGGATCGCCGAAAGCCGCTCCGACTTTTCAATCGAGGTGGTGCCTACCAGCACCGGCTGGCGCTTCTCGTGCAATTCGGCGATGTTGTCGGCAACAGCCTTGTACTTTTCTTTTTCGGTGCGGAAGACAACGTCGGGATTCTCGGCGCGCAACAACGGTTTGTTGGTCGGAATCACGATGATGTCAAGGTTATAGATCTTGCCAAACTCGGCGGCTTCGGTCTCGGCCGTACCCGTCATGCCGCTGAGCTTCTTGTACATGCGGAAGTAGTTCTGGAAGGTAATCGTGGCGAGAGTCTGGTCTTCCTTGCGGATGTTGACGCCTTCCTTGGCCTCGATGGACTGGTGGAGGCCGTCCGACCAGCGCCTGCCGGGCATGAGGCGGCCGGTAAAGGTGTCGACGATAATCACTTCGCCGTCCTTCACCACGTAGTCCACATCGCGCTTGTAGAGCGCGTGCGCCTTGATGGCCGTTTCCACGTAGTGCTTGAGTTCCCAGTTCTCCGCATCCGCGATATTGCCGATGCCGAGCGCCTTCTCGATGGTCAGCCAGCCCTCGTCGGTAACCCCGATGGATCGCTGTTTCTCGTCCACCACGTAGTCGCCGGTCAGGTACTTCTGGCCCTCGCCGAGCTGGATGCCGAGTTCAGCCTGGCGCTTGACGTCGGTCCACTCGATTTCTTCACCCTGCTTGAGCGCGGGAATAATACGTCGCACGCGCTCGTACTTGTCGGTGGTCTGATCCGTGGGGCCCGAGATGATAAGCGGCGTTCGCGCTTCGTCGATGAGGATCGAGTCCACCTCGTCGACGATGGCATAATAGTGCCCGCGCTGCACGCAGTCCTTGATCTCGAATTTCATGTTGTCGCGCAGGTAGTCGAAGCCGAACTCGTTGTTGGTACCGTAGGTGATGTCGGCGCCATAGGCAGCGCGGCGCTCGTCGTCGCTCAGGTCGTGAACGATGACACCGACGGTAAGGCCGAGAAACTCGTAGATCTTGCCCATCCACTCGGCGTCGCGCTTGGCCAGGTAGTCGTTCACCGTAACCACATGTACGCCGTGGCCGGCGAGCGCGTTCAGATAGCAGGCTAGGGTCGCGACCAGCGTTTTGCCTTCGCCGGTCTTCATCTCGGCAATCTTGCCCTGGTGCAGCACCATGCCGCCAATTAACTGTACGTCGAAGTGACGCATCTGCACGGTGCGCCATCCCGCTTCACGGACGACAGCGAAGGCCTCGGGCAGAATCTCGTCGAGCGCTTCCTTTTCTGCCTTCTTTCTCGCCTCAGCGTCGTCTATGCCTTCGAGACGCACGGCAATCCGCGCCTTGAACTCAGTCGTCCTGGCCTTGAGCTCTTCGTCCGAGAGCTTTTCGATCTCCGGCTCCATCTCATTGATCCGGTGCACGATAGGCGTCAGGCTCTTGATCAGACGCTCGTTCGCCGTGCCGAAGATTTTTGTCAGTGCCTTTTCGAAATCCACACTCTTCTCCGTCTTTCAGTGTAAATGGCGAGGGGGTAATTCAGATTGAATGCAACCAGAGATCGTTAAGCTTCCCTACGCAGAAAGCCCCCGGAGCGCCGGGGGCTTTCTGCTGGCTTTGGAGCAACGTTAATTGCTGTAGAGCAGCACGCCTGCCGCCTTCTCGTCGTTGCCCGAGTCTTCGTTGCTCACGGGGCGATAGAAGAGCTGGTTCTGGTCAAGGTAAACCTCGAGGAAGGCCGGCCGCTCGGAAATTTGCCCGGCGATCAGCGCCTCAGAGAGAGGATCTTCAATGTACCGCTGCAGGGCGCGGCGCAATGGGCGCGCCCCGTAGCTGCGATCGGTGAGCGTCTTCAAGAGAATCCACTTCTTCGCTTCGTCGGTCGCGGAGATCGTGATCGACTTCTGCGCCAGATTGGTATTCAACTGCTGCACCATCAGCTCGACGATCTGGAGCAGATCGGCATCGGAGAGCGACTGGAAGAGGATCACCTCGTCAAGACGGTTGAGGAACTCGGGATTGAAGGTCTTCTTGACCTCGTTCCTCACCAACTCCTCGACTTTTTCGCTCACCAGGTCTTCACGCTCGCTCTGAAAACCGAGGCCCTGCCTCTTCTGCAGGTGCCGCGCGCCGATGTTCGAGGTCATGATGAGGATGGTGTTCTTGAAGTCAACGGTATTGCCGAGGCCGTCGGTCAACTGACCGTCCTCAAAGACCTGAAGCAGGATGTTGAAGACATCCGGGTGCGCCTTTTCGATCTCGTCGAGCAGCACGACCGAATAGGGCGAACGCTTGACGCGCTCGGTCAACTGGCCGCCCTCCTCGTAGCCCACGTAGCCCGGAGGCGAGCCGATGAGCTTCGAGACCGAGTGCTTCTCCATGAACTCCGACATATCGAAGCGGATCAGCGCCTTGTCGGACCCGAAGAGGAACTGCGCCAGCGTGCGAGCCATCTCTGTTTTGCCCACGCCGGTGGGTCCCAGAAAGAGGAACGAGCCGATGGGCCGATGCGGAGACTTGAGTCCCGCGCGGCTGCGGCGAATGGCGCGCGCCAGCGCGGAGATCGCCTTGTCCTGCGAGATCACGCGCTTGTGCAGCTCTTCTTCAACGCGCAGCAGTTTCTGCGTCTCTTCTTCCTTGATGCTGGTTACGGGCACGCCGGTCCAGCGGCTCACCACGTCCTCGATATCCTCGCGCGTGACGATGCCGGCAGCCGAGTCGTCAAGGTGGTACTTGTCGCGCAGAGCGCGCAGGTTCTCGCGCTCCTTGCGCTCCTCGTCGGAGTAGAAGCGCGCCTTCTCAAACTCGTGATTGGCAATTGCCGAATCCATGCGGTGCACGATGAACTTGATGCGCTTCTGCACCTCGGTGATCTCCTCGGGCAGCGAGGTTTGGCGCAGCTTGACGCGCGCCCCTGCCTCGTCGATCAAGTCGATCGCCTTGTCGGGCAGGAAGCGGTCGGGGATGTAGCGATTCGAGTGCGCCACGGCGAACTCCACCGCGCTATCGGTATAGCTGACCGCATGAAACTTCTCGTAGCGGTCCTTGATGCCCATGATGATCCTGACAGCTTCGGATTCGCTGGGCGGCGGAACCTTGATGGCCTGGAAGCGCCGTTCCAGCGACCGGTCCTTCTCGATCGACTTGCGGTACTCTCCTGGCGTGGTGGCGCCGATGCACTGAATCTCCCCGCGAGAGAGCGCAGGCTTGAGAATGTTGGCGGCGTCGAGCGATCCCTCAGCCGAACCCGCGCCCACCAGTGTGTGGAGCTCGTCAATAAAGACGATCGCGTTCTGACTCTCCATCAGCTCCTTCATGATGGTCTTGAGGCGCTCTTCGAACTGCCCGCGATACTTGGTTCCCGCAACAATCAGCGAGAGATCGAGCGCCAGCACGCGCTTGTCGGCGAGGAAGCTCGGGACTTCGCCGTCGGCGATGTGCTGGGCAAGGCCCTCAACGATCGCGGTCTTGCCCACGCCGGGATCTCCGATGAGAACGGGGTTGTTCTTGGTGCGGCGGCAGAGGATCTGAATCGCCCGCTCCAGTTCGCTTTCGCGGCCGACGAGCGGATCAAGCTGTCCGTCTATGGCGGCCTGCGTGAGGTCGCGGCTGAACTCAGCCAGCAGGCTCGACTCGCGCTGCCGCTGCGGCGGCGGAGCTTTCTCCTGCGTCACGCGCGCCAGCTCGTCGCGAATCTGCGCCAGTTTTAATCCACGCTCCTGCAGAATCTCCGAGGCAAAGCACTTTTCTTCGCGCAACAATCCCAGCAGCAGATGTTCGGTCCCGATGTGTTTGTGCCCCAGGCGTTCGGCCTCTTCCGCGGCGTAGGCCAGCACCCGCTTGCACTCGTTCGAAAGCGGCAGGTCGACGCTGGTCGAAACCTTCTCGCGAATGGTGGTATGCGCCTCTATCTGTTTGCGAATCGACTCCACCGAGGCGTGCGAGCGCAGAAAGCGGTTGGTGAGGGCTTTATCCTCGCGCAGCAACCCCAGCAGCAGGTGCTCGGTTTCGATATAAGGCGAACCGAACTGGCTGGCCTCGTACCGCGCGAAGAAGATCACGCGCCGCGCCTTCTCCGTATACCGTTCGAACATGATGTGCTCCCTTTAAATCGGGCTGTCTGCCGCCGTGGCCGTCCGGTACTCCCCGCCCGGCGAAGAAGACCTGTCGCTCGGGACTCTGGTTCCGGCTTCAGCTTGCGAACACTCGCCCTTCCCGTTGTTTCACCGCCGGAGGCCAAAATGGGAAAGTTCAACTCCGCCTCGGACAGCTCTTTTGAATGGTCCCAGAGATTCCGTCGTTGCGCTCGTCGCCGGCCTCGAAGGCTGCGCGCGAAGATCATCCCGACCTCTCAGGCCCATCCGGGGAAAGTCATTCTGGATTTCTCTCTTCCTTATATGACTCACCTAGCGCGAAAAATGGTGCAAAAATCCGCAGTTGGGTTATGGGTTAGGTTGCCGGCTGCGCGGCGCCGGCGAGCGCCGCCAGCCTACCGTTGGCGAGGCGAAGCGTGCGTGTACAACGTTGAGCCAATTCCATGTTGTGCGTGACCAGGATCGACGTAAGCCCGTGGCTTGCGTGCAACCGCTCAATCAACTCAAAGACGCGGCCTGCCGTCGTGCCGTCCAGATCGCCGGTGGGTTCGTCGGCGAGAAGCAGACGCGGGTTGCACACCAGAGCGCGGGCCAACGCGATCCGCTGCTGTTCACCCCCCGAAAGCTCACCCGGCCTGTGCGTTCCGCGATCTTCCAAATCGACCTCTCTCAACCAGTTGGATGCCATCTGCAAGGCTTCCTGTTTTCCCGTGCCGCGCGCCAAAAGCGGCATGGCTACGTTCTCGGCGGCCGTAAACTCCGGCAGCAAATAATGGAACTGCCATACGTAACCGATCTCGCGATTGCGAAAGGCCGCCGCCTGCCGTGGCGAGAGCGAGGCCACATTGGTTGAGGCGCAGTATACCGTTCCCGCGGAAGGCGTATCAAGCGCGCCCAGAATGTGCAAAAGTGTGCTTTTTCCCGCGCCCGACTGGCCCACGATCGCCACCATCTCCCCGGCTGCGATCGCAAGGTTCAGATCCTCAAAAAGAAGCAGTCTGCCGCGCGCCGTGCGATACCACTTGCAGAGTCCCTCCACGCGAACCATCGGAGCCGGCTTTTTGTGGGTTTCCGATGCCCGCAACTCAGTTTCCCGCGCAGTGCGCGATGTCTGAGGTGCAGCCGCTGAAGGGGAATTCGTCATCCGGTCCCCTTCATTTTACATGGGAAAGGCTGTTCCCCGGGGAATTGCCGGGATCGCGGCAGGGCAATCGCACTTCAGCTTTCAAGGCGATTTGCGAGTGATTTTCGGTCTTCCAGTCACCCTGAGGAGCTTGAGCGACGAAGGATCTGCCCTGAAAATTCCAGGTGAATCACGGCACCCGTCCGCCCACCACGATGTCATCCCGACGAAGGAGGAATCCGCGGTTGCTTTTTCATGGTCTTGGGCG
>JABEBX010022100.1_pt1 | contig 13325 bp, 15 predicted proteins | sample 7245971 | NCBI WGS metagenome assembly JABEBX01 (sample SAMN14506365, study PRJNA622280) | hot springs metagenome | biome: hot spring [ENVO:00000051]|acidic hot spring [ENVO:00002120]; feature: spring [ENVO:00000027]|sediment [ENVO:00002007]; material: sediment environment [ENVO:01001048]... | reverse complement strand
CCTCAAGCGAAACATCCGTGTACCGTTTGCCCATGTTCGCTTCAAGTATCTTTATATACTTCTGAAACAATTGGTTTATTTTTTTGAGAACGTATTTCGATTTTATAATGTCTTCGAGGCTGGACATAAGTGCATTTATAAGTCTTGAAAAAAAATCAATCAAACCTCTGACATAAAATTCCTTTGCTATAACTCCATGCTGATAGCCCATATCATAGGCACTGCCATTTAAGGTTATAAGGTTAAGCCTTCCTACTCTCTTAATTCTACCTTCTGGAAGAGAACCGACTTCTATAGGTGTTACATTCTGAACTGGCATCCCGTTACCTCCTCTATCAATACTAAAAAAATATTACAGTTCATTAGCCCAAAAAATGAAATAAGTAAATTTTTTCATTCGCTCGGGGTACCCATACGCTCATTACAAAAATTTCCTTATTTTCAAATGCATTTTTCAAGTTAGTAGAAGCGGTTCATAAACTGCCTCTACTTTTATTTTTGAATATGCAGCAGTAGATACCTTATTTGTCTGTTTCTACCTGCATAAATTTCCACACATAAATTATTGTAGCAGCCCCGAATATAAAACTGGCAAGGTTTATAATAAGCTCGAAGATCATACCTACCTGGCTGTTGTTTCCGTAAAAAATAAAGGCATATTTCCCGTTCTCAATGTTATACAGTGAATCCATCAACCCAAGATAAACAAACGTTCCGCCTGCTATAAGCCCCCAGAGTATCCCTTTTTTGTCTTTTTTTAAAAGGTAATAGGCGGAAAGGAAAAATGACAGAGTCATCCACAGATCCGCCGCGACAAATGTTTTTTCGTAGATCATATAACTTGGTTCTTTTGGAAACGACTGGACGCTGTCCGGTACGAAGAAAAAAAACAGCCAGTATGCAATCGTGAGTATCCCTACAGTTATTTCAAGCACAATAAACGTTTTTGAAACATCCTTTTTTAACATACATCCTCCTTTTCTAAAATACGAAATTTCAATGTCTAACTATGTCCCCTGATACACTGCGTTTTCTGTTCACTGGCTTCGGATGCCCCAAGCCACATATCCCTCGCCATAAAGGAACTCCTGACAAACGGTGATGCCTTGACCACTTTAAACCCAAGAGTATAGCCGTATCCCTCAAGCATATTAAATACCTCGGGATGAACATATGTTTTAACATCTTCGTTTTCAGGTAATGGCTTTAAGTACTGGCCTATGGTCAGTACATCGCATCCCGTCTTCTTGATGTCATACATCAGTTCTTTTATCTCATTGATATGTTCTCCAAGACCAAGCATAAAACCGGATTTAGTTATCGTATGTTTGTCGATATGCTTTATCATTTCAAGTACGGATAGACTTGTATAATAATCCGATAAAGGCCTTATGCTCGGATATAACCGTCTGATCGTCTCAATATTGTGGGCAATGATGTCCGGGCATGCCTCAACTATCAATCCTATAAGTTCTTCGTTTCCATTAAAGTCCGGTATCAACACCTCGACGTGTATATTATTGTATCTCAGGGTACGGATTACCTTTACAAATTGATGTGCCCCGTTATCATGGAGATCATCCCTTGTTACAGATGTAACAACGGTGTAATCCGCACCAATCCATTTCAACACATTCAGTATCTTTTCGTGTTCGTATTCATCTACTTGCTCAGGCAAACCCTTCCGGACTCCGCAGAATCTACACTGCCTTGTACATTGTCTGCCAAGGATCATAAAGGTAATCTCCTTACGGCTGTAGCATGACCATCTGTTCGGACATAAAGCACTTTCGCAAACCGTGATTACATGGTGCTGCTCGATATAATCCTCCATAGGCTTTATGCTATTCTCATTGTATCTTACGTTAATCCAATCGGGCATCGTCATAAAAAGACCTAAGCTATTTTTCCTCCAAAAATGAATCTATCCGGCAAATAATCAAATCTTCTTGAAAATCTCGATATAACTACATGCTTGACCATATCCATTGAAACAATCTTTTTTATCGAAAGTACCAAGTTTGTTATCTCCGCATTTTCAACACCGCATGTCCTTATTGTTTTAAACAGGTTGAGATCGTTCGATACATTTATTGCAAACCCGTGCGTTGATACATTATTTTGAATTTTCATACCAACGAAGCCGATCTTGCGATCCCCAACCCATAGGCCGGGCTCCTCGCCCTTTTTCGGCTTAACATTAAATTCAGCTACCACATCAGCCATGGTTTCTACTATACACGCAAGCAGATCTACAGGCATGTTCTGCACTTTCATAACTGGGTATGCTACAAGCTGCCCATTGTTGTGCACCACAGCACCTCCCCCGCGATCAATGTGAATGACAGGTATGCCGCATTCCTTTATATATGACGCATCAACGATGCTGTTCCCATCACCATCGGATCCAATGGTTACAACAGGATTGTGTTCCAAGAGAATAAGGGTATCATCGGCACCATGCTCGACTTCATTCCTTACCGCGCTCATAATATCTTTTGCAGAATCATAATCTATTGTATCAAGATCGATAATACGCAATTTTTTCATAAAACATCCTTTTTTATTGTGTGCTGCGAAAGGCCATCAACAGCCCAAGCTGCTTCAGCCACCGCCTCCGAAAAGCTCGGGTGGGCAAAAACAGCCCGTCTTAATTCGTCAACCGTAATTTCTCCTGCAATACCCGCGGTAAACAAAGATACAAGCTCATAGGCTGACTCGCCTGCAATCGAAGCGCCAAGAACCCTGCCATATTTTTTATCGGATATAATTTTGATAAATCCCGAAGGCTCTCCATGTACAAGTGCCATGGGGCTGTTCGCAAGCTCGAATATACCTATCTTCACATCCATACCGGCATCCCTTGCCGACTTTTCATCCATGCCAACCTGAGATACCGGCGGCCTCGAATAAACAACAGAAGGCACAAGCATAGGTTCAAATATTTTTTTGGCGCCAAGCATATTTTCGACAGCTATGATACCCTGATGAAATGCTGCATGAGCAAGGAGCTTTATGCCGTTGACATCACCTGCTGCATATACGTTATCAATACTCGTACGCATAGCCATATTAACATTGATCCATCCTTTTGAGGTCGATACCCCGACGGAATCCAAACCCAGATCAAGGGTATTTGGCCTCCTGCCTGTTGCAACGAATATTCGATCTACATAGATTGATCTGAGGTCTGCTGCTTTGTCTGATGAAGGCTCGAGCACTAATTCCATACCTTTGCCTGAAGATGGTAAGATCCTTGTTGCTTGATGCGATAAGACTATCTCTATCCCAAGCCTTTCCATTAGATCTTTTTCGTACGAACCAATGTCAGGATCCATAAACGGCAAAAGTCTCTCCATAAACTCAACGATAACAACCTTTCTCGCTCCGAACGACTTGAGTATCGTCGCATACTCGATGCCGATTGCACCGCCGCCTATTATAGCCACCCTTTCGGGCACATCCTGCATTGTAAAAATACCGTCACTCGAGAAAACTCCATCAAGCTGAATACCCTGGATATCCGGCATAGAAGGAGTTGAACCGGATGCAATAAGAATAAATCCAGCACTGACGGTCCGGCGATCGTCTATCTTGAGCGTATACCTGTCTATGAATTGTGCATTGCCCTTGATGACATCCACCTTGTTTGAATCAAGAAGCGCCCGTATGCCTGACCTTATGTATCCCACCACATCATTCATCCTCGATAATGCCGATTTGAGGTTAAGCTTGTATTTTATATCCAGCCCCATATCTGTCCATTTCTCCGATGACAGTATAGGCAACGAAACCTCAAGGAGTGATTTGGTCGGTATACACCCGCGGTTCGTACATACGCCTCCGAGTTCATCCATTTCGATGACAGCTGTTTTTGCACCAAGCTGAGCAGCCCTTATGCCTGCCAAATAACCTGCAGGGCCTCCCCCGATTATACAGATATCATAATCCATAGTTAAACTCCGATTGCCATGTAGGGATTCTCGATGTACTGTTTTATTGTCATAAGGCACTGTGCGGCTGGTGCACCATCTATAATCCTGTGATCAAACGTAAGGCTCAGAACCATAGAGGATACGATTTCAATTTTATCATCCACAACCCATGGTTTTTTAACAATCCTACCTATGCCGAGTGTCGCGGACTGTGGAGGGTTTATGATCGGGGTGAACATGTCAATGCCATATTCACAACATGGTAAACCCTGATCCCGTTTTCCTCCAACGAGGCATTTGTTAACGGATGTTTTTTTACAGCCATTGCAACAAGCTTCACCAGTATGTCGTTTATAGTTATCTTATCCGACGTATACTCGAGGGATAGCGCACTCTTCAGTTTGATGATCTCATCCGCGATAACCTCCATACCAAGTGTTACCGGTGCAACCGTCCTTACGCTATAGCTCATTCTTTCTGAAACAGCAGTTCTGAGATCCGTAAGCGGCAGTAATGTTGACTGCCCTCTCATTCCAGCTTGATCAGAATAGGATGGCGAAGAAAAGTTTATGACATCCTGTGCATATATCTTTCTATCTCCTGTTAACTGTGTAAGCTGCTGGATGTTTATGCCATGTTCCTCTGCAAGCTTCCTTGCATACGGGGTTGCAAATATATCAGCAGGGGCATCGGAATCTTTCGCAAGATTGCTTCCAGCTATATCTTTCTTAAAATTTGTTATGTCGGTTTCCGTGATTCTCCCATCTGGTCCTGTACCTTTTACCATCGAGAGGTCTACTCCCTTTTCCCTGGCAAGTCTTTTTGCTGCGGGACTCGCTTTAATCTCGTTGTTACGGCGTGTATCCGTAGGAACAGGTTTAAAGTCTGTCGAAATAGTATTTTGGGCTGTAGTAACATCCATACCCTTTCTATCAATTTCATAGGCCGGGGGTTTTATATCAGGCAAAGGATCATCCTTATCTCCAATAAGCCCTACGATGCCTGATACCGGTACAACAGCACCTGGCTGGGCATATATAATTCTTAAATATCCTGAAGTCTTCGCATCGACATCTATGGTAACCTTTTCGGTGGAGATCTGAAATAACGGTTCACCTTCCTTAACAAAATCACCTGACTGTTTATACCATTTGATGATCCTGCCCTTTTTCATAACAAGACCGAGCTTGGGCATCAAGACGTTAGAGATCATGGCATTAGCCAAGCATCTGTTTTACTGCAGCAGCTATGCTGTCTTCGGTCGGATACATTACTTCTTCGAGAACAGGAGAAAACGGTATGGGACAATCTGCTCCTCCGAGTCTTTTTATTGGTGCATCCAGATAATCGAGCGCCTCTTCAGCTATCCTTGCGGCAATTTCAGCACCTATGCCGCCTGTACGCGCGCCCTCTTCAACAGTCATAAGCCTCTTTGTTTTTTTAAGAGAGCTGATTATGGTCTCCATATCAAGCGGATTCAGGGTCATGGGATCGACAACCTCTACTTCTATACCTTCACCTGCAAGCATATCAGCAGCCATTAAAGCCTTCTTCACCATCGCCAAAACAGCTACTATCGTTACATCCTTACCTTTTCTTTTAACATCCGCTTTGCCAAACGGTATGGTATATTCTTCATCGGGCACTTCTCCGCCTTCGTAGTAGAGCATCTTGTGCTCGAAGAAAAGTACGGGATCGTCGATCCTGATGGCTGTTTTCAGCAAGCCTTTCATGTCATACGGCGTAGAAGGCACTGCAATCCTTATACCTGGTATGTGCATGAATATTGCTTCCGGACTCTGGGAGTGCTGTGCACCCGCAGACAAGCCCGCACCTGACGGTGTCCTTATAACCATTGGTACCTTTGCCTGACCACCGGTCATGAATCTTGCCTTTGCCATGGTGTTAACGATCGGGTCCATTGCGTCCATAAGAAAATCCGCAAACATGATTTCTGCCACAGGTCTCATCCCGGTAAGTGCCGCACCTATTGATGCTCCAACTATGGCGTTCTCGCTTATAGGTGTGTTCCTTACACGCTCTGCTCCAAATTCGTCTATAAGACCATCTGTAACTCCAAATGTAGCTTGCTCAAGGTCTTCGCCAAGCAAAAATACAGATTGGTCTCTTCGCATCTCCTCTATCAGGGCTTCCCGTATTGCATCCTTCCCTGTTATTAATCTATTCTTCGACATAATTACCTCCACTGAATAATAAAGATTTAAATGAAATATTTAATCTCGGATTCTTTCCATCATATTGAATCTTTAACCTGAGTTTTGAATTTTTGTTAAACATACACATTCTCTGTCAGCATGGATGGATCAGGTGTGGGACTTTGTGATGCAAATTTGACAGCGTCTTCTATCTCCTTAGAAATTCTCTGTTCGACTGATCCAATCTCTGATTCGCTTATCTTAAAATCCTTCAGAAGTTTTGCTTTGAAAAGCTTTATTGGATCACGCTTTTCCATCCATTCTTCAACCTCTTCTTTTGTTCTATAGGTTTCCGGATCACCGATATGATGTCCATGAAATCTATAGGTCTTTGCTTCTATCAGCGTTGGTCCCTTACCTTCCCTTGCCATCTTAACAGCCTCTTTTACTGCGTCATAAACAGCCAGAACATCCTGACCATCGACAACGACACCAGGCATATCATAGGCCTTGGCCCTTACAGCGATATCCTTTATCTTCATGTGTTTTGATTGCGGTGTTGCTTCACCATACATATTATTTTCGCAAATGAACACATTCGGTAAATACCATAAAGAAGCAAGGTTCATCGCTTCATGAAACTTACCCTGATTGGCAGCACCGTCTCCAAAGAATGTCAGAACAACCTTATTGTTGCGTTGAAGCTTTGCTGCCAAAGCAGCCCCATTTGCAACAATAATGCCTGCAGCTACGATACCATTCGCACCGAGACTTCCAACGCTCATTTCTGTAATATGAAGGCAGCCTCCCCTGCCCTTGCAGCTACCGGTTTCCTTTGCAAACAACTCTGCCATCATGCGATCAGTTCTTGCACCTTTTGCTATAAGATTGGCATGTCCCCTGTGAGTCGAACCTATGTAATCATCATGGTTTATAGCAGCGCAGGCACCCGCTGAAACAGCCTCCTGACCAGAGCCAAGGTGAACAAATCCAGGGATATTGCCGTCCTCGAATTGCCTTTTAACCTCTTCTTCGAATGTCCTTATCCTAAACATGGTCTCATAAAGACCGAGTAAAAAAACCTTATCCATGCTACCTCCTTTAAAATCTGATGAATCTTGCTATATAGCCGTGTCAGTTTATATCGCCATACCCCCACTCGACTCTTGAACTTTTCACTCCGGCAGTCCTTTTGCCTTCACGTAGTCCTTATATAATTTTATCCCCTTTGGCTGGAGTGAGGTCAATTTCATTATACTTGCTATGTTTCCCTCTGTTTTGATCTTCCTCATCGAAAATGCCCAAACTACGTTCAGTTTTCCTATGTAAAGGTTGTGAAACACATCGATGTTTAGCTTCAAAGCAGCCTGGGGTTTTTCAGGATACCCCTTTGTGATAACAACATCCGTGCCTGAAGTGCAGTTGATGGTATAACCAAGACCGAGATCTATTATCTGTACGCCGACAATCATGTTAAGATTTTTCCATCCCTCGAACAGCTCCGGATCTGTCTTGGTGCTCAAGAGAAACTCATAAAGAAACTCATCAGCCTTTTGCTTATCGTTCGTATACGGAAATGCCATAAAGCCTCCTTTTTATTTTGTATTGTTAATCTTGAATCTTTGATACCGAATCTTGCGTCTTGAATCCTGGATTTTGAATCTTGGGTTGAGTTTTAACCGGCTGATACCCTATGTCCATCGATATTTTGTTTGCAATAGCCTTGATCTTATTTATAAGCGTCTGTATACGCTCATCATTGCCAATCAGATTCATCGATGAAATACTTATTGCCGCTATAACACGTCCATCACTCTGAAATATAGGAGCAGAAATACATACTAATCCATTAAGGCTTTCTTCTCTATCTATTGCATATCCTGTTTTTTTTACATTCTTCAGTTCAGCCTTCAATCTCTCAGGCTCGACTATCGTATGCCCTGTTAATCTTTCAAGCGGCGTCTCAAGAAATGCCTCAAGTTCTTTATCGGACAACTGTGACATTAATATCTTTCCAAGTGCGGTAGAATGTGCAGGGATGTTCATGCCTGTCTGTAAAATTGCCATATAAGATGATGGCGGCTGCACATCGAGAATAATGTAGATGTTAGTGCCTCTTCTTATTGCAAGATGAACAGGTTCTTGTTCTTCCTTTGAAAACCTTTCTGCCCATAACCTTGCAACTGTATGTATCTCCATACCGTTCAGGTATCTGAATCCAAGTTCAAAAGCCTTTATACCCAATCTAAAGGCATTGTCTTTACCCTTTTCTACAATTTCATATTTTGAGAAAGTCTTTAGAAGTCCGGATATAGTACTCTTTGGATAACCCAATTTTTTACTGATCTCTGTAACTGTTAAGGTAGGGAATGTCGCGAAAAGTCCAAGAACCTCAAGTGCTTTTTCCAGTGACCGATAAGGGCTATAACCATATCGTAATTCATTATGACCAAGACCAGAATGTTCAATAGTATTAATCTTCATATCTCAGTATTGAACTTATTATTATTATATTATTATGTCAAGAAATCTTTTTAAGTTTGTCAAATAAGGATTAACCCAAAAAATGCATTTGCAAAATAAGGGAATTTTTGTAAAAATCCTGCGTCAAATAAAGTGCAACGAGGCATCTAACTCCCCCTGCCCCCTCTTAATCTAAGAGGGGGGTAAATCCTCACCTTAAGATAAGGGGAGGTTGGGTGGGGTTTTGAAATGCGTAACTCCCCCTGCCCCCTCTTAGTCTAAGAGGGGGTCGAAGAGCTGGATTCCCGTTGGAATTTATCCCGCAAAAGCGGGACGGCAATGACAGTCTATTAACCCAAAAAATGCGTTTAAAAATAAGCGAATGAAAAAATTCCCTTATTGCATTTTTTGGGTTAAAGAGGATTGGATATCGCCCTTATTCAATCTTTTTCAAAAGGTATGGTCTATAATAGGCTATCCTTAAAAAATCATTCGGTGATGTAAATCCTAATCTAAAAAGGTCCAGATCCAATCCATCTATGTCTGAAAATTCAGGTATAATCTTATGAAGGTACATAAGGATTGCATCCGTACATACCCACTTCTTGGATGTCATTTCCGGAACCTTCAAGGGCATCTTGAGTCCCAATCTATAATACGTCATCATATTCGATATGTTAAAGAATCCCCTGAATGAGTTATAACGTGTGCCTTCAAGCAGGTGCATTGAATGCAGAAACTCTTCCAACTGTTTTTGGTGCCTCCAAACGGGTCTTAGCGCTATAGGAAATTTATCAGATCTGAAAAAATGAGATACAGGAAGTTTTATTGCAATGGGGTGAACGACATTCAAGGTCTCATTATGTTCCAGCACAACCGCTGTGTGATCGTACATTGTGCAGGAAAGTCTTCTCCATAACGAATAAAAGAAACCATACGTCTGCGTAAGGAGTATATCACCTGGCACGAGTTTATTATAGAGCGCGGTATTGTTTTGACTGTTTGCAATGCCAATACTCAAGGCATTATCCGAGCATCTCTTACTTTTCTTAAGATACATTATACCCTATTTGATCTTCATACTTTCTTCTTTAATAAAAACATGACCGCTAAAAAATGCTATGGGCATTTGATCTGAATCTCTGGTCAATTCAATCTGGTAAAATCCGGTCCTCTTCGTCCTATGGAGTTCACGTGCTTCTGCAATCAATCTGTCGCCTAAAAAAGCAGGGTTTGTAAAACTTATATTCGCAGATATTGCCAATGCTAATTTACCGTGACTATTAGACGCGAGTGCAAAAGCAAAATCAGCAAAAGAAAAAAGCGCTCCTCCCTGGCACACATCCGCGGCATTCAGCATATCCTCTCTTATTACCATTCCTACTTTTGCATAACCCACATTTACTTCCAGCAGCTCTGCATTCAGCCATACCGCCATTTTATCGTTCTCTCTCATAAACCTTGCAATTTTTTCTACCATCGTTATTCACCTCCAAGGAGTCACGGGTTTGCCGGTTTGCATCCAGATTATTTGTTTAAATCTTTGCAGAAAAAAATGCAAGAGTTGACAATCAAAACATTTACAATTATGTTACTCTTCAGTTAATGCCAAATAATCTACATAACCCAATTTTAACAAGCATATTCTAAATTATTAAGGAGGTATAACATGGCAAAACTAACTCAGGAAATGAAGGATCTCATTTCTCAACAGCAGTGTTTCGTGGCTACCGTAAATGCTGATGGAACCCCGAATATAGGACCAAAGAGAAGTACAAGGGTTGTCGACGACGAACACATAGCTTACAATGAGGCAACTGCAAAACAAACTTGGAACAATGTGAATAAAGGTTCAAAGGTAGCCATTGCTGTTGTGGACAGAGAGAAGCTCAAGGGATTCCGATTTATAGGTACCCCGTCCATAGTCACATCCGGCAAACTCTATGAAGAGGCTGTCAGTGCATCACAGAAGATGGGAAGACCTGCACCTAAGGCTGTCGTAAATATCAAAATAGAAAAAATATATAATCTTGGCATACCTGGCGCAGGAGATCAGATTGAGTAAACCCGAAAAATGCGTTCGTGAAACTTGTGCTTGTGAAAAAGAAGAAATAGGATAGGTAAGTTTGTAACCATAAGCCTCTAATGCGAAATACCAATACTGTTGAGGAGTGCTTTGGCGCTGTTCAATTTGGGATCAAATTTCAAAGCGATTTTCAGTCTTCTGACTGCGTGACTCTTTAACCCGGCAACATAGTAATAATATCCCATTACAAGATTCATGAATGCCTTCTCTTTATCCGTCACACCTATCTGATACTCTAAAACGGTGTTCAACAGATTAAAGCTTTTTTGCATCAATATTGTGTTACCGTCAAGACCATGTTCTATGCCATACCAAAGCAATATTCGTGGATTATAAGGCATTATACGCCTTGCCGTATCGATATATTCCAAGCCATGGGCATAGTCTGCATTGGTGTAAATAAGTGCAAGCCCATAGGCAAGATTAGCCATTGCACTGTAGGGTGCTGCTTTTGCAAGCCTCTGAAGATCATCTAAAAGTCCAGGCTTTACAAAATATGTATCCGGAGCAAGCATCGATGTGATTCCGTATAAGAATGTATATGGATCGAATACATTGTAGGCATAATCTTTTATAAGACTGTCATTCCCTGTTCCTGTTTTTACATATATCTGGGCATAATCATCGAAATATACAAGGTACCAATCAGGAGACGGCAGCAGCGCTGGATAATTTACTGGTAGGTATGTTTCCACAAGCGCGTAAGAAACATTATATCTTTTAAGCAGGCTGTCAAATGCTGATGTATTACTTATGGCTTGATTTATTTCAGGCAGCAATATTCTCTCCGGATCTAACCGCGTATCAACAAAATCCTTTATCTTTGGATACCCGAGAAAGATCACTGCACCGCCGAAGTTGATGGAATTGTATATGTTGCCCTTTATATGGTGTTTTAGGATAAAATCTATAGCATGTTCCGGATAAAACTGATCCTGTATGCCAATACCTTTGTATCCGACATAATCCGTTTTGTACTGGTAGTACTCATAAAAAAAAGGGGATACAAGAACAACGGCATAAACAACGGTCATAACAACAGAGGGTATGTTGACTTTATTGAATCTTTCAAACCAGCCATTAACAGTTATACCGATACCCGGGGCAATGCCTATCAATGCCATGATGACCATGCGTCTCATGTCGAATGACATAGGAATCAGAACAAGCCCATATAAAACATAGCGCAGGGGCATCCTGAATATACCCGTGAAAAATATCACTGTAAAAACAACAAGACCTATAAACATAGAAGGGGTTTGTGACAACGAAGGCGGCATAAATTCAGCGATATAATCGAGTCCGCCCTTTTGACCCAATGAAGCAACATGATGGAAAAGAAATGTATAGAGATGATAGGTATTCGGGGTAACGAAGGTTGCAACAAAGGCAAAAAAAAGTACAAGCAACCTTTTTGAAAACAGCACGGAATCCATACGCTGTTTCAAAAGCAACATAAAGCCTTCTATAAGCCATGCTATCAAAAAGATTATTCCGAATACCGCACCAGGGTGCATGTTCACCCATACAAGCATTATGAACGGTATAAGCCATAGTATCTTTTTTTTATCTATATTAGGTAATGACGTGATAAATGCAAGCAAGGCTATACCAAGATACGTAATGATCTGGGGTCTATCTACGAAGTAAGAACCTGCTATTACAAAGGCACTTGCAACGATTGCGAATCCTACGTACCGGTTAATTTTATAATGTTCGAATGATAGATAAAGGAATACAGACGTAAGTCCTGAAACGACCGCCTTGATTACGATAATACCTGCAACACCAAAAAGGCTGTAAATATCATACCAAACCACCTCGAACAGCCATTCGACAGGATATACCCTCATACCTGCGAGTGTGTACGAGAATATATCATGGTATGGAAAACTGTGCGTTTGCAAAATGTATTGTCCAAGCTTCAGGTGCCAAAATGTATCACCCTCATAAATATTATTGAACGTGAATATGAATGCAAAGACAAACGCGAGAAGCGGGAATACAACAGCCGGTATTTTATTTTTTACAACATTATCTGCTCTATTAGCCATCTTGGATCATATATACAACGATATGACCATGAATGGAACAGTTTATTCTGTCTCGGATTTATGCACTTAACTTAAATGCAAGTTTAAGCAGTGCCTGAACAATCAAAGATTTTAAAAAATAGATTGCAACTATTGCGATCAAAGGTGAAAGATCGATCCCATAGTTACCGCCTACAGGAATAACCCTTCTCAATGGAGCAAGCACGGGTTCTGTTATTCTGTAGAGAAAGTTCACAACAACATTATACGGGTCAGGGTTAACCCAACTCAATAAAGCACGTATGATGATAAGCCAATAATATATAGTAAGCACTACCCCAACAATATTTGCTATTATGACTAAAAAATTAGATATCATGATTATTTATTATACATTAACCTGTAAAAATGCAATAAGGAAATTTTTTGTGTTAATAAAAAAACGGGGTCGACGGGGTTCGAACCCGCGACCTTCCGCGTGACAGGCGGACGTTCTAACCAAACTGAACTACGACCCCTTAAACAATAGGCGGAACAGGGCTCGAACCTGCGACATCCACCGTGTAAGAGTGGCGCTCTACCAACTGAGCTATCCGCCTGCAATACAATCTCATTATATGAAGAGTTTTCCATTTGTCAATATATACTGAAC
>JABEBX010018117.1_pt1 | contig 13341 bp, 15 predicted proteins | sample 7245971 | NCBI WGS metagenome assembly JABEBX01 (sample SAMN14506365, study PRJNA622280) | hot springs metagenome | biome: hot spring [ENVO:00000051]|acidic hot spring [ENVO:00002120]; feature: spring [ENVO:00000027]|sediment [ENVO:00002007]; material: sediment environment [ENVO:01001048]... | reverse complement strand
AACAGGCGCTGATGAAATGGGGGAACCAATGGTGCACCCTCACCTCCAGCAGCAACATCTGCTCGCCGAAAATCGTGAACCACCGTCAGACCCGTAGCGATAGCCACATCAGCAGCGGAACCAATCTGCAGGGTAAAACCGGGAACAGCACGCGGCTGATGCCGAATGGTCTGGCCATGCAGGGCAATAAAATCGACCGGACCCAATTTATGGATGGCAGCCACTGCCACCTCCGCATAACAGGCTCCCAGTTGCCGATCCAGAATGGCCATTTGCTCAACGCCCAGCGGGCCATTGGCAGCAAGCACCATTTCCAGCAAGGGCGCAGCAAAAGCCTGGCTGAATAAACCGGCATATCCCCGTGCGGGAGTAACATCGCAATCCAGCACCGCTGCATCAACGCCATCGGCACTGGTTCCGGACATCAAACCCAAAGCGCGCAAGCCGTTACCGCTTCGCAACAGGATTCAGAAATTGTTCCTGCGGCGAACAGCCTCGCTCAATGTTCGTGACCGTGCTCACCATGTACGTGGCCGTGAGCCAGTTCTTCTGCAGTCGCATCACGCACATCCAGTACCGTGACATCAAAATTCAGCGTCATTCCGGCCAGAGGATGATTCAAATCAACGGTCACATCTTCGCCTTCAATATCAATCACCGTGGCCAGACGGGCACCTTCGTCCGTCTCGGTTTCAAACTGCGTCCCGATTTCAAGATCTTCCGGATCATCAAAATCTTCCTTGGCAACCACCTCCACCAGATCTTCATCCCAGTCGCCATAACCTTCTTCGGGCGGAATGGATACTTCAACCTTGTCACCCGTGCGATGCCCGGCCAACGCCTGCTCCAATCCGGGAATGATTCCGTGGTGTCCGTGCAGATAAATAAGTGGTTCTTCACCTACAGAGCTGTCAATCAGCTCTCCCTCTTCATCGGTGAGGGAATAGTCGATGGTGACTACCTTGTCGTTGCTGATGATCATATTGGGCGTCCTATAGATGAGGGCTGGAGGATAAAGACTGATTTCAGTGAGAATTCTAGCTTGACTGGGCAGAAACGGCAAAATTTTCCGGGGTCTCCCAAAACTGCCAGGAAGGCGCAAGAATCTCGCTGAATGCTTTGATCCACAAAGGATTGTCATTAAGTGCCGGAATATATCGCAAAGTCTTTCCGCCAGCATTCAAAAAAGTTTCTTTGCCTTCCAGCGCAATTTCCTGGAGAGTCTCCACACAGTCCGCCGAAAACCCGGGGCAGAGAGCATCTATTTCCCGAACCCCCTGCCGGGCCAGATTCTCCAGGGTTTTGTCCGTATAAGGCTCAAGCCATTTTGCCGCGCCAAAACGACTCTGGAAGGTCTGAACCCATTCCTCCTGCTTCAGGCCCAACGCCTGTACCAGAAGTGCCGTGGTGGCTTCGCACTGTTGACGATATGGATCACCCAACTGAATAGACCGCTGGGGCAGGCCATGAAAGGAAATCAGCAACTTTTCAGCGCGACCGTTTTCCTGCCACCAGTGGCGGACACTTTCTGCCAGCGCATGAATATAGGCAGGATGGGTATGCCAATCCCGGAGCATGCGCAATTCGGGAATATCGCGCATACCGCGCAATACATCGGCGACCTTGTCGAATATGGAAGCCGTAGTAGCTGCGGCATATTGGGGATAGAGCGGCACCACCAGTAATTTTTCGCATCCCGATTGGCGCAATTCTGCCATTTTCTGCGGTAAGGACGGTTTTCCATAGCGCATGGCCAGAGCTATGCGGACCTGCCCGGAAAAATGGGTATCACAGTACTGCTGCAAGCCATCCGCAAGACGTTGACTGTAAACCATCAAAGGGGACCCTTCGGGCATCCAGATGCTGGCATAATTGCGTGCCGAACGCGCCGGACGGAAAGTCAGAATCGGACCATTTAATATGGGCCACCAGATAATCCGGGGCAATTCCACCACCCGCCGATCACTGAGGAACTCGCGTAGATAACGGCGCACGGCAGAAGCTGTAGGAGCTTCAGGCGTACCCAGATTGACCAGCAGAACACCAATCATCACACCTCCTCAAGTTGAATCAAAACGGGTGCGTGATCTGAAGGTCGTTCAGCAGCCCGTGCATTCCGATCGATGACTACATCCTGAACCTTCGTCATCAGGGCATTGGAGGCCAGAATCAAATCAATCCGCAACCCGCGATTGCGGCGGAATCCTGCCGCCCGATAATCCCACCAACTCCATTCCTGAAGATCACCATGCTGGTGACGCCAGCTATCCTGCAACCCGAGATTCAGCAGGGCCGTCAGGGCTGCCCGTTCGGGGGGTGAGCACAGGACCTCTTCACCCCAGGCCACCGGGTCATAAACATCCCGGTCATCGGGGGCAATATTAAAATCTCCAACGAGCAGCAGCCGGGGCCACTGCTGCAATTCCTTTGCAATCAACGCGCGCAAACGCTCCAGCCACTGCAGCTTGTAGGGATATTTGTCACTTTCCAATGACTGACCGTTGGGCACATACACATTCACCACCCGGGTACCCGCGAAAGTGCCGGCGCAAAGCCGCGCCTGACCGTCGCTTCCATCAGGCCAATCACAGCGCCCATCTTCCGGCACGCTGCGACTGAGTATCGCCACGCCGTTATAGGTAGGCTGCCCATGATATATTGCGTGATAACCCGCTTCAGCCAGTTCGGCAACGGGAAATTTTTCATCGCTGAGCTTGGTTTCCTGCAGACACAGCACATCCGGAGATTTTTCCTGCAACCACTCCAGCACTTGCGGAAGCCGCACCTTCAGTGAATTGACATTCCAACTGGCCACTTTCATAGACATTACTGCGGTAGTGTCGCACTGACACTGGGCCGTAAACGCATACTGTGCATCCAGGCCAACAAATCGGGAAACTGGACCAGAAAGTCCGGAGCCCGCAGATCCACATAACCCACTGCAGCTACCGTCGCAATTTGTGACAGATTCAATACCGGCGCGGACCCCACGTCTTTCCATGCCCTGGTTTCCTCCTGAAGCATGGCCAGCGCCGTAGTCACCTTGCCGCGCGCGCGCTGCAACATGTTCAGATCCTGACAATCAGCCGCGTGACGCTGCTCCAGAACCCAGGCGATGGTTGTATCCATGATGCCGCTGGCCAGTGCTTCCACACGCAGGGCTTCAATGCGCGCTTCCGGGTCCTTGGGAATAATCGCCGGGTCCGGGCGCAACACCTCCAGGTACTGAACAATCACCGCAGAATCATAAACTGCTGAACCATCATTGCGCAGCAGTACAGGGATTTTGCCGAGCGGATTGTGGGCCAGAGCGGCGTGATCCTGAGTCCGCAGATTAACCCACTCCACTTCGCAGGGGATATTTTTTTCCAATAACACTATACGGACCTTGCGGGCGTAGGGGCTGGTTTCGGTAGCGAACAGGCGCATCTTTTTTCTCCTTATGAGTAGGCCGGCGTTGACTCTGTTATCATGACTTAAATTATCATCCCTAGCCAAGCCCAGGAATCATGAACTACCAACATCATTTTCATGCCGGTAATGCGGCAGATTGCATCAAACATCTGGCGCTTTATCTTGTTTTGGAAGCCTTGACCCGCAAGGACACCCCCCTGGCCTACATCGACACCCATGCCGGGGCGGGCAGTTACCCGCTGGGCAATAGCGGAGAACATCTCGGCGGCATTACGCGCCTCTGGGCAGATCGGCGCAGCCTGCCCCAATCCGGAGAATGGCTCAAACGTATACAGCAGATCAATCACGACAAACAACTGCAGTACTATCCCGGCTCGGCCCGGCTGGCCGCCGAACTGCTCAGGCCGGAAGACAGGATGATTTTATGTGAAACAGAGGCGGAAATTGCCACGCAGCTACGGGCGAATATGGGTAAAAGACCGCACACCAGTATTTTGAACGAAGACGGATATCGCGCCCTTTTTGCCCATATTCCTCCGCAGGAAAAACGCGGTCTAGTGTTGATTGATCCGCCCTTTGAGCGCCGGGACGAATGGGAAATGCTCGCCGATACCATACTGCGTGCCTATCAACGCTGGCCGCAGGGAACCTATCTCATCTGGTATCCCATAAAAATACGGGGTACGATCACGCGGTTCTGGCAAGCCATACGCGGCAAAATTGCGGCGCAGGTATTTGAACTGACACAACGGCCGGAAGAAGGTCGCGAAGCCCTGGCCGGTAGCGGGTTATTGCTGATCAATGCGCCTTGGGGCGTCAAGGAAGCCCTCAGCGCCGGCCTTACCGAACTTGGTCCTCTACTGGCCGACCCGCAATCCGGAGGATTCTGGTCTCTGCGTTGCAGCGGCTGGGCCGCCCCTGAAAAAGCCGGTCATAAAAAATGATTCATCTCAATCACGCAGAAAAAGGTTAAGCGGATGGACAAAGAAACTCTTCCCAATATCGATCATATTCAAAAGCTGCTGCTTTATGGCGGCCCCTCCGCGCAGCTACAGCAGGAGCTGGTCAAAACGCCCGGCGCAGAAATCAGTGTCGCCGTCCTCTATCAACTGGCCCTGCGTCATGGCGTCATCAGCCCCACTGCAGCGCGTGAAGGTCTGGCCCTGTTGGCTACTGCCGGGACAGCCGGTGACAGTGGCCGCAAAATTCTGGAAAAAGTGATTGCCGACAGTGATTTTCTGGCTGTACGGGTCATGCGCTGAAGGAAACGGACATTGCGTCTTTATAGCTGGAATGTGAACGGCTGGCGGGCAGCCTGCCGCAAAGGTTTGCAGGACTGGGTGAAAGAGACCGGCCCCGATTTGCTCTGCACTCAGGAAACCAAGGCAGATCCTGCAAAACTGACCGCTGCGGAAAGTCGCCTGGAAGGATATGGCAGCTGCTGGGCCGTGGCCGAACGGGCCGGTTACAGCGGCGTCGCCACTTTCAGCAAAATTCCCGGACAAACTTCTCATGCGGGCTTGGGCATAGAGCGTTTTGACCGCGAAGGCCGGGTGGTTGTCACCGATTGCGGCGATTTTGATTTGTACAACGTTTATTTTCCCAACGGCAAAAAAGATAGCGAACGACTGGCCTTCAAGCTGGATTTTTATGCCGCCTTTCTGGCGCATATCAACCAGAAAGCGGCGGCAGGCCGCCCGGTGATTTTTTGCGGGGACGTGAACACGGCGCATCAGCCCATCGACCTCGCCCGCCCCAAGGAAAATCAGCGCATTTCCGGCTTTCTTCCCGAGGAGAGAGCCTGCATGGACCAATGGCAACAGGCTGGTTGGGTGGATAGTTTTCGTCACCTTCATCCCGATGAGGCCCGTTACTCCTGGTGGAGCCAACGCACCGATGCCCGAAGTCGCGACATCGGCTGGCGCCTCGATTATTTCTGGGTACACCAGAGCCTTCTGCCGCGCCTGCGCGCTGCGGGTATCGCTACGGAAGTCATGGGTTCTGATCATTGTCCCGTCTGGCTGGAGATTATTTGATGCGCCTCGAACAGTATGTACAACTTGCCGAAAATGAGCTGTTCACCGTGGCAGACTTGCGGCGCTGGGGCAGCAGCCGCTTTGCTGCCGCCGATCTGGATTTCAGTCAGGGGCAGCAAAATCCCCGCGCCGAAGCCGATCTGATCCTGGCGCGCGCCCTGCACCTGGAACCCGAAGATCTTGCGGACTTTTCAGGTGCCCGGCTGCTGCCGGAGGAAAAGCGCCGGGTATTGCAACACTTTTATGCGCGTGAAATTCTCCGCAGGCCGGCGGCCTATATTACTGGAGAAGCCTGGTTCGCCGGGCTGCGCTTTATGGTCGATGAGCGGGTATTGATCCCCCGCAGTCTCATTGAGCCCTTTATTGAAGAGGGCTTTGCGCCCTGGGTGGAAGAATCGCGCATCCAGCGTATTCTCGAAATCGGTACCGGTTCCGGGTGCATGGCCATTACCCTGGCCCTGCGATTTCCCCATGCTGAAATAGATGCTGTAGATATTTCTCCAGAGGCCCTGGCTGTGGCGCGCAGCAATGTCCAGAAATACGGGCTGGAAGATCAGGTACATTTATATCAGTCAGATTTATTCTCGGCTTTGCAGGGCCAACGTTACGATCTGGTTATCAGCAACCCCCCCTATGTGGATGCCGCAGCTATGGCCGAGTTACCCCCGGAATACACCCATGAGCCACGCCTGGCCCTTGCCGCCGGCACGGATGGACTGGACTGTCTCCTGCCCCTGCTGGAACAGGCTCCCCGGTACCTGGAAGCAGGCGGGGTATTGATTGTGGAAACCGGCGATGCAGAACTGGCGCTCAGCGAACAAAGATCCGCTTTGCCGCTGATCTGGCTGGAGCACCCTGCGGGCGGCTCCGGTGTTTTCCTGATGACGTATTCATGAGTCAATACGAATACCTTCAATGGGATGTTTTTCCTCGCTGAACAGCAACTGTAAAAACACCCGCACCGCCCGCGACTGAAAATCCCTCTGCGGGCGAATCAGAAACAGTGTCCAGAATAACCCGCGCGGCGGTTCCAGGCGCAGGGAGGCCAAAGGCCAACGGACCTTGTCCAGTGCCTCCACCGAGGCAAAGCCAATACCCAATCCTGCCGCGACCGCGTCGCGCAGGGCTTCGACGCCCGTCACCTCCACGCTGTAGCGGGCACACAATCCGGCATGGGCAATGGCGGCCTCCACGCGGCGCCGGATTCCTGAATGGGCTTCTCTCCAGACAATAGGTTGTTGCAGAATTTCCTCCCAGCGCGCCGATTGTCGTCCTTCCTGCACCCAGGGATGATCCCGGGGCAGAATGGCCACCAGTTCGTCTTCCCGCCAGGCCTCCTGCTCCATGTGTTGGGGCAAATGATCTGCAGCAATTTGTTCTTCGGTAAACAGCAAATCCCAACTACCCAAAGAAAGGGCATCCGGCAAAGGACCCGTTTTCAATTGCAACTGGATACTCGGGTAAGCACTGCGGAAACGGGCCAGATGTTCCATTAAAAAATAGTTGGCGACCGTATTGGTGGCCGCAATGCGTAAACTGCCTTCCTGCAGGTTCTGGCGTCGCGCCGACCATTCAGCTGCAATGCCCGCAGCCGCTCGGAAACAGCGGGCTGGCTGCGCTGCAACATCCGGGCCCCACGTCCTACCCCTTCGGCTTCGGCAACAGCCAAAAAGGCCAATAATTCTTCTGCATGTATTTTCAATAGGATTTTCCGATGAATGCGTACAAATCAATCTATTAGTTCTATATTAGTGACAGCGCTACAGTAGGGCAAATTTGATGGGAGACACCCGATGGAGCGTATCCAGCCATTGTCCAGAACCTGGCCACTTTTTGCAGGCGTAGCATTGGCTTTGGGCATGGGTTCTTTTGATGGCGCCTCGGTGCAGGGTATTTTTCCCTATGTGGCGGGCGGCCTTTCCACCAGTAACGATCACGCCCTGTGGACTCTAACCTACTTCATCGTGCACTGGTCCCTGGGCATCACTCTCATGCCCTGGACCACCCAACGCTTTGGCATGCGGCGCGTATTCCAGATGGCGGTTATGGTCGCTGGTATTGGTACCATCATTAGCGCCACCACCAGTAATCTCTGGATCATGCTGCTTTCCCGCGCCCTTGAAGGGATTGCCGCCGGGCTGCTGGTCCCTCTGAGCCAGAGCCTGTTTCTGCGCCATAGTCCCGAACGACAGCATGGCCTCGTCACCATTTTCTGGAGTAATGCCATGCTGGTTCCCTTTTTTTTCGGGCCGGCCCTGGGCGGTTTTTTGGCTACAGACCTCGGTTATCGCAGTATTTTTCTGCTTTCCCTGCCTTTCTGGATACTGGCATTACTGCTCGGTAGCAGTGGTATCCCCAAAGATCAGGGTCGAAAAAACATGCCACCCTTTGACGGCTGGGGATTCGGCCTGCTCTACGCCGGGCTGATGAGTCTGCAAATCGTACTCGATCAGGGCGAAGAATATGGCTGGTGGCACTCTGCGTTTATTCTGAAAATGACCCTGATTGCTCTGGCTTGTTTTTTGCTGTTTGCCTGGCGCGAAAGCGAAACAGCCCATCCCCTGCTGGAAATCCATTTTCTGAAGCGGCGCAATTACTGGTTGGGGCTTTTGTTACTCTGCCTGGGATGGGCCATGTTCATGGGCTGGGCTTCCATTTTACCGCTTTGGGCGGAAGAAGATCTGGGCTTCAACGGCTTCTGGGCCAGCCTCGTTCTTTTCCCCATTGGGCTAGGGGCGATCCCCCTGTCCACCCAGATGGATCGCCTCCGGGGTCTGCTGGGCTTGCGTCGTCTGGCTGCCTTGTGTTTCAGCATTTTTGCCTTTGCCTATGGCAATGCCTATCTCAGCCCCATCAGCAGTCTGTCTGACCTTTTTATACCCATCCTCCTGATCGGCATCGGCGTCGGCATGCTCTTCGTGCCCCTGACCCTCATCATTCTTTCGGGTCTGGATAGCGAAGAAATCCCTTCAGCGGCAACGACCAGCAACTTCATCCGGGTATTCAGTGCAAATATCGGCGTCAGCCTGCTGAGTGTCTATTGGACCCGTTACAGCGCCATGGCTGCCGATCATTTTCGCGGGCAGATCAGCCGCTTCCAGAGCCACCAGGATTTATCAGCGGCCATGTTGCACAGCATGATCATGGTCAAAGCCGACACCCTCAGTATCGACAACCTGTTGCGACTGTCCATGTGGATTTGCCTGGCCGCCGCCCTGATAGCCTATTTTTTCATCATCCCCCCGAGCCGCATGAAAACAGCCAGCGGCCCGCAAAACTATGTGGAAGAGGAAGAAGAGGAAACCGGTTTTGCGGCTTCGGCAAAAGCCGAAGCCGCCGACGGCGCCAGAACCACTTCCTGACGCGGGCGGGGAATTTCTATACCGGCATTTTCAAGGGCATCCGCCAAAGCCCAGTTAAAAGCCGCATGGGTACTGCCAGGGCGCATCAATCCGTCACGCTCTACCCAAACAATCATCTCGCAATCATATCCTGCTTCACCAAAAGCGTTGAGCCAGAGTGAAGGTGGGTACTGCTTGTTTGGCGTACATAAGGGATGCGCCAAGGCGGTATTCACCACCAGCTCACGGAGTTTTTCCCGGTCAGTCCCGTAGGGAACCCGAAAAGGAACGTGAATACGCATGACCGGATCATCCAGACTCCAGTTAATCACTTCCCCATTCACAAACTGGGAATTAGGGACCAAAACATCCACATGGTCGTTCGTCATTATCTGGGTATAACGCACGCTGAGTTTTTTGACTTCACCGTGCAGGCCATTTTCCTTGATCTGAATATAATCTCCGACCTTGATACTGTGTTCAAAAAGCAGAATCAGACCAGAGGCAAAATTGCTGAAAATATTCTGCAGACCAAAGCCCAAACCGACACCGACTACGCCACCGAGAATACTCAGACTGCTGAGATTGACGCCCACCGTTTGCAGGGCAATCAAAATACCCAGAGCAATGACGATATAGTAGGTCAACCTTGAGATTGCATAAGCCGTCGCCGTACCCAAGCTTCGGGACAGGGTTTTTCGTATCAGCCTTCTCAGCCAGATGGCGCCCCACCAGAGGAAAAACAGGATCAGCACAAATTCGACAATACCCAGGGGTTCAATAAGAATATTAGTCTATCAGAATGCGCTCCGTGACAAACATACAACAACCCCTGCCGCAAAGCGTCCACATCAGTTACACTAAAGCAAAAATTGACTGGATAAGGTAGCCCCGTGAAAGCATTTGTTCTCCAGCCCCTGCAAGAGGCCCTCAATGCCCTGCTACTGCAGGGCGTCATCCCGGAGGTTCCGGCCCAGCTCGAACTGGATCGTCCCAAGCAGGTGGAGCACGGCCATCTGGCCAGCAATATCGCCCTGCTTCTCGCCAAAAAGGCGGGGCGTAAACCCCGTGAACTGGCCGACGCCATTATTGCGGCATTGCCCGCCAGCCCGTGGATAGTGCGTACGGAAATTGCCGGACCGGGTTTTATCAATTTTTTCCTGAGCCCTGCCGCTTTTCATGCGGTCATCGAAAAAATCCAGACCGAACAAAACCAGTTCGGGTCCAACCAACGGGGCGAGCAGCAAAAGCTGCAACTGGAATTTGTTTCGGCCAATCCCACCGGTCCGCTTCATGTGGGGCACGGTCGTGGTGCTGCGTACGGTGCGAGTCTGGCCAATATTTTGCGCTTCAATGGGTATGATATTTTCTGTGAATATTACGTGAATGATGCCGGTCGGCAGATGGATATTCTGGCCGCCAGTGTTTATATGCGTTACCTCGAAGCGGCCGGACTGCTCCCCTGGCCCTTTCCTGACAACAGTTATCGCGGCGCTTATGTGCGCGAAATTGCGGCACAACTACGCACGCAATGCGGTGATCGCCTGGAGCATGCCGCAGCCAACATCCCCAACCTGCCTGCCATGGAAGACGCCGATGCGGCTGTGGACACACTGATCGCCCACCTCAAGCAAAGTCTGGGGAACGATTACCGCGTGTTGCACAGTGCCGGGCTGGATGAAATCCTGAACGACATCCGCAATGATCTGGAACAATTCGGCGTGCATTACGAACGCTGGTATTCAGAACGACAACTGGTCGATTCCGGAGCCGTAGACCGGGCGACAGCCGAACTGGAAGCTGCGGGACATTGCTACATTCAGGATGGCGCGCTCTGGTTCCGGTCAACCGCATTTGGCGATGACAAGGACCGGGTTCTGCGTCGGGAAAACGGTGCGTACACCTACTTTGCCTCGGATGTGGCTTACCATGCCGAGAAATTTGCCCGTGGTTTCACTCATGTTTTGGATATGTGGGGTGCCGATCATCACGGCTACGTTCCTCGCGTCAAGGCAGCGCTCAAAGCACTGGGACTGGACGACGAAAAGCTGGAAGTCGTACTGGTCCAGTTTGCCATTCTGTATCGTGGTGCGGAAAAGGTATCCATGTCCACCCGTGCCGGAGAATTTGTCACCCTGCGCGAACTGCGCGAAGAAGTTGGTAATGATGCCGCCCGCTTTTTTTATGTGCTGCGCCGCGCTGACCAGCACCTCGACTTTGATCTGGATCTGGCCAAAAAGCACTCGGAAGAAAATCCGGTATTTTATATCCAGTATGCCCATGCCCGGGTTTACTCCATGCTCCGCCAGGCTACAGAAAAAGGCTTGAGTCTTCCTGCCGATAATGAGCGTGCACTGGATTGTCTGCAGGATTCCCGCGAGCTGGCTCTGGCCGATGCACTATGGCGTTTTCCGGAAGTCGTGCACAACGCCGCCCGGGATCGGGAACCGCATCAGATTGCTTTTTATCTGCGCGATCTGGCCGCCGCTTTTCATACTTATTACAACTCCACCAAGATTCTGGTGGAGGAAACACCCCTGCGCCATGCCCGCCTGACGCTTTGCAAAGGGGTCGCCCAGACCATTGCCAATGGCTTGAAACTGCTTGGGGTCTCGGCACCGGAGCAGATGTAACCCGTCATGCGCGATTATAAAAATCAGACCAGCCGCCCAGCTTCCAGAGAGCAGCGCCCGGCGCCTCCGCCCCGGAGGCCGAGGGAGCCCGAACCCGAACTGGAGGAAGAGCAGGAAGCACTGCATTCTGCCGAAGATCGAGGCCCCAGACTCTGGCCCTGGATATTGCTCATTATCATCCTGTTGCTCAGCGCCCTGGTGTGGTGGTGGATCGCGCAATTACCCATCAACACCGGCAAACTGGGGCTCCTGTCGAAAAATTCAGGAAGCACTGCCGCCGCCGCATCAGCCAGCAGTAATGCCAAGCCTGCAACAGGGGGCAAATCATCCAGTGCCAGTTCCGTGGCATTGGCTACGGCCATCGCGCCCTCCGCTGCTCCTGCCTCCAGCACCAGCACCAGCACCAGCACCAGCACCAGCACCAGCAAACACGGGACAGCAGCCAGCACCACCAGCACCCAGTCAACAGCCACTGCCGCCTCCACACGCAGTGGCGTGGATTTCAACTTTTATCAGATCCTGCCAAAAATGCATGTTGATATACCGGCGGACATTCTCGGCAGTGGTCCGGGTATTCCTTCCGCAAGCACCAACAGCACTGCTGCCGTGGCCGTACATCAGCCGGTAACCATTCAGGTGGGAGCATTTACGAATCGGGCTGCCGCCGTCGTGCTCCGCGACCGCCTAGCGCTACTGGGCGTCAGCACCAGCATGACCAAAGTGGATGGCAATGGCAGTAACACGCTTTATCGCCTGCAAACCCGAACGTTTGATTCTTTGGCCGATGCCCAACCCACTCTCGCCAAAATTCGTGGTATGGGCATCACCCCTTTGCTGATTGGCAACGGCATCATCGGTGCAGCAACTAATGTACCGCTGTCCCAGTCTCCAGCGCCTTGATGGCTGCAGCGGGAGTTTCCTGACCGGCCAGCACCTTGTCCAACCCGGGCAGGTAATGGTTTATGGTTTCCACACCCAACAACAGGTAGGGACGCAACAAGGCCGTAGATAATACGGCTGCCGGTGCCTGCAAAATCGTCTTGAAATTGATTTCACCATCTTCCATATCCAGCTCGAAATTACCCAGCGACAGACCATAGTTGGCACGGGTCACAAATTCGGCCACCGCCAATCGCTTGTTCGCCGTAATATCCAGATTCTGTGGACGCAAATAAAACAGGATGCGCTCACGATCCGCATGAACATGACAGAAAATATCCAGGGTGCCATTGGGTACCTGCAGTGCACAGGTCATGACCGGATAATCCGGAAGCATTTTGGCTTCCCATTCCAGTTCCATAAACAGTTTTTCAACCACTTCCACATGATTCATTGTTGGGATCCTTGTTCAGCAAAAGCCTCGGCGAGGCGAAAAAAGGCAGCCTGATCCAGTGTTTCTGCACGACAGGAAGGATCAATATCCAAGCTCTGTAACTGCTCCGCACTGAAAATGCCGCGTAAATTATTGGCGATGGTCTTGCGGCGCTGCGCAAAACTGCTGGTGACAATCCTGGTAAAAGCCGGGCGCAGACATTCGGTCAGCAAAACCGGCTTACAGGGTAGCAAACGCATGAAGGCTGAATCCACCTTGGGCGCCGGAAAAAAATTCCCGGGGCCCACTGTAAACAGAGACTCCACTTCACACCAGGCCTGAATCATCACCGATAGTCGTCCATAGGTTTTGCTGCCGGGGGCCGCCACCATGCGTTCGACGACCTCCTTTTGCAACATGAAGTGCATATCCTGAATCCGCTCTACCGACTCCAGAATATGAAAAATAATAGGGGTCGCCACGTTGTAGGGAAGATTACCCACCACCCGCAGCGACTTGTCGCTGTCACCCAGACGCGCAAAATCCACCTTCAGGGCATCGGCCTGCAGGATCGTCATTTGCCCGGGGATCGCCAGCGCTTCAAG
>JABEBX010018783.1_pt1 | contig 13379 bp, 15 predicted proteins | sample 7245971 | NCBI WGS metagenome assembly JABEBX01 (sample SAMN14506365, study PRJNA622280) | hot springs metagenome | biome: hot spring [ENVO:00000051]|acidic hot spring [ENVO:00002120]; feature: spring [ENVO:00000027]|sediment [ENVO:00002007]; material: sediment environment [ENVO:01001048]... | reverse complement strand
TGTCATGACCTGTTGCTTTACAGTTGACAGCGCACGAGATTATTCTCAATGGAAATTCGAGGAGCGAGCCGATATGTCCATCGAACGAAAAGTGCGCGCGCTGGCGGGAACCATCATTCTGGTCAGCCTTCTCCTGTCGCTCTGGAGTTCCTGGTGGCTGCTTTTGACGGCCTTTGTGGGCCTCAACCTGCTCCAGTCGGCCTTTACTGCTTTCTGCCCGGCGGAAAATATCTTCCGCAAGCTCGAACGGAGCCACGGGTCGACGGAGAGGCCGGCCAAGTAGGAGTCGATCGTTTCCATGTCGCCCCTTCGCTCGGCAAGGAGTGTCCTTGCACTCCTTTTCCTGGCAGCCATGGCGATCCGAGGCGTGGGGAGAGCCGAGCCGACGGACCAGACGGCTTCTCCGCCCGAGGCGGCGCCCAGGGCGCAAATCATGGAGTTCCGCAGTCAGGTGCGCAACCCGCAGGAGGCCGACCCGCCCAGGAGGCCCGCTCCCCTCGATAAGAGCGCCGTCGGCTCCGATCATCCGCTGATCCGATTCTGGAAAAGGGTTCAGGCACACTATCCCGAGCTCAAGAAAAAGCACGCCAAGCTCCAGGAGATGCTTGCCCAGAAGGCCCTCGCTACTTCCGGCTTCCTGCCTCGGGTCTACGGCTGGGCAGACTCGATCACCACCGACAACCCGATTTTCGGCTTCATGTTTCACATGACCGAGCGAAACTTCTCGGCGGGCGATCTCAATCTCAATTCGCTCAACCATCCGGGAACGGTTTCCAACCAGAACATGGGCCTCATGGCCCTCGTGCCGATTTTTGACGCCATGCAGACGATCGATTCCATTCGCACGGCCAAGCACCTCATCCGGCAGAGCGAACAGGAGGAGCGATTCACGCGGATGGAGGCGAGCCTGCTCGCCATCGACGCCTATATGCAGCTCCTTTTGGCGGAACGCGAGGCGGCCCTCGCCCGACTCGATGTTCAGGCATCCGCGCACGACCTCGAGCAGGCCATCCACCTGATGGAGCAAGGGCTCGTCCTGGGCGCGGATTTTTATGCCGGCCGCTCGATGAGTGCTTCGATCGAGCAGAGCCAGAATGGCTATGTCTCCAAACGCAAGGTGGCGCTGGTTGCGGTCAACACGCTCCAGGGGGAAAGCGCAGACGCCGAGGTTGCCCTGGCCGGCTCGATTCCCACCCTTCGCAAGGGCCCGGTGAAGCCGCTCGAGCAGTGGGTGCAGGAAGCCTTCCTCTACCGAAGCGACCTGTCGGCCCTCCAGTCGTCGATTGCCGCCCAGCATTCGGAGGTAGGCAGGATGAAGGCCACGGCCCTACCTTCGGTCAACGGCTTCGCTTCCGGCATGGTCGACAGCGACAACTTCAATACGGGTGGGAGAAGCTATACGGTCGGAGTCCTGGGAACCGTCCCACTCTTCGATCCCGCCCGGGATCCCAAGGTCAAGCAGGCCCAGGCGGCAGAGGAGCAGCTTCGCCACGAAGCGGCTTCCTTGCGCGATCTCATCCAGAACAAGCTTGGCCAAGCCTATGCCGAGTATCAGGGCGCGCTCCAAGACGCGGAGATCCTGGGCCGGGCCAGCGCCGATGCCCGGAAGTCAACCGAGATGATGGCCGAGCTCTACCGGGAAGGTCGGAAGACGATCGTCGACCTCCTCGGCGTGCGCCAGATGCAGCTCCAAACCGAAATCGGGTACTGGGACAGTCTCGCCCGGCTCGAGCTTGCTCGAGCAAAGCTCCAGTTCTTGTCGGGGCAGCTCGATGACTATCAAGTTCAGCAGATCGCCCAGGAGATCGGAGGGGAGACCCCATGAGCGGGAAGCAAGACGGTGGGGGAATCGGCGGATTCATCCGCTTCTTCTCTTCCTCCCTCGTTACGCCCCTGCTCATCCTCGCCTCCTGGCTCCTGGGCTCCTTCGCCTTGATGGAGCTGCCCCGGGAGGAAGAACCGCAGATCGTGGTTCCACTCTTCGACGTTTTCGTCTCCATGCCTGGAGCGAGCCCCGAAGAGGTGGAAAAGCGCATCGTCAACAACGGGGAGCGCGTCTTTTGGCAGATCCCGGGAGTGGAATATGTCTATTCGACGGCCGCTCCCAACGGAGCCATGTTCATCGTCCGGTTTCAGGTGGGAGAAGAGATGGAGAAGAGCCTCATCAAGCTCTTTACCAAAGTCTATTCCCATCTCGACTTCCTCCCGCCCGGCGCGTCGATGCCGCTGATCAAGCCGCGCTCGATCGATGACGTGCCGATCCTTGCCCTCACCTTCTATAGCCCGACGCGGGATCCCCTGAGCCTGCGCCGCGTCGTCGCGACCGTTCGGGACAAGATCAACCCGATTTCGGACATCTCGGAAACCACGATCCTTGGCGGACGCAAACGGCAGTTCCAGGTCTTCTTCGATCCGGCCAAGCTCGCTGCGCGCCTGCTCACCCCGGCGGATCTCGTCGCGTTGATCCGGCAGAACAACGTCCGGCTGCCCGCCGGCCGCATCGAATCGGAGCCAAAGCTCATCGAAGTGGAACCCAGCGCTCTCATCATGACGAAGCACGACCTGGAAAACCTGGTCGTCAGCGTAAGCCAGGGGAACGTCGTCTATCTCCGGGATGTCGCTCAGGTAGTTGACGGACCCGACCAGGAGGAACGGAGCTTGACGATGCGCTTCGGAGCAGGGTTGAGCCGGCAGACCAAGGAACCGATCGACGCGGTTACCCTGGCGGTTGCCAAGAGAAAGGGCGCCAACGCCACGCTCCTTGCCGGAAAGATCCTCGAAAACATTGCTGCCCTGAGGCCGGACACCCTCCCCTCCGACGTCCAATACGTCGTCACCCGGGATTACGGGCAGACGGCTGCCGAGAAATCGAATGAGCTCTTGGAGCATATGGCCATCGCGATCTTCGGCGTGAGCCTTCTGATTGCGCTCTTCCTCGGCTTGCGGGCGGCCGCCATCACCATCATTGCCATCCCGACGACCCTGGCGATTACGCTCCTCACCTTCCACCTCTTCCATTTCACGATCAACCGGGTGACCCTCTTCGCCTTGATTTTCACGATCGGGATCCTCGTCGACGATCCGATCGTCGGCGTCGAAAACATCGTTCGCCACCTCCATCTCCCGGGCAGTGCCGGGCGACCGCTGCTCGCCGTCGCGACCGAAGCCATGCTTGAGATCGTGGGCCCCTTGATCCTGGCGACATTTGCGGTGATCGCGGCGATCCTTCCGATGGCTACCGTCGGGGGCCTCATGGGCCCCTACATGCGCCCGATTCCCATCGGAGCGACGACCGCCATGATCGTCTCTATGCTCGTTTCCCTTTCGGCGACTCCCTGGGCCTCGGTCCTGCTCCTCAAAGGGAGCAAGCATGCGGGAGAGCGAGGCGAAGGCTTCCTCCTGCGTCTCTATCGCTGGTTTGTCACGCCGCTGATCTACAACCGCTGGCTCCGCCTCCTGTTCGTCCTCGGAGTTCTCCTCCTTCTCGTGGCTGCCGTGGCCTTGATCCCCCTCAAGCTCGTCCGCGCCAAAATGCTTCCCTTCGACAACAAGAACGAATTCCAGGTCATCCTCAACATGCCGGAGGGGACTCCGGTACAAGCGACTCGCACCGTGCTCGATCAGATGGCCGATGTCGTTCTTCGCCTTCCCGAAGTGACCAACGTAGAAATCCAAGCAGGCACCCATTCGCCTTACAACTTCAACGGATTGATTCGCCACTACTTCCTCCGGGAAGCCCCGCACCAGGGCGACCTACAGGTGAACCTCAAGGACAAATCGGAGCGCAAGCGGCAAAGTCACGAGATCGCGGAGAGCGTGCGGCCGGAAATCAATCGCATCGCCCAGGCAGCAGGTGCCCACGCGCAGGTCGCAGAGGTGCCGCCGGGTCCTCCCGTTCTCTCGACTCTGGTCCTGGAGATCTACGGCCCCTCCGCGACGGAACGCCAGGCGATGGCGACGAAAGTCGAAGCCCTCATGCGCGGGTCGCCCGAGATGACCGATATCGCCACCTACGAAGAGACCCCCCGGCCCTTGGAGGTCTACAACATCGACCTAGTCAAGTCTTCCTTGAACGGGCTGCCTGGGGAAGCGATCGCCCAGAACCTCGTCACCGCCCTCCATGGAGCGAGTCCCGGTCTGGCCCATACGCCGGAGGAACCCGAGCGCGTCGAGATTCTGGTCCGCCTGCCCGAGCAAGAGCGCCGATCCGATCAGGCGGTGCGCGACCTCACACTCCTGAGCCGTTTCGCGCGGTTGCTCCCGATCAAGGATCTCACCTCGGCGGAGCTAACTCACCAACACTATCCGATCTACCACAAGAACTTAATGCCGGTTACCTATCTCCTGGGCGACGTTACGGGCCAGATCGGCAGTCCGGTCTACGGCATTCTCGATTTCACCCCCGCGCTGGAGAAGCTCCGCACCCCGCAGGGGAAACCGTTCGAGATTCTGTACACCCACCTTCCCGACAGCCCGAACAGCTGGGCGATCAAATGGGACGGAGAATGGCAGGTGACCTACGAGGTCTTCCGGGATCTCGGCAAGGCTTTCGCCATCGTGCTTGTGCTCATCTTCATCCTGGTCGTCGGCTGGTTTCGCTCCTTCGTGACCCCCTGGGCCGTGATGCTCCCGATCCCCCTCTCCCTGATCGGCATTCTTCCCGCCCACTGGTACCTAGGCATGTTCTTCACCGCCACCTCGATGATCGGCATGATGGCCGGCGCGGGAATCGTCGTCCGCAATGCCATCATCCTCGTCGATTTCATCGAGATGCGCCTCGCGGAGGGCGATTCGCTGGAAGAAGCCGTGATTTCCGCGGGTGCCGTTCGACTGCGGCCGATCTTGCTCACCGCTCTGGCCGTGATCATCGGAAGTGCTGTGATCCTCTTCGATCCCATCTTCCAAGGGCTGGCATTGGCACTCATGTCGGGTGAGATCGCGGCGACGCTGCTCTCCCAGCCCGCGGTCCCCGTTTTTTATTACATGTTGCGCAAGCGACAGATCGCCAAGCAGAATCAGCCGTCCGCGAATCCCTCCGAGCCCGCGCGGAGTTGACGCTACTTCCCCCGGATTTCCTCGCGAAGTCGGCTTCGGAACATAAATACGCTTGCGCTACGTTTCTTGTGTTTGTATCCTTTGGACAAGTCGGCTTCTCCGACGGGAGAAATGGGTCCCGCTCGGAACTGGGAAGGATCTTCCTTGGACGACGAACGCCGACGGAGAAGGAAGTGGAGCTTGCCTCATGGAAATAGAACTCTTCTACTTCGAAAGTTGTCCCCACTGGACTGATGCCCTGCGCCGCGTTGAGGAAGTGCTCGTCGAGGAAGGCGGAATCCATGAGCTTCGTTTGATCCCCGTCCGGACGGTCGCGGAAGCCCAAAGGCACCGCTTCTTCGGCTCCCCCACCATCCGAATCGGCGAGCGGGACATCGACCCCGCCGCCTGGGGTCGAATGGACTACGGCTTTGGTTGCCGCCTCTACCCGGACGCGGACGGCTCGATTCTTCCCGTTCCGTCCAAGGAGCTCGTCCGGCAGGCTCTCCGGTCGCACCGACCGCTTTCGCTCGCGGAAGCGCACGACGAGGTTCTCAACTCCATCAAGCATCAACACCCGCAATGGGTTGCCGGTCCGATGGAGGAGTGTTCCCGCTGTGTTCGCTACGAATACGAATTGGCCGAACCGCTCGTCGTGCCGTTGGAAGAGTAGCCGACGGCGAAACCCTGCACGACGGGAAAGGAAAGCAGCCCGCTAAGGCGTCTTTTCGCTCTTCTCCGTCTGAATCGCAATCCGCGTGATCCCTTGCTTGCGGATTTCGTCGAGCACGCCGATGACGCTGTCAAAAGTCGCCTTCCGATCGCTGTTCAGGAAGACCTTGGCCTTCTCCGAACCGACCTCGGCCTTTAGGGCGGCAAGCTTCCCCGGAAGCTCGGCTGTGGAGACCTTGTCATGGTCGAAATAGACGTCGCCCTTATCGGTGACCGTGAGCGTAACCTCCTGTTCCTTTCGTTCCTCGCTCCCGGACGTCTGGGCCTTGGGCAACTGCACGGACACCCCGGCGTTTTTCACCATGGCCAAGGAGATCATCATGAAGGTGGCTAAAAGAAAGAACATCACGTCGATAAACGGGATGATCTCAAGACGCGGGCGATGGCGGCGGGGGGAGGAGACGCGCATGATGCTTACTCCGCCGTCAATTTCCTTGCGGATTTCCGGCGGCCCGCGCCTCCAGCTCTTCCGCCTCGCTCGTGGAGCCACCCTGGAAACGCAGCAGCAGCATTTCCAGCTTGGTGGAGGCCGCTTCCATCTGCCGGCGCATGGTCTCCATGCGGGAGCTGAAGAAGTTGAGGGGGACAATCGCCACAATCGCCACGGTGAGACCGAAGCTCACCGCAATCAGAGATTCGGCGACACCCCCGGTGATCGCCGCCTGCTTGCCCGCGAGCTCCCCACCTCCGACGATGCTGAACGCCCGCATCATCCCGGTGACCGTGCCGAGCAGACCGAGCAGCGGCCCTAGCGTCACGGCGGTGTCCAGCACGACGAGCCCTTTGTTGTAGCGGTCGAGCTGGGAGTTAGCCGCCTCCAGCAAGGCGTCCGAGATCGACCCGTCCTTGTGACGCATCCCTTCTACGAGCACGTGGATCACCGGATCCTTAGATTTCTCCCCGGCAGCCAGCGCCTGACCGATGCGACCATGCTCAATCAACTCGAAGATCTTCCGCACGAGAGCGACATCCCTCCGCCGCGCTTCCGTCAGGAGGAAGAGAAAGCGCTCGAAGAGCACCGCCATAGTCGCGACCGACAAGAGGAGAATCGGCCACATGATCGGGCCGCCTTTGAGGAAGAGTTGATAAATCATGGCTCTACGGGAAGTTTCAGCTCACGCACCAGACCGGACCCGACGGCTCTCTCCACTACACGCGATCAGGGACAAACTCGCTTGTTTCTGAAGGCCGCCGATCATCAATGAATCGACCTGTACTCAAGAGACGAGATCGAAGCAAGCGCCAAATGCGGCATGCTTGGATCAGGCTTTACGATGACCCCTGCCCAAGAGGAGATGGCCGGCCCAGCGTCCGATCGTCCACGCCAGCCGGGTTCGCTCCGCCCAGGAGAGGAGGCGCCAAGCGGAAAGGAGAGAGCTTTTGGCTTTCCTGGGCGTCTGGAGGTTCCAGACGTCGCGAACCTCCTGAAAGAGTTGCAAGCCGGGTCGAATCACCTGCGCCAAGCGCCAGCCGACTTCGAGCAGGCGGACGGGCGTGCGCAATTCCTCGAGAGATGCGGCCAACTCCTCCCGTTGCTGGTCGCAGGCGGCAGCGAGCTCCCGCATCCTCCGCTCCCTTATTTCCTTGCCCGACTGTGCAGCCACGCAACATCCTTCCCCAGTTCGCGTATGGTCTCGGCAAACGGCGTGCCGAGCGCCCTGGTTCGTTTCCACACCCGCGTCCCCACGAAGATCGTGGCTCCCAGGCAGAGCGCCCCCATCGTCCCCACGGTGGCAATTCGAGCCGTCGGATCGTTCCAAGTCAGGGAGAGCAGCGCAATCCCGAGCCAAAGAATCGACAGGGCGCCCAGGAAAACCCCGACACCCAGCCAGAGAAGCAGGCGGAGCAGCCGCTCGATTTCCGATTGCAGCTCCACGGAAAAAAGCTCCAACCGGAGCGCAATCAGCCGAAGCAGGAGCGTGAGAAGCTTCTGCCCCGAGCCCGTGATGCCGCCGCGCTGCTGCGCTTCCGTCATCTATCGGCGGCTCAAGAGCGCTCCGAGCAGGACGCCGAAGACCACCCCCACACCGAGGGCCTGGTAGGGATGCTCGCGGACAATCCGGTCGACGTCTTGCACTCCTCCCACCGTGCGTTCCGCCAAGCTGTCCTCCCGCTCTCCCAGGTACTCCCGCAGCGAGCCGATCCGGGCGGTCAAGCGCTCCTGCACGTCGCGAGCCTTTTCTCCGAGATTGCCCGCCGATTCCTTCACGAGAATCTCCGCGTCGTGCATCACCTCGCGAACATCGTTGAGGAGCTTCTGCCGAGTGATCACTTCGTTCATGCCAAATCTCCTATCCCCATTTCAGGAAGGGTAGCAGACGAGTGCCTGGGGGCGCAAGCGAGGCTTTTCTCCTATCCGCCTTCGACCAAGCGCCCGAGCCCGCTCTCTCCCCGGCGAGAGGCACCGAACGCGACCCTTCTTTCGGATTTTTCGCGGGCAAACGGATCGGGCGGTGTTTATTTTTGTCTGGGGATACAGGAGATAGGCATGAGCAGCGATCCATTGGATGAGCTTTTGCAGGGCTGCGGGCAGGAGGGTCGTCTCCCCGACGAATTTCAATCCGGGGTCTGGAAGCGGGTGGCCTTACGTTCCCGAATCGCCCTTCCTCCGATTCGTCCGAGCCGAGGGACGTGGGCGACGGTTCTTGCCGTGTCCCTCCTCGCATTCCTCCTTGCCACGGGCCAGGTGCTCCGATGGGAACGGGAGCGATCGATCGCGCTTAAAGCCCAATACTTCCAATCGATCGACCCACAGGCCCTCGCAGCCGCGCAGCGAGGACCATCGCCGTGAGGAGGCTCCTTTCGCTCGGCGCGCTGACCGTTTTCGTCGCGGCCGCCGTCTACCTGGCAACGCTCTTTTTGGAGACTCTGCCTTTCCGGCGCGCCACCCGCGAGCCCGATGCGGGGCTTCAATGGCTCCGCCGTGAGCTCCACCTCACCGACCAGCAGATGGACGCGATTTCCCGCTTGCAAGAAGCCTATCGCCCCAGCTGCCAGGCGATGTGCCGCCAGATCCTCGTGAGCGACTCCAAGCTCCGGGAGCTCTTCGCGCAAAACCGCTCGATCACGCCGGAAATGCTCGCAGCCTTGGCCGAGCGAGAACAGCTCCGCTCCGAATGCCGGCGGGCATTCCTACGGCACGTCGATGCGGTAAGCGGCGAGCTCTCCGCTCCGCAGCGGCAACGCTATCTCTCCCTCGTCTCCGATGAGCTCCTGGGCTCGGCGCAGAACGCGAGCGCGGGGCAGAGGAGAGAACGCGGCCCATGAGCGAGCCCGATCCCGACTGGCAACTCATGGCCCGGCTCGCCAAGGGTGACGATCAAGCGCTCAACGCTCTCATGGATCGCTGGCAGGAGAGGCTCTTCCACTTTCTCTGTCGGCTCACCGGCGACGCGGCGTCGGCCGCCGACCTCGCTCAGGAAACCTTCGTCCGCGTCTACGAAGCCCGCCACAAAGTCCGTCAAAAAGGCCGCTTTTCCGCCTGGCTCTTCACGATCGCCACCAACCTCAGCCGCAACTTGGCCCGGTGGCGCAGAAGGCATCCCACAGTTTCCCTGACCGAAACCGCGGAGCCGGACGGATCGCCCGCCCTGGAAGATCGTCTCGGCGAGGAAAGACCCCCGGGAGCGCGACTCGAAAAGGAGGAGCTCTGCACGCAAGTCCGTTCCGCGATTCTCTCGCTGCCCGCGCCACTCAAGGAAACCCTGATTCTTTTCCAGTACCAGGAGCTCTCCTACGAGGAGATTGGCCAGGCGCTCGGCTGCTCCCGCAAGATCGTGGAGATGCGGCTTTATCGGGCACGCAAACGCTTGCGGAGGGCGCTTGCCAGAGAACACCTTCTCTGATCACTCCTTATCGGTTTCCTCCGGAAACCCCGGTTGGACTTTTTGCTTGACCGGCGGAAGCTCTATTGCGACCGTTGTTATGTCAAGCACAAGGACTCAACCCGAATTCTCATCTGGAGCTTTTCATGAGCGATAAACTGTCGATCGTCCTCTTCTCCGGCACAGTGGATAAGCTAATGGCGGCCTCCGTCATCGCTTCCGGCGCGGCGGCCATGCAAAAGGAGGTGACCATTTTCGCGACCTTTTACGGCCTCTTCGCCCTCCGCAAGGGGGATTGGAAGCAGAACCGGCGTGTCAGCAAGGACTTCGAGGATTACGGAGCGCAATTTCTGCGCGTCTTGGAGGAGAAGAAAGCGCCTAGCTGGCTGGAGACGCTGCGGAACGCCATGGACATCGGCGACGTCAAGGTAAAAGCATGCGGGCTCACGATGGACCTCCTATCGATCAAGCTTGAGGATTTGGAGCCGATCGTGAGCGAGATTGTTGGTGTTGCCCATTTCGTCGAGGAGGCCTCGGGCGGGCAAATTCTTTTCCTGTGAGCCAAGGCGGCTCCTTCATCGGAAGACCGCGCAAACAAGGGAGGAAATCATGGAAGGCGTGAAGATTGCTAAAGAGAGCGATGCGCGGGGGAGCTTTTGCCCGGGGCCGCTCATGGAGATGATCCGGCTGGTTCGCTCGGCGAACGTAGGTGAGGTCGTCGCGGTTATTTCCGGCGACGAGGGGAGCAAGAAGGACATTCCCGCATGGATCAACAAGGCTCGTTACGAGCTCGTCGGAACGGAGGAGGTTGCCCCCGGAGCGTCCCGCTTCCTCTGTCGCAAGAATCACTAGGTGACACGCGCACTGCCGCGCTCGGGTTGATTCTTCAAGAGAGAGAAGGAATTGAGCATCATGAAAACCATCCTCATCCTCGGAGGCGGAACCGGAGGAACGATCGTGGCCAACCGGCTTGCCCACGGATTACGGCCCGATGATGTCTCAATCGAGGTCGTCAGCGATTCCCCCCTCCACTACTACCAGCCTGCGCAGCTCTACGTCCCCTTTGGGGAGGAGGATCCGAGAAAGATCGCGCGCTCGGAGCGTAAGTTGCTCAATCCGAAAGTAAACTTTCGGATCGACACGATTTCCGAATGGATTCCCGACAAGCAGCTGCTCCGTACCGCCAAAGGGGAAAACCTCTCCTACGACTTCCTGGTCATTGCCACCGGCTCGATCGCCTGCCCCGAGGCCGTGGAGGGATTCGTCGCTGGCGCAGATCATTTCTATACGCCCGAAGCGGCCTATCGTCTGTATCATAAGCTCAGCGAGCTTGAGGGCGGACGCCTCGTCGTGGGAGTGGGCGGAATCCCTTACAAGTGCCCGGTAGCGCCTCTTGAGTTTACTCTTCTTGCCGAAGCCTTCCTCACCCACAAGGGGATCCGGTCCAACACCGAGCTTGTCTACACCTTCCCGTTGAATGAGGTCTTCCAGATCGCCAGTGTGGTCCCTGTAGTTCGGTCGCTTTTCGAGCAGCGCTCCATCCGCGCGGAAACTTTTTTCAATCTCGAGTCCGTCGACCCCGAAAAGAAGGTCGTCAAGAGCCTGGAAGGAACCGAGCTTCCGTTTGACATCCTCGTGATGACCCCGCCTCATAAGGGTGCAGCCTTCCTTCGGGGGCACCCGATGGCGGATAACGACGGATGGGTGAATACCGATCGCAACACCCTCCGGGTGAACGGGCTCCCCAATGTCTGGGCACTGGGCGATACGACCAACCTGCCGATCAGCAAAGCCGGGAGCACCGCGCATTTCGAAGCACCGGTGATCGTCGAGCAGATTGTGGCTGCAATCCGCCGCCAGGAGCCCCCGCTCGGGAAGGCGACCTACAATGGGCACGTCACCTGCTTTATCGATGCGGGCTACGGGAAGGCAACCATTCTCGATTTCGATTACGATCACCCGCCGACGGTGTACGAACCGGACGAATTTCGCCATCTCCAGAAGATGGCGTTCAACAAGCTCTACTGGCATCTGGTTCCGACGGCGGTCATCTGACCGGACCGCGCGGATCGGTAGGCTGGCGAAACGGTAGGAAGCGGAAGCCGCGATCTCCTTCCGGCACTCCTTCCTCCTATCGGACTGCGCGCATGGCCACCATGCCCCCGACGAAGATCAACCAGACCAGCAGAAAGACTCGAGCGGCCTTTTTCGGAATGACCGTACAGGCATACGAACCTCCGATCGCTCCCAGAACCCCTCCCGCGACCATGGCGAAAATGAGTTGAGAGTCGCTCATGCCCTGGTGAACATGAATGCCTCCGCCTACCAGCGAGAGGAGCATGCCGAAGGCGATGTCCGTCCCCACGACCTCGCTCGGGCTGAGCTTAGTCAGGGTGAGAAGGAGGAGGCTCCCCAAGGCACCCCCGCCGGCGGAGAAAGAGCCGACCTCAAGTCCGATGAACAAGGAAAAGGCGGGAAGCCATCGCAAATAGCGGTGGAGATGGAGACGGTGCTCGGTCAGGGTAAACCAGAGATTGAGCAGGGAGGAGAGAACGACCGTCAGGCCGATCGCGAGCAGGATAAACGAGCCGAGGTGGCCTTTTCGCGAAACGTGGGCGAGCAGAAACGATCCGGCCACAACACCGGGAATCCCCCCTAAGGAGAGAAGCAGCAGAATCCGCTTGTTGATATCCCCCTTGAAAAAGTAGATGAGGGAGCTCGGGATCTTGATCAACGCCGAGAATCCCAACGCGACGCCGACCGCAACTGCCGGCTCGATCCCAAGGAAGAGAAGGATGGGGACCGTCAGGGTGCCTCCCCCGACTCCGGTCAACCCGATGAGAAAGGCGATGCAGAAGCCGAGGAAATAGAATTTTGTCACGTCGATTGTCTATTTGCTCTATAGACGTTTAGTGTTGTGCCTTCAAGCTTTCCCGCCGCCATCGGTCTTTCCCTGCCCGCCATGAGCAAAGGAGCACGCGGGGAAGGAGAGCACATGGGGAGCCGTTCGTCGATCTCGGGAAAGCCTGCCCGCCACCCTTGGTCTCTTCGGCTTTCGGCTCAAGATAGCGTCTGTTTCGCCGCCGAACCGAGCTCAAGTCCCGCCTCGGAAGAGTCGCCTCCCTCCGGCAGGGTCCGGCCGCGCCAGAGCAGGTAGAGGACGGGATAGAGGAGCAATTCAAGCACTCCCGACGTTACGATCCCGCCCACCATCGGTGTCGCGATTCGCTTCATCACGTCCGCCCCGGTTTCCTGGCTCCAAAGGATGGGAAGAAGCCCGAAGAGAATCGCGCAGATGGTCATCATCTTCGGCCGGATCCTGCCGAGAGCGCCCGCCTCGATCGCCGTGCGCAGGTCAGCGCGTGATCGCATCCTCCCTTCGCGACTCCGCTCTTCGTACGCATGATCCAAGTAGAGAAGCATGACGACCCCCGTCTCGGCATCGAGGCCGGCCAGGGCGATCAACCCGACGGCCACCGCGACGCTTAGGTTGTAGCCGAGCCAGTAGAGCAGCCAAAAAGCTCCTACCAGGGAAAAGGGGACCGCGAGCAGCACGAGCAGGGTTCGGCTGGCCGATCGCGTGTTCAAGTGGAGCAAGATCAAGATGATCATCAGGGTGAACGGAATCAGGAGAAAGAGACGATGCTTCGCACGGAGGAAGTACTCATAAGAACCGGCCCATTCGACATAATATCCGGGAGGGAAGGCAACGTTCCGGGCGATCTGCGCACCGGCTCGGCGAACGTAGCCAACAAGATCTTTGGCCGTGTTGTCGACGAAGACAAAGCC
>JABEBX010015917.1_pt1 | contig 13382 bp, 18 predicted proteins | sample 7245971 | NCBI WGS metagenome assembly JABEBX01 (sample SAMN14506365, study PRJNA622280) | hot springs metagenome | biome: hot spring [ENVO:00000051]|acidic hot spring [ENVO:00002120]; feature: spring [ENVO:00000027]|sediment [ENVO:00002007]; material: sediment environment [ENVO:01001048]... | reverse complement strand
ATAGCAGATACATTGACCAATTATATACCGTCCAGGATGTCTGTCTATTTTTTTTATATAAGTGCATGGTTGCTTGGGTATAGAAATATTCATGTTAAAATAATCAATACAACCGATAGCTTAAACGCAGGATACAGCATGGGTGCCATGGCAGATATCCTGGGTATATGGCTGGAAAAACCAGGTGAGTATATAATAAATGATGGCGGATCCACACCGAAAATAAGAGATGTTTCTGCTTCTCTGAAGATTTATAGCCTTTCGGCCATACTTTTTGCCCTGATTTTTGTTATCCCTGTTATTACATTGCTTTTTTTACTTCATCTTTTAATTTTAATTTAATCTTATCCGGTATTTTCAATATATAAAGACATTTTAAATCCTGATAAAAAGCACTTCAGCATAATTATAAAAACCAGAGAAATATAACAAATTATGATAGAAATTCATGGAAATGATATATATAAAAAAATTAGAAGCAGAAACGATATTTTATTTATACTTCTCGCCGGCAGCTCAGAGATATCAAAGATACCCGGAATATCCGCTGCAGGTGTTACACCTGAAATGACAGAGATGACACCTGTTCTTGATTCTGAAATTATACAGTCAGGGAAATGCAAAAGTTATGATGTTATTCCTATGACTGCAGAAGGTATACCGACACCTGCAATTATAACGCGGGCGTGTAATGAACTTTCAGGCATTGATACAATTATAATAGATTCCGGATTTGCAAAATCACCATCTGTACCATTTATATATACGGGACTTGGTCCGGCAGAGGATTTTACAGAGAAAACTGCATTGCCTGAATATCAATCTGCTCTGGAATACGGCAGATATATTGGATCTATGCTGGACGGAAAATACAGGTTTATATTTTTGGCCGAGAGCGTTCCCGGGGGGACGACAACTGCATATGCTGTATTGCATGCGGCCGGTCATAATCAAATGACAAGCAGTTCATTGAAAAATAATCCTGAAGAACTTAAAAATGATATAATAAATCGCGCTTTCAGAAGACACAGCGTTAATGGCTTAACAGATGCAGTTATTGAATATGGCGATTATATGATGGCATTGTCTCTTGGAATATCATCCAAAATTGAAAAATCCACAGTTATATTTTCAGGAGGTACTCAGATGGGAAATGTATACATGCTTGATAAAGAAATAAATAAAACAAAAAACAGGTATGTTTTCACCACGGGCTACGTAATGGATGATAAAAAAGAGCTTATGCTTGACCTCTGCGGTGATAATTTAATATATTCTAAGGTAGACTTTAATGGTATAGATGGATTGAATTACTATGACCTTGGCTATGTGAGGGAAGGTGCCGGCTTTGGTGCAGCCCTCGGCATTTCAATATCACTTGGTATAAAAGAGGATGATATTTATAAATCAATAAAAAGTGTTTATAAATCTTTTTTAAAATAATTATCCATTAATGCATTTGTAACAGAAGTTAATGACATGCTTATGAACCTTGAAATTATAGATTTTTTTACTGCCAGGACCTTTGTCCCGCTGACACCAAGTTCGCCTTTCATTATTTCAATAACCTTTTCCATGTTTCCAATGCCGTCAATTAGCCTTTTCTTCTCTGCGTTTTTAGCAGAATAGACCAGGCCTGTGGCTATGTCATCAATTTCTTCATCCGAATACTTTCTTCTTGTCTTTACCTCGTCCCTGAATTTAATAAATATATCGTTCATTATTTCATTATAAATTTTTTCTTCCTCTTCACTTGGCTCCCTGAATGGCGAATTCATGTCCTTGTACTTGCCTATTTTATTAATTCTCATTTTAATACCAATAGTATTCAAAAATTCCGAAAAGTCCGGAGACATGCTTATTACACCTATAGAACCCACAATTGACGTTTCCATTGCATATATTTTTTCTGCTGCACATGATATCCAGTAGGCACCTGAGGCGCCGACTCCTTCTATCAATACATATACTTTCTTTTCTTTACCAATGGATAAAACTTTGTCATACAAAATTTCACTGGAATTTGCATCTCCGCCACCGGAATTCACAATTAATAGAAGACCTTTTATTTTTTTCTTTTTTTGAATGAAGTCCAGTATAGGCATATATTCATTTAATGTCTGGCGCGTTATATTTCCTGATAGATTAACAATTGCAATATACATATAATACAATTACAAAAATGGTATATAAATATTGGCAGGCCAACTGAAGACTTTACTGATGGTTTTTCCGTTCATTAATAATATTTTAGAAGTTGGTATATTTAAAGAAGTTTATATAAATGATATTACATGAGCTGATAACACGACATTTTGCTCCTCAATTACTGGCACCTGTATAAAAATTAATTTTTACTGGATTCCTGTATAAATTCTTCAAGTACATTTGTTGGATTGGTTGAATCGTATATTGCCCTGCCAATTATTACATAATCGGCTCCCAGTAAAAGTGCTTCGGTTATATTTCCTCCCTGTGCTCCAACCCCGGGAGATATAATTTTTAGATTACCGGCAAGCGACCTTACATTTTTCAAATTTAGAGGCCTGTTTCCGGGTGCAACAAGACCGTAAACACCGGCTTCCTTTGATATGTCAATCAGCTGTTTTGTTACTTCATCAACGAATGATTCCTGGGACATTGAAACAACAGAAAATACCTTCATATTCCCTGCTGAATTTACCACCGCTTTAAGTGAATTTATGCCAGTAAATGCATGTGTAATTATTCCATAGGCACCGTATTCCTTTGCCTTTTCTGTTATTAATTTAACAGTATTTTCGACATCCGCAAGTTTAAAGTCACATATCACCGGAGAATATTTTGAAATGTCTTTTATTATTTTAATGCCATTTTCCATTATTAAAGGCCAGTTAACTTTTATGGCAAAGACTTTGTCCCCAAGCTCACGGGCAAGTGTCATTGCAGTATCATAATCATAAACATCCAGTGCAAATATGATTTTATTATCCATATATAGTTATCTTTTATAAATTATTAAAAGTATCTATAAAAAATTAAAGATTTATGGCAAACATTTTATTGAAATATTATGTCAGTTATTAGGAGATATACAATAATGCTGTGATAAGATTTAAGTAATAAATTTTTATGCATCGACATGGAAAAAAACGATTTCATAAAATACGGAATTATTAAATTTGGAGAATTTGTTCTGACATCCGGCCAGAAATCCACATATTATGTTGATATAAAAGAGGCATGTACAAATCCTGAAATTCTCGGTAAAGTGGTTAATGAACTCTCTTCAATGGTAATTTATCAAAGGGTATCGGGAATGGAACTGGGTGCTGTTCCGCTTCTTGTCGGTTTATCGATCAAAATGGATATACCATATACAATAGTCAGAAAAGCTGAGAGAGAACATGGAACAAAAAACAGGCTTGTGGGAGCCATAGAAAAAAATTCAAAAATTGACCTTATAGAGGATGTTGTCACAACAGGAAATTCTATACTCAAAACTGCACTTGTTTTGAGAGAACTTGGAGCAATAATAGATCATGCTGTATGTGTGGTTGACAGAGAGAACGGCGGGTCTGAACTTCTAAATAAGAATGGCATAAAACTGGAATCTGTAACAAAAATATCAGATTTACTTTGAAAGTGTATCATCTATTCTTCCAAGTTCAATTGATGTGGTTGCATTTCCAACTATTATGCCTGTAGAATTTGTTACAATTGAAGCACCTACATAGACACTTCCATAATTTGCCGTTCCTGTATTCACATTAACATGAAATATTTCATGTAATTTTTTAATCTCATCTTCTGTTGCTTCAGGTGATATCAGCATACCTGTTGAATTAAGAACAGCCACGCTGCCAACAGTTTTTACACCGCCAATGGAGTCCCTTATAACCTCAACACCTAAAGTGTCTGCTATTACTCTTTCCGAAGATTCTGTGAATGAGGGGTGTATTATAGCTGCACGATCATTGGTAATTATATTATTCCCGATAGCATTTAAACGATCCTTTAGAAAGGTTACATTTCTCCCGTCAATATCTACTCCTGAAAAATCATCTTTGGATGCAAGACCGGATACAACAATACCGTTGGAATTAAAAACAAGCATTGTACCGACAAGGCTGAAATTGTCTATTATAATCTTTGTAGTTTTAACATTGAGAGCTTCCTTTATAATATCTTCAGTTTCTGACGGTATATTACGTGGTATGATAGCACAGTCGTTAAAAACTTTTATAAAAACACCTATGAAATCGCTTTCAAAAACAGATAATTTTTTAATCATAAAATTACGGCAGTATAACTTCTGTTGTTCCGTCCTCAAGTTTTATTATTTTTAAGCTTATTTTCGTCGGTATGTGCTCTCTTCCCCTGCCCCAGATTTTTTCATTTACTTTATTATCAATCCATATTTTTCCAGGTTCTGATTTTGTATATTTAGCAACAGTATCTTTTATTATATCCATTGCAGTGTCTGCTCTTCTTCTTCTTGAGGAAAATCTGGCACTGTGCAGTGAAACATTTATAAGCTCCTCTGTTGATAGTTCATTATTTTCAACCATTATATTCACCTTATATTTTCAGGTTTGACCTTCTCCAGTTTCTTCTTTTTGGATTCTGTGTCATCTTTCTGTCCGTCCTCAGCATAACCCAGCCGGGCACTCTTCTGTTTGAATTTGTGGCCCTTATAAGCCTTATTTTTTTACCTAGTGGTTTATTTTTACTCATTTTTATCTCCTCTCTATTTTAGTTTCATGCGTACTCCCAGTTAATCTTGAAAGTATACCCTTTAATTCTTCATCACCTATTACTCTGTTGATTCTGCCCATGCCTGCAAGCTGTATAAGCTGGTTTTCAACATTGCCAACAAGGTCCGGCCTCACAAGTTTGAGTCTGCTCAGGCGCTCTCTTGCCTCATCTGTAAGTATCTGTCTTAATATCTGCTGGCGCCTGGCCTCGTCCTGGGCCATCTGTTTCCTGCTTTCATCGTCCATCTCATTTTGCTGTGCATTTCGCTGCATTTCTTCCATTTTACGCTTTCTGATATTATTCAGCTCATCATCATTATCCATACACAACACCGGTTACATATCAATATAATATTGATAACATTTTTTATTAAAGGTATTTTTCGAAAACCTTATCCTTTTCACTTAACTCTTTCATTACCTTTTTCGCTGCATTATCCAGCAGTGATTGTCCTGCAGGAGTTAATGACCTGCCTGCCTTATCGTTTTTAATATAGCCCATTGCTTCAAGGTTATGGAAAATATTCCTGACGATAAATCTGCTGCCCTGTACAGGATGGTATCTCTTGCAACCGCGGTCCTGCCTGCTTCCATATTCCTGGCTTAGCCTTGATATGCCTATTGTCTTCTTTAACGAAACTTTTCTGAGAACAGAAGCAAGTCTGGTATAATACCAGTCTTCCTGAACCCACGCTTTTTCCCTGCCTATTCCATCCTTGAGATAATTAGCCCAATCCGGAATCTCAACTTTCTTTTCCTTGAATTCTGATGCAAGCTTGTCTAACAACAAATCTGCAGGAACCTCATTGACATTTACCATGTTATCACGATGGGGGTTTATTTATAAACTATTTATAAGATTTTCGTTATTTTTGGAAAACTGGCTCCTGACAACTATCAATATTAAGAGTACTGCATTAACTGGAATAATAAAGTAGACATAAAGTAATATTGAACGGAATATTAGATATGAAATTGCCAATCCGCCGCCAATAGAAATGCCGAGCAGTATTATCGAATAAATGAATATGAGCAGCATTGGATATGTTCCAAAGGAATAATAGTTAATATTGGAAGCTCCGGAGGGAAGCTTTTTCATTAACCGCCTTACATTAAAATAAAGAATTGTGAAAAATATTGTGACCACGTCTATAAAATCTATTATATATACAAATTCCAGCTTCCCCGTTATTAATGCCGTTATGGAAAGGTAGGCTATAACTATAACCGAAAATATTATGACACCGAAAATTGTTTTGTACATTGCTATTGAATCTTTATTCACCGGCAGTGAATTCAATATTTCAATACCTTTACCCTCTATTACCAGTAAAAATATAGAATAAAAAGATACCACAAACTCGGTAAGATAAAATAATGCGAATATTGTGGAAGCAAATTGAGAATCGCTGCCCACTTCTATGAAAAAAGGTATTACAAATAAAATTGGCAGAAATATATATGATAAATTCTGTGGTTTTCTGAAAGCTGTTTTGAAGTCCTTAAGCAAAAAACCCCTCATAGTTCCATATGATAAAATTTTGCCGCTTATCCTCTCGCTTGATGAATTTTCTTCTGGAGTCATTAATATATTAAAGACTCTTCTTCTAATATATAAATAGAGAAGCAATATTACTCCAAGAAAGGCGACAGATAGAAGTGTCTCTATTATCCTGAAAATCAATGGTAAATTAAAATTAAGGTAAACTATATACTCTATATTTATTGGAAATACGAAGAGCCTGACAAAATACGGCAGTGATGTTATTGCAGAGCTTAAACCGAGGAAATACTGCGGCTGCTCAAGCAATGAATAGAAAAGACCAAGAAAGGTAAAAAGCAGTAATATTTTAATTACATTTTTTATAGATGTGTGTTTCCTTGCCTTTTTACCGGAATACAAAAATAACAGTGATGAAATGACAAAACTGAGAATGATAACAGAAAAAGCGTACAAAACAGCAAGAAAAATTGTCTGGTAATCGTGTGTTAGAATAAAAAAGAAAACAACAGATGGTATTATAGCAAAGAGGTAGGATGAACCATTATAAATAAACCATGAAGTGAAAGGAACGTTTATATTGACTTTCACCGGAATTGATTTTAATGGAGAAAGTATATTATTACTGTAAACAGAGTTCAGGAATGTTATGGAATTATAAATACCTATAACGAACAGATATAGAAACACAACAAGACCGAAAGAAGCAATAAGTGTATAATTATCCTCCTCAAAGTAAACAATGTTGAGAAGTGCAAATATCATTGTGAACATCAATGCATTGGAAATATAAGAAATCATTATGTTTCTCATAAAGTAAGAACTTTTATTCCTGACATTTATATTCTGCTGAAATTTTGGTGTATCTTTTAAGGCCAGGTAACGCTGCTCGACCATTATCAGTCTATTCAATGAAATTTTTTTTTCTTTCATTTTATTGATTCCCTCAATGAGTCTAAAAGGTTATTAAGGTCTTCGTCACCGGTTAATTTCAAGAAAATTTCCTCAAGATCACTGTTATTTGAACCTGCCTCCTCTCTTAATTCGCTTATATTTCCGGTTCCGGCAATATGCCCATTATAAAGTATTGAAATTGTATCACATACACTTTCAGCTATCTCCATTATATGTGTCGAAAATATAACAGTTTTACCCCTGGCCGTGAGGTCTTTAAGTAATTCTTTAATAATTTTTGAAGATTTTGGGTCTATCCCATTCATGGCCTCATCCATGATTATAATAGACGGGTCATGTATTAATGCGCCTATGATTGCAACCTTCTGCTTAGTACCGAAGGAAAGTGAGCCGATAAATTCATCCAGATAATTATTAAGTTCTAAAGCTGATGTAAATGCATTTACCCTGTCACTGAGGAGATTGTTATCTATTTTAAAAATTGAGCCTATAAAATTGAAAAATTCAATGGGCGTTAAGGATTCGTACAGGGCAGGCGTTTCCGGAATGTAACCGGTTATTTCCTTTATCTTATCACTATTTGAAATAACAGGTACACCATCAAGAGCAACTGAGCCGGATGTCTGCGGAATAATACCTGCAATAATCTTTAGCAGAGTTGTTTTACCTGAACCGTTAGGCCCCAGAATACCATAAATCTGACCACCTCTTATATTTAAATTAATACCATTCAATGCCCTTACATCGCCGTACTGCTTAACCAGATTTTCTATCGCTATTGTGTTCAATATATTAAGTAGTGATATTTATTATAAATAATTTTATTAAATTATTTTCAAAGCAGTGTTATATGAAAAATCAGGTGGAATATTTCACCGGCAGTAAATGTAACAGCTGCAGCTCCAAGTGCAAGAAAAGCTGCACGCAATCCTGATTTTAATATATCAGTGTTCAGTGAAAGTGCCACAATAGAATTTGAAACACCCTGCGCTATAAATACAAGTAAAACTGATGTGACAACTGCATAATACTTTGACATGAATATAAATGGCAATATAGGTATTACTGCACCGCTTATATATGATAATGCTGTGTTTAAGGCCGACACTGAAGCTTCCCCGGAATATTTGTCTATCATATTTTTAACCGCCCTGCTCTTTGAAAATATGTGCCTTCTGTTTATCAGTGCAATTTTATACTCGGATTCAGACTTCTGTGCAAGATATGAACCGAGTGCCATACTGAATGTACCGCTTATACCAACAACAATGCCGCCAAGAGCTATATTTATGTTCCCCTTTATAATTGCAGTTAGACCCGCAAGTGTGGCCAGAACCTCAACCAGCCCATCGCTCATACCATAGAGAAAATCCCTGCTTTTTTGAACTTTTTTCTCACTGTTGTTGATTCTACTTGCGAAAATTTCCTCATGCTCCATTTCCGTTGTTATAAGTTCTTTGACTTTTTTGCTGTAATCGTCGTCTTTTTTATAATTTTCAATATATTCTTTATATTTTATTATTGAATTATATTCACCATGTTCAAGCAGGTTTATTATTAAACTGCCGCCTACAAAAAAACTTATTATCTTCATCATAAGATATTTGAATTTTCTGTATGAAACCCTGTCCGGATCTATCTCTGACTTTTTTAATGATTCTCCCCAGAAATTGGCATGCTCACTTTCTGTTGTGGCAAGTTTCCTGAAATTTTCCTTTAATTCGGGATCCTTGGTTTTCCTGTAAAGATATGTATAAAAAACCATATCTGTAAGTTCATCACGGAGAAACTGAAGTTGAAATTTAGAATTTCCATTCATTCTGTTATGTATATTATTATAATATAAAAGTTATTATAACTGTACAGGAAGAGGCATTGTTTAAAAAACTATATATTAATATATTTATATTGGATTTAAAATAATAATGAAATGAATTGTTCGATTTTCGTAATATATATTAGAATACCGAAAAATTTAATTTCTATATCAGAAAGTTTTTAACTCCATTGGTATTGTATTTCTATGAAAACAGAGAGATTATTGGATGGAATAAATATAAGGACAGAACTTCCAGGACCTGCAGCCAGGAAAATTATAGAGGATGATTCTAAATATTTGGCGACATCAACAAAATCCCTGCCAATTGTGGCAGCCCGTGGTAATGGCTGTTATATTGAAGATGTTGATAATAATATATTTCTGGATTTTTCAAGTGGAATAAGTACAACAAATATTGGATATGGAAATGAGTATGTAATATCAAAAGTGGAGGAACAGCTCCACCGGCTATGGCACTTCGCAGGAACTGACTTTTATTATAAAGAGCAGGTAGATGCTGCGAAAGCTTTAATAGATGTAATGCCCGGAAGCCATGACAAGAAGGTTTTTTATTCCAATAGCGGAACAGAAAGCAATGAAGCATCAATAAAACTTGCCAGAAGCTATACCAAGAGAACACAGTTTATTGGATTTATTGGTGGATTTCATGGCAGGACAATGGGTTCTCTGGGATTCACAGCATCGCAGGCAGTGCATCATGAGGGTTTCTTCCCTGAAATGATGGGGGTTACCCATATACCTTTCCCCGATCCATACAGGAATCCATTCAATATAGACGGATATGAAAATCCCGAAGAACTTACCGGAGCAGTACTTGATTACATTGAAGATTATGTATTTTCAAAATTTTTGCCATCAAACAATGTTGCAGCAATTCTTGTTGAACCAATTCAGGGAGAAGGAGGTTATATAGTTCCTCCCATGGATTTTCATAAAAGGTTAATGGAACTGGCCCATGACAATGATATACTTTATATTATGGATGAAGTTCAAACAGGTTTTGGAAGAACCGGAAGCTTTTTTGCATCCGAATATTTTGATGTTGACCCGGATATAATGTCTGTGGCAAAATCCATAGCCTCCGGAATTCCAATGGGGGCTTCTGTTGTAAAAAATAAATATGATTTCGAAAAATCCGGGTTGCATTCAAATACATTTGGCGGAAATCTGCTTGCTTCTGTGGCAAGCAAGGCTACTATTGAGGAAATTAAGAATAAGGACATGCTCAAAAATTCCAGAATGACCGGAAGCTATCTTAATAAAAGATTACACGAACTTCAGGAAAAATATGACGCCATTGGAGATGTTCGCGGTCTCGGATTAATGCAGGCAATAGATTTTGTTAAAGATAGAAAGACAAAAGCCCATTTTGCATCTTTAAGAAATGACACTATTGACAATGCATATCACCATGGCCTCATACTTTTAGGTGCTGGAGAAAGCGCGATAAGATTTATTCCTCCTTTAATTATAAACGAAAAGCAGGTGGATGAGGCAATAGATGTACTGGATAAATCGATAAAAGAAGCTTTATGAATTTAAATAATTAATAAGTGTTACAAGTGGGAGCCCCTGTTCCCACCTTAAAATGTAATTTCCTGTTTTTGTAACTTCCTGTTTTGGCAGTAATTCATAAAGTCCCCGCATTCTGCCGGTGTATTCATAATCACTTGCAATGGAGAAAAATCGCCAGGAATCACCTTTATAACTTTTTAGTCTGTATGCATATGTAATAAAAAGTCCTGATTTTATACATCTATTGTGCAGTTTTAAAGCCTGTTCCTGCTTTGTTCCTGAAGCTTCACTGAAAGTCAGCTGGCTCCTGGCACTTGATTTAACCTCGATGACAAGTGAAAAATCATCTCTCAGTGCCACAACATCAGCCCCGAATGAGCCGGCTGCCCTGGCTGTATAAAATGGTCTGAATTTTATTGTATACAGTGTTTCTCTTGATATTGGGTCAATAGATTTCCCTATTCTGTCAAGAATTTTTTTTTCACCCGACATTATATTTATAAGTTCACGTTCATATATGCTGCCGTTCATTTTCTTCCGGCTTCAAAATTATATCTACCATTATGAACATTGCCTTTTTGGCTTTTAACTGATTATTATAATCTGTAAAATACCCTCATTAACATAAATATAACAGCGGTTTAACACAATTTCTTTTTATTAATTGCATGTATATAATATACTTAAATAAAAATAAAATTAAAAAATTAGTCTTTAAAATTTTTTAGCTGGTTTATTGTTTGATTGATTTCTTCTATTTTCTTTTCACGGTCATTAATTATTTCCTCAAGAATTTCATTAAAATCCTTGGATAATTTGTATCCATGTATTGGCCTGCCCTTACCTTCCTTTTTCATATTACGCTTCACAATCCAGTTTTTCCGTCTGAGCCACTGCATTGCAATGGACACCTCAGGCTGTCTCAAACCGGTTTCCCGTTCAATTTCAACTGATGTTATTTCGCCTTTTCCTTTTATGTACACAAGTGTGTATGCCACACTCCTTGGAATGTCTGACACCATTAAATACCTTGCAAGCTTGTTAACTTCTTCAGAAAGCACCATTATAATCGTTTAATAATATTATAATGTTATATATATTTAACCCTATGAAATAAATTTAAAATAATAAAAGATATGCAAAATAAATTTGCTTAAGATTTTGAAAGAGCTTCTAATTTACTTATAATTGTATATATTGCGGCCCTTCCGTGTGATGGAACATTTGGATCGTTTGATATATCATCAAGTTCAGAGATCACGGTTGCACATCTCAAATCAAGGCTTTCCGAGCTTTTTAACATTTTTTCTTTTGCATCTGAGGATGTTTTTCTAACATTCCTTGGTATAGATGAGTCATCCCCAAGATCATCCATTAACGACAGAACCTCATTAAATAAATTTTCGTCCATTCTATCACCTCATATAGACATCCTTAATGATGGACAGAACCATCATTGTTTTAGTCTTTTTTACTCCCTGAATTGAATTGAGGCCGGAAACCAGAAATCTCTCCAGAGCAATGTAATCCGGGAATCTTACTTTAATCAAAATATCGTATTCTCCTGTAACCACAAAGATCTCCTCGACATTACTGTTTTCCCCAATATTTCTGGCAATTGTCTCAACATTATTTACATCAGCTTCAATGCCAATTACTGCAGTTACTATCTTATTATCGTAATATTCCTTGAAATTTGTAATTTCAGCCTCCATCAATTCACCCGGGTAAGAGCGTATTATATCAATACACATAACATTTTCTAATAAGATTTTTATAGTATTATTATCAAATTATAATAAAAAGATAGAAAGTGCGGCTGTAGCTATGTTAGTGAAGTAATGAATAAATATTTTTCATTTAAATATGAATAAACAGTTCATAAGCAATGTCAAAAAAGATATAGAGAAATACAATACAAAGGAATGAAAAATATTAACCTTGGTAAGTTGGTTGCCATTACAGGACCCATGTTTTCAGGCAAAACGTCAAGACTTATTGAGTTGCTGGAACGGGAAATGCTGGCCGGAAGAAATACACTCCTCTTTAAACCGGAAATAGATAAAAGATATGACACTTCATATGTTACCACACACAAGGGAATACGATTGCCGGCTATAGTACTTAATGTCGATAATGAAGGTGCGGATAAAATATATGAATTTTCCAGAAATATTGATGTGATTGGAGTGGATGAGGCACAGTTCTGGGATCATGATTCAAAACTTCCTGGAATTCTTGATAAAATTGCAAGCGAGAATAAGATTGTTTACATCGCTGCATTAAATAAAAATCATCTTGGCATACCATTTAAAACATCCATGAAAATAATAGCACTTGCAGATCAGGTTCAGTCGCTGACAGCTGTATGTGCAAAATGCGGCGAGGATGCAACATTCACCCAGAGAATTATGGATGGCCACGAAGTTTTTGGTGAGCAAATCAAGGTGGGAGGCAAAGAAAGTTATGAACCAAGATGCAGAAAATGTTTTGTTTATCCAACAGAGGAAAATTTAAAAAAATATTCGGAATGAAACTATTGTGTTATTACAGTCCCGCCCGAATAAAAGTTGTCAATTGATGATATCGTTACTTTTCTTCCTCCCTTTCTTAAAAAATTGAGGGCTGCCTTAATTTTTGGCTTAATTGTTCCCTCCTCGAATGTTTCTGTATTGTAATATTGTGAGAGTTCATCAAGTGATACATTAACAAGTTTTTTCGGATCCTTGCTGCCATAATTTAGATAAACATAATCAGTTCCAGTAATAATTGATAATGTTTCTGCTTCTATCAATGTTCCTAATAGGGATGAAGTAAGGTCCTTGTCAACAACTCCCTGATAACCTTTATAATACTGCAATGACCTCACAACAGG
>JABEBX010016925.1_pt1 | contig 13384 bp, 10 predicted proteins | sample 7245971 | NCBI WGS metagenome assembly JABEBX01 (sample SAMN14506365, study PRJNA622280) | hot springs metagenome | biome: hot spring [ENVO:00000051]|acidic hot spring [ENVO:00002120]; feature: spring [ENVO:00000027]|sediment [ENVO:00002007]; material: sediment environment [ENVO:01001048]... | reverse complement strand
ACATGGGAGCCCGCAAACCGGGACGGCTGCTGGTATTGCTGGTGGTGGTCATCGGCGTTATCGTTGAATGGCATCAAACAGCCTTGCTGGTGATCGCGCTCGGGTACCTGGTATCCGGCGTGATGGCGCGGGTGGCTTACTCGTGGAAGCGCGGAGCGCGCATCGCCCAATAGCATCGCCCAGCCGTGGATCGATTTCAAAATAACGTGGTAATGCGCTCACCCATGCGGTCCAAGGTGATTTGTATCACGGCACAACGGCAGCCGTGCCGCAAGCGGCGGAGATCTCCGGCTGGACACAGCCGCCAAGATATAGCGGTCGTGAGCGGCACGGCTTCGAGCCGTGTCCTTGCAAAAAACGAGTTTATAAACGCCTGGAGAGGGAACAAGATGGATAGGAAGGTGATACGAGGAGCGATTGTTGGCGCATCGACGCTGTTGGGCAAAGAGCTTGCCGAGGAGCTGAACGGCGCGCCAGACGCGGCCTGGGATCTCACTCTGCTCGACGCCGGCGACGCCGGTGGCACGATCACCTCCGCGGGTGACGAGGCTCTGGTCATCCAGCCGCTCTCTCACGATGCCTTTATCGGCGCTGACGCAGTCTTCTTCGCAGGCGAGCGCTCGACGGCACGGGAGCACTGGCAGGCGGCATGCGCGGTCGGCGCAAGCGTGATAGACCTCACCGGCGGGCTTCGAGCACAGCCGGGGACGCTGGTGCGCTCGCCGCTGATTGCAGGCGGCGTACCTGCCGGTCCGAACACGTTAGCGGAGATCGCAGCGCATCCGGCGGCCGTCATGCTGGCGATAGCCGCGGCGAAGCTCCTTCCCCTGGGCCTGAGACGCATGGCTGCCACAGTCCTTCAGCCGGCCTCGCAAGCCGGCAACGCCGGAGTGGAAGAACTCCATCAGCAGACGGTGGGGCTGCTCTCCTTTCAGCCGCTGAAGGAGGAGATCTATGGCGCGCAAGTTGCCTTCAATGTGCTCGCGTCGCTCGGTGATGAGGCAGGTGGCGCACCCGGCGGCGCGGCAGGGATCGATCTCGCCGAGACCACGAAGGAGATACAAGCACAGGTGGCCGCGCTTGTACCGGGTTTGCCCGCGAGTGCGCTAGCGCTCCAACTCCTCCAGGCGCCGGTATTTCACGGCTACACGGCCTCGATCTTCGTGGAGTTCGCGGAAGGTCTCAACCCAGGAGAGGTTCGCAAGGCGCTGCGGGACGATGAAGCACAGATTCTGGAGGATGACTCTGCCAGCAATGAAGCCGCGGCAGGCAAGGGAGACGTACTCTTCCGCGTGACATCCACGAACGCTGCCCAGGGAGATGCGTTCTGGTTGTGGATGGCGGCGGACAATCTGCAACTGGCCGCGCGCAATGCGGCGGCATGCGCCTTGGAGCTGGTGCGGCTAAGAGCCCGTTGAAGAGCTTAATGAGAGGACCCCTTGCCTTGAAAGGGCACAGCTTCACAGGCTGCGGAAAAACTCGACGCTTTGAAAGGGTGTGGCTTTAGAGGCTGCGGGAAAAGGCTTTGTTTCCCTGTTTTTCTTAGATGCGAGGTTGTTTCTCTCCAGTGCCCCCGGAAATTCGTCATCCTGAGCGGAGGCTCTCGCGGCTTTATGCGAGAGCCGGAGTCGCGAGGCGAAGCCGAAGGGCCCGTCCTGAGCGCAGCCGCAAAGAGCGCGGCTGCTCCGCTCAGAATGACGATTCTGTGGTGAGTTTGGAAGAGAACAACGGTACGCTTCTCAAGCAGCGAGTTTTTCCGCAGCCTCTTTCGCCCCCGGAGGGAATGCATTTTGGAGGATTTCGACCGAAACAAGGTCATTCCGCAGCCTCTGATGAATCTCTTCTTTCCCTGCAAGCTTCCTCCAACTCCCGCTAGATCTTCCGCTCGGCCTTTGCCAAACGGTCCCGCATCGCATCCCCCAGTCCACCAGCCTCCGGCAGCGGACACACGATCACCGCGACCCCTCGATCATCCAGCGCTCGCAGACCCGCGTACAGCCCCGCCGCAAGCGTCTCCAGGTCGCCCCATCGACCCCACCGCTCGACGACGGCGGGCGGCTCCAACTCCCAGCCCGCTGGAAGCAACACACCCACCGCTGCGTCGGCGGCATCCACCAATCCCGCGCGCACCCCCGCGGCTACCGATGCAGCCGAGCCCTCCACCAAAACCAGCCTTGCCCGCGGCGCATAGTGCCGAATTCCCACTCCTGGGGATGGCATGGAGGCCGGCACCGCATCGCCGTCCGGTACAAACACCTGCACGGCAACACCCGTAACCCGCGTCAACTGCTCCGCTGTCACCGCGCCTGGCCGATACAGCACCATCGGTGTCCGCGTCGGATCGAGCACTGTGGACTCGACCCCAATCGAGGTCGGTCCCGCATCCAGCACAGCGTCGATCCGCCCCTCCAGATCGGCCAGTACATGCGCCGCCGTCGTCGGGCTGGTATGCCCAAACAGGTTCGCACTGGGCGCCGCAATCGGCAGATCTGCCGCAGCCAGCAACGCCTGCGCCGCCGGATGGGCCGGCACCCGCACCCCGACCAGATTCCTCCCCGCGGTCACCGCATCCGGCACAGCTTGATTGCGCGGCAGCAACAACGTCAACGGCCCCGGCCAGAACTGCTCCGCCAGCGCCTCTACCCGCGTCGCAAGCTCCACCGGAATCCTCGCAACCTGCCCAAGCTGTTCTGCCGAAGCCAGATGAACGATCACCGGGTCCCACGACGGCCTCTGCTTGGCCGCAAAGATCGCCTTCACCGCCTCCGCCGACAGCGCATTGGCCCCCAGCCCATAGACCGTCTCGGTAGCAAAGGCCACCAGCCCTCCCTCCCGCAGCACCTTCCCCGCGCGGGTGAGGTCATCCGGTCTGGAAGCATCGAGATGGAGGGTACGCAACATAAGCCGGCTTCCTCATCCTAGAGCAATCTTCCTGAGGGCTTGTGACTTTCTTGATGCAAACCCCATATCCGTTGACAGATCCGTTTACAGACCTGCTTACAGACCTGCTTACAGACCTGTTTACAGACCCGTCCTCTCGACCGCAGGCGTGCCTTTGCGCCGCAGTGGAGAGACCTCTGTAATTTCGCCTGTGGCCGGGAGAGTTTCTCCGGCAAGCCGGCGAGGGATCGCGAGCTTCGAGCAAAATCGTCCGGCGATTCCCCTGCTCCAGAGGGTTCTATGAGATTCCTCCAGGCCTGGCGTGGCGGACGTATACTGACGCCATGCAGGCTGCCGAGATCGAGCTTAAGTTTTCAGTGACGGATGTTGAGCAGCTTCGATCGGCCGCGGAGGCGTTCGGCTTCCGGCTGGTAACCGATCGAACCTTTGAGAGCAACGTCCTGTACGACACCGCCGACCGCCAACTGCGCGCCAAGACGCAGATCTTGCGGATTCGCCACTATGGTAAGCGATGCACGGTCACCCATAAACGGCTGGCCACGGGCAACGAAGACGATCTCCGCTACAAGACCCGCATCGAGACCGAAAGTATCGTGGAGGATGGCGAGGCGCTGGCCGAGATATTTGCGCAGTTAGGCTACCTTCCAGCCTTCCGCTACGAGAAGTTCCGCACGGAATGGGAGATGGAAGGCGGACATCTGGTTCTGGATGAGACTCCCATAGGAACCTTTGCGGAGCTGGAAGGTCCGCCCGCGTGGATCGACCGGATTCTTGGCCAGTTCCGCATTCCACAGGAGATCTGCACCACGGAGAGCTACGGCAAGCTCTTCCTGCGCTGGAAGGAATCTACCGGGAGCGCCGCAGGAAACATGACCTTCCACGAAGTTCCAGAGGGCTCCGGAATCTCCACACTGGAACCTATAGCCCACTAGCCGGAAGTTTCTGGAGCGCCATTCCAGTGATTCAGCCCGTCGCTGCCTCAGCGTGATTCCTTCAGGATAAAGACATCGGCGGGTAGTTTGAATCGGGCGCTCAATCGCCGCACCTGTTCCAACGTGAGTTTGCGCCGCCCGGCCAGGAACATCGACACTGCGCTCTCCGACCCGAACTGAGGAATCAGATCGCGCTGCGCCAGGTGCTGTTGTTCTATGAGAAACCGCACCACCGATATTGGATCGGCAGCAAGAACGGGATAGTGCGCTTGTTCGTAACGCTCCACCAGCAACGTGAGCAACTCAATGGCCTCTGCTTCCGAGGGAGATGGGGCCTCCACCGAGGTTAGCTGAAACAGCGCCTCCGTATAGACTTCGAGCTCCGCATCGTTATGAATGACACGCGGAGCCCCATGCGCTATCATCTCGGCGGGGTTGGCAAGAACGGTGCTCATTGGGTTCCGAACCTCCTGTCCCAATTACCGGGGTTGTCGTACTCCTTGTGCGTCAGAAACGACCGAATGGAAACATGGCCTTCTGTCTGTCTTTCCCCGGTCGTCCTGGCGTCGAACGCTGCCAGGTTCACGAACCGGTGGCGGAGCGTAGCCGCCTTCCGAGCTTTATCCAGTCCTCATTCAGGCGCCCCCGCGAGATGGGATGAGGAGCAAAGGCAATCAACCCGTGGTCCGATTTCACAAACGTGTCTACGTCTGAGAGATCCGACCCAGCGATCCTCGCCCACGACTGCCTCTCCCCTGCTCCGTACAAGACCACGAGTTTGGGCCGATGGGTACGCATTTTGTCGATAATGAGCTTTACTCTTTTTTCCTTGAACCGTTCCCGGTCGACCGCCACGCGGGAGCTCTTTGCCGCTATCCCCGACAGATCGATGACGCAAGTTTCTCCGTGAGTACGGCCCCACATATCCTTCTGATAGCGCCGCAGGCTGTCGTTGTCCGCGGGCCTGTTCAGGAAGGTCATAAGCAATAGGATCAGGGGCCTCCAGGTCCGTTCCAGTAGCGGCTTGTCCCCGTGCCAACGGTTCTCACCAATGAGTTGGTGAAATTCAAAACAGTCGTTCAACTCCTGACGGCCGAGTTGAATCCAGGCTTCTACACGCCTGGCGTTTGACTCCGGCTCGTTGGGACCTTTGCCCTGTTCCGGGCCAATAAACCAGTACTGAGCTTCCCAACTTCCAAAGCCAAAGCAGCGCTCGGCCATTTGCGTTTCATTCGTACTATCGTCTGTGAGCATTGAAAATCTCCGCCGCCAGCATGTTAAGCTCCGCGATTGACGTTGTCGAACGGGACCGCCTTCTCCGGAACGGCCGTGAATGATTGAACTCCTATGGGCTCATCTTTCTCAATCCAGGCAAGACGTTAACACGCCGCCGGCAACTCCAAAAGGCGGTGCCTAGCGCAGCGCCAGCTCATCCAGCCAGGTAAAGAACTCCGGGAAGGAGATCCTCGCCGCCTCGGCTCCGCGAATCTCCGTCTCGCCCTCGGCCCGCAGCGCGGCGATTGCAAACGCCATCGCGATCCGGTGGTCCATCCCCGAGTCGATCACGCCACCGCGCAGCCGCTGCCCTCCGGGAATATCCATCCCATCCTCGAGCTCGGTGACCTCCGCGCCCATCGCGCGCAGGTTCTTCACCACCAGCGCAATGCGATCGCTCTCCTTCACGCGCAGTTCCTTCGCATCCCGAATCCGAACGCCTCCCTCGGTATAGGGCGCAATCGCGGCGATCACCGGCAGTTCATCGATCAGTTGCGCCGCACGCTCGCCGGCGATATCGATGCCCACCAGCGCCCGTCCGCGGTTCACCTGAATCGTCCCCGCCATCTCTCCGTGCGTCTCCTGCACATCGAGCACCTTGATCACGCCTCCCATCGCCGAGATCACATCCAGCATCGCCGCCCGGGTAGGATTCATCCCCAGCGCGTCCAGCACCAGATTGGAGTCCTCAAACAGCAGGCAGGCACAGAGGAAGAACGCCGCCGATGACATATCCCCGGGCACGGTCGCTTCGATCGCCCGCAGCTTCTGGCCGCCCGTAATGGCAAGCCGCTCACCCTCTCGCCCATCCGCCCGTTGGAGCGTCGCTCCAAACGCCCGCAGCGCATGTTCCGTGTGGTCCCGGGTTCGCACCCGCTCCGTGATCGAGGTCACGCCCTGCGCCTGCAACCCCGCGAACAGCACCGCTGTCTTCACCTGCGCGCTGGCAATCGGCGCCTCGAACGCAACTCCCGTCAGCTTGCCGCCATGCACCACCATCGGCGCATGCCCCTCGGTGAGGTCGATCCGCGCGCCCATCTGCTCTAAAGGTTTGCGTATCCGCTCCATCGGGCGCACGCTCAGCGACTCATCGCCCACAAACCGGAAGGTACCCTTTTGCGCCGCCACCAGCCCGGCCAGCATCCGCATGGTCGAACCCGAGTTTCCACAGTCCAGGCTGCCGCCCGGGTCCCCCTTCGGCTGGTGCAGCACACCCCCCGTGCCCGTCACCTCGATCGTCTTGCCAAGCGTCGTGACCTTCGCGCCCATCGCCCGCATACAGCCCAGCGAACTGTGCGGATCGGCGCCGGTGGAGAAGTTCATCAGCCGACTCGTTCCCTCGGCAAACCCCGCCAGCATCGCATATCGGTGCGAGATGGACTTGTCACCGGGCAGCGTCACCGAGCCGCGAAACCCGCGCGCCGGCGAAACAATCACATTGGAAGATGAGGTATGCGGAATGGAGGACATACGACCATCTTATCGAAACCTCAACAAACAGCCTCGCCAGAAACTAGATCTTGCCGGGAGGATTTCTTGCCTTGAAAGGGCACGGCTTTAGCCGCGCCGCAGGAGCAGACGACGCTCGCGGCTTCAGCCGCTGAGGGAATGTTTGGCGCTGTGCAGACGTTCCTGTAAGGCCAAAGCCACGCCGTTTTTGCGTTCGTTAGCGGCACGGCTCACCAAAAACTGGTTTCTGACTCATTCGGAGGCCGAAGACCCACGGGGCGCCGGTTTACGATCCTTCTACGCGCAGGGATTCGGGATTAGTGTCCTGGCGGTGGGTTCTCCGGGTAGATCCGAATATCCGGAACCCCGCGATACCGCTCCGCATAGTCCATCCCATAGCCGATCACAAACCGGTTCGGAATCTTGAAGCACGCGTAGTCGGCGTCAATCGGCACCAGCCTTCGGTCCGGCTTATCCAGACATGTGGCAATCTTCAGCGATGCCGGCTTATGCTGCAACATCAACCCGCGCAGGTAGCTCAGCGTCAGTCCGGTATCGAGAATATCCTCCACCAGAATCACGTTCCGTCCCTCGATCGGGTTGTCGATGTCCTTGATCAGCTTCACCGCGCCCGACGATACCCGCACGCGGCCATAGCTCGACACCGCAACAAAATCAAAGGTGTTGTCCACCGTAATCGACCGCGCCAGATCTGCCAGAAAGATCGCTGCGCCCTTCAGCACGCCAATCAATACAATCGACTTCCCCTCGTACTCCCTGGAGATCTCTTCTCCAATGACTTTGACTCGCTCGGCGATCTGCTCCTTCGTCAGCAGAATGTCCATTGCTTCAGGAGAAACAAACTCAGGAACAGTTGTGACCATACGTTTAGACTACGCGAAACGTGCGCTTCGGAAAAAGGGCTCTGGCACGCTCTTCACTGAGGAAAACTTGTACAAAATCCCCACCGAAACCCGCGCCGAAATCCATACGGCGCGCTCCTTGCCAACGCAACCTTGCTGTGGAGCGGCATCCAGGACGAGGGCCCGCGGTAGCAGGTTTCCTGGAGCAATTTTCCTGTTGATGGGTATCCCGGAAAGGTGTTCAGTGGCGTTTTCATTGGGGAAAAACGCCCATGGGCGCAGAGGCGCGGCTCTACACCTACAGGAAAATTGCTCGAACGAAAACACCCATGAAAGCCGAAGAGTCGCACTCCATGCACAGGAAAACAGCGCTCTTCCCGTTATACTGAAACTTGCATGTATCCCTATTTAAATCTCGGTTTTGCTCACATTGGAACCTTTGGCCTGATGCTTTGGCTGGCCGCCGTCTGCGGCGTCGTTGTCCTGCACAAAAACCTCGTTCGCAACGGTTCGGATGCTGACGCCCTCAATATCGTCGTCATGGTCGTCTTCTCCGGCATCGTCGGCGCCAAGCTCTGGCACGAACTCCAGAGCGTCCCCGACCTGATCGCCGCCTGGCGCGATATCCTCGCCCCTGGCATTCACCATCCCGTGGAGGTTCTCTTCTACTTCCTGCACTGGTTCCAGGCCGGCTTTGCCTGGTACGGAGGCCTCATCGCCGCCATCGCCATGCTCCTCTACCAGGGCATCGTCGCGCGCCCCAATGGCCTCACCGGCTATCGAGCCGGCATCCGCATGCTGGACCTTGCTACTCCCGCCGCCGCCATCGGCTACGGCGTCGGACGTATCGGCTGCCTGCTCTCCGGCGACGGCGACTACGGCATCAACACCACGCTTCCGTGGGGAGTCCACATGGCCAACGGCCTCACCCAGTACACCCGTGCCCTCGTCCTCCCCAACCCTGCTACCGCTGCTGTCCAGCCCACCCCCATCTACGAACTCCTGTTCTCCCTCGTCCTCGCCTGGTGGCTCTGGCGCCGCGCCTCCAAACCCCTCCCCCTGGGCTTCCTCACCGGCGAGTACCTCGTCCTCGCAGGCATCGGGCGCTTCCTCGTCGAGTTCGTCCGCAGAAACCCCCGCCTCTACCTCCACCACACCTTATCCAACGCACAGGTAGCCGCTCTCGGCAGCATTCTCTTCGGAGCCTTCATGATGGTCCTCACCCGCAAGGGCGAGGCTGTCGTCTCCAGACCCCTCCCTAAGACTCCGAAGAAGGTTCCCGCCACCACCTGACCTTCGTTGAACTCGATGGTCGGGGGGACGGCCTGACTCATAGCCGCTTCAAAAACTCCTTTGCCAACTCCAACTCAGGGAACAGCCGCTCCTCCGCCTGGAACTCTCGCGAATGGACGCAGCGCCGCCCTGCGCGGACGCGCACGGGATGCTTCAGGTGCAGCATCTCGTGGTACAGCAGATACTCGATCGCATAGCGCGGTGTTCCGGGGCGGTCAAAGACCCGGCTCACCACAATCGTGTTATGCGCCGCATCATAGTGCCCCAGCATTCGCTTCGCCACATGCGCGCTCCACGTCAACGTGGGCCTTCCCAGCAGTCCATGGAAGAAGCGCAGGTTCACTGCCTCGAACACCTCATCCAGGTCATACAAGCGCCCTTGCGGGGAACTGATCACCTTGCGCCCGCGCATCTGCCGCACCCGCTCGGCCTGCCTGGATACGGGCTCGGACTGCGTGTACCGCCGGTAGCGGTCCGCATGTACCGGAGCTACCGGCTTGCGATAGAGCTTCGCCAGCAAAATGTGGGCAATCGCATGGTGAACGGTCTCCGGAGCGTGCTCCAGCAGGTCCGAGAGCCGCACGATCAGCTTCCCGTCGCGCAGCCGGATGGTCGTATTCAGGCTGGTGAACCGCCGGAACTTGACCTCCAGGACGGGCATGGGCGCCCTCGGCCGCAGCGCACGATACTCCTCTGCGAAGATCGAGAGGAGTTCGGGAGCAGCAGTTGGCAGAGCGGAACGTGGCACGTAAGAGCGGTTCTCCTATCAGTCGGCACCGGAAAGAGGATCAAAGTGCCGTTTTTCTTGCGAAAAAACAGCGTCAGGCGTTACGTCTCGGCATACACCCATAGGAGAATAGCTCAAGCTCAGCCTACCATGCGGCCGGGATCTCACACCTGCAAAGAGCAAATCTGGTATTGCCCCAGTTTCAAATTTGTTTCATGCAAAGGCCGGAAAGGCATGATACGCTCATGCCACAATGGCAAAACTTCAGAGACAATACAAGGCCGGAGCAGAGTATGCCGTGGAGGGTCCGTCAAAGAGAAAGCGCCGACTTAACTTCGTCGGTAAGTTCAAACTAGACGGCAAAGAGATTCTGATGTTTCGAGCGGTTAGAAAGGCAAACAAGCAAACGACTTCAAACTGACCCAGTACCGCCAACTCTCCCGTGGGCGGCGACTCGCAGGAGGTTTGAAATACGAAGGGCGGGATGCGACTCAGCGGGAGGTTGTGGCCACCGCTGGATTCCCGTAGCGCTAACGCGCAAAGAGCGCGCATGCATGGGGCACCCGGCTGACTCGCTCACTTGCTGACTCATTGCGCCTAGTGTTCAGCCTCCAGCGTGATGAGCCGGTGCCTGGCCTGAAACTCCTGGTCTGGAAACTTGCCGCCCGCAATCGCCAGAAACGCCTTGTACGCCGTGATCGCCGCTTTTCTGTGATGCAGCGTATCATTCGCGATCGCTTGCAGGAAGAGGGAGTCCGGCGAGTTCGGTAAGACCGTGTCGCGCGCATCCAGCGCCGCCAGGCACGTCCGCGGGTCGTGGTTCTTGGATGCGGCAAAGGCCAGGTGCGCCTCCGCCTCCGCCCACGCCTGATCGTCATGGAAGCCATCGCGCAGGGCAACTGCTCGTTCGAAGGTCGCCTCCGCCTCCGCATCCAGGCCCTGCTTCACCTGCGTGCTGCCCAAAGCGTCCAGCAGGATAGGATCGTTCGGCCGCGCTGTCAGTAGCTGCGCATACAGCTTCTCCGCGTTCGCGTTATCGCCGCTCACGTAGTAGAGCTGCGCCAGCAACCGCGTTGCGTCCGGGTCAGCCGCAATCCGGGGATTGGAAGCCCGCAACTGTTCGAGCAAGGGGATGGCCGCCGCTGCTTTGCCCTCCGCCGCATCGAGCGAGGCCGCCTGCGCCACCAGACGCATATCGTCGGGATGCTGCTTCAACGCGGCGGAGAGAATCGCGTCCGCCTCCGCCAGCTTTCCCTCGCGTTGCAGCGCATGGGCCAATCCAGCGGTGGCGCTCAGATCTCCGGGCATAAGCTGCAACGCGCGCTGGTAGGCGACCACGGCATCCGCGGTGTCGCCGGAGCGGTCGGCCAGTTCGGCCCCCATCAACACGTCGTCCGGCGTCTCGGGCGTCAGCTTCAATGCGTCCAGCAGCTCTTCGCGCGCCGCCGCCGGGTCGTTCATCTCATCCAGGTGCGCCAGTGCGCGCAGAGCCCGCGCGCGCAGAGCGGGATCTGCCGTCGTATTCTTCGCCGCCGCCATCAACTGCTCGTGCGCTGCCGCATTCTCTCCAGACCGCGCCTCGAGCAGCCCCAACGCAACTCGGGGCTCGGCAAACTGGGGCATCGCGGCGATCGCAGCCGCATACGCCTTGGCCGCGTCGGCTTCATCGCCCGTGCGCTCCTCGGCGAAGCCAAGGTCATACTGCACGCGGCCGTTCTTTGGATTGGCCACCGCCACCCTCTGCAGCATTGCCTCCGCGGTCTTGTAGTCCTGCTTCTCCAGCGCTCCTTCGGCCTCGCGAATCTGTTCACTCACCGCGTTCTGCGCCGAGGAATTGTCCGCGCTGTGCGTACCCGGCGGAAGCTGCTGCGCGACCGCTGAAGCGGCGAGCGCGGAGCCCAGAAGAAGAGGAAGGATCAACCTGCCGCCGGGCCTGCCTTGCATCCTGCCGCCCATCTTGCCGCCCATCTTGCCGACCATCCTGCCTTGCATCCTGCCGCCCATCTTGCCGACCATCTTGCCGTCCGTCCTGTTCCTCATCAGGCCACCTCCCGGCGGCGATTCAACTTTCCCTTCAGCACCGGCCCGAGCCAGTATCCTGTATGCGACTCCTTCACCTTCGCAATCTCCTCCGGCGTTCCCGCCGCCACAATCTTTCCGCCGCCCACGCCGCCCTCAGGCCCCATATCGATCACCCAATCCGCGCACTTGATCAGGTCCAGGTTGTGCTCGACCACCAGCAGCGAACCTCCGCCATCGATCAGCTTGTGAAAGGCCGCCAGCAGCTTCGCGACATCCTCAAAGTGCAACCCGGTGGTAGGCTCATCCAGGATGTACAGGATGCGGCTTGCCGCTCGCTTCGCCTCTCCACGGATCCCCGCGGCGCCGCCGGAGCTTCCCGCTCTCGCCGCAGCCAGATGTTGCGCCAGCTTCACTCTCTGGGCCTCACCGCCGCTCAGCGTGGTGGCGCTCTGCCCCAGCCGCACGTATCCCAGTCCCACCTCATCGAGCACCGCGAGCCGATCCACAATCTTCGGGTGTCCCGCGAAGTGAATCAGACCTTCATGCACGGTCATGCCGAGCACTTCGTGAATATTTTTGCCTTTGTACTTCACCTCCAGGACGGACGCTTTATATCGCGTTCCGTTACACTCCTCGCACGGAAGTTCCACATCGGCAAGAAACTGCATCTCCACCGTGACCGTTCCATCTCCCTCGCACACATCGCACCGTCCACCTGGAATGTTGAACGAGAACGACCCGGCCGTGAGATTCTTGCGCCGGGCATCGGGCTGCGCGGCAAACAGCTCGCGAATGGCATCGAACGCTTTGATGTACGTCACCGGATTGGATCGGGGCGTCCGCCCAATCGGCGACTGATCCACCAGCACCACATCGTTGAGGTACTGCGATCCGGAGAACTCGCGATAAAGGTTGGAGATCTCGCGATCTGCGCCCTCATCCCTCCCCAGCGCCCGCGTCAGCGCGCGATAGAGCACCTGATGCACCAGCGTCGACTTCCCCGACCCTGAAACCCCGGTGACACAACACAGAAGACCCAAGGGAATCTCCACGTCCACACCGCGCAGGTTATGGGCCCTGGCGCCACGCAGGATCAGCTTCTCCCGTCCAGGTTCCAGGCGATGCTTCGGCACAGCGATGCTGGAGCGCCCACTCAGGTAGCGCCCCGTGAGGGACGCTGGATTGTCCTTCACCTCCTCGATCGTCCCCGCCGCGAGCAACTGTCCGCCCAGCTCCCCAGCTCCCGGTCCGAGGTCTATCAGCCGGTCTGCCGCTTGAAGGACGTCGGCATCGTGTTCAACCACCAGGATCGTGTTGCCGAGGTCGCGCAACTCCTCCATGATATCGATCAACTTTGCGGTATCGCGCGTGTGCAGTCCGATCGACGGTTCATCGAGCACATACAGCGCGCCGACCAGCCTCGATCCGAGACTTGCCGCCAGTTGGATTCGCTGCGACTCGCCTCCGCTGAGGGTGGAGCTCAGGCGATCCAGCGTGAGATATTCAAGCCCTACCTGCTGCAGAAATCGAACCCGCTGGCGAACCTCCTCCAATACCTTGCCCGCAACCTCCTGGAGCGATGGGCTCAACCTCAACGAGTCCAGAAACTCTCGCGCCTCCGTAATGGTGAGAGCACAGACCTCACAGATGTTCTTCCCCTCAAGAAGAACCGCGCGAGCCTCCGCGCGCAATCGCTGCCCACGACAATCGGGACAGGTTGCGTACCCGCGATATCTCGATAGGAAGACCCGCACATGGAGCTTGTACTTCTTCCGTTCCAGCTCGGCGAAAAATCCCCGGATTCCAGGCCAGCTTCCTCGCCCTTCTTCGATAAATCGTTGTTGAGCGTCGGTCAGATCGAACCAGGGCACATCGGTCGGGATGCCCTCAGCCTTTGCCGCCCGCTTCATCTCGCCGTGCCA
>JABEBX010017817.1_pt1 | contig 13390 bp, 13 predicted proteins | sample 7245971 | NCBI WGS metagenome assembly JABEBX01 (sample SAMN14506365, study PRJNA622280) | hot springs metagenome | biome: hot spring [ENVO:00000051]|acidic hot spring [ENVO:00002120]; feature: spring [ENVO:00000027]|sediment [ENVO:00002007]; material: sediment environment [ENVO:01001048]... | reverse complement strand
ATGTGTATAAGAGACAGCATTAATATTCACTAATACCAGAAGTGGCACCGAAAGATTAGTTTTTAACCTTAAAAAAAGGTTCGGCTACACAGACAACGAGATATCCGCGCATCATGGTTCTTTATCCAAAGAAGAAAGGTTCTCTGTAGAAGAGGACCTTAAAAATGGCAGGTTGAAGTGCGTTGTATCCTCTACAAGTTTGGAGCTTGGCATAGACATCGGTAGCATAGACAATGTTATACAGATAAATTCCCCGAAAAGCATAACAAGGGCTTTGCAGAGGATAGGCAGGAGCGGGCATAGCTTTAAGGACACTGCAAAAGGAGAGCTTATAGTAAATAATCGAGATGATCTTGTAGAATGTTCGGTTATGCTTTATGACGGGTTAAGGAGGAAGCTGGATTCATTCACTATGCCGGAAAATCCGCTGGATGTGCTAGCACAGCATATAGTCGGAATGGCATTAAATAAAATCTGGGACTTGGATGAAGCGTATAAACTGATAAAAAAGGCATATCCCTTTAGGAATCTAGAAAAAGAAGATTTTATGGGCTTGATACATTATCTTTCGGGGGAATACGTCTCTTTAAGGGAAAGGTCAGTATACGGAAAGATCTGGTTTGATAAGGACACAAATAAATTTGGAAAAAGGGGTAGACTTACAAGATTGATATATTATACAAACATAGGTACAATCCCAGACGAAGTCGCAATAAATGTCTATACAGCAGGAGATAAAAGAAAGATAGGAAATATAGAAGAGGAATTTCTAGAGAAGTTGAAAAAAGGAGACGTTTTTGTTTTGGGCGGCAAAGTATACAGATTCCAAAGAGCAAGTGCGGCAGATTGCTTTGTTATACCTGCAACCGGTGAAAAGCCGAATATACCTCCGTGGTTTTCGGAGCAGCTGCCTCTCAGCTATGAGCTTGCCCTGGATATAGGGAAATTTAGAAGAGAGTTTTCCATTCTATTGAAGGAAGAGGGAAAAACCAGATTCCTATACAGGGACAAGTCGGTTATTCCCCAAAAAATAAGATCTTTTCTTTCAATGTTGCCTTCGGATAAGAATTCAATCGAATCAATTTATGAATATCTCAAAGAGCAGTTTTATTTTGCTGGCTCGATACCATCCGATAAACTGATACTTATAGAGAGAACCAGATATAATGGGAAGAATTACGTGATATTCCATTCTCTTTTTGGGAGGAGAGTGAATGATGCTTTATCAAGGATATTTGCATTTGCGGTAAGCGATGCGCTGCAGGAGGAGGTAGCTCTAGTCATAAATGATAACGGGTTTGCAATTTCCTCCAATATAGAACTAGAAGACAAGCAGATAACCTCTATTATAGATAAAGCATTAAGAAACGATATAAGGAGCATAATAAAGGAGAACATAAAGAGAACAGAGATACTAAGAAGGAGATTCAGGCATGCCGCAGCTAGAGGTTTGATGATACTTAGGAATTACAAAGGTCATAGGATAAGGGTAGAACGGCAGCAGATCAACGCCCAGGCGCTCTTAAGGATAATAAGTGAGATGGATGAAAACTTCCCGATACTAAAAGAGGCTTATAGGGAGATCATAGAGGATGTTATGGATATAAACCACGCAGAGATGGTGTTAAAAGAGATAAAGTCGAAAAAAATCGCTTATAAACTGATAAAGACGGATGTGCCTTCTCCTTTTTCACACAGTTTAATAACGATCGGAGAAACGGACATTGTATCCCTGAAAAACAAGAAAGATTACATAAGAAAGCTGCATGAATTAGTCATTAAAAAGATAGAGGAAAGGCAAAATGGAATTAAATGAATCCATTGAGCTTATTGAGGGTTTGCCAGTCGCTTATCTCAAGCCTTTGAAGACGTTAGTCATATCGGACCTCCATCTAGGTTATGAAGGACAGATGTCTAGTTCTGGCACCCTTATACCCAGCAGGAATCTGCGTTCCATAACAGATTTTATAGAAAAAGCTGTCATGAAAACAAGAGCAGAGAACCTGATAGTCACGGGAGATATAAAAAACGATTTTTCAGACTTAAAATACTATGAAAAAAAGGAGATAAGCGAATTTATAGAATTCTGCCGCTCTATAGATCTTAAACTTACTTTGATAAAAGGGAACCACGATAATTATCTGGATAGAATAAAAAACAGCTATGATATAAATGTAGTAAAAGAAGCTGTTACAGAAGGAGACTTTTATATAGCGCATGGGGATGAATTGCCGAGATCAGAAGCCAAATTTTACATAATAGGCCATGAACACCCTAGCATAGTAATATACAGATATACCGGCGCTAGGGAGAAATTAAAGGCATTTCTATACGGCAGTCTTTTCAACGGATCAAAGCTACTTGTTCTGCCTGCGAGCAGCATATTCGCTACTGGCACGGATATTAATGAAGTGGGCAAAAATGAACTTCTTTCTCCTTATCTAACTAAATTAGGAGATGTGGATGAAATGAATGCGATATGCATATCAGAAAATGAAGATCTCAATTTTGGAAAAATAAAAGATTTAAGGAATATAACGGTTTGATTTACGCCGCAAGCAGAAAACCACATGCGTTTTATCTTATAAGCTAAGAGAAGATGAAAGCTATAAGCTAATAACCGATATATCTTCAATACCGAGTAATCCTGTATAACGCAAAGAAAGTCCACGCCGTTTACTGTTGAGAGGATGTCATATCTCGGTGTAGTACACATTTAGGTTTTTTCCACTTTTTGCAGGCATTACAAATTCAAAAGGAGCATTTTTATCCAAAGGATATATTTTGTGCTGGAATGCTTCTTGGTATTCATATAAGTCTATATCCCCTGCATCTGTTTTTTTTCTATCTTTAATCTTCAGGATGTATGTTTTTTTGCCCTTTGAAGGGTAACCATCCGAGCATATCAAGTAACCGTTTTTATTTATTGCTAAATCAGTCAATCTTATTCCACTTGAACTTAAAATTTGTATGTCTAAATCGGTCTTACCTTCTTTTACCAATCTCTTGGAGTCCGCGCATATCTCGATTCCTATCTTAAGGCCGTTCCAATTGAAGGTATTCTCTATCGTGTGATCTCCTCCTATAAGCTCGTAACCATCGTTATTGAAAAATGATGTCCCGCCGTCGGCCTTTTTTATCGTTGCAAATATGTTTTTTCCATGATAAAATACCGGCAGTAAGTTATACATCTTATCAGCTTTTGTACGCACGACTGCCGTTCCAGGGATCATTAGAGCGTTAGAATAGCTGCTTATTTCCTTTAACTTCGACAATAGTTGTTCTAATCCTTTTGAGCTATACGGTTTTTCATACAGTTGATTGCTCATTAAACTCCATTCTGGGCCGACAACTATATCAAGGTCTTCCTTATCGATATTTTCTAGTATTTTAAGTGTCTTTTCTAAGCTTGAGTATTTTGGTTTATTTGTATTTATATTTATTATCCCAACTCTTAATGCCTTTTGCATATCTTATTTAGAATTCAGTGATTATTAATATATTTTGTATTACTTTATGTCTGCGAGATGATAAGTTTATTAATGATAAATGTTTATTAAATTGAATGGTTAACCAAAGCGTTACAATCATCGGTGCCGGAGCAACGGGTTCTTTTATTGCACATGACCTAGCAAGTAGAGGTTTAAAGGTTACAATCATAGAAAAAGGTAATCTAATGGGAGGGACAAGCGGAAGATTTCATGGTATGCTTCACAGCGGTGCAAGATACGCAATGAACGATGTAAGGGCAGCACAGGAAAGTATAGAAGATAATAAAGTCATCTCTGATATAGCACCGTTTTGCGTCGAAAATACCGGTGGCTTGTTTGTAGCTTTAAACGATGAAGACCTTTCATTTCAGGACAAGTTTGAAAACGGTTGTAAGCAGTCTAATATACCTGTGGAAAAGTTAGATATCAATTCTCTTCTGGAAAAAGAACCTTTTATAAATAAATCTGTAAAAGCCGCTTATGAAGTACCTGATAAGGTTATAAATTCTTTTAGATTTATAACGAGCTTATTATTGACCGCAAAGAGAGAGTCTGCTAATGTTCTTTTGAACACGGAAGTTACTGATTTTATCAAGGAAGGAAAGGATATAAAAGGCGTTAAAATACACAAAGCAGATGGTAAAACAGAGGAAATAAAGTCTGATCTCATCATAAATGCCAGCGGTGCATGGGCTTCAAGTATCCTGCAGAATAAATTGGGGATAAAAAGCATAGAAATGATCCTGTCTGCTGGTACTATGGCGGTTGTAAACAGGAGGTTCGCAAAGCACATAATAAACAGGCTGCGTGAGCCTTCCGATGGCGACATTATCGTCCCTTTCTTTAATGATTCTATTATAGGTACGACTGCCTTTATAGTAGACGATCCGGAAAAATTTGAAGTAGACAAAGAGGATATAAGCTTTTTACACAAAGCAGGGAGCGAGATGATACCTGCACTTGCGGATTATCCGATCGATAGATACTACGCAGGCATAAGACCTTTGATAGCTGCAGGTGATGATAAAGACAGCAGAAAGTTAAGCAGGGACTTTAAGATATTTGACCATTCTAAAACCGATGAGATAAACGGTTTATTAAGTATAGTCGGAGGAAAGCTAAGCACCTCCAGAATAATGGCCAAAGAAATCGGAGATTTTGTCTGTCAGAAATTAGGTGTGAAACAGGAATCAAATACAAGCAAGATAAAGCTTTACTGGCCGGATATCAGCAAGGAAAACGTAGAGTCGATGGCAAAATCTTTGTCTTTAAACTCTGGATTATTGACAGAATTGATCAATGAATCGAACGGTAAAACTTATTCGGACATGTACGCAAATTCGATGGACATTTTATATTCTAGGATGCTTTTTAGTTGAATATGGAAACGAACGGTGATTTCAAGGTAAATTCAAAGATCGAAGACGTATGGAAGATAGTGTCGGATGCGAATAGTTTCTCGAAATGTCTGCCGAACGTTACTTCCGTAAGTGTCGAAGGCGACAGTTTCGAACTGCAGTTTAAAGCAGACGCTAAAAAGTATACTTCTAAGTTTTTAGGTGCGAGTTATCTTTCCACTTTAAACATAAGATTCTCGGCAGCATTGAAGGAAAAAGAAGAAAATAAACACGTTTTAATCGAAGGGACTGGATCTACGATAGGATTAAAATTTTCACTGTCTTTATCGATAGGCCTGGCACAAGAAAATGAATCCGTTCATGTGAATTGGAAAGCGAACATTGAACTGGGCAGGATGGCGAAATTATTCGGAGAAGAAGTTATCCAGCAGGCGGTAAACGATATAGTAAATCAAACCATATCTAATTTGAATTCTATTTTAAGCAGCAAGTGAATAACGAAACATATAAAAAGCCTTGAAATGATTTAACATAATACATAAAAAATTGGACACTATCATTATGTTTTAAGGATGGTATGTAAATAATCTGTGGAAAAAAATAGCTATTATGAGCCGCCGAAGATTCGGGCTAAATCTCAGGATGTAATCCTGATTGTCCTTGTTATAGGCATATTAATGGCCTCGATAGATTCAACGATAGTTTTACTTGCGTTTCCAGCGATAACTCAGGCCCTGCATTCTAATCTTTCAACGATAATATGGGTTATCCTTATATATTTACTGATAACAGCGATAGCTGCGACTCAATTTGGCAGGATAGGGGACATATTCGGCAGGTCTAGAGTCTTTAATTCCGGCATAGCTATATTCACTTTCTTTTCGTTTATGTGCGGTATTGCGCCGACGGACATAACACTGATTATATTTAGAGGTTTTCAAGCGTTAGGCGGTGCTATGATGATGTCAAATAGCGGAGCAATAATCGCTGATACCTTCCAAAGAGAGAAACTAGGCAGGGCCTATGGCTTTACAGGGATGGGCTGGAACGTCGGTGCGCTGTTGGGTATAGTCTTAGGAGGTGTAATAACTACCTTTATAGGTTATCGTTATATATTCTTCATAAACGTGCCTATCGGCATCGTTCTTTTAATTCTTGCAATGAGATTTATAAAAGACAATGCAAAAGTAAAGGAAAAGCTGGACATTCCCGGTATGTTAATACTCGGTGCAGCACTTACCTTAATTCTTTATTCGGGAGTCAGGATAGCCTCGGTCGGTGTAAACCTATTCAATCTTCTGCTTTTGATCATAGGTTTCGTTCTGCTAATACCATTTTATTTCAGGGAGAAACTGTTCAAAAACCCCGTTATAAAGCTGTCGATGTTCTCAAATAAGATATTTAGGAATTCCGTATTGGCATCTTTATTCCAGGGATTAGGTTTTATGGGTGTAACGTTCATGCTTATAATGTATTTACAGGGTGTAAGAGGCCTTACTCCATTCTCCGCATCACTGCTGCTTCTGCCGGGATATATTTTAAGCGGAGCTCTTACTCCTTTTATGGGGAGATACTCGGATAAGTATGGGGCAAGACTTCTTGCTACAGTAGGTTTATCAATAATGATAATCGGGATACTGATCTATTTTACGTTGAGTACCACCTCCTCCGTGTACATCGTTTTACTTGGTTCTGCCGTAACGGGTTTGGGCGGGGCTATGTTCTGGCCGGCCAATAACAGCGCTGTGATGAAAAGTAGTGAACACGGCAGATTCGGAACGGCTTCAGGAGTACTTCGTCTGTTTGGAAGTATGGGTATAATGGGAAGTTTTATAATAGTCATAGTGACTGCTTCTTTGGCTATACCAAGATACTTAGCATTTGAAATATTTGTAGGGACGTCAAAGCTAATAGGGGGAGTAACGTCTGGTTTTGTAAAAGGAATGGATTTTTCTTTCATCTTTTTAATAGCTATGCTGGTCATCGCGGCTATACTTTCGTTGACTAGAGGAAATGAAAATGCTCCTGCAAATAGCAAATAAATATCTACTTTTAAGTAATAGAAAGATTTAAATACTAGTTATATTCTTTAAAAGAGATAGGTGAAAATATGAAATTAAATGATTTATTGAAAGCCAATAAAAACGACATGGGAAACGATAGTTACCCCCACAGCTTATACAATACTTTTGAAAAATTAAAGAGTTTAAACCTTAAAGAAAAAGACTTGGATAATTACTCGAGTCGTCTTGTTAAAGGGATAGACGACTACACTCCAAGAGAGCTAATAGACTTCACTGAAGAAGAGATCAATAATCTAAGCTCAGAGAAGGATAAGAAATTTCTGGTTTCTTACACAAAAGCAGCTTGGAACCATTTGGCTGATAAATACAAGATGGAAAGGTTCTTTTCTTCCGGTAAAATTGGATATCTCCAGAAAATCAAGAATCTACTCTATGATTTAGGCGGAAAGGCATACAATAAGCTTGAGAATATCCCAAGTTATCTTTCTGAAAAGCTAGGATATCTTCAGGATTATATGAAAGAAGAGGGGGATGATAAATTAAAGGGGTATTTTAAGGACATAAAAGATAAAACTCTCTATAGCAAAAATTATCTGATTGATAAATTGGGAAAGGGTTATAGCAATAACAGTTAAACTTAATTCAAACGTAAAAAAGAAGTTGATTCATAGATTAACTTGCTGCAAAGTGTTTTATTGTTAGGAATACACCGATAAACACTAGTATCTCCACAGCGATTATCGTTATTATCGATAGTATCGAGGGATTCTGTTGAAATGTACCTGGAGCGATCAATAATACGATCACAAAAGCAGTCACCAGCGAGGCAATCCCTGCAAAAAAAGCATAAAATGTATCTTCCGGAGTTATCATGTTTTTCTATATTGTTCTTTTAATTTCATTGAGATCTCTTCCGAGAGATTGTCCGTGTAATAATGTTTTTCCAGGGCTTTTTCTATAAACAGTATCGGATTCTCTTTAAACGAGATAAGCTCCAGTAAATGGGTTTTAAACGTCTCTATCTGAGTGTCCTTTATTTTTTGTGTGTCAAGTTTATATTCAAATTTTCCCGTGTTTATTTTACCTGTAAGATTTATGTATGCAATAGCGGTATCAATATCCTTTTCCTTGATCCCTTTTTCGATTGAAAAAAGTCTCCTATAAACAGAAAGCTGTCTTCTATGCCTCGCTCCGTCTTCGTCTGCTTTATCCGTCTTAAAGTCTATTATCAAAAACCTATCCTTGTCTTTGTTTAGATAGATCGCATCGAGTTTTCCTGTAAAATTCAAATCGCTTTTAATATCCGGAAAAACGGTATCTACTGGTATTTCTATGGTTTTTTCTGCGTCAATCTCTGCGGCTCCATATTTTCTGGTTATCTCCTGTGAAATATTGGTGATGTTCTGCAGTATTTTTTTATCAGTCTCATTCAATTCTTCCTCCTTTATCTCGTTTTTGAAGTACTTCTCCGCCAGTTCGTGTGCTCTTTTTCCGAATCTAAGGCTCTCTGACTCTTCTTTTACCCTTAATATATCCGTTTTTATGAAATTTAGAGGGTCATAAAGAGAAGTCACCATCGAAAATGAAACTTTCTTTAATTCATTCTGAAAGTAATTTTTTATCCTGTCAACAAGCCAGGTATCCTTCTCTTCTAAAACCTTCTTTGCATCGTCATATCTTTTGTTTACAAAGAGAGAATAAGCTTCTGCATATCTTTTCTGGTAAGGTTCAGGTTCATCTTCAACTTCCTCGATCGCTTTTTCTATAAATCCTTCCATGTAATATTCTTCTCCTAGTATGCTGTTTGTCACTATCGAAAGCGAGTCTTTTGCCCTCGTAAAAGCTACGAAGTCTACCCTTATGTTCTCTTCGGACAGCTCTTCTTTTACGTCTATACCCTTGGATTCTCTTATTATCACATTCGTTATTAGATCTATAAAACTGGTCTTATTGTTTGGTTTTTTTGGCAGGTATATAACGTTTTCAAACTCGAGTCCTTTTGCTTTATGTACAGTTGTAAGTATGAGATTTTTCTCCTCATTGTTTGATTCATAACTGTCTTCTGCTGCATATAAGTATATCAATAAATCATCGAATCTTGGTATCTCCGTGCTGTCAAAGTATTGATTTATGTTTTCAAGAACGGCCGCGGCAGTTATGTAGTAATCCTTGTCTAAGGCCATCGCTATCGGCAGTATGTTTGAATTAAACAGCTGATTTAAGGTGTACATATCCATTACCGAACCGATCTTTTCAAACAATGGTTTTGCCCGTCTCTTCATATCTTCCATATTCATCTCTTTCTTTCTGTATTTTTCTTCTATCTCAAATGCTTCTCTGAGCGAAATCCCTGAAAAAGGCGTGAACATCGCTTTTATTATGTCGTTTTCATCCCTGTAGAATATGCCCTTTAGATAGTCAATTATAGCATCTTTAGCTCTGGTAGACACTGAAGCACTGGCAGTAGTAGCGTATTCTATGTTCTTCGCATCTAGTATCTTTGAGATGCTTATTATCTGATCATTTGTCCTTGTTATTATAGCGGCTTTCTTGCCGTTAGACACCATCTCTATCGCTAGTTTTATCGCAAGATTATCGGGATTACCGCTTATGATTAATTTTACACTGCCGCCTTTTCCCTTGTTGCTCTTAAAGTCCTCTAATTCGTTTTTGTAACTGTCATCCTTTGTTTTCTTTAAAAAATATTCCTTTGAATATTCAAGTATCTCCCCATAGCTTCTGTAATTCAATCCTTTTGTAGACTGTTCTAAGTTCTTTAATCCCTCAAAATTCAGAAAATTTTTAAGGCTGCCGCCCTGAAACCCGAATATCGATTGTTTTCTATCCCCGACCAAAAATAGGTAGTCTCCCAATGATTTGGCTATCTCCGCTTCAATCCCGTTTAGATCCTGCAGTTCATCGACTAAAACATACTTATAATGTTTTTTCGTCGGGTCATATCTAATCAAAAAATCCTTCAATAAGTCGTTATAGTCTATTCTATTCTCTCCTTTGTCCATCTCATAGTCCTTAAACGCGGAGATAAAATAATCGAAGAATGCTAGGATCTCATCTACCGTTATTCCGTTCAAATTCTCAAGAAATGAGCTGCTTATAAGCATGTCCTTCACATTTTTCACGTCTATTGCATCGGGTGTTATCCCAAAGCTCTTTATGTATCTGATCGAATTCTCTATTTTTGGTACAAGTTCATGGACTATGTAATCAAACTCGTAGTTGAACGCATTGTTCCTTTCCAGGCTTTTGAATATCGAAAATCTCGTAAAATTGTTGCTTATAAGTTCATACTCTATTCCCATCTCAGTGAAATAATTGCTGCAGAAACTGTGGAAAGTGGAGATCGTTATCTCGTTTATCTTTACATTTTGAGGGCCCTTTTCCGTTATCTTTCGGTTTATCTTCTCAACCATCTCGTCCACAGCTTTATTTGTAAACGTTAAGCAGAGTATATCTTTTTCTTTTACGCCGTTTTTTAGAAGCTCTATCACTCTCTCAGCTAAGGCCGTTGTTTTTCCTGTCCCGGGATTTGCTTTTATGAGAAAGTTCTTTTCTAAGTCTATAGCCATTAATTTAATAAATTGTTTTTATTATAAAAACTTTGACAAGACCAAGGATTATGAGCTGATAAGACCATTCAAATTATGTAACTGGTTTTTAGAAAGATTTATATCTATTGAAAGTACTTTAACAATAAATGGTAAAGAAAGTCTATACTGAAATGAAGGATATAATCGATCCAGAACATACCGCATTGATAGTGTGGGATGTCCAGAAAATGCTTGTGAACAACATATACAACAAGGAAGATTTCTTAAAAAATATCAATTCATTGATAGAAACGGCAAGGAAAAAGGGAATGCCGATATTTTTCACTAAAATAACACCTCTCCCTAGTAAATTTGAGTCGCCATCTAGAAAGTATTCAGCAACCAAATCTAAATTCAACTTGTCCCAGCTTCCAAAGGAGATGTTTGATTTAGCTATACAACCTAATGAAGGAGAGATAGTGATAAATAAAAATACTGCCAGTATCTTCATAGGGACTAATTTTGAACTTATGGCAAGGAACGCAGGCATAGAAACTCTGATAATCGCCGGTATAGCTACAGAGATAGGTGTTGAGTCTACGGCAAGAGAAGCGTCAAACAGAGGTTTTTATGTGGTAGTGGGTTCGGATGCTTCTTCTTCAAGCGATAAAGAAGCACATGAGAGATCTCTGCTAAATATGAAAAAATTGTTCGATGTGCTGACTTTAAGCGAAATAAAAAATTCTTTAGGTATTTAGATACAGATGACTATACTGGAAATCAAGATATAATAACAGAATCTAATGTAGTTTTTGTTTCTTCTCAAAATATTATTTTATCTCTTGATAACACTCAGACCAGCTCTCTTCCAGCTAATCATTATATTTTAAGGTAATTCTTATCATCGTTACCATTAAGCCATTCGAAATATACAAAGTGCATTGAACGAAAAGTTTATAAATATACAAAAGTTATACTATAATATAACTATGGTAGATTTGATGAATGAACCGATTAAAAACTTACTTCACAGTGCATCGGAATTGAAAATTTCGGAATTGCAGGACAACATAGTTCGTATAATATTTGATAACATAAACGCCACAATGCACGGGGGAACGGCGATATGGCGCTGTTATGGCGGGAAAAGATTTTCTGAAGACATAGACTTATACGTAAGCAAAGAATCTTATATAAAAACTGTAGCAAACAGAATTGCGCTTTCAGAATTGCGTATAAGATTTAATAGAAGAAGAAAAGATACCATTTATTATGATATATTTAAGTCGGATTCAAAAGTCTCGCTTCAAATAAAAATCGCGAAGAAAAGGGGTGTACTAGTGCCGTACGAAATGATAAATGGCATAAAAACGGAGGTATATTCTTTAAGTCCAGAAGAACTTATAATCGAAAAGATAGAGGCGTATGCGGACAGACGGCTCATCAGAGATATATATGACATTATGATATTAACCAAATCAGTGTTAGACAAACAAAGTGTTATAGGTGCGCTTAGTAAGTTTTTGTCCAATATAGCTAAACCTAAAGACGAGAACATACTGAAAGATCTAATATATACGGGCACAATTCCGTCTTTTTTTGATATCGTTGAATACCTAAACAGGTGGTGCAGGACATGAAGTATGTGAAAGTATTCTTGGAAGAATTCAAAAAAACACCGATATTTACGTTCAAGGACGTCGAAAAATTCATCACATATAATGGTTCTACCGGCGCATACGCCAAAGTCTTCATGAGTAAGATGTTAAAATCGGGCAGGACCTACAAAATAACTAAAGGTAATTATTCAATGTACAAAGACAGTGAAATCATCGGTTTCCCGTTTTATCCTTTTTATTATGGATTGGGCTTCGCTCTGACACATTATGGATTTTGGAAGCAGCAATCGAATCCGCACGTGATCACCACCAGAAACGTTAGAGTTGGTGTAAGAACCTTTCTTGGGTCCAATTTTTTTGTCAGTAAAATCTCTGATAATATGTTTTTCGGGTATGTATATGTAAAAGGCCAAAACTTCTTTTATCCAATATCTGATGTGGAAAAAACACTTATAGATGTATTATACTACGATTTTAATCTTGAAGACTATGTATATGAGAATCTTTTAAAGAACATCAACAAAGAAAAGATTAAGGAATATTTAAAACTGTGCAATAAGAAAGTCAACGCAGCTTATATAAAGATTATACGCATGTATGGGCGCCGTTCCTATCTGCCTTCTTCATCGACTTAGCTATAAATTTCACAGCAGCAATATTTGATGCATAGATTATATTCCTTTAGCATTTCCATCACCTCATCCAGCGGATTGCTCGCTTCTATAATTTACAAGAAATATTTAAATAAGTAGAAAGCATACAATAAAATATAAAGTCAACAGATAAAGCAGAAAAAGAGAATAATAATAGCTTTACTCTTTCTTATATATATTCACACACACATCTAAAAATTTTATACTAACAACATTAAATAAATCAAAAAGATCTCAGTTGATATACGGCTTGGTAATACTAATCATAGTAATAGTAGTAGTAATCCTATACAGTAGGGGTATCTTCAACCCGTCAGTCACATCTTCCAATACTACGACTCCGATACCAGGGCTGTTTGCATACGTTGCAAACGCGAATAGTGGTACAGTCTCGGTGATAAACACTGCTACGAATAAAGTTATAGCTACCGTGACAGTCGGAAACAATCCTTATGGTTGACGATAGGTAATAGCTACTCTGCTTAAAATACGGTAAAATTAAATACTATAACTATTGCTTATAGCCACACCTAAAGGAGAGCTTCCGACTGTCACGGTAGCTATTACCGCGTTAGTAGTAGTGTTTATTACAGAGACTGTACCACTACCCTCGTTTGTAACATATGCAAACAGCCCTGGTATCGGAGTCGTAGTATTGGAAGATGTGACTGACGGGTTGAAGATACCCCTACTGTAT
>JABEBX010016909.1_pt1 | contig 13421 bp, 15 predicted proteins | sample 7245971 | NCBI WGS metagenome assembly JABEBX01 (sample SAMN14506365, study PRJNA622280) | hot springs metagenome | biome: hot spring [ENVO:00000051]|acidic hot spring [ENVO:00002120]; feature: spring [ENVO:00000027]|sediment [ENVO:00002007]; material: sediment environment [ENVO:01001048]... | reverse complement strand
ATATTCTTCTCGGGCACAAATCCCCAATAACGGCCATCCAGGCTCTCGGCACGATTGTCGCCCATCGCGAAGATATCTCCGGGGGGAACGACAAGGTTATCGCCCTGGACATGCTCCGGCAGCTCTTCGCGCCAAAGCTCGGTGATCTGTTCATCGGGAGCCGGCGTGATGGACGGAAAATCGTCGCGGTACTGATCATACTCGGCGTCTGTGGGCTGGATCGCATAGGGCTCCTTCTGCGCCACGCCGTTCACATACACAACCCCATGCCGCAGATGAATGCGGTCGCCCGGAATCCCGATCGCCCGCTTCACCAGAATCAGATCGGGCGTCTCCGGATTCGGCTTCATGAACACGATAATGTCGCCCCGCCGCACCGGCCGGTAGTGCACAAACGGAGCCCACCTGGTCGGCGGAGCCAGCGTAACCCGATCCACAACGACATGATCGCCAATCAGTAGGGTGTTCTCCATCGATCCGGACGGAATCTCAAAGTTCTGGAAGATAAACGTCATGACAAAGAGGCCGATCGCCAGAATCGTGCAGACCGAGGCCAGCGCCTCGAGCGGAGTTTCCGTCACTTCGTTCCCGCTGGGCGCCTGCCCCGCGGGCTGGGCTGCCACCATCCCTGCTTGCAATGATCTCTCCGTGCTCAACGAATGCATCTCCTAAGCGTTGCACAGCCAGTGTACCCTGCCATCTCCCCTCAACGTCTTCGTTTCGAGCAAATCTGTTCATTTCAGGACCAAAGCCAGACATATACCGGTCGAGGCGAAGCACCGCCGGATCGAGCAATGTTCCTGTAGGTATCGTGCGACGCCTCGGCGCCCATGGAAGTCGAGGCCTCGGGTACACCTGCACTGAAAATGCTTTAGCGCAAGATCCTCCAACTCCTCACCCCGGCCCGGAGGGTGTCTCTCAGACGCGAGATCATGGAGCCCGTGTGGATGTTCCTGGTCATCGGCAGCGTAAAGTACACCAGCAGAGGCCGCCCCACGATCGCGCTCCGCGGCACAAATCCCCAATAGCGGCTGTCCTCGCTGTCGTTGCGATTGTCGCCCATCACAAAGTACTCGTTCGCAGGCACCGTCACCTCTCCATCCTGCACGGAGGTTCGCAAACGGATCCACCAGCTCAGGTCCACATTCGGATCCGCCTCCAGCAGGGAAGGAAAGTCGTCGCGAAACCCATTCGGCAGCGATGGCGAGTAGTACGCGTAGGGCTCCTTGAGAACCTGGCCATTCACCAGCACGCGGCCGTTGAGCATCCTGATCCGGTCGCCGGGAAGCCCAATCACGCGCTTCACCAGGCGCAGGGATGGTTCCACAGGATAATGGAAGACCACAAGATCCCCGCGCTCCACACGCGTCGGCGGCATGAGCAGACGGCTCAACTCATCGTTGGGGCCAAATGGCCTATAGGACTGCTTATCTACCAACAGAAAATCGCCGACCCGCAGCGTCGGCGCCATCGAACTCGATGGAATGCGAGACGGCTGCGCTAGAAACGTCACAATAAACACCGCGACGACGACAATCTCCAGTACGGACTTCAGGGTAGTCAACACACCGTCACGATCGTTCGGCGTGGGATGGTGTGGCGCACTCCCCACCCATGACGATGAGGCCGTCATGAATGGACCACCCGAAGTCTGGGGTTCACCGTATCGCTCACCACCGTCTTCTCTACTCTCTACTCTCTACTCTCTACTCTCTATCCCCTGTTTTTCGACCATTCCAGAGCGACAACGCAATCTCCGCCGCTCGCTGCTGCGCTTCCTTCTTGCTTGGACCTTCAGCGGAGCCCAGCACATTCTCCCCGGCCTCATTCTCCAGTCGCGCCTCCACCACGAACACCCGGTCATGCGGGGGGCCGCTCTGGGCGGTGTCGATGTATCGCAGCCTTCCGGCGCCCTCCGCCTGTACGCGCTCCTGCAGCAGGGTTTTGTGGTCGCGCATGGCGCCTCCTCCCGCGCCATCGGCAATTGCAGCGCGCATCACCTCCAGCTCAGGCTGCACCAGGTAGCGCTCGGCGATCTTGCGCACCACCCCCAACCCTTTGCCCGCATCCAGATATACCGCTGCGAGCACGGCCTCAGCCGCATTGGCCAGCAACGCCGGCTTGGTGCGCCCGCCGTTCTGTTCGGCGCTCTTGCCCATGAACAGCGCCTCACCCAGCCCCAGCTCGATCCCCATCTCCGCCATTCGCTTGCGGCTCACCAGGTTGCTCCGCAGCCGTGTCAGCTCCCCCTCACTGCACTGCGGAAACTCGCGGAAGAGCGCCTCCGTCACCACCAGCTCCAGCACCGCATCGCCCAGGAACTCCAGTTGTTCATTGTCTGTTCCGGGCGCATTGCGCTGATCACGTTGTTCGGGATGAGCAGGCAGGATCACCGCCGGAACGCCGTGCCGCGCCTCATAGGTGAAGGATCGGTGCGTTAACGCCAGGGCCAACAGCTCCGGCTGCCGAAAACGATGTCCGAGCAGCCTTTCCAACTCGCTCCGCTGACGCGGAATCTCTTTCGGAAACTCCTCCGTACCCGTTGCTTTTACCCCCGCGGGCAAAGACTGCCCGCCGGGGACCCCGGCTTTTACCCCCGCTTTCACCTCAGCCTTCCGCCGTTTCGTGCTTTGCCGCTTGCGCGCCGTGTTCATTGCCCAATCATCCCCAGACCGAATCCTCTGATCCTGAAATCTACTCTACGCGGCGAACGCCAAGAAACACAGGGGATGAGGGAAGAGGGAAGAGGGGACAAAGGCCAGGAAGGAGTAGGGAGGGCGATCTCTCCATCGAAGGTTGTGGCAGCTCTCCCACCCATCGGCAAACCGGGGTTCCCCGGCGGGCGTTTTGCCCCTTGGGGCAGAAAGAACGCGTATCGATGAAGCATCTGGGAGCACATGGGACCGTATCCGGAGGCACCCGGCTGTTGCTCTAACTGTTTTCTGCTTTCCGCATTCGCACCAGAAACAAGATCTGGCGGAGGGGGGTCTCTTGCCTTGAAAGGACGCCGTTGTTCTCCTCCAAGTCGCCACAAAATCGTCATCCTTGAGCGAAGGCTCTCGCGGTTTTATGCGAGAGCCGAAGTCCCGAGGCGCAGCCGAAGGACTAGGCGCTACGCGCTTCGCTCAGGAAGACAGATTTCGGGGGGCACTGGAGGGACACTGCCTCACCAGAACCCGGTTTCTGACTCGATTGAGGGGGCCGTTGGCCCATGAGCAGCCTATTGCGGAGCAGCAGGCTTGTAGGCTGCCTTCTGAGCTTTTCCCGTGGGATCGAACGGCTGGTCGTCGTCGTCGGTCTCATGCGGCAGCAGGAACGGATGTGCAATTCCGCTCTCGGCCGCCGCCTTCGTATCCGGGCTTCCGTCGCGAACCACCATTGCCGCCTCGTACTCGGCGATGGCCTTGTCGCGCTGGGGGGGCTGTAAGGTGTCATAGAGCCGTCCCAGGTAGATATGGCTCCATGCCAGGGTGCGCGGGTCCTTGCTGAGCGTCAGCGTCTGTTCAAAGCCCTTAGTGGCCTTATCCGGTTCTCCCACCATCAGGTCGATCCTCGCCAGCAGATAGGTCGCATCCGCATGATCTCCCGCCGGGTTGCTCAGCTCCTTTTCGGCAATAGCAGCAGCGGCGCGCATGTTCCCGCTCATCAGGTCCTTTTCAGCCAACTCCATTCCTTCGATCTTTTCCGGCTGCGCGTTTTGCTGAAGCGGGTCGGGAGGGATGCTGTGAACGAAGAGAATCTGCTGTGCCGCGTGCTTCTGGCGCTCTACGTCCATGCCGTAGATCAGCGGCGCCATCTCATCGTGCAACCCTTCCCCTTTGTGCTGCATGGACGTCAAGCCGGTATAGAAGTACCTGGTCAGCACCCAGCCCTGCCGCTCATCGAGCGTCACCAGGTTGTCGCGAGCCACCCTCGTCTGTTCGTCGTACGCAGCCATCTCCGCCTGGTACACCGCCTCCGCCTCGCGCGACTTGGGTCCACGCGGCCGCTTCGGAATCGGCTCCGGAATCAGATAGAGGTGCGCCTCGATGGCCTTGATCACGCACTCGGTCATCAGCGCCACGATATCACTCTTATAGAAGAACGGGAGCGGCGCACTGTCGACCGTCTCCAGCAGCGGCTGCATCCGTTCCATGGCCGAACCGCGGCTGTAGACCAGCGGTTCCACCACATAGTGCAGATACACATGACGAATCTGAGCCAGGTTGACGGGAACGCCCGTCGTACTGTTGTCCGGAGACAGAACGGTGATGTAGTCGGAGCCATAGACGCGCGCGTTGGTCAGGTTGGGCGAGAACATCGGCTCCAGCAGCACCAAAAACCGCCGCCCACCGACCGTGGTCGCCGGTTGATGCAGATAGAGATTGGTCTGCAGGATCATGTCCGTCATCGGATCGTGAACCCGCGCAATCAGAGCGTCATACTCCGGCCGATGCTTCAACCAGATGTAGTGCAGATCGATCTGCTGGGCGAAGGTGCGCAGCGGGGGCAGAACGTTCACCACGGCCGCTGCCTGTGGCGGCAGTTGAGGGATATCGACGTTCGGGACAAGCGCCGGCGGTGGCGAAAGATAGAGCGCCAGCGCTCGGCTCGCACCGGCGCCGACTTATTCAGGTCGGCATCGTATCCACACGCATTGAGCGCGGCCGCCATCTGAAAGAGAGGTTCGTTGGTCTCGAGCGTGACGGCCGCGCCGCCGAGTTCGATCCGCGCCGCCTGCGGACGGTCCGCAGGATTCAATGAGCTTGACGAGCTGCTCCCGGGGGATTGCAACGTCATGGAATCCGAAGACGGCTCCGTTGAACTCGAAGAAGAAGAGGATGAGCCTGAAGAACTCTGGGCCCTGGCAGCCACACCCAGTAGGGCCGACACTCCCAATAGAACAGCTCCCAATAGATAGAACCTCACGGGCGCCGTCTGCCGGATAGCAGATTGCGAGAACAGTCGGGATAGACGGGAAGACGGTGACTTCATTACATTCATTCGACGCACCGCTACAGTCTATGGAAGCCTGACCAGTCCGCGCAACGAGATCTGGGGCCAAGACGCGGCTTTTCATCCCGGAAATCGCCTAGGGAGAGAGCCGTGGATAGGGGAAACAAAGGCAAGGACAGAGCAGATTCCCTGTGGATGGATATTCTGGAGGGGGCGTTCAGTGGAGCGATCTCCCTGCTGCCGGGTATCCCGGAAAGGTGTTCAGTGGAGCGATCTCCCTGCTGCCGGGTATCCCGGAAAGGTGTTCAGTGGCGTTTTCATTGGGGAAAACGCCCGTGAACGTCGAGGCGTCGCATGGCACCCACAGGGAAATCCCTCCAGCGTTTTCATTGGGGGAAAACGCCCATGGACGTCGAGGCGTCGCATGGCGCCCACAGGGAAATCGCTCCATCGGCAACAATATTTTTTGATGGTCGTGCGGCCAAGGAGGGCAGATTCGTGAGGTAGACAGCGGCTGGCCAGCAACCGACGCTACGACTCCTTGGGCTACGCTCAGAGTTCGCGCTTTGATTGGATTTTGGTGCGTTTTCGGCTCGTACACCCTTGAAATTCAACGCGCATCTCTTCACGCAAACAAAAAAGGGACACAATCGCTCAGGACACGCCTTTCTCCCCTGTCCGCTCTTTCCCTGTCTTTCTACTTCCTGACCGAGATGACCGTGTAGGTCATTACCACGTGACCTCGTACGGGAACGCCAAACAGCGTTGCCGGCTGGAAGATGCTGCTGAGCAGGTTGTTCTCCACGCGCACATTCACCCCAGGGTCGGACGGTCCTTCCAGGATGGTGTAGTGGTACACCATCCCGCTGCTATCGACCATTGCGTCCACCACAATGGGCACGTCGCGTAGCGTAGTGATAGGCTCGGGCGGCACCTGGGAGTACATGAAATGTGGAGCGACCAGGTGCGTCATCGCGTCGTCATTGGCCTGTACCGCGATGGGAGCCGCGAAGATCCAGCACAAGCCACCTGCCAGTATCGTCGTTACCGCAACCCCCCCGCTCAGCCGCAGCGCAGCCGGAGCAATCGTACGTCTCCATAGCTGGAGCGCACGCTGCAACAACGGCAGGTGGGACCCGCGCTCGCGCTCGACGGAAATCGCTGACCGTAGCTGTGCCTGCAACCTCTCCGGTGGCTGCTCCGGTCCCAGTTCACTCAGCGCACGTTGGACGTCTTTCCACCCCTGGAAATCCTTGGCGCACTCGCCGCACTGCTCCAGGTGTAAGGAGATCGCCGCCATCTCAACGCCGCTGACGTCTCCATCCAGGTAGCTGGAAAACTCGGAACGCACCACTGCACAAGTGTTGGGCCGGGGTTCGTTGGGCCGGGATTCGTTCGCGCCCCCCCATGGCTGCCGCGGCGGGATGCGTCCGGGCCATCTCATGGCGTCACCGCATCCGTGCATGGTTTACGCGAAGCAGCCCGCCGAGAGCAAGCCTGCTTTACGGAGCCGACCTCATGGCGCAGGGCATCCCTGAGCGCGGCTCGGCCGCGCATCAGCCGGCTCTTTACCGTGCCAAGATTGATGTTGAGTATCTCGGCAATCTCTTCGTATCCAAACCCTTCAATCTCACGCAGCACAACCACCTCACGGAACGCCTCTGGAAGAGTACGCAAGGCAGTCAGAATTCGTTCCCCAAGCTGTGCATGAGCGGCGCACTCATAGGGTGAAGCGTCGCTGGCGGCCAAGGCGTCGGCCATGCAGAAGGTCTCGCCTTCGTCGTTCTCCATCGGAGCGTCGATGGTCAACTCCTGCTGCTTGTGGCGGGTCCACCAGCGCCGTTGATTGCTGGCTTCGTGCAATGCAATCCGGTAGATCCAGGTACGCAGGCAGGCCTCTCCGTGGAAGCTGGAGATGTTGCGGAAGACCTTGACGAACACCTCCTGGGTCACGTCGGCCGCATCGGCAGGATCGCGCAGGCTGCGCGCAATGAGCGAGTAGATCGGGTGGCTATATTGCGCCAGCAGCAGAGCGAACGCCTGCTCGGAACCAGCCTTAAGCTCTGCAACGAACTCCTGTTCCTCCGCCCGGATTCCGATCGCGCTCGCTAGATCGCTCAACGCTCTCCCCGCATGCGCGGGCACGTCTCAACCCCCGCAATTGCTTTAAAGTAGGCCTTCACACTATCATCTGTCCAGCCTTTGTACCGGCGGCCCGGCGGCGCGCACGTTGCAGGCGACCAAATCCAGTGTCCTGCCACTTTCCGGGGGCAGATTCCGCCCTTTCCGCTCCTCTGGCAGGTGCACATCGCCAAGGTTCGGGCATAATAGAAAGTTCCGAGACTTTCCGGCGCAGAGTGCCGTCCATATTAGAAGGTGAGAACCCCTATTTTACTAACGGCAGAGGCGGCCAGGCAGGTAGAGCGCGAAAACGCTGCGATAGCGCGCGGTCTGAAGCGCCAGGATCCGGAGTTGCTGGACCACCTGATTGAGACCTACCAGCATCGCCTGATGCGCTATCTGATGTTTCTCACCAGCAGGCGCGAGGTGGCCGAGGACCTCTTTCAGGAGGTCTGGATCAGGGTGCTACGCAGAGGTTCGCAGTACAACGGAAAGGCGCGCTTCGATACGTGGATCTTTACCATCGCACGCAATCTGGTGATTGACCTCTCGCGCAAGCGGACGATGGCATCGCTGGACGAGATGCGCGAAGGCTGCGACGACAGCGACGCGCGGCCGTTTGAGATTGTGCAGGAAGGCCCGTCGCCACTGGAGCAGTTTCAATATCGAGAGAACGCATCCGAAGTGGCCGCGGTGCTGCTGACCCTTGAGCCTGCGTATCGCGAGGTTCTCACCCTGCGCTTCCATGAAGAGATGTCGCTGGAGGAGATTGCAACGATGACAGGCGCACCGTTGTCGACTGTAAAATCCCGACTGTATCGTGGTCTGGCGGCGCTGAAGCCGGAGTTGCTCAAGCTGCGAGCGGCTCCCACCTCAGGCTGCGATCACGCACGCGATACATCAACGCGTACCAGCGGCCAGGGGAAAGAGGAGGTGAGAGCTTGAACGCACTTCGTCCAGAGGACCGGCTCCCCCACCTCTCGCTCGCATCCCGCGTGGTCCCGGCCGCGGACGATGCCGGGATAAGACAGCTATTCCAGGGCACGATGATGGCAACCGGAGCGCGGGCCGCGGTGGTGAACCGGACGCGCCGCGTGGTGCGCGCGCAGGCAATGGGCTTGCAGGAACAGCGTCGGAGGTCCCGTAGCTTGTGGATCCCGCTGACGATCTGCTCCCTTTCGATGATTGCGATCTGCTATGCCCTCTGGAGGGTATTGGATGAGTGCGACCTGGCGACCAATGGCGTGCCGGACGCGAGTGACCAGTTGATGCTTCTCATCTTGTGGTCGGTGCCAGTGACCGTCGCGGTACTTGGACTGATATGGTTCCGGCGGGCGCGGGGACGTTCTGGCAGCGACAGTGAGGTGCAGCCATGAGGCCAGACAAGATGCCTAACATGATACCCAAGTGGATGGGATCAGCCTCGAACAGCGGCGAGCCGGCTTCGGCAGGGGACGATGAGCTGCGGATGATTCCGCGCTGGTCCATGGTGCTGGCCGTGGTGCTATTCGCGGGGATGCAGTACATCTTCCACTTTGTGATGCCGCACCACAAGCATGAGCTGCTGCCGCTGCGGCTGATGATGGGCTACGCCTGGGGCTCGCTGTTTGCGAGCTATGCCCTGCTGCTGGGGTATGTGAGCCGCGATGTGAAGCGGCGCGGCATGTCGGCGGGGTTGTGGATGCTGGTTTGCGTGGTGCTGCCCGGCGGAATCGGCTCGGTGGTGTACTTCCTGCTGCGGCAGCCGGTGCAATCCCAGTGCCCGAACTGCTCAACGACGCTGGAGGCGAGCTATCACTACTGCCCGCAGTGCCAGTTTCAGATGGTGCCGGTGTGCGGGCAGTGCCATCGCAGCGTCAAGCTCACCGACGCATTCTGCACCCGCTGCGGGCATGACCTTGCCCAGGATGGAACTCCAGCCCGCCTGCGGGCCTATAGCGATTGAGCGAGTCAGCAAGTCAGCTCGCTGGCCAAAGGCCCGCGATAGCGTGGAGCAGCCTCCCTCCCGCTGAGCCTCGCTAACCCCCCTGACTCACCGACTCGCATAGAATGTCGTCATGGCCATCCCGCTTACAGCGCTGATTATCGATGACGAGCCATTGGCGCGGCAGGAGCTGCAGTACCTGCTGGATGCCGCTGGGGACGTGACCGTGCTGGCACAGGGCGCCAATGGCATTGAGGCCGTGGAGTTGATCCGTCATCACAAGCCGGACGTGGTCTTTCTGGACGTGCGGATGCCTGGCCTGGACGGGTTTGCCGTGCTGAAGAAGGTGATGGCGTTGGACCGCAAGATGAAGTTGCCGCACGTCGTCTTCGCCACTGCGTTCGATCAGTATGCAGTGAAAGCGTTTGAGGTGAATGCCGTTGACTACCTGCTGAAGCCCTTTGACAGCAAGCGCGTGCACCGGACGATCGAGAAGATACGAGAGCGAGTGGCAACCTCGATGGAGACCTCGGCTACCGCCCCAGCCGAAGCGGAGGGCAATACGGGCGATGCTGTAGAGGCACTCGGCCAACACGTCGCCAGCCGCGTGGCTGAACGCGTGGCCGGCGCGGAGGCCAAACTGGACGCGCTGTTGCGCATGATCGAAGAGCAAACCGGAAGACCGCATGCAGGAACAGCGGCTACCGGCGCCGCAGGGCTCGCAGCGGGAGCGGGAAGGTCTGGCAAGGTGGTGGTGCGGGCGCAAAGCCGGCTGCTGCTGGTGGACCAGAAGGACCTTTGCTTCGCAGCAATCGAGGATGGCCGGATCTCCGTGGTAACCAAGGCGATCGAGGGCGACTCCAATTGCAGAACGCTGGAGGAACTGATGGACCAGTTGAATCCTGAGCAGTTCTGGAGAGTGCACCGCTCCTTCGTCGTGAACATCCAGCACATTCGCGAAGTAGTGCCGTGGTTCAAGTCGACCTACCAGTTGCGCATGGATGATCGCAAGCAGACCGAGGTGCCGGTAAGCCGGTCGCAGACCAAACGCCTGCGTGAACTCTTCAACCTGTAAATGCGGACAGTGGACAGAGAGTGGAGAGCACCTTCACGAAACGGAATTGGCGTTGTCCTGCTTCGGGTGCGGCCCGGATCTTCAGCGTCTCACACAGGGGCGTGGAAGGGACGTCGCGATCTCCGGAAAGTCCAGCATCCGCGCTTGGTTGCTTCTTATTTCTGGTAAGCTGAACGCGAGGAGTCAGCGGTACGTGGTAGGCTTCGCGTGGTGGAGTGACGGGCCGGGTGCCGGGGGGTTCCCGGGCGGCCACAACCTGCCGTTGAGATGCATCTCGCATTCCGCATCACCCCGCACGGTGGGGTGCCCATACTTTTTTTGCAGGTTCGAGCCCCGCAGGAGACGTGCGCATGATCCAAATCGCAGGCACCATCGTTTTCGCGCTCATCGGCATTGTCTTTGGCGGCATCCTGAACGCGTGTATCGACACATGGACGGCGCGTGAAGCCCCTCGATCATTCACATCCGTCTGTCGAAGCTGCGGCGCGGCACTCAATCCCCCCCAGCCAACGCCGCGCCCCATCCGGTTTGCGCTACGCCGCCGCTGCCCACACTGCGGCGACGGCAGCACATGGCGGTATCCGCTGGTTGCACTTTCCGTAGGAGCGACATGGGCAGTCGCCGCGTGGCAGGCGCTACCGGCTTTTTATCTGCTGGTTTTTGCGGGACGGGCGGAGTTCGAGATCCTCGACGCATTTGTCTTCGGCCTTGTGAGGATGATTTTTTGCTGGCAATTGATCGCTCTCGTTGTCATGGACGCCGAAAACCGATGGCTGCCCGACTGGTTCACCCTGGGGAGCGCAACACTTGGCCTGGGCTTCAGCCTCGGCCGATTTGCCGTGTATTCGTACATCTATTACCTACCCTTGCACTGGAGTTCGAACGACATTCCCGGCTCCCACCAACAGTATCTCTATGGCACGATCCTGCACTGGGTCGCCGCCATGATCGCCCTGCCGACAATCGCCCTGCTCGTCCGCTGGATCTATCACCAACTTCGCGATCAAGAGGGCACCCATCTGGGCGAAGCGAAGGTTATGCTGATGCTGGCCGCGTGGCTGGGACTCTCGCATACGCTGGTCGCTTGCGCGATTGGCGCTGTGCTGATTGCGGGCGCACTCCTCGTTTCACTGCTCGCAAAATTCCTCGGCAAGCAGTCGGCGCTTGCCTGGATAGGAAATATGCCGCTCGCGAGTTTCCTTTGCATCGGGGGAATGGTGAGTGGACTATGGGGCAGGATATTCATTGAAACGTATCTGCGCTGGTGCGCCTCCTTGTAGCTGGAAGCAGACAGTCGTGGGTAGAGAGTAGTGAGTACATGCCAGAGAATCTTGCCATTGAAAAGTTTGTCTTCAAGATGTTGCTGCGGGGGATCGGAGTCCTGCTGCTCATGGCAGCACTACTCTATCCGCTGGACTGGGCCATTTGGAGAGTGCGGGTAGCCAGCGGCGGAGGGATGGGCTCCGTTGCGGTGGACATGACTACAGTCGCGGACCTGAAAGGGGGCAAAGAGTTCATCTTCCCGCACGGAACCGTTCATGTGGCCTGCAGTAAATCGATCTACCCTCAGGAGGGACATAACCCCTGCTGGTGGGTCGAGCGGCATCGCGAAGATGTGGTGCACTACTGAGGAACAAGTCAGCGAGTTCGCTTGAGGACTGACCAGGCTGCGGAAAAACTCGACGTTCTGAAAGGGCGCTTTAGCTTGAAGGGTACGCGCTTTAGCCCGTACATAAAGGCAATAGAATCAGTGGGCCTTACAGGCTGCGGAAACACTCGCTGCTTTGAAAGGGAGCGGCTTTAGCCGCGCCATAAAGGCTACAAAATCAGCGGGCTTTAGTCCCTGAGGGAATGCAGTTGGGCGGATTTCGACCCCAACCAAGGCCCTTTTCCCGCAACCTTTGAAGGCCCGACACACAGAGGCGATGGCTACAGCCGGACATCGCCGGCTCGCTTTAGAGCAGTTTCCTTGTTGCCGGGTATCCCGGAAAGGGCGTCGCGAACCACCTACAGGAAAACTGCTCTAAGGCTCCAGCGGCGGAGATCCGAAGCGATAGACCACACCGACGGTGACAGCCTTGGAATAGATGGTTCCACTCGCGTTGACCGGTACGGAGTAGTGCTGGAACTGTCCGTCTACTTTGAGAGCGAAGTGGCCCGTGAGCGTGTAGTTGAGTCCGCCGCCGAATGAGTAGACGTTCGACACCGAATTGATATAAAGAAGCGTCAATGAGGTGTTCGGATAGCCGCCATTCTCGTAAACGATCTTGGCGCGGCCATAGAGAGCGTCGACATAAGGGCGGAAGTTACCGTAGTACCGCTCAATTCGAGGACCAAATAGAACGTTCTTCTCTGAGGCCACACTTCCGCCATCGATCGGGTAGGTTCCGCGAACTTCGGCCGAGGGATAGAACCTGAAGAAAGGCTTCAAGTTCACGTCTGCGCCGGCGGTAATTCCCAGATTCTTACCGCTGTCAAGACCGGTAAATGTGCCGGTGGCGCCGCCAAAGACGGAGAGGCTGAATGGTCTTGTAGACGCGGGGATTGCCTGGCCCTGCGCCAGGGAGCAGGTGACGAGAGCAATGCAAAGCAGTGCGAGCGCATGGAAACCGATCTTCAATCTGACTCCTTGGTAGCTAGTCTCACTCGAAGACTATCCTAGCTGAATCCAAGCGTTCAGATGCGAAAAGTTCGTAACCGGGGCTACTCGCCCTACCCATCCACACAGGCACTCCCCACCCATCCGCAAACCGGATCCCCAGCAAGCGCCTTGGTCCGCTGGGGTGGAAGGAACGCGGATGAATGGGCCACCCAGATGGGTGAACCAAGCCACGAGTGGCCTATCCCTTTTTATTAATCGTGTTAATCCTTGACGGACGTCACCGTGATGGTGTCACCGGCGAGTTTGCCGTCGACGGTAACCATCTTACCCGCAAATGCGTTGAGCTTGCTGGAGTTAGAGACGCTGTAGACCTTTTTCCCGACGATCAAAACGGCGGGAGAGCCCATGCCAATACACTGCCTGGCGCAGGCAGCGTGGCTCGTGGAAGATGCCTTGGCCAGGTTATTGTGAGCGCACATGGCGTCTGACACGATGCCATGGAAGGTTTGAGCCATCGCACTGGCTGACAGGAAGGAGAGGCTTACGATGGATACAGCTAGCAGTTTCTTCATTGGGAGACCTCGAAACTTATATCGCACTGCGACCGTCAGTATAACGCCAAAAGCAGGGATGTAGGAAGTAGGCCAGCTAAAAACAGCAGTTCGAACTGAGGGAACCCGCTGAGGTGCATCCCTGGGATGCGAAAGCCCTATAGATCGGGCTTTCAGCCCTCACGGGTCTTGGCGGGAACAGTACCCAGGGCT
>JABEBX010022635.1_pt1 | contig 13436 bp, 13 predicted proteins | sample 7245971 | NCBI WGS metagenome assembly JABEBX01 (sample SAMN14506365, study PRJNA622280) | hot springs metagenome | biome: hot spring [ENVO:00000051]|acidic hot spring [ENVO:00002120]; feature: spring [ENVO:00000027]|sediment [ENVO:00002007]; material: sediment environment [ENVO:01001048]... | reverse complement strand
GCATGCTAAGATTCATATAGTAAATGTTAGAAAAACTGATAATGAAACTTTAGATGATAAAGATCTTAATATTGTATACCTAACAAAACAAAAAAGCGTCGCAGATACGCTAATTGAATACACAAAAACAGTTCAAAATCCTCTATTAATGCTTGGCGCATACAATAAAAATCGCCTTTTAGAAATGATTATTGGTTCTACAACCGAAGCAATATTGCGCAAAGAATGTGATTTACCTTTAATAATCATAAGATAATTAAAACTATTTCTATTTGGTAATGAATCTGCTCAACTCAATAATAGAAATTTAAAATTGTTTTTTTGTGTTAAATAACTGAGCATAACTGAGTATAATTGTTTTTTCATGCATTATATGATTGGATTTAGCTACATTTATATTGTTGTTTTTTATATATATAACTTTATCATTTTATTTTTTACTTTACAAAAATTTGAAATTTTGATATATAAATTGTAGGTTAATCTCTTAAAAGGGGGCTACTATGAAAAAAATTATAATGTGCGCCTTCTTGTTTTTAACGCTGGCAACAAATGCTTTCGCTAGTATATACATTGTAAAGAAAGGTGACACTCTTACAACAATTGCACAAAAATTAGGGATCCCATTAGAAAAATTAAAAAACGCAAACCCCAATATTAAAAGCTCTGATTTAAGCATAGGACAAAAAATACTAATTCCTTCTGAACATACTACCAAAATGTCACAAAAATCATTTCCAAATATATCACAAGCAAAGATTTATATAGTTCAAAAAGGTGACAATGCTTATGATATAGCAAGAAAACTAGGATGCAGCGTAGATGAGCTAAAAAAAATAAATCCAAATCTCGATCTTTCTAACTTAAATATAGGTGATAGGATTGTTATACCCAATAATTCAAAATCTACTTTTAACACTCAAATGGCTAATATCTATATTGTCAAAAGTGGTGACACAGCTTCTACGATAGCTAGTAAATACAACATTGCCTTATCTGAATTAGAAAAGCTAAATCCACAATTGAATTTGTCTAATATCAACATCGGCGATAAAATTATCTTACCAAAAAATGCTACTGTTGCGCAAATAGCAACGCAAAAGCAAATACCTTCAAACGATTACTTATACAAGGTTGAACCTAATGATACGCTAAGCGCAATATCAAACAAAACTGGCATTACAATGAGTCAGATTAAAAGTTTGAACCCAAATGTTGATTGGTCAAACTTGCAAATTGGTGAAAAAATTATTTTGAAAACAATACCCCAAAAAGAACATAAAAATACTAATTTTACACAAGCTACAGATGAAAATAAAAACTTCATAAAGTACACAGTAATTGCTGGCGATACGATTTTTTCTATAGCAAAAGCTTTCTCTACAACAACTTCTAATTTAAAGAAAATAAATTCTCTATCAAGCAACAAACTTTCCGTTGGTCAAACACTATTGGTTCCAACGAAAATCATGTCAACAAACACTCAAGAACAGCTCGCGACGGCAAATAAAGATTTAAGTAATCAAGCTGAAAGTTCAACTTCTAAACCATCAAGCGAAAATCAGATTGTAACAAGTATTTACAATGAAAACAATAATTACTCTTTATATTTGGATCATTACATAGTTGAAAAAGGTGATACACTTTATACAATAGCAAAGAAATTCGGCACAAGTGTAGATAGTATTGTATCTCTAAATAATCTACCAAACAATGAAATTAATGTCGGTGAAACCTTATTAGTTCCAAAAAATAACTCAAATATAGCAAATACTAATTATTCAACGAATGAATATTCATTGGTAAATAAAGAAAATACACTAAGTGAAAGACTAGTAAAATATTCTAAACTATTTATTGGCACACCGTATCAATGGGGTGGTACTAACCTGTCAACAGGTGTAGACTGTTCTGGTTTTGTGCAAGACATCTTTGCAAAATTTCATATAGATCTACCTCGTACCAGTTCTGAACAATTTAATGTTGGAAAACCTGTATCACTAGCAAATATCAAACCAGGCGATTTGCTTTTTTTTCAAACGTACAATGGAGCTTATCCTTCACATGTAGGGATTTATATTGGAGATAATAAATTTATTTCTGCATTGAATAAAGATACCGGCGTTGTAATATCGCCTCTAGATGGTTATTTTTTAAATAGATTTGTAGGTGCAAGAAGAGTTATACCGTCTAATGAAAAATTTGATAATACTGGGAATAGACCCGGGTAGTAAAATTACTGCTTTTGGTATTGTAGATTGTTTAAATAAAATATGCAGCTACGATTTTATAAAACTTCAAAATATCAGTAATTTTGATGATAAATTGCGTATGGTGTTTGAAAAAACGCAAGAAATTATTAGAGATTATAATATTACAGAAGCTGCTGTTGAAGATGTATTTTATTCCGTAAATATAAAATCATCCCTTAAGCTAAGTGAAATAAAGGGCGCAATATTAGCTGCTGCAAAGGTCGCTCATATCAACATAGCACATTATTCAACAAGGGAGGTTAAACAGTTAGTATCTGGGTACGGAGCAGCCTCAAAAACTCAACTTAAATTTATAATAGAAAAAATTTTCAACACTAAATTAGATAAGCTACCATTGGATGTGTCAGATGCCATTTCAATTGCTCTTGCGCATTGCAGCTACAAGCATACCACAAGCCGCATTGATTGATTCACCTTTAGACTTTCTCACTGTTACAAACATGTTTTTGTCCCTTAAACTTTGTGCAAAACGCTCTATGGTTCGATTGTCACTTGGATAATAATTTCCACTATAATAATGTCTATTTAGAGGTATTAAATTAAGCTTGCATTTAATAGAGCCCAATAACTTAATTAAATTCTTTATGTCTTCTTGCGTATCATTAAAATCCTTAATCATAACATATTCAAATGTTAATCTTTTACGCTCGGGTAAAGGAAAATTTTTAACAGATTTTATTAATTCTTCAATTGGATAAGTATTGTTTATAGGCATTAAAAAACTTCTCTTTAAATCATCAGCTGCATTGAGCGAGATTTTTTCCATCTCTCATTGGTATTAAAACTGATTCTATAGTGCAACCATCCAATAATTTAAATAAAAATTTTCTAGTACCATCGCTGTCATTTTTTACACTATATTCAAGCTTTGGTATTAAAAGTTTTTCGCTTAACATGTTTCTATCTGATTTTTTTAAAACACTGACATTAGAAAAATCGTCAATACCGTTGGCATATATAAAATTAAACAACTGGCTTGCTCTATACTTTGCTAAACCTAAAGTCATTACATATTCTTCAAGCTCAGTTAGTGTAAAATTAAAAAAGTTTTCCATTTTATTTTTTTATGCCCATTACAACTTCTATCTTTTCTTTTAAAACCTCTGGTGTGAATGGTTTTACTATGTAATTATTTACGCCCGATTTAAGCGCTTCTAAAATATCCTCTTTCGCCGCCTCTGTCGTTACCATTATGATTGGAACATCATTCCACTCACTCATGCTTCTAATCTTTTTCACAAACGTTAAACCATCCATATTTGGCATATTCCAATCTGTAATAATAAGATCAACTTTATTTTGGGATAAAACATCTAACGCCTGCTTGCCATCTTCTGCTTCTAACACATCACTGCCATATCCTATGCGTTGGAGAGTATTTTTAATAATTCTTCTCATTGTAGAGGAATCATCAATTGTAATAATTTTCATGCTTTCTCTCCTTTTTTGTAAAAGTTATTTACAATATCATCTACTTCCTGATCTATTTGATCTTTTTTAGATTCATCAACAATTGTTTTTGCCACGCGCGCGCGCACTTTCTTGCCTGATGCAAACCAATTATTTAGATATTCGTGCAAAGCTTGTATCACGCTTATGACTTTTTCTATCTTTTGCCTTGTAATATCTTGAAATTGTAATAAATCCATAGAGTCAAATATATAGTTTTTTAATTCTTCATGTGTTGCTTGTATTTCATCAAAGATTTTTAATACATTAGAAAAATACTCATAGTTATTTTTAACTGAAGCCTTAGGAAATGCACTAACAAAAACATCCATAAATTTTTTATGTTCATCGAGGTAAGGTTTAATTTTTTTAAGCTCTGCATCCATAGCATCTATTTTTCTAACAGCGTTTTCTAATAGCTCAAACAATTGATTGACCTTTTCTTCACTCTCTTTTGTAATTTCATCAAGTTTATCCACAACTTTGTGGTCTTCCGCCGGATATATCTTACCTGTTAGATGTTCTGTATTTTCTGGCTCTTTCTCTTGAGCTTCTACAGCGTTTTTCAATATATCTGGTGTTTCCTTAACCGTATTAATATTAGTTTGTTCAAAATCATCTAAGATGCTTTCAATGTCTTCTTTTTTTGCTGAATTGAAGCTTGAAAGCAACTTATCAATATCATCTTGCGTACTCACAATCTCCCCCTAAATTTAGGATTTCTTCAGAGACATTTGTATAGCAAAGTTTCCAAGTTCGCTCTCAAACGGTATTACTATCGTTAGTATACCTTTAGCTGTAGAAATAGTATGCTCTTTGCCAACAATCACATTTGGTATTGATATCTTAATGTGAATTTTCTTTTCATAAAAAATCTTTTTTACTCTGCCTGCTATAATATTTGTAAGCTCGCCTATTGCATCTCTAGTTTCTGCTGAAATACCAAGCACCTCTTCACCAATAAATTTTGAAACCATATTTAGGGCAGTCTGTTTTGGTAAAGAAAATGCAATTGAACCGGTTGCCTCTCCTGTTATGCCAATAATCCCGCTTACATCAAAAAGCGGTTCATCTGTTTGCTTAACATAAGGTTTAGATAATGTGGGCTTAACGCCTAAAATCTCATCTAATACTTCTGCGGCCGCTAATATAAAAGGATTAACCCAATCTGCGCTTATTTGACTCATTGACCACCTACTTTACATTATTTCTAACTGCCCTTACAAATTCCTCTGCTATGAATTTTGTACAAAAATCATCAGCACCTACTGATTTTGCTTTAGCTAAATTAGCGCCGCCTGATAGAGAAGTATTTACAACAACAGGCAACTGCTCAAAGCGCGGGTCTTCTTTGATTTTTTTTGTAAGCGTAAAACCATCCATATTTGGCATTTCTACATCTGTTATCACAAGGTCTAATATGGATTTAATATTGCCGTTTGAAGTCTCATAAAGTGTCTCTAATAAATCCCATGCCTCTTGGCCGTCTTTAGTTTCATACAGTTTTTCTGTAATAGGCTTTATGGCTTCTTTTATAATCTTTCTGGCAATTGATGAATCATCGGCAATTAAAACATTTGCTTTTCTTGAAATTTTTGTATTTGAAATATCTTTTTCTATCTTTTCAACATTTTCTGCACTGAATATGCCAAGCTCTTCGCAAATCTTTTCAAAATCTACTATTAAAAGCACCTTTTCCTTGTCTTCATCTTCAATGTTATTTATAGTGCCTATAATCTTATTTTCGTATTGGCTTGAGAGTACATCGTTGGGTGGTTTTATATTGCTCCAGAGAAACCTTCTTATGCGTCTTGCTTCATGTACTACAAAGCCTACTGTTACATTGTTGAAATTTGCGACTATGATTTTTTTGTTCTTTGATATAGCTACATCTTGTGGTTCTTTTATATTGAGCCATTTTGCTAGGTTTACGATAGGCACTACTTCGCCTCGAAGATTAATCATGCCTTCTAGTACATCCGATTTGCCGTGAACGCTTATAATCTCTTTGGGGTCTGGGTATTTTATAATCTCTTTGACTTTGGCTACATTTATGCCATATATGTTTTCTTTGGTATACTCACTTCTATCTTCGTACATTCTAAAATCAACAAACTCAACCCTATTTTCGCCTACTTTTAATACATCTTTTAACTCATCGCTCATGACTTGTACCCACCTTCTTTTAATATGGTGTTTTCGTCGAGCAAAATAACCAAAGCTTCATCCAGTTTGCCCACACCTTTAATATACTTTTGAACATTTTCATTCACTGTTTCTGGCGAGTTTTCAACATTTAGTTTTGGTATGTTGTATATTTTTTTAATATTGTCTACCAAAAAACCTACGGCTGTATCTTCAACTGATACTACTATAATCCTGCTATCTTGAGTTATGTCTTTAAATTTGAAAAAGAATTTTTTGTTTAAATCCGCTATAGGTATAATTTTACCCCTTAGGTTTATAACGCCCAGCACAAAATCTAACGTATTGGGTATGAATGTGATATTGATTGGTTTTATTATCTCTGAAATATTTAAGATATCTATACCGTATGTTTCTTTTTCCAAATTAAAACCAACGACTTGTATAACTTCATTATTATTTAGATCTTGATTTTCCATTTATACCCCCTTTTTGAGTGCTTTGCGCTCAAGCATTTTCTTTATATTATCAAGATTATTTGCTGAATGATAGCCTACTATCGCATTTAAGCTAGTATCCTCATAGCGAGCTTTATCATACTGTACGTTTTCACTCAAGCCCACAACATAAGATTTTTTGGTTGATGGAAGTTCTCTGATATCATTTATTATCTCTATAACATTTGGCATCGATAAATCTAAAAATATCACACTTGATGGTTGCACATATAAGTCGCTTGCGTTATTTGTAAACATTACATTGAAGTCTTTAAAGCTATCTTTGATAAATTGCAATCTGTCAAAATCGTTTTGATTTGACAATACAAGCACATTGAGAGAATATTCATTTTGGTCTGCTATGTGGGTAGCTATATTGGCAGATAGTTTTGATGCTTCTTTGACAATAGAAACCACATCAAGTATTAAAGCTACGCTGCCATCGCCCATAATTGTTGCACCAGCTATAGAGCGAACTTTGCCTAAATAATTGCCAAGCGATTTTATAACAACCTCTTCTTGATTTACAAGCGCATCTACAACCAAACCCAGTTGTTTTTCTGCAGATGATACAATAACAACGTATATCTCGTTTTTGTTTAATACCTTTTTATCTTTGGATATTTTCAATATATCGCCTAAGTATACAAGTGGCACAATTGAGCCCCTAAGACGCAAAACATCCTTGTTTTGAATGTATTCTATATCGGATAATGAAATCCTTACAGTTTCTAATACATTTGCCAAAGGTATGGCAAATAAACTGCCTGTTACTTTAACAAGCAAGGATTGAATAATAGCAAGCGTTAAAGGTATTTTGATAATAATCTTTGAGCCCACATTTATTTGCGATTTTATGTTAATTATACCATTTAGTTTTTCTATATTTGTTTTAACAACATCCATGCCAACGCCGCGCCCAGATATGCTTGATACAATTTTAGCCGTAGAAAATCCTGGCAAAAAAACGAGGTTAAAAATATCGCTTTCGCTCATTTGATTTGCTTCTTGCTCTGTTATGATGCCATTTTCTATAGCTTTCTGCTTGATTTTTTCTTTATCCATACCCTGACCGTCATCTTCTACGCTTATTACAATATGATTTCCTTCCTGTGATGCAGAAAGCTTTACAGTACCAATTTTATTTTTGCCTTTTTGAATACGCTCTTGTGGCGGCTCTATGCCGTGGTCTATGGCATTTCTTATTAAATGGATAAATGGCTCGTTTATCTCTTCTATAATGCTTTTGTCAAGCTCAGTTTCTGCGCCTTCAATAACAAGATTTACTTCTTTGTTTAAATCCCTGCAGATATCCCGCACGACTCTTGGAAATTTATTAAATACTTTACCTATATCAACCATTCGCGTTTTCATTATTGCCATTTGCAAATCTGTAGTAACAAGCGTTATTTGAGATGAGATGTTTGATAGGCTATCTGCAATCTCATTGTTTTTATTTTGCTCTGAGACTATATTGGCTAGCCTTACAAGCCTATTTTTTGCAAGGACAAGCTCGCCAGCTAAATCCATTAAATCATCAAGCTTTTTAACATCCACTCTTATTGTCTGCTTATCAAAATCCGGTTTTGTTTTGTCTGTTTTGGCTGCAGATTCTTGAGATTTTGTTGCTAACGCAATATCTTGTCTTTGTGTATCTTTTGGTGTTGCAATATTATCCGCTTTTATCTTGCTTTCTTGGGCTTTAGATGTACCTTGAGCTGTATCGGGTGGTCTTTGTTCCTGAGTTTGCTGTTTTGCCCTTCTGCGCTCTTCATCTTCTTTCATTCTTTGAGCCAAAAGCCTCTGAATTTCTGCGTTGAGTTCTTCATCGCTCAAATTTGTTTTTTTGGAAGCTGGCGGTTCTTCCTTTAATTCTTCTATCTGAAGTTTGACTATATCATTTTCACTAGTAATTTCTTGAGATTCAATTTCTTCTTTGGCTTCTTGAGACTCTTGCAAAACTGCTGTTTGAAGATTAGGTGATTGTTGTACTTCTTCTTGTGCTTCTTGTATAGAGACTTCTGTTTTGCCTTCTTGCGCAGAAATGAGTTGTTGTATTTCTTGCTCTACATCTATATTGTCTATGGGCTTATTTGACTTTACCAAATCTAGTATCATTTTAAGCTTATCAACGCTAAGCAGAATGGCATCCATAATAGAAGGCGTCAGTTCCAGCTCAAAACGCCTAAGCATATTTAGTAAATCTTCAAGTTTGTGCGTTAGCTGAGTAATTTTTTCAAACCCCAAAAAACTTGAAGAGCCTTTTATTGTATGGAAAGTTCTAAATACTTTATTCAATAAATCAGCATCTTTTGGTGATTTTTCCAACGCCACTAAATCTTCATCTAGGCTTTCTAACAGTTCTGTTGTTTCAATAATAAAATCGCTCAATATCTCGTCCATTTCGTTAAAATCACTCATCTTCATTCTCCTTTTTAACGGCAATATCGCCTAAATTAGCCAGCGTTTGAGCCAAAGCATCCATTAAATTATTTACAGATTTAACTAATTCACCTAGTTCATCATTGCTTTCATAAGTTATGCGCCTTGATACATCTCCCATAATAATTGAATTGATTGTACTTGTTGCATCTAAAATTGGTTTTACTATTTTATTTGATACACGCATGCTAAAAAACAATGCAATCAAAATGGTTATTACGCTAAAAAATGAAAAAATCGAAAGTATCAAAATCATTTTTGAATTAATTTGTTTGTTAAGTTTTGTAACATTTTCTACACACCTTTATGGTTAGTCATCCATAAATACTTATCACTCATTGGTTTAATCTGTGCGCTTTTTAGAATAGAAAAAATACCCACTGGGTCTATCTCAAAGAGTATATAGCTATCATTTTTAAATGGATAGAAAAAAGCGAAATATGCATTTTTATCTCTATTTAAGTAAAAATCGACAAAATAAGAATTTTTTGAGTATTGTTTATAATTGCCAGCTTTGATTTGTGTTATAGCATCATCTAGTGTTATATTTTTAGGATATGCGTATAAAATAGAAAAATTCTTATCCAATAAAGCAATCCCTCTGATATTTAAATCTTTACTCATGACAGTATAAATATTTTGTATATACATGTGTGGTTCTTTAGTTTTTTGCAAAAAATTAACTGTAGAATGACACATTTTTTCTTTAATATTAAGATTTGTTTCTATTATTTTTGCATAATTTTTAACTTCATTTGCTAGATTGTGGCTAGCTTGCTCTTCTAAAATTTTCCTGCTTGAGTCTATAAAAAAATTCTTTAATGTAAGCAGACTGTATAAAGATATAACACTAAATAATACAGAGACAACGAGCATTATTGAAAATGTATACGCAACAATCTTAGTTTTTATACTTTTTTTAAACAACTTCTAACCTCTGCGTGCGCATCTTTGAGCGTTTCTCTATTGGTAAAATTAGTTTTACTATTGTATTATTGCTATGAGACATCACGCGTAATCTACCTTTGTGAGCCTGCATTACCAACTTTGATATAAATAAACCTAAACCTATGTTTTTTGGTTTTGTAGAATAAAATGGCGTAAATAGCATACCTAGCCTTTCTTTATCAATACCTCCACCATTATCTTCTATGTTTATTATTATATTATTATCTTCTTTTTGGCAAGATATACGTATAAATCCTTGCTCTTCAATAGATTCATAGGCATTTTTTAGTATTTCTTCCACTACTAAACCAAAAAGGTTTTTATCAATAAACAAATGCGTATTACACTCAAACTGATACTTATATTCAATAGGTTTTGATGAATTTTCTAACTTAAAATTATTAAAAGCATTGAGCAAAAATTCATCAATGTTAACTTTATCTAACTTTAAATCTTTTACATTATTAATAATTTCTATATCAAGCACAATTTTCATAACCTTGGATAATTCAATTTGTATAGATTCAAAATATGTGTCAACATCGGTTTTAATATCGTTTGGAATTCTTTTTTTTATCAAATTCAAAAATCCACTAATAGACATTATAGGATTTCTAAGTACATGAGCTATGCCTTGCGAAATATACTTCAAATAATCGAAATTCAAATTTCTCTGACTTAAACTAAGTTTGCTAAAACCAGAAAGCATTATTATCTCAAAGACAAAATGCTCAACAGATTTAAATACATTAATGTAGCAGAACTGAATTTTTTTATTTTTGTCTATAAGGCGTATAAAATTTTTATATGATTCGTATTTGTTTAATACTTCTATTAAGTTATCAAAAAATAAACCTCTGTCTTCAACTTGCAATATGTCTCTTATATCCGAACCTATATTTATGTCAAAGTTAATATAAGCATTCTTATTTGCATATATAATGTAATTTTCTGAATTAAATACAATTATACAACTTTCTAAATAATCGAAAATTTTTGCATTCACATAATAGTCCTACCTTATCAGTCTAAAAAAATATAGCACAAATTTAATTATTTATCAAATACTCTATTGAATATTTTATCTATATTTCGTATAAAATAAGTATAATTAAAACATTCATCCAATTCTTCTTTACTCATATATTTACGTACTGTCTCATCATTTGATAGTATTGTTTTGTAATCCAACTTATTATTCCATGATTCAAAAGCTTTGCTTTGTGAAAGCTTATATGCAGTTTCTTTATCAAGACCTTTTTCTATGAGTTTTAACATAATTCTTTGTGAATATATTACACCTCTTGTAAGATTTAAGTTTTCAATCATCTTGTCTTTATACACAATTAGTTTTGTCAAAATATCGTTTAGTCTATGCAACATAAAATCAACTAAAATACTTGAATCTGGCAATATTATACGCTCATTTGATGAGTGACTAATATCGCGCTCATGCCAAAGTGCAACATTTTCCAAAGCGCAAAATGCATTTGACCTAACTAGCCTAGCGATAATTGCAAGCGTTGTCATATACTGGGCATACCTATCTCTTTGTATAATCTGGTTAGAAATCGGTGCAGGCTTTAAGCCTAAAATTTCACAAGCTCTTTCTTCTACACTCATGTTAATATTCGCAAATGTTCCCATTGAGCCTGAAATTTTTCCATATGAGATAATTTCTTTTGCTTGTTGCATCCTATCAAGGTTTCTTTTCATTTCTTCATACCATAGAGCAATAACAAATCCAAATGTTATTGGTTCTGCATGTATACCGTGAGAGCGGCCAATCATAGGCGTATCTTTAAACTCAAAAGCTCTTTTTTTAAGTGTTTCAAGTAATTGTTTTATGTCATCTATTATAATTTCAGACGACTGTTTTAAAATCAATGCATTTGCTGTATCCACAATATCCGATGATGTGACTCCATAGTGTAAAAAACTGCCTTCTTCGGGACTTAAATACTCCCTAACGTTTTCATTAAAAGCCACAATATCATGGCGTGTTATTTCTTCTATTTCCTCAATGCGCTTAATATCAAACTTTGCCTTCCTTTTAACACTTTCGGTTATTCCAGCCGGGATTGTGCCGATTTCTTCATGTGATTGCATAATTGCAAGTTCAACATCAAGCCATTTTTGATATTTATTTTCTTGAGAGAATACTTTAGACATAGCTTTCCTTGTGTATCGATCAATCATTTTAACACCTCATCTATAAATTTGATTTTTGATTTTAATATTTAATAAAATGCCCACTGCAATAAAATTTGTAATTACTGCAGATCCACCATAACTAACAAACGGCAACGGTACGCCCACAACTGGCAACAAACCTATAGTCATGCCAATATTAAATATCATAGAAACGGACAACATTATGGTCACACCTATTATCACAACTCTTTCAAAAATTGAGCTTGCTATGTCAATAAATGATAAACATCTAAAAATGATAAATAAATACAAGCCAATTAATATCAAAGCGCTAATAAATCCCCATTGTTCACAAAAAGCAGCAAATATAAAATCCGTATGGTTTTCTGGCAAAAAATTTAGCATTGTTTGTGTTGCTCTTGCAGCAGTTTTGCCAAAAATACCGCCTGAGCCAACTGCAATTTCCGATTGTATAATATGATACCCAAATGTATGAGGGGATGAATATGGATTAATAAAAGCAATGAGACGTTCTTTTTGATAATTTCTTAGCAAACTCCACAAAAAAGGCGCTGCAATTAATAAAAATATAGAAGATTTTATCAAAAAAGTCTTTTTCACGCCTACACTTAATATAATACCAAGCCCCACAATAAGAACAATCAAAGCTGTACCTAAATCTGGTTGTTTAATAATTAATGCTACAGGAAACACTATCAAAGCCAATGGCATATACAAATCGTTAAGGTTATATTTCGAACTTTTTATATATTCATCAAAATATGCAGCCAGAACAATAATAACGGCTAACTTCATAAACTCAGAGGGCTGTATGTTAAAAAAACCCAGCGATATCCAACGTTTTGCACCATGTCCAACAAAACCAATAAAAAACACTACTATGAGAATTAATAAAACAAAGATATAAAATGCAAAAGCGTATGATTTAATAAGATTTAAATTAAGGTTAGAAACAAATAAACATAAAAAAATACCTATGGCTTCCCATAATATTTGTTTATTGTAAAACACTTTGCCTGCATCTGTGCTATAAATTAAGAAAATACTCAAAACACCAAGTAAACATACAGATATAAACAATGGATAATCAAAATATTTAAATTTTCTTCTATCTATCTGAAACATGCAAATAAAACCAAAAGAAAAAACACATTATTCAAATACTGTTATGGAGTTTTTGCCAGCTCTTTTTGAAGAATAAAGCGCAGCATCGACCCTTTCAATAATAGATTCAAATGTATCATCTTTTCTTGCACTTGCTATACCAATAGAAAACGTCACTTTAAATACTTCATCGCCTTTTTTAAAAGCTACCTTGGACATTTTTTGAACAAATTTCCAGGCTGCTTTTTTTGCGCTATCTGTATCAGTTTCTGGCATTAAAATAAGAAACTCATCTCCACCATAACGGATTGGTATATCTGAGGTGCGAATATTTTCATGTATTAGACTGCCTATTTGGAAAAGTACATTATCGCCTACTTGATGCCCGTATTTATCATTTATG
>JABEBX010017426.1_pt1 | contig 13441 bp, 10 predicted proteins | sample 7245971 | NCBI WGS metagenome assembly JABEBX01 (sample SAMN14506365, study PRJNA622280) | hot springs metagenome | biome: hot spring [ENVO:00000051]|acidic hot spring [ENVO:00002120]; feature: spring [ENVO:00000027]|sediment [ENVO:00002007]; material: sediment environment [ENVO:01001048]... | reverse complement strand
AACGCGCCGCCGCCCGAGCCGCGCGGCAACAATCCTGCCTAAATTTTTTCTACCTCTCTCTTAACCCAAGGACTGATTATGAGTTTGCGCGACGTGCCTGCTGGCAAAAGCCTGCCTGACGATTTCAACGTAGTGATCGAGATTCCCGCGCACGCGCCGCCGGTGAAGTACGAGGTGGACAAGGCCAGCGGGACGCTGTTCGTCGATCGCTTCATGTCCACCGCGATGCACTACCCGTGCAACTATGGCTACATTCCGCAGACCCTGTCGGAAGACGGCGACCCGGTGGACGTGCTCGTGGTCACCACCATTCCGCTGGTGCATGGCTGCGTGGTGCGTTGCCGCCCCATCGGCATGCTGAAAATGACCGACGAAGCCGGGGTGGACGCCAAGCTCATCGCCGTGCCGGTGGAAAAACTGCTGCCGCAGTACCGCCACATCCAGAAGCCCGAAGACCTGCCGCCCGAACTGCTCAAGCAGATCGAGCATTTTTTCAACCACTACAAAGACCTCGAAGCGGGCAAGTGGGTGAAGACCGAAGGCTGGGCCGGGATTGATGCCGCGCGGGCCGAAATCACCGCCAGCGCCGCGCGCTACACGGCCAAATAATCGTCGTCAGTAAAACGACAAAGGCCACTCTCGGGTGGCCTTTGTCGTTTGTGGACGGGCGGTTTCAGTCGTTCTTGTCACGCAGCCGCTTGAGCAGCGACGAGGTGTCGAGCCGCCCGCCGCCTGCCGCCTGCACATCGGCGTAGAACTGATCGACCAGGGCTAAGACCGGCAGCCGCGCGCCGTTGTGGCGGGCCTCTTGCAGACACAGACCGAAGTCTTTGCGCATCAGATCGACGGCAAATCCGAAGTCGTAGCGGCCTTCGATCATGGTCGGGCCGCGGTTGTCCATCTGCCAACTCTGCGCCGCACCTTTGCCGATCACCTGCAGCACCGTGGACAGATCCAGCCCGGCGTGTTCGCCAAAGGCGATGGCCTCGGCCAGGCTTTGCACCACGCCGGCGATGGCGATCTGGTTGACCATCTTGCAAAGCTGCCCGGCGCCGTTGTCGCCCAGCCGGGTGACGGCGCGGGCGAACGCGGCAATCACCGGCTGCGCTCGCTCGAACGCTGGGGCCTCGCCGCCGCACATCACGGTGAGTGTGCCGTTCTGCGCACCGGCCTGCCCGCCCGAGACGGGGGCGTCGAGAAAAAACAAGTCGCGTTCGCGCGCCGCAAGGCCCAGCTCGCGGGCGACATCGGCCGAGGTCGTGGTGTGGTCGATGAACACCGCGCCGGGCTGCATGCCGGCGAAAGCGCCGTCCGGGCCGAGGGCCACGGCGCGCAGGTCGTCATCGTTGCCGACGCAGGAGAACACGAAGTCGGCCCCCGCTGCGGCCTCGCGCGGTGTCGCCGCTGAATGACCGCCGTTGCGGCGCACCCAGTCGTGCGCCTTGCTCGCGGTGCGGTTGTAAACAGTCACGCGGTGCCCGACGCGGGCCAGATGCCCGGCCATCGGGTCGCCCATGACGCCCAGGCCGAGAAAAGCGACGGTGTGAGTTGCAGAGTCAGGGAGGGTGGGAGTGTTCATAGGGTAGAAAAGCGTTTGGAAAAATGGATCACAGCAGCCAGAAGCAGCCCATCGCTACCGCGGTGGGCAGCAGGGCGGCGGCCAACAGGCCCAGCGGCTGCACCGCCCCTTCGTCAAAACAGCTGCGCAGCAGGGCGATGCCAGCCGGATTGGGGGCGTTGGCAATGACCGTAAGGCCGCCGCCGCTGACCGCCCCCGCCACCAGCGCGTATTTGAATTCGGGGCTCAGGCCCTGCACCAGCGAGCCGAGGTAGGTCAGAGCGGCGTTGTCGGTGATGGCCGTCAGCGCCGTGGCGCCGAAAAAAACCGCCGTCGCATCCATGCGGGTGAGCAGCGGTTGCAGCCACCATTGCTGCAGGCCGCCCAGCACCACCAGCCCGCCCAGAAAGAAGCCCACCAGCATGCCTTCCTTGAGCATCAGGGTGTCTTGATACCGGGCGTAGGCAGTGGCAAAACCGACGAAAAACAGCAGCAGGGGAATGAACACCGCCGGGTGGTGAGCGAACACCACGACGGCCACCAGAAACAACAGGTGGATGCCGATGACGCTCAGCGGCGCGCGTTGTTGTGTGGGGTCGGGCGTATCCACCGCAGCCGGTCGCGCCAGGCCGGCCAGTTCTCGGCGGAACATCAGGGTGGCGCCCACGGCGTTGATCACTACCGCGATGGCGGCTTTCCAGCCGAAATGGGTGAACATGAAGCCCAGATCCCACTGCCAGGTCGAGGCCACCATGAGTACCGGCGGCGCGGCGAAATGGGTGAGCGTGCCGCCAATGGATACGTTGACGAACAGCACCCCCAGGGTGAGGTATTTGAGGCGCAGCGACACTTCGGCGCGAAAAATGCGGTCGCGCAGCAACAGGGCGGCCAGGGTCATGGCTGCCGGTTCGGTGATGAACGAACCCAGCAGCGGCACGAGCACCAGCAGAAGCAGGTAAAACATGATCGCGCCCGGCAGGGGAAGGGCGCGCTCCAGCCCGTTGACGACGTCGCCCGCAGCCTGAAGAATGGGCCGGGTGCCTGCGATGACCATGATGGCGAAGACGAACAGCGGCTCGGTGAAATCGCGCGAGTCGATGTAGCCCACCGCTTCATGCTGCCCCAGCGTGGCGAACAAAAACACCATGAGCACCATGGCCCAGAAACCAAACACCACCTCGACCTCGCCGAGCAGATGCCACAGCCCGGCGTGCGCGGGCTGGCGGTGCGCCAGGCCCTCGAAGAATTTGGTGGAAAAGGTATGGATCACCGCAATGGCAAACAGGGCGGCGCCTACGTACTGAACATAAGCGGGGGTCGAGTCGGTCATGGGTTCGGGTGGATTGGCGGCAAGCGCAACAGACCCTGATGGTATCGGCCGAAGCGGCGGCGCGCCGCGGGGTGGAGTCATAATGCAGTGCATCCAATCTTTCGCGAGGTTTTGATGTCTGCCACTGCTTCGTCCGTCTGGAGGCGACTGCGCCGCGTGCTGCTCAGCCTGCCGGTGCTCATTGTGGCGGGCCTGTTCGTGTTTTACGTGGCTTTTGGCTACCTTGCGGTCGGACCGCTGGCCGAGCATTACATCCCCAAGCTGGCGCACTCGCAGCTCGGCAGCCGGGCCACGGTGGGCAAGGTGGCGTTCGACCCCCTGCACCTGAATCTCACCGTGGATCAGCTGCAACTGAGCACGCCGCAAGGGGCGCCGCTGGCGGGGTTTGGCAAGCTGTTCGTCGATTTCGCCCCGGTCAGCCTGTTTCGCTGGGCGTGGACGTTTCATCAAATCCGCGTCGATCAGCCGCAGGTGAATGTGGCCATTGCGCAAGGCGGCGCGATGAACTGGGACGCTCTGGTGCGCGCCCTGCAGCGCGGCCCCAAACCGGCCAAACCTTCCGACGCCCTCCCGCGCGTGGTGATCGAGCAGTTGCAGATCGCAGGCGGCACGCTGCGCTACGCCGATGCCAACCGCCCCCATCCCTATGCCACGCAGTTGACGCCTTTGAACGTGCAGATCAACGATCTGTCCACTCTGCCCAAGGCGCGCGGGCAATACGCCATCAGTCTGGTGCTGCCCGAGCAGAAGGCCACGCTGCGCTGGAAGGGCTATGTGGGCGTTAATCCGCTGGTGTCCGGCGGGCAGGCGGAACTCACCGGGCTCGACCTGGCGGCCGCGGCGCGGGCCGTGCCGAATCTATCGAGCACCTTGCAGATCACCTCGGGCACGGCGTCGATTCATGCGGCCTACAGCGCGGTGCAGGGGCAGCAAGGCTGGCTGTGGGCGATCAATGACCTCGGCGCGCAAATTCAGACCTTGGCCGCGCGGGCGGGCACCGCCGCCGTGCAGTGGCAAAACCTGAAACTGGATCGTGCAAAAATCGACGGCGCCAAACGCACCGTGTCGATGCAGTCTTTGTCGCTGGACGGATTGAGCGCCGCCTCAGGCCGCGATCAGCTGCAGTTCCACACCGCGCAACTGCAAGGTGCACAGCTCGACTGGGGTCGGCAGCACGCAGGTTTCGGGCCGCTGCGCGTGCAAGACATCAGCGGGCAGATCGGCCAGGCCGCACTGCAGGCGGGTAGCCTGCAGACGCAGCCGGGCACGGTCGATCTGGCCCAGCGCACCCTGCAACTGCCGCAAATCACCCTGCAGAACAGCCAGTTGCGCGCAGAGGCTGCGCAAGCGACTCCGTGGCTGTCGCTGCCCTTGCTGCAGGTCGATGCGGTGCAGGCCGATCTGGCCCAGCACCGCGTGCAACTCGGCGCCGTCCAGCTCGACGCGGCGCGTGTTCAACTCAAACGTCTGGCGAACGGGCAGATCGATTTGTTGCAGGCCTTAGGCGCCTCCAAGGCGTCGAAGCCGACCCGCCCGCCCGCTTCAGCTCCCACTTCAGTGCCTGCATTAGCAGCTCAGCCCGCTGTTCAGCCCGCCTCCGCCTGGACTCTGGAAGTGCAGCGCGTCGCCACCCGGGTGCGGGCGCTGGATTACACCGACCAGAGCTTCAAGGCGCCGCTGCAACTGCAGCTCAGCGACCTCAACATGAACTCCGCGGCCAAGGTGGTGCTGCCTGCGGGCAGCCCGGCGCAGGTTCAGGCCAAAGACCTGCAACTGCAACTCGGCGCGATGCAGCTCGACAGCGCCCGCCAAGCGCTGGCGCGGTGGAAAAGCCTGCAACTCGGCTCCAGCGAAATCAGTCTGCCCGCCTCCGGCGTGGCCCATATTCGCGCCGGAGCCCTGCAAGTGGACGGCTTCAATACCGAGGTGACTCTGGCGCAGAACGGCCTGAACTGGGCGCAGGCCTTTGTGCCCGCGTCCGCTACTCCTTCCTCCGCAGCGCCTCCACCTGCCGCACGAAACCCGGCCGCCAAGCCGCCCGATCTGCAACTCAAAAGCCTTGTTCTGCGCGACTTCTCGGCTCAGGTCGAAGATCGCCAGACTTCCGCGCCCATTCGGCTGGATGTGGTGCAGGGCCAGGCCAGCGCCCGCAACCTCAGCCTGGATTTGCGCAAACCCGTTGCGCTGCAAGTGCGCTTCGCGCTCAAGCAGGGCGGGCAGTTCAGCGCCCGCGGTCAAGTGGCCCCGCAGCCGCTGTCCGGTTCGCTGCAGGTGCAACTTCAGCAGCTTGCGCTCACCCCCTACGGCAGTCTGCTGGCGCCTTATGTGCGGCTGCTGCTCACCAGCGGAACCGCCTCGGCCGACGGCACGGTGAAGCTGGGCAAGGGCCAGGGCAGCGTGCCGGAGGTGAGCTATGACGGCCGTGCGCAGATCGACAACCTCGCGCTGGTCGAGCCCGAAGGGCGCACGCCGTTTCTAGGCTGGCGCAAGCTGGCGGCCACCGGGCTGAGCGTCGATAGCGCGCCGCTGTCGGTCAGCATCAACGCGTTGCAGGCGGTGGAGCCCTATGGTCGCATCGTCATCAACCCCGACCGCACGCTCAATGTGCAGGCCATCCTGCTCACGCGCAAACCCGCCCAGAGCCCGCCGCCTGCCGCTGTGGGCAACAGTGCGGAAAAACCCTTGCCGCTGGCGCTGCGCATCGACCGCACCGCCATCGAAAATGCCGATGTCGACTTCACCGATCAGTCCATCAAGCCCGACTTCCGGGTGCGCATGCAAAAGCTCTCCGGGGTGATCAACGGTCTGTCAGACGCGCCCGATAGCAGTGCTCAGATCGAACTCGACGGCCAGGTCAACGACTACGGTTCGGCCAAGGTGCGGGGGCAGTTGCAGCCCTTTCGCGCCACCCAGAACACCGACGTCACGCTGGATTTCCGCAACCTGAACATGGCCTCGGTTTCGCCCTACTCGGGCAAGTTTGCCGGGCGCACCATCGAATCGGGGCGGCTCGATGCCAAGCTGCAGTACAAGATCGTCAAGGCGCAGATGCAGGGCAACAACCAGTTCACCATCACCCGCCTCAAGCTGGGCCCGCATGTCGACAGTCCCGGCGCGATGAACCTGCCGCTCGATCTGGCCATCGCCGTGCTGGAAAACAGCGACGGCGTGATCGACATCGACCTGCCGGTGCATGGCGACCTGAACAACCCCAAGTTCAGCTACGGCGGCATCATCTGGCAGGCCATCGTCAACGTGCTGACCAAAATCGTCACCGCGCCGTTCCGCGCGCTGGGCTCACTGTTCGGCGGAGGGGGCGAGCAAACGTCGCAGAACGTGGCTTTCGCCCCCGGCAGCGCAGTGCTGGCGCCGCCCGAGCGTGAAAAGCTGCTGCAGATCAGCGAGGCGCTGCGCAAGCGGCCGCGGCTGGAATTGCAGGTGCCGCCCACGCTCGATGTCGCGCGCGATACCGCCGCGCTGCAGCAGGCCGCGGTGCGCCGTCAGGTGCTGCTCAAGCTGGGCGTGACCGTGCCGCCCGATGTCAGCCCGGGCCCGCTCGATCTGGGCAATGCCCGCACCCGCAATGCCATCACCGCGCTCTACCTCGACCAGCACCCGACTAGCGCGCTCGACGCGCTGAAAAAATCGCTGCCCAAAACCGATCAGCCGGAGCAGGCTTTGCTGCACGCCATCCTGGCGCAGTTGGCCAAGGCGGTAGTGATTCCCCAATCGGCTCTCGATGCGCTGGCTCAGGCACGGGCCAAGGCCGTGGTCACAGCGCTGACCACCGGCCCCAAGGCCTTGCCTGCGACGCGGGTGCAGATGGGGACTGCGATCAAGGCCGCAGAAGAGACGGCGGGCAAGACGGCAGACAAGGGTAGCGAGAAAGACCTGGAAAAGGACGTGGTGCTCACGCTCGGTTTGGCTTCGGGTCAGGCCACTGCAAGCGCACCAGCCGCTGTGCCGACCACAGCGCCGACCACAGCGCCAACAACGGCACCGCAAGCGCCCGCTGCTGCGTCTGCTGCTTCTGCCGCCGCCGCTCAGGGCAAGTAAGTCACTGGCCGCATGGCGAGAAAACGCTCCAGCGCGGGGGGGCGATAGTCGGGCAGGGTGGAGTGTCGGCTGAGGGTGGAGGTATGCACGCCCTCGTGACCGGCGGGGTTGGCCTGTCCCGGCTGGCGTTCGCGCTGGCCCAGCAGGCGGTAGAACAGCGTCAGGGTGTCGCCCATTTGCGCGGCGGGGTCGCCATGCGGGGGAAGCAGGGCCGGGTCGAGCGCCAGACCGCAGCGTTGCGCCCGGTCGGCCATCCATAGCAGCGCACCGTCAGAAAGGCCGGTGAGCGTTTGCCCTCCGCCCACATCGCCATGCACGCCCGGAAACCAGGCCTGCTCCACCACCTGATCGGTGGCGTGGCTTTGCTTCTGCCAAAGCGTCGGCACGAAAGGCTTGCGGCGCTCGTCCAGCGCCAGTGCCTGATAGCCGTAGCGCACATGGCTGCTCAGCGCCACGTCGTGAAACTCGTACAGAGGTTTAGTCCAGAAGCGCAGCGGGGTGACGGGTATGCCCAGGGCGCCCACCGTATCCCAGACGCCGATGAGTTCGATGGGCGCGTCCGGCCAGGCGTAGGCCTCGCGAAAGGAGACGGATTGCGGCGCGTTGGGGTGGCTGTCGGGCGAACGGTCGCGATAGAGCGCGTAGGCCTCGCCGACGCGGCCGACATGCTGCGGACGCAGGATGCCGCAATTGCGAATCAGCCCGCCCACGCTGCGCACCGTGTACGCGCCGCGGCTGTAACCGAATAGAAAGATCTGGTCGCCCGGGTGATAGTTCTGCACCAGAAACAGGTAAAGCTCGCGGATATTGGCCGAGATCCCCAGGCCAAACGCGCCCCCGGTGATTTTGTCCCACAGGCCGCCCTGTTCGCCCAGACCTTTTTGGTAGAACACCACCTGATCGATGCCATGACTGTCTTGCGGCGCGACGGCGACCGAGAGCTTGACCACATTGGTCGGCGTGGGCGCGTTACCGTCGTTCTGGTCGGGCTTGCTCCAGGTGCCGTCGGCGAACAGGGCGATGCGTTTCATGTGAGGAATCCGCAGAGGTGTTACGTTTTTTCACGTTTGGACTTTGCGAATGATGGGGCGCCCCGTGCGGCTTGCCCACCCCCAAACCCGGTGTCGCGCAGGGCTTCGATTCGGGGGGATAGACTGGCGCCGAATGACCGCATTCGCTTCAGCCATGACCCATCGCCTTCCCATCGCCTCGGCAGAACAAACGCCCCCCGCGCCAGAGACGCAGTCCGCAGTGGATGGCGCGATTACTTCGCGCCGTTCCATCCGCCGCTTTCTGCCCACGCCAGTGCCGCGCGAAACGCTTGAGGCCATCCTGCAAGTGGCCGCGCGCGCGCCGTCGGGCACCAACACCCAGCCCTGGCAAGTGCATGTGCTCACGGGCGCGGCGCTGGCGCGGCTGTCCGCTCGCATCCTGGCGGCGTATGACGATCCGGCACAGGCCGCGCAGCACACCGAGGAATACGCCTATTACCCGCGCGAATGGCGTTCGCCCTACATCGACCGCCGCCGCAAGGTCGGCTGGGACTTGTACGGCCTGCTGGGCATCGCCAAGGGCGACAAGCCCGCCATGCACGCCCAACATGGTCGCAACTTCCGGTTTTTCGACGCGCCGGTCGGACTGATTTTCACCATCGACCGGGTGATGGAGCAGGGCAGCTGGCTCGACTACGGCATGTTTTTGCAGAACATCATGGTGGCGGCGCGCGGTCGCGGTCTCGACACCTGCCCGCAGGCCGCGTTCACCCAGTTTCACCGCCTCATCGAAGACGAATTGAAGCTCGACGCCTCAACGCAGCAAGTCGTCTGCGGCATGTCGCTGGGCTGGGCCGATCCTGCGGCCATCGAAAACACCCTGGTCACCGAGCGCGCGCCGGTGGCTGAATTCACCCAGTTCCACGACGCATGAACGCGCTGGCCTTCATCGGCGAAACCCGCATTGCCCAAGCCGTGCAGGAGGGCAAGCTCGACAACCTGCCCGGCGCCGGACGCCCGCTCGATCTCACCGTGCGCGACGGCGCGCTCGAAGCCCAGGCACGCCTCGGACTCCAACTGCTCGACCGGGCGCGCCGCGTGCGCACCGACGCCGCGCAAGACCAGCGCGAACGCGCCGTGCTGCGCCTGCTTTGGGCCAAGGCGCTGTCACGCCAGCGCCGCAACTTGTCCAACCCATGATCATCGAATCCCTGCTCGACACCGACCTCTACAAGTTCACCATGATGCAGGTGGTGCTGCATCACTTTCCCGGCGCGCAGGTGGAGTACCGCTTCAAATGCCGCACGCCCGGGGTCGATCTGGTGTCGCGGCTGGGCGAGATCAACGCCGAACTCGACGCCCTCTGCACCCTGCAATTCAAACCCGACGAACTCGACTACCTGCGCAGCCTGCGTTTCATCAAGAGCGATTTTGTCGATTTCCTTGCGCTGTTCCGCCTCAACCGCCAGCGCATCCGCGCCACACCCGCTGCCGACCCGGCTGCACGCGAACGCGGCGAGATCGACATCGCCATTCAAGGCCCCTGGCTGCACACCATTCTGTTCGAAGTGCCGGTGCTCGCCATCGTCAGCGAGGTGTACGCCCGCCACGCCCATGCCGATGCCGACCAGCACGCGGGCCTGGCGCGTCTTGCCGACAAGATTGCCTTGCTCCATACCCCGGAGCTGCAAGACTGCCGCATCGCCGACTACGGCACCCGCCGCCGCTACTCGCGGCGCTGGCAGGCCCAGGTGCTCGGGCGGCTGCATAGCGGCCTCGGCCCCCAGCTTGCGGGCACCAGCAATGTGCTGCTCGCCAAAGACATGGGCCTCACCCCGCTGGGCACCATGGCGCACGAATACCTGCAGGCCTGCCAGGCGCTGGGCCCGCGCCTGCGCGACACCCAGGTGTTCGCCTTCGAGATGTGGGCCAAGGAATACCGCGGCGACCTGGGCATCGCCCTGGCCGATGTGTATGGTCTACAAGCCTTCCTGCGCGACTTCGATCTGTATTTCTGCAAGCTGTTCGACGGCGCCCGGCACGACTCGGGCGATCCCTTCTCCTGGGGCGAACAGATGATTGCGCACTATGCCAAGCACCGCGTCGATCCCCGCACCAAGACCCTGGTGTTCAGCGACATGCTCACCATTCCCAAGGTCATCGCGCTTTACCGGCAGTTTCACCAGCGCGTCGGCCTGGCCTTCGGCATCGGCACCAACCTCATGCACGACCTTGGTTTTGAAGCTCCGCAGATGGTGCTCAAGATGACCCGCTGCAACGGCCAGCCCGTCGCCAAGGTCAGCGACGCGCCGGGCAAGAATATGTGCGACGACCCGGCGTATCTGGCCTATCTACGTGAAGTCTTCCAGATCCCCGCCGACCAACTGGTCGAGCATGATGGGGAAGACGGGTGACTCCAGTTAAAGACTTCGCTTGGGTGCGGTGTTTTATTCGTCTGCGATAAAGCTGCCGATGGTCTGCGCAAGGTGCGGATTTCTCTTGGTCAGAATCAATCCGTAGATCACCGACAGCGCCAAGACAGCGAGGGCGACGTAGGGGAAGAGGTTGAATGGTTCCGGCTGTCCGGGCTCCACCAGTCCCCACAAGGGCATCAGCATCAGCAAGGTTCCTAGAATCGGCAGAATGAGATGTTTGGTCAACTGGAATTCCGCGCGGTGGTGTTTTCGCATGTAGACCGGCAAGGCGAGGTTGGTAATCAGGTAAGTGAGGATGATGGGAATCGTCCCCAGTGTGGCGGCATAGCCGAACAGATCCACGGGTTTGATGTGCCTGCCGTAGACCGCAACAATCAACACGGCAATGGCGATGAAGGTCCACATGGCGATATGGGGCGTTTGGTGTTTTTGGTGGACGCGCCCGAAAAATTTGGGCAGCAAGCCTTCGCGCCCCGAATTGAACAGAATGCGCGCTTGAGAGTTGGTCAGCCCGATCAAAGATGAAAAGATGCTGCTGATGCCCGCGAGATAGGCCACGATGAGCAGTGCAGCGGCAGAGGCTTTGAGCGCATCGACAAAGGGGATTGATGACGCACTGATGGCTTTTACGTTGTGATGAAAGCCAATCTCGGTGGCATAGGCCAGAAATGCATAGAGTGCTCCGATGGCCAAAGTGGCAGAGCGCAATGCTCGCGGAACATTGCTCCGGGGATCTTTTGTTTCCTCGGCCAGCATGGCCGAGTTTTCCCAGCCGATGAATAGATAGATGGCCAAAGGGAAACCCAGGCTGAGGCCCTTGAAGCCGCCGGCAAGTTGCGACCATGAAAACGGCGACAGGTTGATCCACTGCGCGTTTTTAACCAGCATGATGACGGCGCCAATCAGCAGCAAGACAAGCTCGAAATAGAAGAACCCCGCCGCCCACCTCGTCGATAAACCGATACCTCTGGACACTAGGAACCCAACGATGAGCGCTGATGCGACGCTCAGAATTTGCCAGGGCACATTGATGCCGAGAAAAGTCTGCAAGGTGTCATGCGCCCAACCGCCGGAAATCACAACAACGGCAGATGCCCCGATGACATAGCCGAACACGACAAAAACCGACGCCGCAGCACCCGCAACGGGACCGAAGCCCATGCCGATAAAAGTGACAAACGACCCGGCGCTGGGCCGGTACTTCGAGAACTCGGCCAGCGTATTTGTGAGGAAGAGCACGACCACCATTGCGGCGATGATGGTTAGCGGCGCCGCCACGCCTGCACCCTGAACAATGGTGCCGAATCCGAAATAGAAACTCATGGCTGGCGCGATATTGGCCAGCGTGGATGCCACGATTTGCGGCAGACCCAGCGCATTGCGCTGTAATCGTGAGCCTTGTTGGTGTGGGGTATGCATAGTGTCTCCGAGACGATTTTTTTGTGATAGGCGACGCTGAGCATAGAAACCCGTCACATGACAGTCGGTCAGTATTGGTAACAAACTGTCTGTTGGAGTTAACGACAGGGGCAAGCGCGGGGTTGGCCTCCTAGAATCTCCCGCATGAATACCGACACCGCCCGCGCCGCGATCCTGGCGCAGATTCGTGCCCGTCAGGGGCGACCGGCCGCGCTGCATGACATCGAGGCGGCCGATGCCGAGGTCGATATCGGCCGCCATGTGCGTGGGCCGCAGCCGACGATTGCCGACCGCATAGCGGGTTTCACCACGCAGGCGCTGGCGCTGCAGACCAGCGTGGCCCGCGTGACCAGCGCGCAGGACGTGCCGCCCGCGGTGGCGGCTTATCTGCGCGAGCAGGCCATGGGTATGCAGGGCGTGGCCTGGGAAACTCTGGCCGATCTGCCCTGGGTCGACGCGGGCGTGACCCTGGAGTTCCGTCCGCCGCGCGATGAAGACAAGCTCGGCATCACCGGCTGCTTTTGCGCGGTGGCCGAGACCGGCTCGCTGGTGCTGGCGAGTTCGCCCGCCACGCCGTCGTCCACCCATCTGCTGCCGCAAACGCATATCGCCATCGTGCCGGCCAGTCGCATCGTGGCTGCGCTGGAAGATGCCTACGCGCTGCTCAGGGCCGAACTGGGCGAATTGCCGCGGGCGCTGTCCACCGTGTCCGGGCCGTCGCGCACGGGTGATATCGAGCAAACCATCGTGCTCGGTGCGCATGGGCCGTACCGCGTGCATGTGGTGATCGTCGATGCGGCGTGAGACCCGTGCTGCGGCCACGGTGCTGCTGAGCCTGCTGCCAGGTCTGGCATCGGCCGCCACCGTCCAGACCGTCCCCGACCCGGCGACGCTCAGCCTTTGGTGGGGGCTGCCCTTCGCGGCCATGTTGTTGTCCATCGCGCTCATGCCCTTGTTTGCAGCGAAGGTGTGGCATCACCATCAGGGCAAGATCGCGGCGGGCTGGGCTGCGCTGTTTCTCATCCCCTTTGCCATCAGTTTCGGCGTGCAGGCCACTTGGAGCGCTGCGCTGCACACCCTGCTGCACGAGTACCTGCCCTTCGTCATTCTGCTCACCGCGCTCTACACGGTGAGCGGCGGTATCGCGGTGCGCGGCAATCTGCACGGCAGCCCGGCGCAGAACACCCTGCTGCTGGCCATCGGCACGGTGCTGGCCAGCGTCATGGGCACCACCGGGGCGGCCATGCTGATGGTGCGTCCGGTCATCCGCGCCAACGATGGCCGTAGGCACAACGCGCATGTGCTGGTGTTTTTCATCTTTCTGGTGGCCAATGCCGGCGGTGCGCTCACCCCGCTGGGTGATCCGCCGCTGTTTCTCGGCTTTCTCAAGGGCGTGGATTTTTTCTGGACGCTCAAGCACCTGCTGGCCCCCACGGCTTTGCTCTGCGCCCTGCTGTTGGCCGTGTTTTATGCGCTCGACCGCTGGTTCTGGAGCAAGGAGGCCGAGCGTCCGGCCATCGACCCTACGCCCGACAGCCCGCTGGGCATCATCGGCGCGTGGAATGTGCTGTGGCTGGTGGTCATCGTCATCGCGGTGCTGCACAGCGGCCTCTGGAAGCCGGGCATCACCGTGACGATACTCGGCCAGAGT
>JABEBX010020217.1_pt1 | contig 13447 bp, 6 predicted proteins | sample 7245971 | NCBI WGS metagenome assembly JABEBX01 (sample SAMN14506365, study PRJNA622280) | hot springs metagenome | biome: hot spring [ENVO:00000051]|acidic hot spring [ENVO:00002120]; feature: spring [ENVO:00000027]|sediment [ENVO:00002007]; material: sediment environment [ENVO:01001048]... | reverse complement strand
GGGCTGCACCGGCGCCAAGCTGACGGCGACGCTGCTCGGCGAGATGCGCCGCCGCCGGGTGCGCTACGGAATGGTGACCATGTGCGTGGGCAGCGGCATGGGCGCCGCGGGCATCTTCGAGCGGCTGTAGGCGGCGAGGGCGTGGAGCCGGCAGTGCTTGAGCCGAGGCTGCAGCCGTGTACAAAGATGATTTTCCGCCGCGAGGCGAACACCAGATCGGGCCTACCGGGCAGATCATTCCGGTGAAGCCGGAAGCGGTAGCCAAGCCGATGAACAATGCTCCGCGCCGCAAGCTCCGGTTTCAGATTCGCGCTGCGTTCACTCACTTCTATCTCAATAGGCCTCCTGCTCGCCTCGCGCGGGGGCAATACAGATCGCTGTGAGTGGAACCCAGCGATTTCCGTCAGCCGTGAAGGTACGCCCTTCCCCAGCTGATCCTCTCTAACCAGTTGATAGGAATCGGCATGGCAACAAGAGAGCCTCGAAAAAAACGAAGGATGCCGGCTTCTGGAATCGCTGATTCGTCCATTTTTTCACTTCGGCGCATGGGCGAAGCCCAACCGTCGGGCATAGCCCTGCGGTGACGCGCCTTGGCTGTTTGGACCAGGGGATGGTCGGTTACGCGTCAACCTTACGGTTGCCGTCATTCGCCTATCCGCCCAGTGCCCGGCCGCGAAACTACTGGCTCGGCTGCCCGAAGGCAACAGAGCCGTCCCGGCCGATAGCTTCTTTCAACCACTGTTGAAAGAGATCGAACTTCTTGAATTTACCACCATTCTCGATCTGGTGCAGGCCGCGCAGGGCAATCATCCTGCTGGCGTTGGAGTCTGCATTGTCGCGGTGGCCGCAGGCTACGCAAAGGAATACGTCCTGTATGGGCTTGCCCGCCGCGTCCTTTTTGGGGCGATTGGCGGGGTCTTTGTGGCCGCAGATTGGGCAGGTCTGGGACGTGTGGGCAGCCGGAACCTCGACCGGAGCAGGCAATCCCTGCCGCTCCGCCTTATAGGTGAGCATCTGCTTCAGTTTGGCGAACTGGCTCTGCTTGAGGAACCGGCCCATGGTTACGCCTTGAATGGCTTCGATGACGATCTGGGCGCGATGCTCGGCGGCGATGGCGACGATGCGGTTGGCATACTCGCCCAAAACAATGTCAGCGCGCTTGCCGCGCAGCGAGAACCTGCGGGAGCGCTGAATCCCGCGCTGTTGCAGGCGTTTTGTCTGCGCTTGAAAGCGCAGCATCTCTGCCGCGAATGCCGCGCCATCCAGGTCGAAGCCGGATTGGATGAGTTTGCCCTGCTTATCGATGAGCGATGCGGCTCCCAGCTTGGCTGCGCCGCGGTCAATGCCGAGGAAAGTCTCCGTCTCGACCGGCTGGGGCTGAAACTCGAAGGCGGCGTGGATGTAGAAATCGTAGTCGGCGGCGTTGAAGGGGGTGGGATTCAGCCCGTCCTTTGAATCGCCGGCGGCGCGGGCCTTGGCGCCTGACGATGGTTTTTCCCGCCGCTTGACCAGGAGCTTGGCGCTATGAATGGCGCCGTAGGTCAGGTACTCGCGCTCATGGAAGTCGCGGCCCAACTCCAGCGGCAGAATCAGGCCGGGATACTTCTTTCCGCCGAGCGGCTGCTTGGTCTTGCAGTCGATGAACCCGTCCTTGAGGACCTGTTGCTTGTTTTGATAACGATGGCCGTCGGCAAAGAGCTTGATGAGCGCGTAGTATTTTCCGTCGCAGAACGCGAGCATACAGCCGCGCTTGAACTCCGTGTGCGTAAACTCGATGGGGCGCGGCAGCGCGCCTTCCAGCTTGCGCAGGACCTGTCCGGCGGCGCGCGAAGCGGCCCAATTCGCATAGATTTTTGTCAACCGCCTGGCGACCCGCGTTTGGCCTTGCGCGATAGATGCGTCAATCTTTTCCTGGTGCTGCGGCTTGATGGCAAGCACGGCTTCGGGGTCGGCGAACTCGCTGTAGGCGCGGCGAAACTCCTCGTCCGTCATTGCCTCCAGGCTGGGCATCGTGGGCGGATTGGATTTGTTCTTCGCCTTATATGTCTTGCTCAAGTGGCTCATGAGCATTGCGGAGGCATCGCCGATGAGATAGTCGCGCACGGTGGACGCGAGTCCGGTGTTCTTGGGAACGTGCTTGCGGACAAGTTTAGCTGTCAGGAATTTGTTGGGCCTGAGCTTCTCCTTCTTGTCGAGCACGGAGACCTGTTCCAGCAAATCGGGGATTGCGAGCGTCTTTTCGAGGACAACCTTCAGGGTCTCGTGATAGCGAGTGAGGGCGTGCCAGAGCATCGTGCTCTTATGCCGTGACGGGTTGTGGACCTTGAAACGGGCGGTCTTGAACATGGCGGAGGATTTCTTGGACAATGTACCACTTGCCTCCGGTTCCGGCAGGGAAACGCGAGGCGGTTTGCCGATGGGCGAAGGCCGCCGGCGCCGGCGTACATGGGCAGCCGCCGCCGCGCAGGCCGCGGGCAGTGAGACAAAGAGGCGCCGGCTGCTGCAATAATGACGACAGTTCCCGTTATCTCTAAGCAAACCGATGCAGGGACTTCGAGCGTAAAAAAGGGAACGAGGCAAAACATAGCGATGGGGCAAGCCGGAGGTGGTTTGCAAGAGGGCACGCAGCTCCGCGTGGGATGGAGCTTTCGGGCTGCGCTTCTTTTGGCGGCGGGCAGCCTGCTGGCGGGACTTATGGCCACCATGCCGCTGGCCGCGCAACAAGCCGCGGGGCGTGGGATCGTCTGGACCGGCGAGGTACGGACCGCTGACGGTAAGTTTGTGGCCGGCGCCACGGTGACCGTCTTCGCCGCGGCGGCGCCCCAGGTGAGGCGCAGTGCGCTCACTGGGGCCGGCGGACGCTTCAGACTCCCGGATATTGTGCCGGGACGATACAAGGTCACGGTGAAGCTCCCCGGCCGGCCGCCGACCGCCCCGTCGGCAGTGAATGCGACGGAATCGGCCATCGTGCTTACGGTCTCCGATCAAAACACGCTGACCATCGTCGCGGAGTCGCAGGCTCCCGCAGCGGCGGTTCCGGGCGGCAACAGGAACGCAAGCGAAAATGTCACGGGCGCGACCGGGGGGGAAGAACTCTCCAGCCAGACGGTGAGCCAGCTTCCGCTCAACGGCCGCGACTTCAGCACCCTGCTGCTGTTGGCGGCGGGCACCATGACGGACGTGAATGGAGCCACGAATTTCACGCAACAGTTCGCCATCAACGGGCAGCGCGGCGTGGAGGCGGTGTTTGCGATGGACGGCGCGGACATCAGCGATCCGGAGATGGGCGGCAGCGCCTTCAACAACTTCAACGTAGATGCGATTCAGGAGCTCAAGTCCAGTTCGGGCTGGATGCCGGCCGAGATCGGGCGCGGCGCATCCGGCTTCACCGACATCATCACGCGCTCCGGCGAGAGCGGGTTTCACGGCTCCTTCTTCGAGTTTGTGCGCAACTCGGTCCTCGATGCGCGCAACTATTTCGACCACCCCTCCATCGCGGAGCCGGGGCGCATTCCGCCCTTCCGCAGAAATGAATTCGGATTCACCAACGGCGGGCCGGTGGTGCTGCCGCATGTGTACGACGGCCGTGGCCGCACCTTCTATTTCGGCGAGTATCAGGGGTTCCGACAGTTGCTCGGGACCACCCAAGTAATAGCGGTGCCGACCCTGGCCGAAAGAAGCGGTTCGGATACGGTGACCTATCCGGACGGGAGCACGGATACCTTGCAGGTGCCGGTCAACCCTGCGATTGCCGCTATTCTGGCGCGCTATCCAAAGCCGAATCTGCCCACCGGCGCGTATGGGGACCGGACCTATGCGGCGCCATCGGATGTGAGCACGAACGCGGATCAGTTTTCGATCCGCATCGATCAGAAGCTGGGCGCGAAAGGGCAGTTCCTGGGCCGTTTCACCTACGACAATCTGACCGGCCCGACGACGAATCCGGACCAGACGCTGCTGGATCCGAGTTTTGGCGTGCAGTATGTGGACCAGGAGCGGAATGTGGTGTTCACCTACACCCGTACCGTGTCGCCGCGGTTCCTCTGGTCGTCGTCGCTGAGCATCACGCGCACGACGCCCTCGTTTCTGACGCCGAACCACACGCAGCCGGCGCTCAAGTTTGAGGATGGACTGTTCGAGCCCTTCAACTCCGCCGCCGGGTCAGTGATGTCAGCGTTCGGCAACCTCTTTCAGGGGCAACTGAACTTTGCCTGGACCTCCGGGCGGCACAATGTGAAATGGGGCGTGGAGGCGCGGCTCAACCGGGACACAACGTACTTCGGAATCAGCCCGAACGGGGAATACGACTTCGGCGGCGGAACGGTGTATTCGCCGGTGTTCATTCCTTCAGAGAGCGGAGAGCACAATGTGCAGGCGGGCGATCCTCTGCCGGACACGCTGAGCAGTCTGCTGCTCGGCTATCCGTATGCGTACACGGTTGCGGTCGCTCCGCCCTACTCCTCCAATGGAGCGCACATCGGGCCCGCGGCGATCAACCGGAATGACGTGAACGCCTACGTGCAGGATACGTGGAAGATCAACAGCACTTGGGCGCTGGATTACGGCCTCCGCTATGAGCTCTACACACCCATCACGGAACGGGCGAACCGGACCTCGAGTTTCCTCAATCCATTTCCGCCCGCGGGCGTGGGACAGGAATATGTGCTGAACCCGCGGCCCACCTATCGGACGGACTGGAACGGTTGGGGTCCGCGCGTGGAGGTGGACTGGAACGCGCCGCGCGGCGTGCGGGTTCACGTGGGCGGGGCGATGACGGTGATACCGCCGAACATCTGGCAGGACAACCTGCTGACCGGATCGACGCCGTTTGTTGTCTACCCGCGCGTCAATGCGTCGAAGAACGGGGAAGTTGCCTACGGATTCCAGATCACGCCGGATGAACTGCCGCAGGTGTATACGCCCCAGGGCGTGAATATCTTAGCCGGAGGCGATCCCAAGAAAGTGCCGGCCAATACGGTGATGGATGTGAATCGCTATCAGCAGGATCTGGCCGCGCTGGCGCCGGGGCACCAGCTTTCGTTGTTGAACCTGAGCGCGGTGGACCCCCACTTCGGCAACGCCCTCCTCAATACCTGGACGCTGGGGCTGGAGCGGAAGTTCGGCGGGCTGACCGCGGATGCAGCCTATGTCGGAACGTCGGCTTCCCGGCTTCCCAGAAGTTCCTATCCGAATGCATATCCCGGTGCGGGGCCGGGGTTTGCGCCGTACACGAACTTCGATAGCAGCGGTGCGCCGAGCGGAGGCTTCGGGTTCGAAACGGTGATTACGGCCTCGGCGCACTCCTCCTACAACGCGCTGCAAACGTCGCTGGCGGGAACGGTGGGACACGGCGGCCCCTCATTGCAGGCGGGCTACACCTGGAGCAAGTCGCTGGACGATGTCAGCGGCGTGGCGGGCGGGACGGGGTCTGCGGGAGCGGTGGTCGTCTTCAGCCCCCAGAATCCGTTCGACGATCGTGCCGAGAAAGGGCCGTCGAACTTCGACGTGACGCACGCCTTCACGCTGAGCGCGGCGCAGAACCTGCCCCTGCAGGATCTGTCGTTTCTGCCGGCGAGAACCCAGGTGCTGACGAAGGGTTGGGAACTGCTAAGCATTTCGACGATCACAAGTGGTTCGCCCTTCACCGTCTACTCGGGTATCCAGCAGACGGGTTTGGGGACGATCGGCGCGGACCGGCCGGACCAGATCGGCACGCCGAATCTCTCCACGGCTCAAAGCTCAACGCGCAGCCGCGAGGATTATTTCGGGCTGGGCGCCGACAACTCCAGCTTCTTTTCCATCCCCATCGGAATTCCCGGAGGTACAGGGCCGAACTCGGGACGCTTTGGAACGCTGGGCCGCAACAGCTTCCGCGGGCCGGCTTACTACGATTTCGACTTTGCGCTCATCAAGACGACCCCCATCGGCCGCCGGCGCAGCGGCCTGGAGCGCGCCGACATTCAGCTTCGCGGAGAGTTTTTCAACCTGTTCAACGTGGTGAACATGGGACTGCCCGCGAACACGCTCAAGGGCTCCGGGTTCGGCTTTATCAGCCAGACGGCCGGCACTTCGCGGCAGATTCAGATCTCGCTCAAGTTGATCTATTGAAACCAGCTTCGAGCCACGAGGGCCGGGGTTTGTTGTTATGCAGGGAAAGTTGCTTCAGTTGCTCGACAGCGCCACTCCCGCCGCCTTTTCCTCGCTGCCGCTGTCTTCTGCGCTGACCGGCCGGTAGAAGAGCTGGTTCTGATCGAGGTAGACCTCGAGGAACGCCGGACGCTCGGGAATCCGGCCGGCGATCAGCGCCTCCGAGAGCGGATCCTCGATGTAGCGCTGCAAGGCGCGGCGCAGCGGGCGCGCGCCGTAGCTGCGATCCACCAGAGTCTTATCGAGGATCCACTTCTTGGCCTCTTCGGTGACCGAGATGGTGATCGACTTCTGGGCCAGATTGACGTTTAACAACTGTACCAGCAGCTCCACGATCTGGAGCAGGTCGCCCTCGTTAAGCGAACGGAAGAGGATGATCTCGTCGAGACGGTTGAGGAACTCGGGGTTGAAGGTTTTCTTCACCTCCTGCTTGACCATATCCTCGACCTTCTCGCTGACCATGTCTTCGCGGTCGCTCTGGAATCCGAGGCCCTGCTTCTTCTGCAGGTGCCGGGCGCCGATGTTCGAGGTCATGATGACGATGGTGTTCTTGAAGTCCACCGTGTTGCCGAGGCCGTCAGTCAACTGGCCGTCCTCGAAGACCTGGAGCAGGATGTTGAAGACATCCGGATGGGCTTTTTCGATTTCGTCGAGCAGAACGACCGAATAGGGTGAGCGCTTGACGCGCTCGGTCAACTGGCCGCCCTCCTCGTAGCCCACGTAGCCCGGAGGCGAGCCGATGAGCTTGGAAACCGAGTGCTTCTCCATGAACTCCGACATGTCGAAGCGGATGAGCGCCTTGTCGGAACCGAAGAGGAAGTTGGCCAGGGCGCGCGCCATTTCGGTTTTGCCCACGCCGGTGGGGCCGAGAAACAGGAAGCTGCCGATGGGCCGGTGCGGCGACTTGAGGCCGGCGCGCGAGCGGCGGATGGAGCGGGCCAAGGCGCTAATCGCCTTATCCTGCGAGATGACGCGCTTGTGCAGCTCTTCTTCCACGCGCAGCAGCTTTTGTGTTTCTTCTTCCTTGATGCTGGTGACGGGTACGCCGGTCCAGCGGCTGACCACGTCTTCGATGTCCTCGCGGTCCACGATGCCGGCCGCGGATTCGTCGAGATGGTACTTGTCGCGCAGGCCGCGCAGGTTCTCGCGCTCCTTGCGCTCCTCGTCGGAGTAGAAGCGCGCCTTCTCGAACTCGTGGTTGGCGATGGCCGAGTCCATGCGGTGGACGATGAACTTGATGCGCTTCTGCACCTCGGTGATCTCCTCGGGGAGCGAGGTTTGGCGCAGCTTGACGCGCGCCCCGGCTTCGTCGATCAGGTCGATGGCCTTGTCGGGCAAGAAGCGGTCGGGAATGTAGCGGTTGGAGTGCGCCACCGCGAACTCTACGGCGGCATCGGTGTAGCTGACCGCATGAAACTTCTCATAGCGGTCCTTGATCCCTTGCAGGATCTTGACGGCGTCGGCCTCTGTGGGCGGCGGAACCTTGACGGCCTGGAAGCGGCGCTCCAGGGAGCGGTCCTTCTCGATGGATTTGCGATACTCGGCCGGGGTGGTGGCGCCGATGCACTGGATTTCACCGCGCGAGAGCGCCGGCTTGAGGATGTTGGCGGCGTCCAGCGACCCCTCCGCCGAGCCCGCGCCCACCAGCGTGTGCAGCTCATCGATGAAGATGATCGAGTTCTGGTTCTCCATCAATTCCTTCATGATGGTCTTGAGCCGCTCCTCAAACTGGCCGCGGTATTTGGTGCCGGCCACAATGAGCGAAAGGTCGAGGCCGAGAATGTGCTTGTCGGCCAGAAAGCTGGGCACCTCGCCGTCAGCGATGCGCTGCGCCAGGCCTTCGACGATGGCGGTCTTGCCCACGCCAGGCTCGCCGATCAGCACGGGGTTGTTCTTGGTGCGGCGGCAGAGAATCTGGACGACGCGCTCCAGTTCGCCTTCGCGGCCCACGAGGGGATCGAGCTGGCCGTCCATGGCGGCTTGCGTCAGGTCGCGGCTGAACTCGGCCAACAGGCTCGATTCGCGCTGCCGCTGCGGTGCAGGAGCCTTTTCCTGCGTGACGCGGGTCAGCTCGTCGCGAATCAGCCCCAGCTTGAGGCCGCGTTCCTGCAGAATCTCCGAAGCGAAGCACTTTTCCTCGCGCAGCAGGCCCAGCAACAGGTGCTCGGTGCCGATGTGCTTGTGCCCCAGCCGCTCGGCCTCTTCCGCCGCATAGGCCAGCACGCGCTTGCACTCATTCGAAAGCGGCAGGTCAACGCTGGTGGAGACCTTCTCGCGGATGGTGGTGTGCGCCTCGATCTGCTTGCGGATGGACTCGACCGAAGCGTGCGAGCGCAAAAAACGGTTGGTTAACGCCTTATCCTCGCGCAGCAGCCCCAGCAGCAAGTGCTCGGTCTCGATATAAGGCGAGCCAAACTGGCTGGCCTCATAGCGCGCGAAGAAAATGACTCGCCTCGCCTTCTCCGTGTAGCGTTCGAACATCGTCGTCCCCCTTGTCCAGGCTATCGGCTGGAGTAGCTGTCCGGTTTACCGGCTTCAACCCAACCCGCGCTCGCCCTTCCTGTTGCTTTGCCGCCGGAGAAGCATGGAAAATGCCCCACTCTCCGAGCCGCCCTTGTGGATGGCGCAGGGCCCGCTTCAAGCCCAACCGTCTCCGGCTTTGGGGATGCCGGAGTACACCCATCCTCGCCTCGGCAGCCTGTTCCGCAACGCTTGCCAGGCTGGCTCTTACCTTACTAGACTCAAAAACCACCCCGAAAGGTGCCTTTCTTTTTAGATGTTTCCCGGCTGCGGTTCCGTTTGCTGAGTAGATGCCAGCGGCGTCAGCCGGCCGCCCTCAAGCCGCAAAGCCCGCGTACATCGCGCCGCCAGATCGAGGTTGTGCGTGACCAGAATCGAGGTAAGCCTGTGGCTCCGGTGCAGCCGCTCGATCTGGTCGAAGACCCGGCCGGCGGTGATGTCGTCCAGATCGCCGGTAGGCTCATCGGCCAGCAGCAGGCGGGGATTGTTCACCAGCGCGCGGGCCAAGGCAACGCGCTGCTGCTCGCCGCCCGAGAGTTCCCCGGGCCGGTGCGCCGCGCGCTCCTCTAAGTCCACTTGCCTCAGCCAGTCTGCCGCCACCGCCAACGCCTCCGGTTTACGCACGCCGCGAGCCAGCAGCGGCAAAGCCACGTTTTCCTGCGCCGTAAACTCCGGCAGCAGGTAATGGAACTGCCAAACGTAGCCGATCTCCCGGTTGCGGAAGGCCGCGGCCTCGCGCGGCGTGAGAGCGGCCACATTGGTTGACGCGCAGTATACCGTTCCGGAGGAGGGAGCATCAAGCGCCCCCAGAATGTGCAAAAGCGTGCTCTTTCCAGCACCTGAGCGGCCCACCACCGCCACCATCTCGCCGGCCGCGACCTCGAGGTCCAGCCCCACGAAAATATCGAGCGCGCCCCGCGTGCTCCAATAGGTCTTTTTGAGGCCCATTACCCGGACGATCGGCGCTGGATTGTCCGCTTTCCGCGGCTCCGGCTCCCGCGCGGCGCGGGATGCCTGGGGAACAGCCGCTGGAGTGGTTTTCGTCATCCGGTTACTCTCAATTTTACAGGAGCGGAGCAAATGCTGAGCAAACCGCCCGGCGGCTCCGGCGTCGTCTTTCTTGCCTCCGAGGAGGGGACGCATTCGGCTCGGCGACCTGCTGTCGCGGCGGATAGAAAAGCCGGTGGTGTGCAATTTGCGCAAGAACGCGCTGCTGAAGCCGGGCAACAAGGGAAACGCGATCGACGCGCGTAAGCCGGCCGAGTTGTTGCGTGCCGGATTGCTTTCGACCGTTTATCACGGCGAGAAAAGCGAGCTGGAGGTTCAGCATCTGGCGCGCAGTTACCTAACCCGGAACGAAAACACCACGCGAGCTATGGGGCGATTGAGTCCGAAATTCATTGAAAAGCATTCGCAGGTTCTTCGACTCCGTTTGCCGCAAAAACGCGGCAAACTGCGCTCAAGATGACAGAGTCATTCTCTTGCGAGCTTCGGACTCAGGACACTAGGTGGAGTACTCGGCGTTGATGCGGATGTATTCGGCGGTGAGGTCGGTGGTGAAGAAGACGCAGCTTCCCTGGCCCTGATGGAGATGGATGGAGACGGAGAACTGGGGCTGGGAGATGTAGGCGTGGGCCGAGGCTTCGTCGAATTCGGGCGCGGCGGCGCCGTGGCGGCAGACGGGCAGATCGCCGAAGGAGATGTCGATGCGCTGAGGGTCGATCTCGACGCCAGGAACCAGGACTTGTCCGCGGGGGTCGCCGCGCACAGCGTGGGGGTCCCCACACACGGCGTGGGGTCCCCGGATGGGCGCGCCGGCGGCGCCGATGGCGGCGACGATGCGGCCCCAGTTGGGGTCGCAGCCGGCCCAGGCGGTTTTGACCAGCGGCGAGCGGGCGATGGCCGTAGCCACGCGCAGGGCTTCGGCGTCATTGGCCGCGCCCTCAATGCGCAGCTCGACGACGTGGGTGACGCCCTCGCCGTCGGCGACCATCTGGCGGGCCATGGAAATGCAAACCTCATTCAAGGCGGCGGCGAAGGCGGAGTTGCCGGGGCCGATGGCTGCGCCGGAAGCTCCGGAGGCGAGCAGCAGGACGGTGTCGTTGGTGGAGGTGTCGCCGTCGATGGAGATGCGGTTGAAGCTGGCCTCGACGGCATCGGCAAGGTAGGCGGCGAGGACGGGGGGCGCGATCTCGGCGTCGGTGAGTACGTAGGCCAGCATGGTGGCGTGGGGGACGAGCTGGGGGTGAATCATGCCCGCGCCTTTGGCGAAGCCGGCGATGCGGACCTCAGCCGGCGCGCCGGCGGGCGTGGCGCCATGAGCGGCGGCGGAGGCCAGGTCGATGTGCGCGAAGGCGGTTTTTTCTACCGTATCGGTGGTGAGGATGGCCCGCGCGGCATCGAGAAAGCGGGCCGGCTCGTCGCCGAGCGAGGCGGCAAGACTGGGCAGAGCGGCGATGAGCTTTTCAGCGGGCAGAGGAATGCCGATGATGCCGGTGGAGGCGGGAAAGACCTCTTCAGGGCGGCAATCGAATTGGCGGGCGGCAGCGGCACAGGTGGCGCGAGCGGCGTCAAGGCCGGCTTGGCCGGCGGCGCAGTTGGCGTTGCCGGAGTTGATGGCGGCGACGCGCACTCTGCCGCCGGTCGAGCGCAGATGCTCCTTGGCCACCTGGACGGGCGCGGCGGTGACGCGGTTGGCGGTGAAGGCCGCGGCGGCGCTGGCCGGAGCGCCGGCCACGATGAGAGCGAAATCGGGCCGTCCGCTGAGCTTGAGGCCGGCCGTGGCGGCGGCGAAACGAAAGCCGCGCGGAATGAGGAAGCTGGAGGATTCAGTCATGGGGGTCGAGCGACAACACCTTCAATAATGTAGCAGGTGGCGGGCGGGGACGGGGGCGCGGCGAAACAGATAAGCTGGGAGATGTGAACGGAGAGCCTTTAAGGCAGGCGGCGGCAGGCGAAGACAGCGGCGGAGCGTTTCTGGAGCTGCGGCGGGTGAACGTGGCGCGCGGGGAGCGGGTGGTTCTGCACAACGTGAACCTGACCATCCGCAGCGGAGAACACGTGGCCATCCTGGGGCCGAACGGGTGCGGGAAATCGACGCTGATTTTGGCCATGACCTGCCAGATCTATCCCGTGGTGCGGCCGGGGATGATGGTGCGCATCTTCGGGCGCGAGCGTTGGGACCTGACCGAGCTGCGCCGGCATTTTGGCGTGGTGACGGCGGGGCCGATGGGCATGGAGATGCCGGGAGAACGGACTGCGGTGACCACGGGGCTGGACGCGGTGATCGCGGGGTTCTTTTCGGCTTCGACGCTGTGGCCTAATTTGCACGTGACGGAGGAGATGCGCGCGCGGGCCTGGGAGGCGCTGGAGCGCATGGAGGCCACGCCACTGGCGGGGCAACTGGTGGGCGCGATGTCGGCAGGAGAACGGCGGCGCATCCTGATCGCGCGGGCGCTCGCGCACCGGCCCCGGCAACTGCTGCTCGACGAGCCCTCCAACGCGCTGGACCTGGCCGCGCAACGGGAGCTGCGCGAGACCCTCCGCCGGCTGGCGCAGGAAGGAACCGGCCTGGTGCTGGTGACGCACCACCTGGGCGATATTCTGCCGGAGATCGAGCGGATTATCTTGATGCGGGGCGGGCGGATCGTAGGCGACGGGCGGAGAGAAGATCTCTTGACCGAGGCGCGGTTGAGCGAACTGTTTCATACGCCGGTGCGGATCGGACGGGACGAAGAGTGGCTGCACAGTTGGTGAATCCGCCAGGGGGGAATCGCATGGACGGCGCGTCGAGGAGCTTTTGCGGCGCGCGCCGCACCGACGGGGCTGATGGGCAAATTCTGTGCCCGGATTCCCGGGCGAAACAGGCTGCGGAAAAAACCAATTTTGCAGGAAGCGGAAAAAACACATCGCTCCAGAATGCCCCCGGAACGATCCGTAGAACTCGGGTGATGATTTTGTATCCCCCAATTTCGGCCCTTTCGCTGTCCGTTCGGAGTTTTTCCGCAGCCTGTAAAGCGCCGGGCTGACAAACGCTGCGCCTACGGCGCGGGCTTGCGACGGCCGCTCCTGGCGGTGAACCGGGTTTATACTGCATGGGAATTGAAGAGCGGAGTTTGCGCGCTTCACAGACTGCGGAAAAGGCTTGGTTTCGGACGAGGTTCCCGAAAGGCGCTCAGGGCCTAAAGGCCCGATTGATTTAACTTGGTTTACGGCACGCAACCCACCCATTGGGTGGGTTCCTCGGTCGTGCTCTTTCAAGGCCTCGAGTTTTTCCGCAGCTAGTTCAGGAGGCACTTACTGTGATGAGCACCATCAATCGGCGGAGATTTATCGCCAATGCAGCATTTTCGATTGCCGCGGCGCGGCTGGGCGCGCAGGGCCGAAGCGCGGCCCAGGTCAGGCTGGCCGTTCCGGCCGAGGCTAAGGGTGCGCGGATGCCCGCGAATTTCGTTGGACTTTCCTACGAAGTGCAGCAGCTTGCAGACCCAAGCTTCTTCTCGGCGAGGAACGCGGGATTGATCCGCGAGTTCAAAACCGTGGCGCCGCGCGGCGTGCTGCGGCTGGGCGGGAACACCAGCGATTTTGCCCAATGGAAGCCCACGGCGGCTTCGCCCGAACCCCAGCACCCGGCGATCCGCGCGGCGGAGGGTGAGCCCAAGGCGCAGTTCTATACCGTGACTGCCGGAGCGGTGCGCAACCTGATGCGGTTTCTGGAAGCGACGGACTGGACCTGCATCTACGGGATCAACCTGGGCACCAATACGCCGGAGAGCGCGGC
>JABEBX010023211.1_pt1 | contig 13449 bp, 6 predicted proteins | sample 7245971 | NCBI WGS metagenome assembly JABEBX01 (sample SAMN14506365, study PRJNA622280) | hot springs metagenome | biome: hot spring [ENVO:00000051]|acidic hot spring [ENVO:00002120]; feature: spring [ENVO:00000027]|sediment [ENVO:00002007]; material: sediment environment [ENVO:01001048]... | reverse complement strand
CTCCACCGTGGCCGGCGAGATTGTGCCCTTGAGGTTTAGATCGCCTGCGTTGTCGAAGCTCGCCACCTGCGTGGGTGTATTGCCGCCGCTGTCGATGACGACGCCCCCGGTTCCCGCGTTCGCGGAGCCGTTGAGCACGATGGCGCCGGTTCCAGCGGAGTTCATCGCGGTCTGGTTGTTCGTGCTTCCCGCCGTCGTGATCTCCGCAACCGCATTCGGCGCCGTCGTCTGGTTCGATCCCGTAAAGCTTACCGTCGGCTCTGTCGTGTACCCGCTCCCGCCCGAAGTCATCGTGACGCTGCCCATCGTGTAGCCTCCGGCGCAGCTCAGCGAGGTCGCCGCTGTCATACTCGCGGTAGCCGACGCTCCGCTGCCTCCGCCGCCCGAAAACGCCACCGCCGGCGCGACCGAAGAGCTGTAGCACCCGCCGTTGTTCACAATCACATTTGTCACCACGTTGGGCGTGGCGCTCAAGTACTGGCCCACCGAGATGCGCGGCACGTTGTTCAGCAGGTCCGTGAGGTTCCAGAACTGCTCGCCGCTGGTTCCGTCGGTATACCTGTCTTCCCATCGATTGCCGTAATCGGTCTGGATTTCGTTCAGCAGCCCGCGCTCGTTGCCCATCCCAATGCCCAGCCGGTAATGGTTGGTCACCGTCGCGTCCGCTTGGCTCCCATACCAATCACCATTCAATCCGTTGAAACTCCGGTGAAAGGTATCGAGGAAGCTGTTGTGCGTGCCGTTGTCCGTTAGTTGTCCGGTAAACATAGTGCCGCCGGTGATCCAAGAGTTGTACTTGCTGCCCGCGTCCGCCACCACTTGATTCGTCGAGTTCTCGTTCCGCAGCCCCACCATCGTGTTGTTCTGTGCGTTCGGTCCCAGGTGCAATGCTGTCGAGCATCCCTCTACATCTCCTCCGGTGAACGTGTTTCCGTCCCCCTGCTGCAAGTTGATCCCATAGGTCCCGCTGATCGGGTTTCCTCCGCTCGTCGGGCAATCGATGTGCAATCTCACAAACGTGCTCGCGTTCATCCAGTCCGTCGTCGCCGCATTCGCCACCTGGTGCCCGATCGCGTTCACCGCTGTCCCGAACCCATCGAACTGGTCGTCTAAAAACGTTCCCCCCGTGTAATTCCCCGTCCCGTCCAGCGTCATGCCCGTCTGGTTTTGGTTGCCCAGAAAATACAGGTTCTCCAAATCCAGATCCTGCGTCCGGTATGCCACAAATCCCTGCGCCGACGCGCTCGTCGCCGCGGTCGTATTTATCAATACGTTGTCCAGGTGAAAGCCCTTCGTATCCACTGCATACGTGGGATCGCCCACCTGGACCATCGCGCCCGTCCCCGTGTACGCGAACACCGTCCCACCCGTGCTTCCACTCGCCGCGCTTCCGCCTTGATAGGCGCACCCGCGCAAGGAAACGTTTTGCGTCCCCGCCGTCACCACAATTTGGTTTGCCGTCGTAATCGTTGCGCACGGCAGCAGAATCACCGCATTCGGCGTCGAGATCGTCAGGTTCGACCCCATCGACACGTTGCCCGAAAAATTCCGCGCGTCGCACGTCCCGCCGTAACTCGCATTCAACGCGCTTAGGCAGGCCTGCACCTTGGCCCCGAAATCCGCTCCCGCAAACTGGTCCGCCTGGTACACGGCGCCGATCTGCTCGGCCGTGAACGATCCTGTGACCGTCCCCCCAGTCAATGGCAACGCCGTTGCTACCTGCGTGTCCACGTAGTGCTTGTCGGATGCCTGCAACGGCTGCGTCGGATCTCCGCTCAAATACAGCGGCCCGGTCAAGGTTCCGCCCGTCGCCGCCAACTGGCTGCTCATCACCGACGAAATCGCCTGGTTCACATACGCCATGCTCGCCGCTTGCACCGCTTGCGCTGCCGGCATCACCTGCGCCTGCACCTGCGCCAGCGTCGCCTGCGCCGCCGCCGGAACCACCCAGTACTGCGTACTTACCGTCCCGTCGCTCATATAGAGCACGGCCGTGTAGTACTCGCCCGCCGGCGTCGCTCCCTGGTTCGGCGCCAGGTTCACGCTCACAAATCCGTTCGCCGGGATGGTCATCGTCAAACTATCGGCCGCAATCATCTGTCCCGCCGCCGTCGTAAACGCCGGCCAGCTCACCACCAGCGTTCCCGCGCCCGGCTGGCCGTTCGCCAGGTACACCGTCCCCTGCACCGTCGTCGTCGTAACCGCCTGCGCCCACGCCGCCTGTCCCAGCGCCACTGCCAGCGCCATCGCCATCACGCCTAGAATCGCTTTGCCGGCGCACATCCATCCGTCTTTTGTGAGCATCATCTCTGCCTCTTCCCTCTTTTCGCGCCCCTTTTCGCAAGCGCCCGGATCGTCTCCGTCTTTCTTTCCTAGCTCTCCTCGTGGCCCTTCGGCCAGTCGCTTTCCATCCCCGCCGGCCGCCTCGGCTGCTAAGTTCCGCCTTTGTCTCTTATCAGCGTACTGAAAAAACACATAATTCCCTGCAATCCTCGTCTTAGCCTTATCCCACTCAACTCAAATCACTTACGCCAAGGCCATCCCGGCCCTCCCTTTGCGCCCAAGCCTTTAGCCTGGATTGGCCATCACGCCATCGCCCTCGCCGCTTCGCGCTCTTTTGGCGCCGTCCGCCACATCCAATACAATAAAAAATGCACAGTTCAAAAATGAGGAGCCGTAATGGCGCACACCGTTTTTTGCGTTCGCAACAAAAAAGAGATGGAGGGCCTCGACGAACCGCCCTTCGACTCCGAATTCGGCCAGAAGATCTACAAAAACGTCTCCAAGGCGGCCTGGGAGGAGTGGCTCAACCACCAGAAGATGCTGCTCAACGAATACCGCCTTCAGCCCTGGACGCCTCAGGCTCAACAGTTCCTCGTCGAGCAAATGGAGCAGTTCTTCTTCGGCGCCGGCTCGGCTCTGCCCTCTGAGTACGTTTCACCCTCGCAGTAACGCGCGCCGCGCTTTCAGCCCCCTTCGCCCGCGCGGGTGTAAACTAATCCCAACCCCCGTAGCCGGCTCGCCGGGCCGGCTCCCTTGTGTCGGGACGTGGCTCAGCCTGGTAGAGCACTCGCTTGGGGTGCGAGGGGTCGGCAGTTCAAATCTGCCCGTCCCGACCATTCTTCGTTCTTGGCCCTTTTGCCGATCGCGTCAAAGGGCTTTCTAATGCAGGATAAAGATTTACTTCGTCGATATTGCAGTTCAAATGAGCTCCTTACAAAATTCATGCTGCCGCCCGCGGTTTTGAAGGGGCACGGCTTTAGCCGTGCCATAAGGCGAGCAAAATCAATGGGGCTTTAGCAGCCTGTGGCGAAAGTCAAGTTTTGAAAGGGCACGACTTCAGTCGTGCCGTAAGTGTTGCAAAATCAATGAGGGCTTCAGCCCCGGAGGGAAGGTTTTCCCGAAATTTCGACTTCTGCCACAGGTTGTTAGCCCCTGAGGGAAGGTAGGATTCGGATTTTTTGAATTTTGCAAGTGGCTCAAAAGTATGCTTTTTCATCTATTCGGCCTGTTCCGCAGGTTTTCTCGTAAGGAACAGAGAATGAGCGTCTTGCGCGAGTTCCAAGGTCCTGCGCGCGTCAAGAATTCGGTTCCCGATCTCCCCCTCTTTTACGGCATTAATCTGGACCTGGAGTCTCAATTCTTCTGTCTGCCAGACAGCCTGGCTGCGCTGCCATGAAAGCCCATGCCGGCGCCGGAAGCCCGGCCTTACAATAGCGTCTTGTAGAGCGATTCTGCGAGGTGGCTTCCGATGATCAATTTCCGGGCGGGCTTCGCCGGCCTTCTTTGCCTTGTGTGCGCCGCATGGTATCCCGCCGCGGCGCAAGCGCCGGCCCAACCTGCTAACGATGCGCTGATGCGCGGCTTTGAGAACCCGCCCAACGGCGCGCGCCCGCGCGTGTGGTGGCACTGGATGAACGGCAACATCACCAAGCAAGGGATCAAGCTCGATCTTGACTGGATGCACCGCGTGGGCCTGGGCGGAGTGACCATCATCGAGGGCAACATCCACACGCCGCAGGTGGTGCCGCACCGGCTCATTTACATGACCCCGCCCTGGAAGCAAGCCTTCACCTATGCAGTCACCACCGCGCGCAGCCTGGGCATGGAGGTGGCCATCGACAGCTCGGCAGGATGGAGCGAGACCGGCGGGCCGTGGGTTCCCGCCTCCGAAGGCATGAAGAAACTGGTGTGGAGCGCCACGCGCGTCCAGGGCGGGCAGCCGTTTACGGGCGTGTTGCCCCATCCGCCTCAGGTCGATGGAACCTTCCAGGACTTCACGGTGCATTCTAGGAGCAGCGCTAAAGGCAAGCCCATCGCGCCTCCTGAGTTCTATGCCGATGTGGCCGTGTTGGCTTACCGCATTCCGGCGGGAGACGAGAGCCAGGCGGAGTTGAATCCGCGCGTCACTGCGAGCGGCGGCACGGTGAACGTGGCCGCGCTCTCTGACGGAGACGTGAACACGGTCGCCCTCAATCTGCCCGCCGCGGCGCCGGGCGGTCAGGCCTGGGTGCAGTTCGATTACGGCCATCCGCAGATGATTCAAGCCGTCACCTTGGCCGACCGGACCGGCATGAAGAGCATCTTCGACGACCCCGGCAGCACTCCTGTGCCCTATCTCGAAGCCGGCGGCGACGGCGTACATTTTCGCAAGATCGCGGATATTCCGCTCAGCAGCCTGGTGGAGCGCACGGTTGCCTTCGACGCCGTAACGGCGCGCTATTACCGCGTTGTCTTTGCGACCGCGCCCGGCGCTAAGCCGGGCCCCGATCAGCGCATCACTGAGCTGGTGCTGGCCAGCGGCGCGCGTGTGAACGAGTTCGAGAAGCGCGCGGGGTTCGCGACGGCGCGCAACTACTACGCGATTCCCGATCCCAAGGTCGCGCCGCGGTTCATCGTTCCCCTGAGTGATGTGATCGACCTGACCGGCAAAATGAAGCCCGGCGGCGCGCTCAACTGGACGCCGCCGCCCGGCAAGTGGATGATCCTGCGCATCGGCTACTCGCTCACCGGCGCTGAGAACCACCCGGCCCCGCAAGGGGCGACGGGACTCGAAGTGGATAAGCTCAATCGTCAGGATGTAAAGCAATATCTCGACCACTATCTGAAGATGTACTCCGATACCGTGGGCCCCGCGCGGATGGGCAGCGCCGGTATCTCCTATCTCCTCACCGATAGCATCGAGACAGGTCCGCAAAACTGGACCGATAACATGATCGCCGATTTCGAGCGGCTGCGCGGCTACGATCCCCGTCCATGGCTGCCGGCCTTGACCGGAGTTGTTATCCGGAGCACCCGGGACACAGACAGATTTCTCTGGGACTTCCGGCGCACCATCGCGCAGTTATTGGCTCAGAACCACTACGGCGAAATTGCCGCCGTGTTACATCGCCACGGCATGCGTTATTACAGCGAGGCGCTCGAGTATCACCGCCCCATGCTAGGCGACGACATGGAGATGCGCAGCTATGCCGACGTTCCCATGGGCGCCATGTGGACCTATGCGGGCAGGCCGGCGCCGGATGTGGATTACCTGGCCGATCTGCGCGGCGCCGCGTCCATCTCGCATATCTACGGGCAAAATCTCGTCGGTGCGGAGTCCATGACCTCGCGCGGCCCGGCCTGGTCGTTCTCGCCGAACACGCTCAAGAAGGTGGCCGACCTGGAGTTTGCACTGGGCGTCAACCGCTTCGAGATACACGAGTCTACGGAGCAGCCGGTGGCCGACATGGCGCCGGGACTTACCTTGGGGCCGTATGGATTGTGGTTTAACCGCAATGAGACCTGGGCCGGCGAAGCCGGGCCGTGGGTAACTTATCTGGCCCGCTGCTCTTATCTCTTGCAGCAGGGCCGTTTCTACGCGGACGTTGCTTACTTCTACGGCCAGGAGGGTCCGCTGACGGCGGTCTACGGCTGGAACCAGCCCAAAGATCAACCCCAAGGCTATGCCTTCGATTATGTGAACAGCGATGTCATCTTGCATGAGCTTTCTTTTGAGAACGGCCGCCTTGTAACTCCTGGCGGAACAAGTTACCGCATTCTTTATCTCGGCGGCGAGAGCCGGCGCATGACGCTGGCCGTGCTGCGGCGGCTCACCGAGCTGGTAAAAGAAGGCGCCGTGCTGGTGGGCAATGAGCCTACGGGTTCGCCCAGCCTCGCCGACAATGAAGCGGAGTTTCACCGCCTCGCCGATCAGCTTTGGGGAACGAAGGCTACTCCCGACGGCTCGTTTCATCCTTTCGGGAAGGGAAGAGTCTACCCCGGTATAACTCCCGATCAGGCGCTGAAGGCTCTGGGCGTTCCCAAGGACTTCAGCTACACAAAGCCGGACCCGGACACCACGCTGATGTTTGTGCATCGCAAGCTGCCCGATGGCGACTTGTATTACGTGGATAACCGCCGCGACCACGCGGATAGCGTGGAGGCGACCTTCCGCGTGGCCGGCAAAACGCCCGAGTTATGGGATGCGGCCGCCGGCACGGTGCGCCCGGTTTCCTATCGCATCTCCGCCGGCCTCACCGCCATTCCGCTGCACCTCGATCCTTACGGAACCGTCTTTGTCGTCTTCCGCAAGCCGGCTGCAAAAACCTCGCTGGAGTTACCCAAGCCGCACGTGACTCTGCTCGCCGACTTAGACGATGCCCTCAATCACAATTGGATTGTCAGCTTCGAGCCGGGCCGTGGCGCGCCGAAGACGATGACTTTCGGCCCGCTCACCTCTTGGAGCAAGAACGCAAACGATGGCGTGAAGTATTTCTCGGGAACGGCCACTTATTCGAAGACCATCGAGATTCCCGCGGCGGATTTCAAGCCCGGAGCACATTTGTGGCTCGATCTGGGCGACGTGGAGGACATAGCGGAGATCGCGGTCAACGGCAAGCGCCTGGGCATTTTGTGGAAGACGCCGTTTAAGGTGGACTTGACGGGAGTGCTTAAACCCGGCAGCAACCAACTGGTGATTGCGGTGACCAACCTTTGGGTGAACCGGCTGATCGGCGACGAGCAACCCTGGTCGATGAAGAAGTACACCTTCACGGACTTCAGGCCGTATAAGGCGGATTCGCCGCTGCTGCCTTCGGGGCTGCTGGGGCCGGTGCGGCTATACTCCGTCACCACGTCCTGCGCGCGGCCCAGCCATTCGGGCCCCGCATCGAGTGTTGCCATGTGAAGAGCCGCTCTTCTTGGAGGCGCAGCGTGCAGAAGAACGCAAAAGCGGTTTACAAATCGTATAATTTTTTGTTCTTGAAGGCGAAAAGGTAAACAATTCTTTTGATCGTTGGACGCTTCGGGTGAGGTGAATCTGGAATGCGTTCCCGTATCTTCTTTCCCTTTTTCGTCGTGATCGGTTTGCTTGCGGCGATGTGCGCCGGCAGCCAGACACAGGCGGTCTCGTCGATTCCACACCTGGAGCAGCGAGGGAAGGCCACGCAACTGATCGTTGACGGCCGGCCCTTTCTCGCGCTCGCCGGCGAGTTGCGCAACAATTCGGCTTCCAGTCTGGAATACATGAAGCCCATCTGGCCCAAGCTGGTCGCGGACCGCCAGGTACGATGCTTCGGCAATTTCACCGCGGGACCGCCGTTTCCCTATACTGATACCAGTGAATGCGGCCCGCCGGGCCGCCCGCATGAGCGCCCCAAGCCAAGCCAAATCGCGCGCCGCTGCACGTCCGCGCACGGACCCGCCCGTGCGCCGCATCGTGCTCACCGGATTCATGGGCTCAGGCAAGAGCACCGTGGGGCCGCTCGTGGCTGCGCGCCTGGGCTGGCGCTTTGCGGATGCGGACAACGTGATCGAGGCGGAGGCCGGCGCACCCATCGCGGAGCTCTTCTTGCGTCACGGCGAAGCGGCCTTTCGCGAGCGTGAGCGAGCGGCCATTGCGCGCCTGGCCGGCGGCGAGGGTCTGGTGCTGGCGCTGGGCGGAGGGGCGATTGAAGACGCCCGCACGCGCGCGCTGCTCACGAATGCTCCGGGAACGCTGCTCGTGCATCTGGAGATCGAGTTGGCGACCACGCTGGCCCGCTGCGGCGGCGCGGAGCAGACGCGGCCGGTGCTGGCCGACCAGGCAAACCTGGCCAGCCGTTACCAGCGGCGTTTGCCCCTCTACCGCCTGGCGCACGTCTCCATCCGCGCTGATGCGCTCACGCCCGAAGAAGTCGCGCAGGCGGTGCTGCGCGCGGCGGAGATGAGCTGACCGGCTGCGGGAAAAGTATGCATCCCAAGCGAAATGCTTGCCGAAGCGCCCTTCCGGGGCTGAAACGCCGTTGATTCCGCGGCTTATGCGGGGGTTTACTCCCCCCGCATCCCTCCGTAAGGAGTTTTACCGCAGTCTGCTAGGCGTACTTCAAGAACCAACCCCGTACACTTGAAGAGAGCGATGAAGCGCAAGACCATCGAACATTACGAGATTCTGCGCCGCCTGGGCGCGGGCGGCAGCGGCGTGGTCTACCTGGCCAACGACACGCTGCTCGAGCGCCCGGCGGTGCTCAAGATTCTGCGCGCTGGGCCGCTGACGCAAGAGCAGATGCGCTCCACCGTTCTGCGCGAGGCGCGCCTGGCCTCGGCCATCGAGCACCCCAACGTGTGCGCCATCTACGAGGTGGGCGAGAGCGGCGACGAGGCCTTCATCGCCATGCAATACGTCCCCGGCCAGTCGCTCGACCAGTTGATTGCGCGCGGGCCGGCCAGCCCGCAACTGGTGCTCTCGGTGGGCATCCAGATCGCTGACGGCCTGCAAGCTGCGCACGCGCTGGGCATCTTTCACCGCGACTTGAAGCCGCAGAACGTCATGCTTTCCGACGGCGGCTTGGTCAAGATCCTGGACTTCGGGCTGGCGCGGCGGCTGCGCCCCGAAGACGCGAGCCCTGAAAACGCGAATTTCGCCCCGGCCGCGCCTGGGCTGGGCGCCAAGGCATCGCTCGCGGCCGCTTACACGGCCCGCGGCGGCACCATCCGCTACATGGCCCCCGAGCAGTTTGTTACCGGGCAGTCGAGCGTGCAATCGGACGTATGGGCGCTGGGAGTGATCCTTTACGAGCTGGCCAGCGGCCGCCATCCCTTCGTCAAGCCAGAAGACGACGACCTTCAGGCCATTCACGCCATCCAGTTCCTCGATCCCCCGGATTTGAGCGGAATCGTGCCGGAGATTGCGCCGGAGCTGAAGAGCGTGATCGCAACCTGTCTCGAAAAAAATCCCGCGGCGCGCTACGCCTCGGCCGCGGAGGTGCGCGAGGCGCTGCGCACGGTGATGAAGGCGCTCGAGATCGACGCCGTGATCGTTCCCACCGACGCGGCGGCCAATTTGCCCGCCACCGGCCCGGCGGCCGAGAAACGCGCCACGGGACTGCTCTCCATGCTGGCGGAGCGGTTCCGCGAGTCGGCGGGCGCGCGCGCGCAACCCAACTCCCTGATCGCGCTGCCCTTCACCAACCTGGGCGCCGGCGAGGCGCCGCCGCTCTACGGTTTTGCTTTGGCCGACGCCATTGCGGCGCGGCTGGCGCGCATTCCGGCGCTCGTAGTGCGGCCTTCGAGCACGCTCATGCAGCTTCCCGTGGTCCAGCCCATCGCCCAGCTCATCGCCCAGATGGACCCGCTGGCAATCGGCCAAAAGCTGCTGGTTTCCTTTGTGCTCACGGGCAGCTTTGCGCGCTCCGAAACCGGATTCGATCTGAACTGGCAACTGCTCGACGTCCCCGCGCAGAGCGTGCGCGCAGGCGGCTCCATCCGCGTCCCATCGCTGGACCTGATCGCGGTGCAGACGGAGATTGCCAACGAGGTCTTCGCCTCGCTGCACGGGCTGAGCGCAGCCGAGCGCATTGAAGCTCTCCCGGCCGAATCCAACGCCGGGCACACGCTCGACGCGCCGCGGCCCGGCCCACGCAACGCCTCGCTGCCGGGGCCGGTGAGCGAAAACTATCTGCAAGGCCGCGCTCTGTTAAGTTCGTTCATGGTGCGCACCGGATCGCGCGCCGACCTGGACCGCGCCCACGCGTTGTTCACCAGCGTGACCGGGGCCGATGCGCAGTTCGCCGCCGGCTGGACGGGCCTGGGCATCGCCGAGCTGCAATATGCGCGCCACGGCTTTGGCGGCCAGATTCACGTCATGCGCGCCCGCCGCGCCTTTGACGAAGCGCTCAAGCTCGACCCCGCCTCCACCGAAGCCAACCTCTACCGCATCTACATGCTGCTCTCGCGCGGCGAAAAAGAGTCGGCGCGCCACGGCATCGCCAACCTGCTCGCGAGCGCGGGCAACGACTGGGACGTACACATGATGGCCGGTCAGGCGCTGCGCGGCGACGGCATGTACGAGGAGGCGCTCACAGAGTTCAGCCGCGCCCTCAAGCTCAATCCCGCCGGCGCGCCCCTTCTCTATAACCACCGCGCCCGCGTCTACCACTACCGCAACCAGATGGAGCTGGCCGGCAACGAGCTGGAAAAAGGCCTGGCTCTGGAGCCGCGCCATCCGCTGCTGCGCACCTCGGCCGGCTATCAGCAGATGCGGCTGGGCAATCTGGACGCGGCCATTGAGATTTTGGAGGGCGTGATCCGCGACGACCAGTCCATGCGCATCGCCGTGCCCACGCTGGCGATGTGTTACGTGCAAACCGGCGAGCGGGCGCGCGCGGCTGCGCTCCTCAAAGACGATACTCTGGCCGCCGCCGAGGCCGACAGCGAGATGGCCTACCGCCTGGCCACCTACTTCGCCGTCGATGGCGACTCCAGCGAGGCCCTCCACTGGCTGCGCCGCGCCATCTATCTCGGCAACGAGAACTATCCTTGGTTCCAGAAGAACCCGGCCTGGAACAACCTGCGCACCAACGCCGACTTTGCGCGCATCCTCGAAGACTTGAAAAAAGGCTTCCGCAAAAACCAGAAGACCTGGAAGCGCCTCCTCGAACAACTCCCGCCCGACGCAGCTCCTCTGCCCGCCTAGAGCATTTCTCCTAAACAGGCTGCGGAAAAACTCCGAACGGACAGCGAAAGGGCCGAAATTGGGAGATACAAAATCATCGCCCGCGTTCTACGGATCGTTCCTGGGGCATTCTGCAGCGATGTGTTTTTGCCGCTTCCTGCAAAATTGAGTTTTTCCGCAGCCGGTAAAGGCGTGATCTGCAGGTGCCCTACCCTCGCCGCGTTTTTTTGCGGCTAGGGTGGGGTAGCGCTACAGCAAATGGAGAAATGCTCTATAAAACCCCATCTCCGTTCCCAAACAGCCCGCTTTCGCCGTGGCTGCTTGCATCTGCCGCGCAGAAGAATGTAGAAACTCCAGCGTCCCGCTATCGCGGGACTCCGCTCAGGATGACAGTGTTCCATACTTTTTGCAGAGATCAATCATGCTTCTGGAGAAGCGCGGCGCCCTGTTCGTCCGCGACGATAGCGCCCTCCAGTTTGCGCAAGGCGGCGGCCTCCGAGTCCGGAATCTCCACCTGGCGCACGATGTATTCGCGCTCGTAGTGGAGCACGTTCCCCTTGACCGTGGTTGAGGAGCGGTAGCTGGCGAAGCCTACGTCGATGCTGACCGGATCGGGAGTATCGACCGCCACGTAGCCGGGGGGCAGGGCGATGTTAAAGCTGGAGCGCCAGCGGCCGGGGTAGCCGATCTCGATGGGATAGCTGTGCTTGCTGGTCTGGCTCGCGTCGGGCACGGCGCGCGCGTCGCTGCCGAAGACGCGCGGACGCACCAGGATCAGCGAGCCGGCGTTGTGAACGTAATTGGCGGCGCTCAGGTGAAGATTGAGGGTGAGCGGCTGGTTGAGGCCGCCGGCCTGCTGGAAGGCATAGTCCTTCAGTGTGAGGCCGGGAAGATCGGCGCTCAGAGACGTTTCCAACTGGAGGCGCACGTCGTTGGAGTCGTTGTCCTTGAGAAAGTAGCGTTCGCTGGCCGCTGCTCCGCCGGTGAAGACGCTGGTGGCGGCGCCGGTCAGCGTCCCGTCCGCCCCCAGCACGAAGGAACCCGTGCGGTCGATGCCCGCCGAATCAGGCGGAAGCACCGGCATCTTGAGAACCTGGCTGTCGGCGCCGTCGGCAAGATTGCCGTACGCTCCCTGCAACTGCCCCCGGATGAGCCCCACGGGCGTCTCCTCGTCGGTGGGGTCGAAGATGAGCAAGGTTTTGCCGTCTGCGGCCTTCACCCGCGCCATCAGCCGCGGATCGTTTTCGCCCTCCGGCATCTCGATGGCGGTGATCATGTGGTCGCCGACCAGCGAGGGAGCGGCCGGGTCGATCACGCCGCGCTGGCTGTCAACGTGCAAGTAATAGGCGCGAATGCCCACCGCCTTGAGCATGGCGATCAGCAGCGTGGTCTTGTCTTTGCAGTCGCCGTAGCGGTTGCGGAAGATCTCGCTCGCGTAGTGCGCCTGCAAACCGCCAATGCCCTTCATGATGATGAAGTACCGGATGTTCTTCTGGATGTACTCTGTGATCCGGCTCAGCTTGGTGTAGAAATCGGGCGCACCGGCCACGAGCTGCTGGGCCGCGGCCGTAATCTCCGGCGTAGGATCGGTGCGGCCGGCTTCGAGCCGACCCATCCACTCGCCGAAGGCCCGCCATTGGTTGGCCACTCCTTGGACGGCGGCGTTGCCCCACATGACGTCCATGCGCGCCGCCAGCGCATCCCAGGGCGGTGTGGCGCGCAGGTTTTCAAGATCGAGGGCGGGCATGTTCTTGATCTCCCAGCGAAGATGACCGGGGGCAATCTCCACGGGCTTGACCGGAGCGAACCGGCTCCATGAGTCCGCATAATGGCCGCCGGGAGGAAGGATCAAATCGAGCGATTCCTTCACCACCGGAATGGGAAACTGGATCTGCCAGGTCTTCGAGCTCATATAAGGGCGCAGATGGCTCTCGATTTCGCACACCACCACCGAGCCGGGATCGTCGCCGGGAGGAATCACCGTGCGGATGCGCTCGGTGAATTGCAGGATGGGCGCCTCGTAGGCGCCGCGATCGATAAAATCCGTCTTCATGGCCTGAAACTGGCGTCCGCCGGGAGCGATGGTCCAGGAGCGGAAGTAGTCGAGCTTTTCATCGTTGTCGTACTCGGCCTCGCAATGCGCCCAGTCCCGCCCTTCAGGCTGGAGAATGCGCACCGCGTAACGCTCCTGCTCAATGGCGTGATTGTTGCTGTCCACGGTAATGACGTATGCGTCCGAGAGCACCACGGCGTGCGCGTCGCCAATGTGCGCCGGTGTGGGCGTTTGGGCGGCATCGAGCGCCCACTGCGGCGCGTGTTCTTTGGCCGCAGCCGGAGCAGCAAGGCCAAAAAGCGCCGCGCAGACCCCGGCCGCAATGCAAAGAAAAGATGGAGCGAAGGCACGCACGCGCATCAGTCACCCTTCGCCGCCGGCGCCACCTCGAGGACAATGTCTGCTTGCTCCGCCGCGGCAACTTTCTGGTAGAACCCCCGCAAATCTTGGTATTGGTCCGGCTGGACCAGCGTGAAGGCGTGAG
>JABEBX010000614.1_pt1 | contig 13457 bp, 12 predicted proteins | sample 7245971 | NCBI WGS metagenome assembly JABEBX01 (sample SAMN14506365, study PRJNA622280) | hot springs metagenome | biome: hot spring [ENVO:00000051]|acidic hot spring [ENVO:00002120]; feature: spring [ENVO:00000027]|sediment [ENVO:00002007]; material: sediment environment [ENVO:01001048]... | reverse complement strand
CGCCACCACCGGGGCGCCGACGGTGCAGAGCACTGTCCCGCACCCGGCGGCGACGGCGGCCTCCGCTACCGTGGCAGCGGCCGCAGTGCCGGCCACCCCGGCGGCCATGCGCTTGGCCTTTTCCTTGCCGCCCTCACCCACGATCACGCTGTAATCGACCTTTTCCATTGTGTCTTTCTCCTTTGCCTGGCACCATTGCCCGATAAATAGGATTGTATTCTTCTGAATGGACGATGCTTGGACTGCAATTTTGCGGTGTTATCCACCTGTTCTATCAATAGAGTCTATTCAGGAACGGGATGCGCAGAACTTTTCCAGATTCTAGTTCCTTTGGGCGGATAAAATAGGCCAACATCCTGGATGTCCCCATTGCGACAAGCCGGCATTAGAACTCCATCAAAGGGCCATCCCGCTCGATTTGCTAGCGACGGAATTTTCAAAAACTATTTTTCTGTCAGGAGCTAACTAGTAAACCGCGCTCGTACGGATCACTCCAGCCGTTCTAACAATCCAAAATCTCCGCCATGTTGTCGCAAATCGTCGATCCCTAAGACCGCTCCTTCCGATAATCGCTCACGAAGCCAAAATACGATCGCCACATCCCCTGCGGACATGGTGATAGCCCTCCGTGCCACGCTGATCTCCAATCCAAGCAGCTCGGTGAGATATTGTGCTGTTGCCGCGTGCCCAATGGCAGAAACGCAATTTTGTCTTCGCAGAAAATCCTGCGCCGCCTGCAGATCCATGGGGCCTGTGAACGACCATCTTCCGTAATCCGTAAGAATCGGCGCATTGAGCAGGTAGCAGGTCATTCTGGTTCCACCGAGAGAAGAATCCGCTCCCGCACGATGACCTTGAACTTCACAAAACACTGATTAATAGCAAGGGTCTTTTGCAGTTCTTTTGGCAGGCCCGCCATGATCTGATCGCTTTCCGGACGGATCGCCGTCGCTAGCCCGTTGGTGCCTTCAGCCGTGATCGCACCATTGGCCCGATTGTACTTGAGGCGTACATGCGTCCAGGTCATTTCGGCGGGCAAAACGGCCTCCGGAACCGTCTCTGGCTCCGTAGGCGGTGGCGTCCAACCGATGGCGATCGGAGAATTGCCCCATTCCGGCATTCTGGGCTGCCATTCCCGTACTTCCACGAATATCCATCCGAATGGCAACAGTCCCTTTTGCTGTGCCTTGTCGCGCTCGGCCCCCATCCACCAAGTGGTGGCGTGATCCTTTGTTTCCGGAGGTTTCCCGGGACCTTTCATGATCTTGATGTGGCGCATACCCGGCAGGGTCATGGATTCCGCGCCGCTGTGACGGCCTACCCGCAATAAAAAGCCCCTGTCTGTGCGCATCAGGGCATCAGCATCCTGAAGCACTTGCTGCATCTGCGCGACCCACCGCGTATCCAACAGTTCGTGTTGCTGCATCTCCTGGATCTCGTTCTCCAACATCGAGCGGTAGAACGTATTGCAGGATTGCGCGATTTCTTGCATATCAAAGCTGCGAGAGGGTATCCGGTCTGCCCAACGGTCTCCATTTGTCCCCAGTGAGGACTTCAGATCCTGCAGTTCGATTTCCGAGCAGAAAGCCCGGAGCTGCGGCAATACACATTCCAGGTACTGGTCGGGAGATCCTTCGCGTGGTCTCTGGCCATTCTCCTGGTCGCGCCGCGGGAGAGTGACCTTCCGGCGATTGGTTGCCATATACACCCGCCGAGCTGGCGGCTGGCTTCCAGATGCGATCGCATCGCCGATCCTTACCTGACGCAGAGGATCGAGTTCCAGTTTCTGCCTGTTATCCCGGTTATAGTCGAGCAAACGGCTTTGGAGCTTGTGCAACCCTCCGTTCTTGTTGTCTTCCATCTCTGCCGATAGTGCCGCGTGCCCTCGGTTGATCCGATGCAAAAGCGCGGTGCGGATTGCCCCCTTGATAGAGGATCCCGGCAGGTACGGTGCGCGGCTTTGCAATAGAAAGGCGGTGCGGTCGATAGCCAGACGGTTGAAGATCTGCCGCTCAGCCCCTTGGTCTGCGGCCACCCTGCCGACACGGTCGCGGTACAACTCGGCCACCGCCATCGACAGGGGCACCTTTTGCAAGGCATGAGGAATGATCCCTGCCTTGCGGTTCATAAAAAAGCGCTGCACGGCAAGAATCATCTGCGTGCTGCCCCTTTGACTGACGATGCGAAGCAATTCATCCCGATCCCTGGGCGACAGGGCATCTGCTACGGCAGAAGGATCAAACTCGTGCAGCAGATCCCGGTCCACCACGTAATTGGTGGGCTCATAGACCTGCCCGCAACCGATATGTATCGGAGACAGCGGTGTAATGGCCCACTGGTAGCTTTGCGTCCCTTTCATGACAAATCCTCTGCATACTTCTCCAGCGCAATGCCCAGAACGGGTGCATAGCCTTGTTGCACGGTCTCCCGCATCCCGAGCGAAATCTCGCCGTTACCCCCCAATCCGGAACCGACAAACAGACGCGTCTCCCAGACCCTGGGGGTCAATACGGCACCCGTGTCGGCCATCAGGACGGGATTCTTGAAAGGATTCCGGGTATGGACACCGAGATCTCCGTGCTTGCCGAAGCGGGTAAAGGGCACATAGAAAGACCGATCTGCATCCCAATCCCCCCCTTGGGGTGCACAGGGAGCCAGACACCAGTAGCTGGTCGGCTGAGCGGGATCGGGGATCTCCCACGGGGTGATGCTCTCGACGGAGAACTTGCCCAGACCAATCGTCGCATCGCGGCCATAGCCAAAGGCACCCACGTCCTCGAATAGGCTTAGCAGATCCCCTTCCGAGATCCGGGTGGAATCGAATACGGCATACAGTTCGAGCTGTACCTCCCTGGCGGTGGACTGTGCGGCATCCCCCTTGGGCACCTCCCTGGCGGTGTCATACCACCACTGGCTGTGTGCATAGGGCGCAAAGGATTCGCTGGTCGTGCCGGTCCGGCGATCAATGCTGTTATGGGATTGCACGTACGCTTTCGGCACCCCTCCATTCGGGAGATCGTCCGCTCCCACAAAGGCGTCCAGCCACTGGATGATGGGCAGGGACAATGCAGAGAGCGGTAACCAGGTGCGGCGCTTGATGGCTTTATGATCTCCATCCACGGCACGGTAAAAAGCAAGGGGTAAGGAGGGGCGAGGAAGATATTCCGCCGGAAAAGCGTCGGAGACGACCAGAAAGGGTTGCCCCTGTCCGTATCCTTCCAGCAGATCCTGCAGATGCCCATCACCAAACCGATGACGGATGGCCCAGGCCAATTGGCCAAACAGGGTGTCGCCTCGCAAGGGGCTGCCGAAGGCAGTACGGGGACGGACGCGGATCTGAACACGCTGCATGGGGATTCCTTACGACAAGAGGGCCGTGGCGCTGGTGATTTCCGGGATGAGGTCGCGATCTCCGGATTGCAAATGGGTGAACCGCACCTTGCCATACCCTCGTGATCCCGAGCCGCCGAGTCCGGTCAGCTCCAGCAGCGCCAATCCGCGCCAGAGCAGGGGCAGCAGGGCATCGTCCCCTTCGTGCCGGCGTACCGTCAACGTGAATTCGAAGCGCGCTCCGGCAGGGACCCGCTCGGTATTCCGGGGATGTTGCGCCACACCCCGGATGCGGTCGATCATGTTTTCGGTCTTCACCTCCGTCAACGACAGGTTCCGGTCCTTCATTTCACGTGCCCATTCCGGATCAAGCGCGCAATCCCAGAAGGACAAGCGGGTAGGACCAATCTTGCGGGTCAGCGATTCATTGGCCCCGCCCCCTTCCGGCGCTCCGCCAAAGAGCTTCAACAGGCCTTCGGCATGGGGGCGCACGGGATCCGGCAAGCCCGCGATATGCTTGAAGCCCAATGCCGCACCGTCACTGACGGCCACCGTACCCAGCTCCCATTCCAGCAGGCTGCGGATCTTGCCCTTCAGGCTGGATCCCGGGATATAAGGCTGACGGGTCAACGGATGCGCAACGACCGGGTTGTCCGTGCCGCCGATGTGCATTTCTGCGTTGCTGCCGCCGATGTGCAAGCCAGTGACCAGTTCCAACGTGCCGGTGATTTTTTCTATGGTAATGAGACGCATGGTGATCTTCTCCTGAAGGTTAATCGGACGGCCGCTCGGACTTGTAGAAACCCATGAACGCTTCCCAGAAGAGCTTGCAGATGGTCATGCTCTTCGCGTCATGCACCTGAGCCAGAGTATGTTCGACCAGACAGACGAAGTGCTCACTCACAACATTGCGACCCTTGGCATAGGCCGCCTTGGCATTGAGCATGCGGATGAAGGGCAGAAAGTCATCGAACTTTGCCGGGTCGGCGACAAGTTTCCCTTCCCACATCACGATTTCGTCATAGAAACGGCGCAGCTGCGAGGGTTTGTTCTTATCCTTGCCACCAGCGCTCCCATTGATCTCCTGGGCGGCGTTCTTGGCCAGGTCGGAGAACAGTTCCGGCTTCAGCGGATTCTGGAAGCGAATGCCCTGAATCCAGGCCACCGTCTTGCAATCCACGGTCTCCCTATGGTTCTGGCCGCGCGAATTTCCTTGGTTTCGGTGTGATCCACCGGATGAGTATGGTGCTGACATGTGGTGCTCCTTTAGGCATCCCGTTGCTGATAGAGGTAGGTGAACAAGGGAATTTTGTAGCGTTCCCGATATTGGACGATGCCGCGATAAATCTCGTCTTGCAGATCCTGTTGTGCCCGCTTGCGCCTGGCTTCCGTGTCCTTCATTTCTCCCCGGTCATGGATATCCTTTTCCATGGCCCGACGTGTACGGTAGGAGAAGTAGGAATGCCACAGGGCGGATTGCGGCCGTCCCCCGCTCTGCTCCTCCTCGGCCATTTCTACGAGACTCAGCAAACCGTAGATATACCCCCGCGACAAGCGATACTGCTGTTGCAAGGTGTCCAGTTGCTCCGCCCTCGCGAAGAGGCTGTCGAACTCCGGCCATGCGGCGGGAATGTTCCACAAGACGACATGATTCTTCGGCGGTGTCTGATTCCCTCCGTTGCGTTGCATGTGTGGGACGAAATGTTTGGCTTTCTCCAGCGCGGCCTCTGCCTGTCTGGCCAATTGGCGAATGGGCAGACCGGGTTTGGTCATGATCATTCCGGCGGAGAAGTGAATTTTCGGATTCTGCGCGACATAACGATGGAACTCCTGGTGCATCCGCTGGGCCAGACGGATCGTGCTGTGCCAGGGGCCGATCAGGAAAAAGTCGTCGCCACCGGCGAATACCGTATAGGTATTCTTGAACTCTCTCGCACACAGAAACGGCAGATAGATGGCAAAAAAGCCGTTCATCTGCCGGGACAGGCTCGCCATTTTGGCGAAGGTCGGCTGTTCCAGTCCTGTCTGGAAGACCTGCCCCAGGTTGTCAACATCCCCCTTGAGGGTCACGAGGGCCTCAATGCCGTTGAACTCCCCCGCGCCACCCTCTCCGGGGGACCAGCGCTGATCTTCCCGCGCCAGATGCTCGAAACTCTTGGGCGCATCGGAATAGCCGATCTCCAGGCCGGCGTAACGATCTTTTTCGGTGGTGTTCAGATCGCCAAAGCGGGGGATGTAGGCGTTGATCTGGCGGCGGGCATAGCCGTGCCACAACGGAGCGTCCAATGAATCTGGCAGCGAGAAATCCCACATCCGGGAAACCTGGCCATCAGCCACGGCCTGACCGAACCTGCCGCTTTCATCCTCGGAGCCGGTGAAATAGAGATGCCACCCGAAAATCGGCAAGTGCAGTTCCTTCAGTGCTTGCCCGCGAATTTCCACGGGATGACGCGCAACCAGCACCCGATCCTTGTTGGTCAGCCATTGGCCGATCTGGACCTGATCTGCCGCCACGGCGCTGACCCAACCCAGATCGTCGATCTCCACCGTAGCCGGAGCCCGTCCATCGACCGGGCAAACTCCGTGCAGGAAGTTTTCGAGGAAATTTTCGAAGACAGGAGAGGGAGCCTCCGCGGTACACAAAGCAAAGCGCTGGTTCTTGCGCGTCTCCAGAGCGGCAAACAACCGCTTCATAAGGATCCGGAAGGGCGACTGCGCCCCCTGTGCCCCATGCTGAAAATCACGGGCGCAGGCAGGCGTCCAGACCATGCCGATGTTGGACTGTCCATAGGTATGCTTTAGGAACCAGTCGTCCAGATCCCGTTGCAGTTTTTCCAGGGTGGCGATGACCGAGGGCGTGTTGGGCGCGACGATCAGGAATTTTCCTGCGGCATTGATGACCTGGGACGTGGCCGGCAACTGCAATGCCTCCAGGACCGACAGTGCCGCCAGATCGGTGAGCAGCGCGACGTAGAAAGACCGCCCGCGCAGCAGTTTGGCCGCTCGCTTGGCGGCTTCTCCGCCTTCGGAAAACAGGAAATTCTGAATCCCGAAGAAATCCCCTTGGATCAGCAGAAACTTCTCTTCCGTCCACGCCTGCTGGCCATCCGTATCCCGCCGTTCCCGATCCCATTGCGTGCGCAACGACTCGGCGATTTCCCGGGGGTCGTGCTGGAGGTCCGCATGATACCGCCACAAGGCGACTGCCAAGGCCGCGGTCGTTTTGGAGTGATCATAGAGAGATACGTCCGGCCGGGTATTCCCGGCGGTAGCGGACGGGATGGCATGCGTAAAGGTTTGCCAGAGACTATCGAAGTGATCCAGCCAGAGACTGAAGTCCCGCCGGTGACTCGCAGGGATCTCTTCCAGGCCCGACAGGAAGGTCTGCCAGAGGACGTGATACTGCTCCTGGGCCGCCTTGGTGCCGCCTTGTTCCACCGCGCTCGCTTTTTGCGGAAAAATGGCCTGCACCGACAGAGGCTGCAGGGGATAGCGCCAGTCCTCCTTGTACTCTTTCGACGCGAGATGGATCGATTCGAAGATCGTCCGCTGGCGGATGGTGTAGTGGTTGCGGGGTTGGGTGTCCGCCGAATCCGCGGCCGCGTTGTACGTCGCGAAGGACTCCCGTTCGAATCCCGAAGCAAGACGATCCGCCGTTGCGATGATCCATTGCAGAAAGGTTTCTGGCCGATGATGCTTGGCGGCTGCATTGATCAACGAATCGTCGGTATTCTGCTGCTTCCATGCGGCGAAGGGGTGCATGTCTGCCCCGATCAGTTGCGGCAAATGCTGCTCGATGATATCCATGGCCATGGCCGTATAGGCGGCATGGATGTGCGTTCTGCGCCCCTGGTAATCCGGACAGTAGAGGGCTTCGTTGAGCGCCTTGCGGGTGTTTCCGTCGGCGTCTTTTTCTTGGGCCGCCGGAATCCGGGCGCGCTCGGCGAACTTGCCCATATCATGCAGATACGCGGCCAGTGCCATGCGGCAGGAAGCAGTCAACAGGTTCGTTTCGGTCATACCTTTTCTTCTCCGTAATCCTGTAGCGAACAATAATCGTGATGTGCCGCCGCTGCCAGCTCCACAATCTTGCGTTGATTAGCCTTGTCCCCGCGCCCATTGCTGGACCTGGTGACGAAGATGCGGGATTTCTTTCGGATGAATCACCTGGAATCCAAAAAGCTCTGCGCGCTGCAGGAGATTCTTCGAAGGCTTGCGTGCAGAGACCACCCAGGTTCTTCCGAAAAGGCCCCGGATGCCATGGCCTAGGCTGTCCGTTTTGTAGGAGAGGTCGCTGTCGTTTTCCTCGCTACGGAATCCGGTCTTGCATTCCACATAAAGCATGGCGTTAAAATGGGTGGCCAGGACATCAAACTCGTTGCGACTGTCTCCCGATCGCTTCCAGGTCCCCTCGACCCCCAGGCGGACATCATAGAGTTGGTCGTCGCGCAGCGTGTGCCACACATACTCCTCCAGCCAGCCGCCGCTGGCAAAACGGGCGGCCTGGACATCTGGGAAGGTGATGGTATAGGGATCTTCCGCGGACCACTGGATAAGATCCGATTTCTGCAACAGCTCCAAAGTTTGCTTCCAGCTGCCATGAGGCACGGGTTTGCTCGCGTCCAGTTTCTGTGTGGGTTGTGCCAACTCCGCACCGTCGGAAGAGAGCGCCTTGCCGGCCAGTGCGTTCATCACTCCGATGAACCCTCCCAGTTCCACTACATGCTGTGCCAGATGTTTCGTGACACTTTTGCGCAACGCCGCGGCATCCAACCAGTCGGGCGCATCTGAAACCGCACGAAGATAACGAAACCCCTGCGTGGCGAGGTAGGTAGGGATATCCAGCACCTGCGTCATCACTTCGCTGACATAAGATGCGTTCTGGTTCGTGGGGATGATTTCGATCACGCGCCGACCCGTGTCGGTATATTCGATGCGCGAGGTCACGGAGCGAAAAGCGTCGACCATAGCCAGGGTCATCAACTTGGTGCCACCCGTGGCGTTCAGCGCGATGTCCGCATCCGGATACGCTTGCGTGATCTGCTCGGCGGTTTTCCACGCGAACTCCCGAATATCCGGATAACCCACGACAGGTGCGTCATAAATCGATGTGACCGGGATGCCTTTTTGCTTCAGCAGGTCAGAGAATATCTGATCCTTTCCGGCTTTTTGCATCCCTTCGGAGACAATAGCCATCACCTGTTCCGGCGGATTCATGAGAATCGGGATGATATTGGGTAACAGCTGGCCGGACAGCACAGCGACATAGACACGCATGGAGATCACTCCTGAATGGCTTCGGGTGGAAGTTGGAGCACAAAATACCGCCCGCGACGCGCAGAGTGGCTCTCAATTCGATACCGCTTGGCAGCGGCGCTCCCCAGCACCGCGGAGAATTTTCCATTGATCCGGCTCACATGGGGAGCGACATAATCAATCAATAGATCCGCGTCTCGCAGCCGCCCGTTCAGGGCCATTGCCATGTTATCGCGATGGCCAGACATCTCTGGCAATACGTGTTTGCTGGCATGGAGTAACCGCTGCCCTTCAAGCGGCCAGTCCCATTCCTCCGCAGATCGGGTCCGTTCAGCGAGCCAGTATAAGATCACGAACTCCGCTTCGGTGAGTGGAATGCGTTGATCGTCGGCAAGCACCGTTATTTCTTGGGAGTTCAACCGCAATACCGGCGGTTCCAAGGAGCGGTTCGCGGCCGCCACGATGTCCGCAAAGGAAGTGTGCTCCGCCAGGAAGCGTTTGGGCAATTCGTCGCGCAGCCGTACAAAGGGGATATGGGCCAGATCAATCTGGGCATCCTGGCAGTTGGCCAGGGCCTTTTGCGGCCCGACCTCGATGACCCTTTCATACGGCGTGGGATAAAAAAAGTCCCAGGAGGATTCAAACGGTGCGCTAACCAGGACATGCGAGAGACGATCCTGCGGGCGCCCGTAGAGGGAGAGGGCGTAGCCCAGATAATAACCCATGGTCTTGCGCCCACCGGCCAGGGACACATGCAGGGCAATCTCCTCATCGCTGGTCAGTTGGCGTACGCGCTCGGTCAGGAAGGTCGCCGCGGCCTCATTGTCTTCCGGCGTGCGGATGTCCTCCATGGGGTTCCCGTGGGCATCCTGTATCACCTCGATGGCCGAGGCATCGAACTGGATGGGCGGGAGGGCATAATCCCTGCTCAGACGTCGCAGCCATCCCGGATCTTCCGAAAGCAGGGACAGCTGGGCCCGCTGCTTGCCGAGCGAGGTCGTCAGCAGGCGGATCTCGGTCGGAATGAATGGCGGGTTCCCCGCGACCGCCAGCGCCCAGAGGGTCTCGGTCAGAATTTGGGGCGACATGCCGGTAACAGCCAGCAGGATGCGACGTGGATATTCTGTAGGGTGCTTCAAGCGCAAGGCTCCTGTGTTGCGGGCAGAATCTCGTATTGCCCCAATCCAAAACTCGTGTTTTTTCCTGCGTGGACCCACTGCCCCAGGTACAGCAGGGGCCAGAGCGGCTCCAGCTCTGCGTTTGGCAGGCGATAGCTACCCAGCACCCCGCCCAGTTGCATCTCCCGCACCTGGCGCGAGGAGTAGCGGGTCCAGTCCATCCAGTGGGCATCCACAGCCTCCCAGGTCACCCGCTCAGCGATCTCCAGGGCGGCAACGTAATCCCATGTCCACTCCCCCTCGGGGCCATGAAAGGCGCGCAATAGGCCTACACGCCGCTGTAAGTGAGAGAAAAAATCCCGAAACCGCAGATCGTTAGCGCTGGTCAGTTTGCCATCATGCTTTCCCCTGTAAGGGGTGAGGAAGCGAAGCACCAGGTCGCGGTCCGGCATAGGCGGGATGGCTGGCGTATCGCCCTTCCAGTGAGCCGGGTCTTCCAGAGCGCGCCAGTCGCTCTCCCCTTCTTCCCGATAGGCTTCGAGGGTCACCCGGATCCGTCGTGAACCCAAGCCAGATGCACAGGCCCTTTGCCAGGCCAGCACCACCAGCGGGACAGAAAACAGCGCACGACCGATCAGGACCATGGAGAAGCTAAAGGTCTCTCCCTCTGCCAGATCACGAGGGCCAAGGGGAGCCTCAATGACAATGGGATGCGGGGCCGACGGATAACGCCGCAAAACGGCCATGGAGGGCGGCACAGGCGTCTCGAAGAGATAGCTGTAGGAGCAAGCAGATTTCAGGGAGCAATCCGTACAGCTCTTCTGTCTGGTAACGCAGGCAATTTGCCGCAGGGCGTGCCCGAAAGCCCCACGCAACATGGATCCGGCATAATCCGGGAGGCGCAGGGCGTCTTCCACACGAACTCGCCACACATAACGACGCACTGGCAGTGCTGGATTGGGAAAAGGATCGGTTGTCGCATTCATGAGATGCATTTTATCCGTGTGCTGCCGGTAGCACTGCTACCCACAATATTGCGAGCGAGCCATCGGTTTGTCCAGAAAATGGGCGAATCGTGGCTTTTTTCAGGGCTCATCATCATCTCAGGTGGGTTGAAACAAGCCTTTCTGGGATTGGCCGTGGCCCACTGCTGGGTGTTAGCAGACCAAGATTGCTCGGCGAAGTCACCTGTTGGAAGCATTCTGTTTCCATACCAATCAAGGTGTTCCGCGCCGATGCTGGGCCCATGAGCCATAGCAAGGAGTGTCTCCCCGTAGGTAGACGGGGATCGGCGCGGCCCCCGTCCTAGGGACTGCGGCTCAATTCTACCCACTCAGAATGTTGAAGAGCCTTTTTCAGGCTGTTTCTCAGAAATTTTGACGCAATATTGCGGACCAGGCCTTTTCCCCCGTGATGGCTACACTTCATGGCCATGCGTCAACGCGAGGGAGCAGCGGTGAAAGCCACACGGACGGGAAAGCAGGTATTCATGGAGAATCCGGCACGCATGCTGGTGGCCTACGACATCTCCCGTGCTGCCCGCGCCAGAAAAGCGCGGAACATCCTTCGGGGTTACGCGGACAGCGCTCAGAAATCGGTTTTTGAATGCGCCCTTTCCGTCTCCCGGCAAAAAGAGCTGCTGCGCGCACTGGAGCCTACCATGGATCATCAGGATCACTGGGTCTGGGTCACCGTGGATCCGCGTGCGCGGATCGTCCGCCTGGGAACGGGAGGCACCCCTTCCCTTCTGTCCTACTGGGGGTGACATGCAAACGGTCTATATCGATCACAGCGGCATGCAACTGGAACGGGAAGGCGATGCCATCCTGCTGCGGGACAGCGAAGGGAAACGAGCGACCACCCTGCCGACGCGAACCATGGAGCGCCTGGTTCTGCAGGGCAACGTTGTGTGCTCTACAGATGTGCTGGCCCACTTGCTGGAGCATGGGGTGTCGGTGCTGATGCTGTCCAAGCGCAAGAGTAGTCGGATCGCCAGTCTCGTGGGTAGCCCTCATTCCGATGCCGCTATTCGAGTGGCGCAGTACCATCTCTATGGCGATCCGGCATTTCGGTTGGGAATCGCCAGGCGCATCCTGCGCGCCAAGCTGGAGGGGGAAGTGCGATTCTTGCGACACCTTCTGGATCAAGGAAAGAGTGCAAGAAAAGTGCTTCTGGAGTCGGAACGGGTGATTCTCTGGGGACTTTCGGAGATCGACGGGGCATCCACCATCAACCAGGGGATGGGGATCGAAGGCGCCTGTGCCACTGCGTATTTTTCAGCCGTTTTCAGCGCGCTGCCGGCGGACATGGCCGCAGATATCCGTTCCCGCCGCCCACCCAGAGACCCTGCAAACGCATTGCTCTCGCTAAGCTACACGTTGGCACACCACGAATGCGTGGGTGCTGCTTATGCCGTTGGCCTGGATCCTTATGTCGGATTTCTTCACAGCCTGGACTATGGGCGTGAGTCCATGGCCTGCGATCTGGTAGAGCCGCTGCGGACGCTGGTGGATGCTTTTGTCCTTGATCTTCTGCAGACGCGTACACTGCGCCGCGAGCATTTTCATGTGGACCAACAGTCCTGTCTTCTGGAGAAGGCCGGCAGAGCGCACTTTTACAAGGCTTATGCGGTCATTGCTCCGGGTTTGCGCCGTATGGCCAGGAGATACGCCCGCTGGGTTTCCCTTGTCGTCCGGGATGCCGCGTCCAAAAGGAATTTGGAGTCGCTGTGATGGAGGCTTCGATTCAGACACTGTGCAGAGATGCTTGGCTGCTGGTCTATGACATCGGCGAACCGAAGCGGTTGCGTCAGGTGGAGAAGATTGCAAAGACTTATGGTGTGCGGCTGCAACGGTCGGTATTCTTGTGCGAGATCAGCGAGATGGATTTAGAGGAGATGGCCGCTCGGCTTCGTGTTCGCATGGATGCCGGTATGGACGATGTCCGGATCTATCACCTCCCGAAAGGAACGAAGATCGGGCAAAACCATCCCTCGAATCTTCCCGATGGAATCATCCTGTCCATGGGTGGTGTGACCCTGTGAGCCGCAATATTGCAACTCCTTCAATAGATGGAATGTTGGTGCAAAGCATGTCCTCGTCAACCGTGACCAGGGAATACAAAGAAGCATCACCATGGACTTCAAAGGCCCGAAGAAAACTACTGTAGAAGCGGCAGGCGCGATGGCCGCCGACGCGGTGGTCGCGGCTGCTGGTTGCGCAGGATCTGCCTGTACCGCTACTCCCGTCATCGCCGGCGCGGCAACCCAGCCCTGCTGGTCAGATGGGCCTGGGAAGCGGTGTTCGAGTAGCCACCAAACCACATCTGCCACATACTACCCATGGGAAGCCGGGTGTGGCACGATGAAAAGGTTCTCACCGACCCTACCCCTTGGACGCCTGGAATGGTTAAATATTCGGACCAATCTATCTTTTGGCAAGACTCGTCTAAAGTCTATGATTTTACGCATGCATTTAGGGGTATGGGGTAGGAAACATTGCCCTGATCAATAAGGTTCTTGCTGATTTAGCCGTTGTCAATGAAGCGCTATGGATGTTGCTAGTTCATACAGCACGGTAACCGAGGCCAACCGAAGGTGAATTGTCGCAGGAGCAACCAGGAGAACATAGTGGAGTTCTCTCTAAATGCGGATAGTGATCTGATGCCATTGCTAAAAGGATAACTATGACGGCAGATCGGTCGCGACTAGGTGTCAGGGCCTATGTTGAAAGCCTCAAGAGACTATTCGGTGGG
>JABEBX010018782.1_pt1 | contig 13468 bp, 13 predicted proteins | sample 7245971 | NCBI WGS metagenome assembly JABEBX01 (sample SAMN14506365, study PRJNA622280) | hot springs metagenome | biome: hot spring [ENVO:00000051]|acidic hot spring [ENVO:00002120]; feature: spring [ENVO:00000027]|sediment [ENVO:00002007]; material: sediment environment [ENVO:01001048]... | reverse complement strand
GAAAGGGTCCCTTCCCCCTTCCTCTCCCGAGAGCTTTGGGACCCTATCCGCGATGGGGCGCGTCGTGGGCCCCCTTCACCCGGCAGGTGTTGATCCCGAAGAGGGACCAAGCGGGACAGTATCCGACCAGCCCGGTGATGAGGGGGAGTAACCCGATCAATCCCCACCATTTGGCGGGCCCAGAGAGCACCAGCGGCAGTCCGATGAGAAGAGCCAAGCCGGCCAGCACTCGGAGAACACGCTCCGTTTTTCCTTCATTGACTAACATGTCATATCCTCCGGTTTGGATGAACGTACACAGGTCAAGGCATTCGCGCAAATTCCCGCGGGATTGGCCGGAGCGTTGCCATGAGCGCACCCTCGACCCGACGGGCCGAACGCTCGCGCGGGATCTCCGCATGCTCTTGCGGTGAGTTTTCCCTTGTCGGGAACGATCTGCGGGAGTATGCAAAAACGTTCCGATCTTCGATCAGCATCGGGAGCGGATGAAAAGATTCTGCGCCTCGTTTTAAGGAAACAAATCTCTTATGCCTTTCGATCTTCCGGGAATCGTCCGTTCCCGCATGGGGGAAAACTACTCCCTGCACCAGAAGCATTTGAACCGGACGCTGGTCCGAGTGCAGCAGATCATCGGCTTCGACAAGGTCTATGCACGAGCCAAGGGGGCCTATCTCTACGATCGCGAAGACAACGAGTATCTCGATTTCCTGAGTGGATTCGGGGTCTTTTCGATTGGACGGAACCATCCGGTGCCCCAAAAGGCGATTCGCGACGCCCTCGATCTGGACCTGCCGAACATGGTCCAGATGGATTCCGCCCTTCTGAGCGGGCTCTTGTCGGAAGCGCTGGTCAAGCGCTTCGCCTCCCAGGGCGCCTCGCATCTCGATGCGGTCTTTCTCTGCAACAGCGGGACCGAAGCGGTGGAGGGGGCGATCAAGTTTGCGCGCGCCGGAACAGGACGGCCACGGCTCCTTTCGCTGCAAAACTCCTTCCACGGCCTCTCGATGGGATCGCTCTCCCTGACAGGCAACCCCTTCTTTCATGAAGGCTTTGCGCCCTTCCTTCCGGGATGTCAGACCGTCCCGTTAGGAGACCTGGGGGCGCTGGAGCACGAGCTCCAAAAGGGGGACGTGGCGGCCTTGATCATCGAGGCGGTACAAGGGAAAGGGGTTCAGTTTCCCAGAGACGATTACTTTGTGCAGGCGCAGGCCCTTTGCCGGCGGTATGGAACGCTTCTGGCCTGCGACGAGGTGCAATCGGGGCTTGGACGAACGGGCAAATGGTTTGCCTTCGAGCACTGGGGGCTCGAACCCGATATTGTCACGCTGGCCAAGGCGCTCTCCGCAGGGTATGTGCCCTGTGGGGCCATCCTGACGCGCCGCTCGATCTACCAGAAAGTCTTCAGCCGGCTCGACCGGTGCATCATTCATTCGTCGACCTTCGGAAGAAACAACCTCGCCTGTGTCTGCGGATTGGCCGCCCTCTCCGTCCTGGAAGAGGAGAAGCTCGTCGAAAACGCGGCCCGGATGGGAGAACGGCTGGAGCAGGGCCTCCTGGCTCTCCAAAAGCAGCACGAAATTGTCAAGGAGGTTCGGGTCAAGGGGCTTATGATGGCCGTCGAATTCGCCGAGCCGCGATCCTTACGCCTCAAGATGGCCTGGAAGACCGTGCATGCGCTCGATCCGGGGCTTTTTCCTCAGCTCGTGGTCTCGCATCTCATGGCGAAGCACCGCATCCTGACGCAAGTCGCCGCGAACAACGCCGATGTGATCAAGGCTCTCCCCCCGCTGATCGTCGGTCCCAAGGAGATCGACTATTTCTTGGGCGCTCTCGGCTTGGTCCTGACCGATCTACGCAAGTTTCCGGGTCCCTTGTGGGACATGGGGACCAACTTCGTCAAGGCGATGCGCAACGGCGCCGAACAGCCGCTCTCCGTCTAGAGAGCGAGCTGCACCTCCTCTTCCGGGCTCAGCGCCAGTTCCCGGGCGGGGTTTCGGCCCGCCGATCGCCGATACCAGAAATAGAGAAGCTGCTGCGCGTAGCCCCCGTACGGACCAAAATGAGCGGCGGAAAATTCCGTGATCTTCCGGGCCGAAACCCGTCTCCGATGGGCAAAGTAGAGCTTCCGAAGAAGCCGTTCCATCCAGATATCGATCGGAAAGGCATCATACCTCCCGAGTCCGAAGAGGAGAACGCAGTCGGCGATCTTGCTCCCTACGCCGGGCAGCTCGCAGAGGCAGGTGCGGGCTTCCCGGGTGGGCTGGGTCCGGAGACGAGGAAAAAAGCCTGGGTCTTCGGCGAGAAGACGAGCAGTCGCTTGGAGGGAACGGGCGCGGAAGCCCAAACGGCGAGCCAGAAGCTCTTCCCGCGGGGCGGAGGCGAGCGCTTCCGGCGCCGGAAAGGCGCAAAGGCGGCTTCCGGCAATGGGTCTTCCCCATTCCGCCCGAAGCATCCAGGTGATCCGGCGGATCTCGGGGATCGGCTTGACCGGCGAGCAGAGAAAGCTCGCCAATGCTTCCCAGGGGTCCTGAGCGAGGATGCGGATGCCTTGACCGGCGACCCGAGCGGCGGCGAGAGCAGGATCCGATGGGAGAGCATGGGCCACTTGACTCCAATCGATGGAGGAGGAAAAGTAGTCGAGAAGGGCTTGCCGACTTCCTCGGAGGCTTTCGACGGCATAGTGCTCCCCTTCAGGAGTGATCCGATAGGCCGCGCGGCCGACGACCCCGATCCACGAGCCGTCGTGCAATCGGGCCCAGGAAAAGGTTTGTCCGCATGAGAGGGATCGCTCGCAATCGATCTCGGCGCAGGCGATGCTTCCGAGCCTTTTCCAGCCGGCGTCCACACCCGGAGCCGCAGCCGATGTTTTCTCGATTGGGTCTGAGCCTGTTTTGGACATATTCTCTTCTGTCCGATTGTAAGGGAAAATGATGGACTTTCGCGATTACTACAAGGTTTTGGGCGTGCCGCGAGGCGCCTCCGCCGATGAGATTCGCTCCGCGTTTCGCAAGCTGGCGCGTCAATATCATCCCGACGTCGCCAAGGATAAGAAGAAAGCCGAGGACAAATTCCGCGAGATCAACGAAGCCTACGAGGTCCTCGGCGATCCCGAGAAGCGAAAACGCTACGACCAGCTCGGCTCGACATGGGAGGAGGGCCAGGCATTTCAGCCGCCACCGCAATGGCGGGGCGGAGCCCGATGGACGCAGACTCCGGAAGAGTATGGCTTCCACGTTGGAGGGACGGGCTACAGCGATTTCTTCGAAGCGTTCTTTTCCGGTGGGGGAGGCATGGGCTCTCTCTTTGGACGCCGCCGCTCCTCGGCAATGAGCAATCCGCGCGCAGGGGCTGACGCAGAGGCGGACTTGGCCATTACGCTCGAGGAGGCGATGCAGGGGACGTCCAAGGGAATCAACCTGCGTCGGCAGGAACCCGGCAAGCCGGGCTTCCGTACGCAGACTTATCATGTCTCCATTCCCGCCGGAGTCCGGGAAGGCCAACGGATCCGGCTGGCCGGCCAGGGTCAACCCGCTCCGCCCGGCGGCCGCCCGGGCGATCTTTTCCTCCGAATCCGCTATGCCCGCCATCCCTATTTTCGCGTAGAGGGAAGCGACCTCCTCTACGAGCTCGAGCTTCCCCCTTGGTCCGCCGCCCTGGGCACGCAGGTCGACATTCCGACGCTGACGGGAATGGTTCGCCTGCGGATTCCCGGCGGATCGAGCTCGGGCCAAAGGTTCCGACTGGCCGGGCTCGGGCTTCTGCGAAAGCAGGGAGGGCGAGGTGACCTCTACGTAACGCTGACCATCCGGATGCCGAATGCGCCGACGGCGGAACAGAAGGAGCTTTGGGAAAAGCTTGGTCGGGCTTCGCAGCCCGGGGCAAACAAGAGCGGCTGAAGCCTCGGAAACGGAGAGCGAGCCATGGCATCGTCAGAAATGGATCCTGCCCCGTCGCTCGAGCTGGTTCTCTACCGAAGCACTCGACCGAGATATTCCGTATCGTCCCTGGCCGAGCTCGCCAGGGTCCATCCGGAGATGGTCCTCTGCTACTGGAGGCTCGGGCTTCTCCGTGCGGAAGAGGAAGAGGAAGAAAGCCCCCGCTTCGATGACGATGCGCTCTTCCTCCTCAAGCGGCTGGAGCAGCTCCGAAGGGATTACGGTCTTTCCCTGAGAGCGCTCCGTCTTCTCGCCCAGGCCTTGCGCTCATGGGAAGGATGAGGGGCGGGCCGATTCCGGAAGGCGAGGCGCCGCTCGCCGCACTCCTCCGCGCGCTTTTGGAGCAAGAGGGTTCGATCTCCTTCAGGCGCTTCATGGAGATTGCCCTCTACCACCCAGAGCACGGGTATTATGCGCAAGCCCCTTCCCTGCGGATCGGGAAAAACGGGGACTACTATACGGGACCGAGCGCCGGGTCGGCCTTCGGCCGGCTCTTTTCCGAAACGGTGGCCGAGGTCTGGCGCCTGCTGGGACGGCCCGAGACGATCGATCTCTGGGAGCAAGGGGCCGGGGCGGGCTGGCTCGCCTGCGACCTGGTCGATTCTCTCCGGCGGCGAGACCCGGGTCTTGCGGGACGGCTCCGCTACACCATCGTCGAGCCGAGAGCCCGAGCGCGCCGAGAGCAGCAGGAGCGGGTGGGCAAGGCGCGGCTTGCCGATCGGTTCCGCTGGATTGATTCCTGGGACGAGACGGAAAGGATCGTCGGCATCTTCTTTTCCAACGAGTTGGTGGACAGCTTTCCGGTCCGCCGTCTCGTCCGTCGGGGAACCGGCTGGACGGAGAGTTGCGTGACTCTCAAGGATGGGCACCTCCGACTCGAAGAGCAACCCCTGCGCGGCGGAAGCCCGTGGAGCGACCCTCTGGGGGAGCAGGAGCCCGATCTGCCGGAAGGATGGGTCGTCGAGGTGAGCCCCGAAGCTCCGTCCTGGATGCAACGGGTAGGGAGGCTACTCGACCGCGGCTTGGTTTTTACCTTCGACTATGGCTCGACTCCGGAGGAGCGCTTTTCTCCCGGGAGGGCCGGCGGAACTCTGCGCGCCTATCGCCGCCACCGGTGGGCGGAAGATCTCCTCGCCGACCCCGGAGAGCAGGATCTCACCGCGCATGTCGACTTCGGAGTGCTCGTGCAGAGCGGATGCGAGGCCGGATTGCGGAGCCTGGCGTTCATCGACCAGCACCATTTCTTCGTCGGGATTCTCTCCGCGTTGGCCGAACGGTCCGAAGGAAGGCTGCCCGACGGTTTGACTGCGGCAGGATTTCAGACGCTCGCCCATCCGGGCTTCCTCGGAAGGACCCATCGCGTGCTCATTCAGTCCAAAGGGGTGGACGATCCGTCTTCCCTCTCCTGCCTGCGTTTCGCTCGGGGTCCATAGCGACCGCGCTTGGTTCTTGTCCTCCCGGCCCATCCCCCGGTACCAATAGAGCGTGCGGATCGAGCCTTCGGAACGAGTCGTCGGGCTGCTGATGCCGGTCTCCGCCCTGCGGCGGCCGGGAGATCTCGGGATCGGAGACGCCCGGGCGGTACGTGACGCGATCGACTTCTGCGCGGAGTTCGGCATCCGCTGGCTCCAGCTCCTTCCCATCAACGAGACAAGCGGCGACAACAGCCCCTACAATGCGATCAGCTCGATCGCGCTCGAACCATCTCTGTTCTGCTTGGAGCCCGAGGAGGTCCCCGGCCTGGAGGCGGCAGACATCCCGCAGGCCTGGCTGGAGGAGGGTTCGGAACGGGACGTCATCGACTATCCGCGGGTCAAGGAGAGGAAGAAGACGCTCCTGGAACGTGCCTATGCGCGCTTTTGCGAGCAGAGGCCGCCCAGTTGGGGGGAGTTCCAGGCGTTCTGCCGATGCCACGCTTCCTGGCTCAAGGGATATTCCCTCTTTCGAGCCCTCCTGGAGCAGCAAGGAGGCGATCCGCGTTGGGATCGGTGGCCGGCCGAAATCGCCCACTACCGGAGCGCTCTTACCTGGCTCCGCGCGAAGCGGCCGCGGGAGCTTTTGCGGAAACGCTCCTTTTACGCATTCGTCCAGTGGATCGGCTACCGGCAATGGAAGGCGGTGCGGACGTACGCAGCTTTGCGCGGAGTCCGGCTCATGGGAGACATCCCTTTCGGGATCAGCCGCTACGGCTCGGATGTCTGGACCAACCCACCCCTCTTCGACACGAGCTGGTGCGGCGGCGCGCCGCCGGAGAAGTTTTTTCAGTCGGATGCGTTCACCCAAAAGTGGGGTCAGAACTGGGGAATCCCGCTCTACTTCTGGGACAGACATGAGGCGGAGAACTTCGCGTGGTGGAAGCAGCGCATCGCTCGAACGCTCGAGATCTTTCACGGCTTTCGCATCGATCATGTTCTCGGATTTTTCCGGATCTACGCCTTTCCCTGGAAGCCGGAAGAAAACTCGGACTTTCTCCCACTGACTCAGGAAGAGGCGCAGGGGAGGACGGGCGGAAGGTTGCCCCATTTCATTCCCGCATCCGACGAGAACGCCGAGGATGCTTCCCGCAACGAGGCGCGAGGGGTCCTGCTCTTGAGCCGCCTCCTCGAGGAGACGGGGAACGCCGCGGTGATCGCGGAGGATCTGGGATTTGTTCCGTACTATGTTCGCCCTGCCTTGAGCGAGCTCGGGATTCCCGGGTTCAAGATTCCCATGTTCGAGCGGGCGGAAGATCACTCCTACCTGCCCGCCTCCTCCTATCCCCGCTTGAGCGTCGCGACCTACGCGACCCACGACCACCCCCCGATCGCCTGCATCTACCGGGGCCTGGTCGAGCGCTGGCTGGGCCCAAGCGGCCATGACGCCTGGCTCGAGCTGCGGCGGCTCATGACCTTCCTCGGTTGGAACCCGGAGACCCCGCCGCGGGAGTTTTCCCGCGACCTCCACCTCCGCATGCTCCAGGTCTTGCTCGACGCCCCGAGCTGGATGGCATCCATCTTGGTGAGCGATCTGCTGGGAATCGAAACCCGTTTTAACCAGCCGGGAGCGGGTCGGAACTGGATTGCGCGCCTCCCGCGCCCCCTCTCGTACTACCGGCAGGTCCCCCCGTTTGCCGAGCTTCTCTCTTCCTTTCGCCCTCTGGTGGATGCGAGCGGTCGAGGCCCGAGCCGATCGGGCGGCTAAGAGGACTCGCTTTTTTCCCGGAGCCCTGGCAGAAAGGATGGCCGTATGCGACGCTATCTCTTTCTTCTCTTGCTCGTCCCCGTATTCGCGGGCTGCGACCAGGCCGTCTATCTCTGGCAGTACGGCTCGCTGACCGGACCGGGGAAGAAAAACGCTCAGAAGGCCTTCGAGCACGACCTCTTCTCTGCCGAGGCCAAGAGAAAATATCGGATCACCCAGGACGAAATCACGGTCAACGAGGTGGAGATGCCCACGATCAACCCTTGGACGAGTCAGCAGGAAGCTGGCGTCCACGTCACCGTGATGGTCCGTTTTCAAAACGGCCGGATCTTTCAGCAGAGTTACGACGGTGCCATCGTTCACGTGTCGGGCGGCTGGCGCGTCAACCCTCCGCTCACGAAAGCAATCCAGGCGCAATTGGAAGCGGCTTCGCGCACTTGATCCAAACAAAAGGCGCCTTCTTCGCTCCGCCGTCGGAGCCGCAATTCACTGGGAGAGGGCTTGGATCACGATCTCGACCCGTCGATTCTTCGCCTGCTCTTCGATCGTCCCGCGCGGGTTGACGATCGGCCTGCGGCGGCCGTAGCCGGTCGCGTGGAAGGTGAGCCGCTCTCCGGCCAAGCGCTGCTCGAACCAGCGCTGCACGGATTCGGCACGCTGTTGGCTCAGTCTCTGATTGTACTGATCATCCCCGAATGTATCGGAGTGGCCGCCGATTTCGACATCGGCACGGCCGTAACGCTTCAAAATCTCGGCCACTTGAGCGAGGAGAGGCTCCGCGTCCGGTCGCAGCCGGTAAGAGTCGAAATCGAACAAGATATCGCTCGGAAGCCGCACCATGATCGGCTGGGGAATGCGCGGATCGAAGTTGGCGGCCGCGCGAAATTGGCTTTGGACGTCGTCCGCTCCCGGCAGCCCCTCCCCCCCTGCGGCTTCTTCCGGATGGGTCCCCGCTTGCCCCGCGGCACTCGCGCCGGGCTGCGAAGTCGGCCCGATCCCGGAGGGGAGAACGATGGCGTCGTTCTGTGCGCCCGGGGTGGCAGGACCGACGTTGGTTTGGGACGTCGCGTTTTCCACTTCGGCTCGCATATCCGGTAAATAGGGGCTCGTTTCGCTCGGCGGTGTCGGAGCCAGCACCGCAACTTCCGGGGCTCCTCCGGGAGTCGTATCGGGAAGCGGGACGCGAACGGGATTTTCCTGCGCCAGCTTTTGCACGATCGCCTCCTCCCCCTTCACCTCCTTGGGAGCCTCCAGGTTGGGGACCGGAGCCATGGTGGGAGTGCTCGACTGCGCGCGAGCCTGGAAAAGGGAGTTCGGCAATTCCGCCCGTCTCAGGTGAAAGGTGCGCGACATCTCCTTGGCCTGGGATGCGAGCGCCATCCTCCCTCTCACATGGAGCGGGCCGACCACGCCCAGGATCGCAACATGCGCCAATAAGGAGAGCAGCAGAGCGGCGAGAGCGATCTTCCCCTGGTGCTCCCGGGAGTCACTGATCGAGTCAGGCATCGGGCTTAAAATCCGGGTACTTTTCCTTCAGGCGTCTCCGCCAATTGGCGGCCTGGGCCTCGTCTCCCGAGAGAGCGAAGCTCGAAGCGGCCTTGTCCATGGCGCGCGGGGTAATCTCGTCGTCCTGGTAGATGAGGCTAAGCGTGCTGTACGTCTTGGCGGCTTCCGCATAGTTCTTTTGGGCCCAATAGACGTTTCCGAGGAGCATGCGCGCTTCCGCGTTCCGCCGTCCCTCGGGTTCCTGCAGAAGCACCTGCTCCAAATGCTTCTGTGCGGAAGCATACTCTCCCGCGCCGGTCTCGGCCTCCGCAAATCCCAAGAGCACCGGGCTATTGTCCGCACCACCGGGGTCGAGCTTGCGGAATTCCTGATAGCATTGCATGGCGCCGGGCCACTCGTGCAGCTTCCGCTCGACCTCGGCCAATTCCCAGTAGGCCGACGCTCGATATTGACCGGCATCCGTTCGCGAACAAACCTTTTGGAGCGCGTTCTTCGCCGGAACCAGCTGGTTTTCCTTTGCCCACGAGAGGCCGACCCAGTAGTAGAGAGCGGCGGGAAGCTGCGCGGCGGCGGTCGGAGCCTTTTCCTCGAGCTCTGTCAAATAGCGGCTCGTCTTCGCCAAGTTCTTCTCGCTGTAGGCTACCCAGACCAGCATCGTCGTTGCCGGACCGAAGAATTGCGTCGGCTCCCCTTCCCTCGCCTCCAGAAGATGCTTTTCCGCCTCGGCGTATCTCCTTTCTCCGAGCTCCCACTGGCCGAGCAGCAGGCAGCCGAGGGGACGGAGCTTGGCCTTGGGATATTCCTCCGCGAGAGCTCGAAATGCCCGCTCCATCTCTTCGGGCCGCTTCATCTGCCTGGCCAGCAAGGCCGTCTGGGCCAAGGCGGCTTCCCGTTCCGGGGAATCCCTGGGAGCCAGGTCGAGCGCCTGCTTCCACGCTTCGAGGGCCTTGGCGAAGTTTCCGGCCTTGTCCCAAGCCGCTCCTTCGGTCATCCGAGCGATCAAGAGCTCTGGGGCGTCCGGGCATTCCGCTCCGAGCCGCTCCAGGGTCTCCGCCGCATCCTTCCACCTCCCGCACTCGAAGAAGGCTCGGCCGAGTCCTAGAAGCGCGGACGAGCGGGGAACCCCCTCCGGCTTTTGAGAGACGAGAGATTCCCAAACCGGGAGGGCATCGGCAAAGCGGCCCCGCGCCGAAAGCGCCTGCGCCTGGATGAAGCGGACACGGAGCGCGTAGGGGTTGGAAGGGCCGAATCGGTCGAGATAGGCGTTCGCCTCGTCGAGAGCTCCCTTTTGATTGAGTGCTGCCAGGGCGACCAGTCTTCCATAGGCGGCTTGGGCCATCGCGGGCGCCGCCGGGTTCAGCGAAAGACACTGTTCGAACACCTGGAAGGCGATCCCTGGCTCACCCGCTTGCAGTGCGCCATTTCCCAGCTGCAAGAGCAAGCCGACCTTCCGCTCCAGGGAGAAGCGTGCCGCCTGGGACTGGAGGAGCGTCAATGCCTCTTCAAAGCGCTTTTGCAAAAGGGCCTCTTCGAATTGCCCCTCGTAAGCCAAGTTCTGCCATTCAGCGGGAACGTCCGGACCGAGACAGCGGCGAAAGAGCGCTTCCGCGGTTTTTGCATCGCCGCCCCGCAGAGCCGCCCAACCCGCCCGCGCGGTGGCCTGCCATTTTTGTGAGGAGTCCTTTGCCTGCTCCGCCAGGGTTCGCCAATAATGGAGAGCGCTCGCCCAGTCACGCTTCTTTTCCAGGTAAACCGCGAGCAGCCGAGTCGCCTCGCCACGGTAGGGGGACGACCCGGAAGCCACCATCCGGAGCTGTTCCGATCCGGCGGTTTCGTTCCCCACGTGAAACTCAGAGAGGGCCATGAGGTAACGAGCCGCTTCGGAGGTCTCTCCGGCTCCCCGATCGATCGCCAACTGAAGAAGAGGGATCGCTTCTCCATAATGCCCCTCCTCCATCAGGAGCTTGCCCTGCCAGAACCAGGCGGCCGGAGCGTAGAGGCTCTTCGGGTTGCTTTGCGTGAGCGTCCGGTAGACCGAGAGGGCATCCTTGGTGCGGCCAAGCGAGCGATAACATTCGCCGATGTCGAAGAGGGCCTCTTCCTTCTTCAGCGGGGCGAGAGAGGGCAGCGCCTCGGAAAGGAGGCGCAGGGCTTCGGAATAGCGGCGATCACGATAGAGCTCCACAGCCTGATCGAATTGCACCTCCGCTTGGGGGAGCAGCTCGAGCTCCTCTCCGGAAGCTTGCGCCGCGTCCGCTGACCAGGCCGACTCGATCCGCCCGAACAAGCAAAGGCACAAGCCCGAAAGGGAGAGCAGACGGCCCAGCCCAGGGAATGCGTGCGATTTTCGCACCTGGATCAGACTGGTCGAACCCATCTCCCCTGCCTTTCCTCCGCCGCCCGCCGACCGAAGGGGTTTCTTTCTCTTCGGTCAAGGACGGCTTCCCCGCAAGCCAGCGCCATGACGGCTCAGCAGCTCCTTCCGCCCGGCACCGGCTTGGATAAGACATTCTCGGGCCATCTCATCGCTACACCTAGGGCGTCGTGAGGTCGGGCCGGATCGTCGCGAAGGCAATATTCCAGACGTTTGCCGCCCGACAGACATCGAGAACGTGAACGACATGCTCGTAGCTGGTCGTCTCGTCGGCACGGATCACCACCGCTTGGTCCGGATATTGCTGGATGACGCCGTGCAGGATTTCCTCCAACTCGGAAGGGGAAACCGCCCTTCGGTTGAGGGTGATCTTGCCGTCTTTCAGGATGTTCAAGACTACCTCACCTGGAAGGCGCTTGGGAATCTCTCCATGCTTCGCCTTGGGGACCCGCACGTCGAGATCCGCCTCGTACCGCGCCAAGTTCCAGGTGAGCAGAAAGAACGAGAGCAGAAAGAGGATGACGTCGATCATCGGCGCCAGCTGCAGCGCGATCTGCTCGTTGGGCACGCGGCTTCGGAAATTCATGCCGATTCAACGACCCCGCTTGCCCGCTCCTTCGCTGCGGCCTCCATGCCGCGGGAGCGGTGAAGGAGGATCAACTCCTGGACCCAAATGGCCGACCGCTCCTCGAAGACCGACAAGAGCCCTTGAAGCCGACCGCGGAAAAAGGAATAGAACATCATGGAGGAGATCCCAACAATAAGGCCAACGGCCGTGGCGATCAGCGCTTGGGAGACTCCCCCGGCCAGGAGCAGAGTTCGCATGGGAGACGGATCGGCCGCAATCGATCCGAAGGAACGCAAAATTCCCACCACCGTGCCAAAAAGTCCGAGCATGGGCGAGATCACCCCGACATCCAGAAGATACAAGATCCTTTGGTTGAGGCCGGCGGCGATCCCGCTACCGACGACTTGCGCCACGGACCGCACGGCCTCCGCGTCCGCGGCGGGATGGCGTTGATAGAGACCGATCGCCTCTCGGAGGACTCGGGCGACGGCTTCCTTCCTGCCCCGCACGAGCTCGCCAAGAAGAGCCGTATCCTCGCGGCGAAAGACAGCATCGAGCCTGCGCTCCAGATCGCGGGTCCAGATGACGCTCTGTCGGAGCGAGACCAGACAGTAGAAGATGAGCCAGAGAGCGATGACCGAGACGAGCAGCAGGGGCAGCATGACCCATCCCCCAGACTGGAGCAGCCCCCAGACCGTCAGCCCAGGCGACTGGGACGGAACGGCCGCCGCAAAAAACGATCGAAAAAGCGCGGGTGTTGCGAACGCAAGGTCACTCATAGGGAATTATCATGCCTAAGCTACTGAATTTGCGTCATCCTTGCCAAGTCGTCTTGCGAGCCGAAAAGCAAAGGAGTAGTTTCGGCACCTCGGGCGGATTTCCGTGTAGATCTGCCGGCTCGTGGGGAACAATCCGGGAAAATGCGGTACCTATGGATGAGCGCATCGAGGGGCACCTGAAATATCCTTCACTTCTTCTTCTTGGAGCTCCCGGCTCCGGAAAGGGGACGCAAGGGCAGATCCTCGCCCGAATTCCCGGTTTCGTTCACATCTCCTCGGGCGATCTCTTCCGGTCTTTGGGTCCCGGCTCGGAGTTGGGGACTCTCTTCCGGGAATACTCGGATCGCGGACGGCTCGTCCCCGACGATTTGACGATCCGCGTCTGGCAGGAACATGTTCGAAGGCTGGTTGCCTCCGGCGGCTACGATCCCTCGACCGATTTCCTCGTGCTCGACGGCATCCCCCGCAACGCGAACCAGCTCGCGCAGATTTCCGCCTCCGTCGACATCCTGCACGTCTTCCATCTCTGCTGCCCCAATCGGGAGGTCTTGATCCAGCGCGTCGCCGGTCGAGCTCGGCAGGCGAACCGGGCCGACGACCTCGATCCCAAGGTGATCCTCGAGCGGATCTCCGTCTACGAGACGGAAACCAAGCCGCTGCTCGGAAGGATTCCCCCGAATCGCATCCACGATATCGATGCCAACCGGTTGCCCTACCAGGTGCTCCGGCAGATTCTCGATCCCCTGCCGTAGCTCGGTTTTGGACCTCTGCCGGGTCAATCGGCTTCCGGACCTCGGAGCCGTCCGCGGAATTGGCGCCGGACGAGCCAGACCATGCCGAGCAGGTCGATCGTCGCCGCGAGAGCCCGCCTCCAAGGGCGAACCTTGCTTTGGCCGGCATACCGAGGACGATGACGCACCGGCTGCTCGCCGGTCCGATATCCCATGCCGCGCGCAAGAGCGGGAATGAACCGATGCATCCCGTTCCATCCCGGCAGCCGCCGCGCCAGCTCGCTGCGGACGATCTTGAGTGAGCAGCCCGAGTCTCGCGTCTGATCGGCGAGGAGTCGGGCGCGAACCCGATTGGCGACCCAGCTCATCCACCGCCGCTGCCAACTGTCTTGCCT
>JABEBX010022571.1_pt1 | contig 13470 bp, 14 predicted proteins | sample 7245971 | NCBI WGS metagenome assembly JABEBX01 (sample SAMN14506365, study PRJNA622280) | hot springs metagenome | biome: hot spring [ENVO:00000051]|acidic hot spring [ENVO:00002120]; feature: spring [ENVO:00000027]|sediment [ENVO:00002007]; material: sediment environment [ENVO:01001048]... | reverse complement strand
ATAGTCATTGAACCTTTGTCTTAAGCATTTCAATCGCTTTTGTAATGTAGTTTATAACATCAGTTGGCAAAAGTGCGTTTTCACAATATTGATTAAGCGCTAAATCGGCACTTAATCCATGAATATAAACGCCGAGCTTTGAAGCGCAAATAGCGTTTTTGCCTTGCGAAATTAAACTTGCAATAATACCAGACAATACATCGCCACTTCCTCCCGTTGCCAAACCTGGGTTGCCAGTAGTGTTTATATATATACAATCACCATCGCTAATGAGTGTATCAGCCATTTTTAATACAACAATTACATTATAATTGTTTGCAAAATCTTTAATAAGCTTTAACCTGTTTTTTATCACATAAGAAGTTGGCTGTTTAATTAATCTAGAAAATTCCTTTGGATGCGGTGTTAAAACAATTTGCGATTTAGCTAACTTTAATATATCGGTATTTTGTGATAAAACATTTAACCCATCTGCATCAATAACCATTGGTTTTCCAAGTCCAATTAAATTTTTCAACAATTCGATTGCCCCATCAAAGACACCAAGACCCATTCCAAAGCAGATTACGTCTTTGTCTTTAACAAAATCAATGATGCTGCTAAATGATTCTTTTGAAAAAAAACCTTCATTATCGCTTACGGGATAACTCATAGCTTCTATGCACGATGATTCAAAAGCCGTATTGATACAATTCGGTATGACAGCACTAACCAAACCTGCACCGGTTCTTAGGCACGCTAAACTGGATAAAATTACAGCTCCGGATTTACCAATACTGCCCCCAACAATAGCTACATGGCCAAAATTGCCTTTGTGAGAATTTTTTGGTCTATCTTCTAAATAAAAATCTCCTTTAACCAACGCGTTAAATGAAGGATTAAATTCATCTATGAGAATTTTGGGTGTCGATATATCAACTATTTCCAATTGTGAACAAAATTCTCTGCCTGGATACAAAAAGTGTCCTGGCTTAGCCAAAGCAAATGTAACAGTTAAATCTGCTTTTACAGCTGTGCCTAACATTTCACCATTATCTGCATTAATACCAGATGGAATATCCAATGCTACCTTGTAGGCACTTGAATTATTGATCTTTTCAATTATATCGTAAAATACACCTTCAATGTTTCGGGACAATCCTATGCCAAAAAGCCCATCTATAATAATATCGCAGTGCGCCAAAAAAACATTGTTGACATCATTCACATTATTTATAATTTCAATTGGCACATTCATTGAGCTTAATATTTCATAATTTACTTTTGGGCTTGGGTTAAGCTTTTCTGGGTGTGCTACTAAAGCAACCAAAACAACGGCGCCTGCATTAAATAAATGCCTTGCAAGCGCTAAGGCGTCCCCCCCATTATTGCCAAGACCAGCAAACACGTATACTTTTTTATTTTCAACATTACCAAAGTACTTTTTTATTGTGCTAAATGCTGCTTTCGAAGCATTTTCCATTAAAACTATATCTGGTATATTGAAGTTTTTAATAGACTTACTATCTAAATCTTTCATTTGTCTTGAAGTAGCAAGTTTCATATTGTACCCCTTCTAAATTTATTCAAATTTTTAACAAATAGCAAATTCATGCATTATTATAAACAAATTTACAATGCAATCAATATGCGCGTATTACTAATGAAAAAATATTGCTAATAAACTTGCAAATATAACGCATATGATTGAAAAAACTACACCGGGTAAATACATAATCCATTTCACGTTGATAAAATACTTTTTAGTCTTTCCACTAACGTAGGTTTATTAATGGAAGCAGCAATTTCAACAGGTATTTTTTTATCCATAAAGCGATTATATACATAAAGATAACCTATAATTTGATCTTTAATTAGCGGTAGTTTAATGTGTTTTTCTTTAAAAATTATATTATATTTTATACCAGGCCACGTTAAAGCATAAAATGAATTTTTTAAAATTAAAGGAACAGGATTTTGCCATATGCATTTAGCATAGCCTATTTTTTGGTTTTTCTCAAATATTTGCAATAAATGTATATTGCTTTTTGCTTGATTAATTATGTTTATAGAAGATTTCAAGGCGTCCATTAATGGTTTATCACCATATTCCCCAAGTAAAACGCCAAGTATCAAAATTTTTTTCCATTTTAAATAATGCTTGCTAGCAAAAGCAAAATTACCGCCGCATTGAGGCATAGAACCAGTTTTTATCCCAATAATACCATCTTTGCCTAGATCATAATTTACATTATAAACCGTACCTGCTATTGGTAAATTTACTTGAGGCTTTGAAACAATATCTCTAAAAACATTTATCTGCATAACTTTTTGGATAAGCTTTAATTGATCATTTGCAGTACTTACCGTGTATAACCTTACGCCAGCAGGATCTGCATAATGCGTATGATCCATTCCCAATTGTTTTGCTGTTTTATTCATTTTTTTAACGAATGTTTTTATACTTCCACTATCCCATTTTGCAAGAATACTGGCACAATCATTACCAGATGGCAAAAGTAATCCTTCCAAAAGCTGTTTCTCGCTTAATTTTTCATTTTTAGCTATTTTTAATACTGATTGTTGATTTTTTTCATCTTTAATATATATTTTGACATCATTTTGTGTAATATTTATTATAGGTCCGTTTTGGCCTATATGAAGCGGATGGTCTTTCAGTATCACGTATGCTGTCATTATTTTGGCTATACTTGCAATAGGAATTGGTTGTTGGTGAGCTGTTTTTGAAATTATACCACAATGATCAATCATAATAGCACCTTCCGTGCCATAAGGCCATTTAATTGTTAATTTTTCTGGAACTTCATAGGATTTTGCAATATTAAGTATTATTCTTGGTTTGCTACTCATTGTTAGTGTTTTATACAAACCTAAAATCACTATTATCATAATTGCTAAAATAAAAACTACAAGATAATGAGTCTTCTTACGCGATTTTGACATAACACCTCCTACTTTTTTTTCGCTTCATAATAACGTACTATATTCGCATATTATTTAGACGTTCAATTCTTTTTTCTATTGGCGGATGAGTACTAAACAAACCTTTAATTGTATCTGACCTGAAAGGATTAACTATAAACATATGGGCGGTTGTATTTGAAAAACGTGTATTTGGCATTGGAGAAAGCTTATTTGATAATTCAAGCTTTTTTAAAGCACTAGCTAAATACATTGGATTTCCAGACATAATAGCTCCTCCTTTATCAGCCGCGTATTCTCTTTGTCTTGATATGGCAAGTTGAATGATAGTTGCTATTATGGGTGTTAATATAGCCACAAAAAGCAGACCAAATATATTGCTATTTTTTCTATTGTTGCCCATAGAGCCAAATAAAGCTGACCATTGAAACATCCATGCTAAATAACCTATTGCACTAGCTATTGTAGCAGCAATAGTGCCTGTGAGTATATCCCGATTTTTTACGTGCGTTAATTCATGTCCTAAAACACCAGACAACTCATCGTTATTTAATAAGTGCAAGATACCAGTTGTAACGCATACAGCGGCATGTTTTGGGTTTCTTCCAGTGGCAAAGGCATTAGGTGTGTTACTATGAATTACATAAATTTTAGGCATTGGTAAATTTGCCTGTTGTACAAGTTTGTTTACAATTGAATAAAGTTGTGGATATTCTGCTTGAGACGCTTCATTTGCATTATAAGCTTTTAAAACTATTTTGTCAGAAAACCAATATGTTAAAAAATTCATAATACCAGCAAACAACAAAGCAATTACTAATCCTTGTTGGCCTCCTATAGCATCGCCCAACAACATTAGCAAAATAGTAAGGGCAATCATTAGCATAAATGTTTTAAAGTAATTCATAATACCTCCTTATTACGTAAATTTTTTAATTGAATATAATTGCTTCGCAAACTCATAAATTTAATTTTTACCAGTATAGCTAGCTACTGAATATAGACTAATGTTTATTAAAAAAAGATAGATTTTTTGTGTAAAAAAATGTTAGAATTGCAAGATATTGGTGCAAATAAAAATTAAACCTTTTGGTATAAAGAAAAGGATTTTTTATATTCACCTAACTATTATTTGCACATTAAATTTTTTTATCGAAAAACATAAAAATATAATCAAAATTAAGTAATGTAATATAAATATAATAGTAATTTAATACTATAATGATTCAATTATATAAAAATTCTAGGAGGTTGTTTATGTTTAAACGTATTTTGTTCATTGTTAGTTTTGCTATGCTAATTACTTTTAATTTGGCACTGGCGAAGGTTGGTGTTATCTCAACATCTAAAGTAGCATCGTTAATTGGTAAAAAAGACGTTGTGATTGTAGATGCAAGGGATTACAAAGAATACCTGCAATCACATGTAAAAAGTGCGATAAGTTTGCCTTCAACAGGTGATTTGTTTGCAATGAAATTTCCGGGCGTAAAAGCGAGGAGTATTGCTCCAAATAGCCAAATTGAAAAAACTTTATCCAATTTAGGCATTAAGCCTGAAGATACGGTTATTGTGTATGCAGGCGGTAAAAAAGCGGCGTTTTTCTTAACTAACGCAACAAGAGTTATGTTGGCTCTTAAATGGGCTGGTGTAAAAAATGTTTATTACATGAATGGTGGTTTTGAGAAATGGGTTGACGAAAAAAGACCTATTCAAAAAAAAGAAAATAAATTATCACCAACGCATTTTGTGATTAAACATAATGATCCGAATACCTACTGTTTTAGCAACTTTGTTATATGGGCTGTGCATAATTTAAACAAAATTCAGATTGTAGATGCAAGACCACTTGAGCAGTATACTGGAGCGCTTACAAGTGATAAGCGCCTCGCAAAACATGGACATATTAAAGGCGCTATAGATTTACCAGCTAGCAATTATATGGAGAAAGTTGACAATTATTATATTCTAAAACCCAAAAACCAAATTGGATCAATATTAAAAAAAGATGGAATAAATATCAATAAACCAATTATTTCATACTGCAATACTGCAAGATTGGGTAGTGGCTTATGGTTTGTTGCAAACGCTTTATTTAATTATAAATTAGTATGGGTGTACAACGGTTCTATGGTAAGTGCATCAAGAAACCCAGAAATTCCGATAGTAAAAGGTAATAGACCGTTTTAATAATCTCGTATCAGCATTGCAACTAAAGCAATGCTGATACGTTGCTTTGTTGTTTTTTAAATAACTTTTTTTAGAGAAACACAATTAAACATATAATTCAATTCTATTGATTTAACTTGAATGTATGATATTCTAGTATTTAATTAAAATTAGTAAGAGGTGGTGTTTATGGACAAATACACTAATTTGTTTGCAAGTTATGTAATAAATACTAGGCATATCCCAAAAGAGTCACTGCATGAGGCAAAAAGACGCATCTTAGATTCATTTGGTGTAATGTATTTAGCGTTTCATGAGGACACGCCAAAAGCTGCAAGAAATTATGCTTATATGTTTGGTTCACATGACGGTGCTTTTCTGTTTGGTTTGAATTTTAAGACTAACCCAGAAATAGCAGCTTTTGCAAACGGTGTATTAGTAAGATATTTGGATTTTAATGATACTTACCTGTCAAAAGAACCACTTCACCCAAGCGATGTTATACCGGGATTATTATCAATAGCAGAATGGAAAAAATTAAACGGTCAGAAATTATTAGAAGCTATTGTTATTGCCTATGAGATTGGTGTAAATCTATGTGATGCAGCAAGCCTTAGAAAACATGGTTGGGACCATGTCAATTATATTACAATAGCAGAGGTTTGCGGACTGGGAAAATTGCTAAACTTATCAAAAGAAACCATTGAGCATGCCATATCTATCGCATCCATACCAAATTTTTCTGCTAGACAAACTAGAGCGCAAGAACTATCCATGTGGAAAGGCTCAGCTTCTGCAAATTCAGTAAGAAACGCCATATTTGGCACATTGCTTGCTTTAAATGGCATGAGTGGACCGTATCAGCCATTTGAAGGAGAAATGGGATTTTTCAAACAACTATTAAATGGGGAGTCATTTGACGACAAAGCATTGAGTACGTTATTTGACAATAAAGAGCCAACAAGAATATTAGACACATACATTAAATTTTACCCAGTAGAGTACCATGCTCAAAGCATTGTGGATATTGTAAAAAAATTACACCAGTTTATTAATTCTCCAGACGATATTGAATCTATCCATATTGACACATTCAAAGCAGCATATGAGATAATAGCTAAAGATAAAGAAAAGTGGGAGCCCAAAACAAAAGAAACAGCTGACCATAGCATTCAGTATATTACAGTTGTTGGCTTACTTGATGGCCAAATTACAAAACATTCATTTAGCAAGGAAAAACTCATTGATCCTGTTGTTAAGAAAATACTTGCTACAAAAACAACTTTGGATCAAAAGGATGAACTCACAGCAACTTACCCCGATGGTATACCCAATAGAGTAACATTAAAAACAAAAGATGGAAGAATTTATACAGAAGAAGTGAAATATCCCCGCGGACATGCAAAAAATAAAATGAGCGATGAAGAAGTGATTGAAAAATTTAAAAACAACACAAAAGAAATCCTAACCAATACTCAAGCGCAAGACATAATAGATGCAGTTATGAACTTGGAAAAATGCGAAGATATATCTAAACTAATGCCACTTTTGAGGGTATAAAATGAGTTGGCTTGTAGAAGAGCAGGATAAAAACCCATCCCAAATGCTAAAAGAGCTATTAAAAAATAAGGATATTATACCTGTAGTAGGTGTTTTTAACCCAATAAGCGCATTAATTGCAAGGCAGGTTGGTTTTGAGTGCTGTTATTTATCTGGGGCAGCGTTTACAGCGAGCTTGGGTATGCCAGATTTAAGCTTGATAGAATTGAATGAAGTGGCTCAAATGACACGCTACATTTACAGGGCATCTTCCATGCCTTTAATCGTAGATGTTGATGTTGGTTTTGGAGAGGCATTAAATGTTGCAAAAACAGCCAAAGAAATGGAAGACTCGCACGCTGCGTGTATACAGATAGAAGATCAAGAGTTGCCAAAAAAATGCGGCCACTTATCGGGTAAAAGGGTTATTGAGCCAGATAGAATGGTGCAAAAGATTAAAGCAGCCAAATCAGTTGCGAAGAACTTACTTATTGTAGCAAGAACAGACGCTAGGTCCGTTAATGGTTTAGACGATGCTATATATAGGGCAAGTCTATATGCCCAAGCAGGAGCTGATATTATATTTCCAGAAGCTTTAGAATCAAAAGAAGAATTTAGAGAATTTGCAAAACATATAGACATTCCACTTCTTGCCAATATGACTGAGTTTGGGAAAACGCCTTATATTACGTTAGATGAGTTTAAAGATCTGGGCTATAAAATAGTAATATTTCCCGTAAGTGCGCTAAGGGCAGCTAATATGGCTATAAAAGAGGTATTTGAGTATATTAAAGAACATGGTACACAGCAAGGCTTTTTGGATAAAATGCAAACAAGGCAGCAATTGTACGAATTAATTAAATACGCTGAGTATGAAAAATTCGATGATAAAATAGCAAAAGATTAGTTAATATGGGTAGAGTATTATGCTAAAAGATTACTTGACAAATATGTTTTTTAATAAAACTGGTATATATGTGTTTAGCAATATTTAGCTTTAAAGAACATCCCGTGTACAAATTAATACTTGCAGCAAACAGAGATGAGTATTATGAAAGAAAAAGCCTACCTTTTAGTTGGCATAAATTAAAAAATAACGAAATGTTACTTACACCCGTTGATTTGAGATTTTACGGCACATGGTTTGGTATAACAAAAAAAGGTAAAATAGCGCTTTTAACCAATTATAGAGACCCAAAGTTATACGATGAAACTAAATATTCAAGAGGTAAGCTTGTTTGGGATTTTTTTGAAAGCTCAACTTCACCAGAAAATTTTATAAATCAAATTAATCCAAACGCTTATAATCCGTTTAATTTGATATTTGGTTTTATAGATGAACTTTACTATTTTTCAAATATTACAAATAAATTAGAAAAACTTTCAAGCTCAATATTTGCTCTAAGTAACCATTTACTAAACACACCATGGCCAAAACTATCAAAAGCAAAAAAAATATTTACAGAAATTATTATGAAAAACGACAATTCGACCAATATAGCCGAAGGGCTTATAAGTATGTTAAACGACGATTTAACATTTGAGGATAACTTACCAGATACAGGCATAAGTAAAGAATTAGAAAAAATTTTATCGCCAATTTTTGTAAAAAGTTTATATTATGGAACTCACACATCATATGTATTGCTAATTGATTATAAAAATAATGTTTTAGCCATTGAAAAAAACTATATTCATAAAATTTATCAGAAATTAGAATTTTCTATAATGGAATAAAAAGTTTAAAGTTTATGATAATAGAATAGCTATTTTATCGTATTTAATTTGCGTTTTACAAAATATAGCAACATGACAAGTGTGGCCAGTATATATCAAAAATTAAGTTTCTGATTTTAATCTAACACTAGGTCATACCAGAATTTTGATTTTCTAGGGGCAACTGCCACATGTATATGTTTAATTTGCGTGTATTCATCAAAACCATAAGTTCCAAGTTCTCTACCAATACCACTTTGTTTGTATCCACCAAAAGGTGCCATTGCATTTATCAAATGGTAATCATTAATCCACACAGTTCCTGTTCGATCCCATAGTTGTTTCGTAATCCATTTGATAGCCAACCTTAATGCTCTTGGCTCTTTCTATAAGTTTATCCATAAATTTATCATATATTTTTTCGTCTACCAGTAATCTAGAACCTGATTCGCATACTTGTCCTGAATGAAGAAATATTCCAAACAGTGCCCCATCAACTGCTTCATCAATATTTGCATCAGCAAGAACAATATTTGCAGATTTACCGCCAAGCTCAAGCGTGACTTTCTTGACAGTCTTTGATGCAAGTTCCATAATGCGTTTGCCTACGGATGTTGAACCTGTAAGCGCAACTTTATCTACATAAGGATTGCTGACAATCTCTTCTCCAACAGTGTTTCCAGGACCTGTCACAATATTCACAACGCCTGCTGGAATTCCTGCCTCCTCAATAATTTTACCAAGTTCAAGTGCTGTTAAAGGAGTGTAGCTTGCAGGTTTTAAAACAACACAGTTACCCGCTGCTATTACAGGAGCTATCTTCCATACCGCCATAAGAAGAGGAAAATTCCACGGAATAATCTGGCCAATAACACCGATAGGTTCTCGCACAACAAAATTCCAGCTAACCGAAGGGAAATTCATCCATGGTAATGGTTCAAATAAATCTTTTTTATAGGCAAGTTCCGCGAAATAACGAAAATGATCAATAGCCAAAGGCAAATCTATCATGCTTGATTTCCTTATTGTAGCACCTGAAATTAATGATTCAATCTCAGCAAGCTCACTCTGTTTTGCTATAATTCCATCAACAACTTTAAGCATCAATTCGGATCTCTTTTTTTGTTCAATTCTTGTCCACACACCACTGTCAAAAGCATCTCTTGCGGCTTTTATGGCATCTCTTACATCCTCGACATCCGCTGCTGGCACTTCTGCTACTACCTCTTCATTGCCAGGATTTATTACCTTCATTGTTTTTCCCGACTTTGCATCTACCCATTTGCCGTTAATAAACATCTGGTAATTTTTCATGCTTCACCCCTTTTAATTTTATAAAAGTATGCTGAAAGATTTATCCATTGCAAAACTATCATATTTGCTTGTTTTGTTCTATATTTTTCTGAGTGTTTTGTTAATTTAGAATGCTTTTTCATTAATAGTCCGTTTTTTAAAGGTATTGTTTTAATAATTTCTTTCTAAAAAAATAACATTTTCCATTTTAAATGTAACATCTCAATTGTGTCTGTATTAATATATTGAAAATAACTTCGTCAAGCGAATCAATAGAATAGGGTGCTTCAAGAGCCCATGTATTTTTAGCTTACCTTGAAAAAACAAGCCAATAACTTCCCTTCCGGTCTTATCAAACAAATAAGGCATTTTGAATTTTATCCTTAATGTGCTCAGCTTAAGTATGTTGTCGGAATCTGTTTCTATTTGAAGCTTACATTTTTGTTTTGCCCCGTCATACAGCACAATGACGCCTTTCTTACAATTAAGCGTAAGGCTTACATCAATATCTCTGGCCACAATTGCTATGTTGCCGTTTAGTCTATTTAAATCTTTTGAGCGCTCGGGGTGCGCCATTATGTTTTGAGAAATCAAATCCTTTATCATTAACGCTAATCCATTTTCCAAAGCGCTGTTATCTAATAAAATATCTGCCATTTTTAGAATGCCTGTTTTAGTATATTTAGAGTTTCATTGGGATCAAAAATTGGTTTTGCATTATATACAATAGAGCCGTCAGATATCGCATCTTCGGCAACCTGTTGAAGTCCTTCTTCTTTTACTCCTACATCTCTTAATTTCTGAGGCATTTTTAGCTGTTTTGTAAACGTCCAAATTGCCTCTACCGCTTTGTACGCAGCAGCTTCATCGCTAATTCCACTAACATCAAAACCCATTGCCTGGGCTGCGAGCTTATACTTATCTACAACAGTATCGAGATTGTACTCCATGCAATATGGAAGTAAAATACTATTGGCAACGCCATGGGAAACACCGAACCTACCGCCAACACTGTGGGCAAGTGCATGTACCACACCAACTTGTGCATTTCCAAAAGCAACGCCAGCTAGAGTTGCTGCTATTTGCATCTGACCCCTTGCCACAATATCATTGCCATTATTAACTGCTTTAGGTAAGAACTCCATGATAAGTCTTATGCCTTGAAGAGCAAGTCCATCTGTTATCGGTGTAGCCTGTTGAGAGTGTAAAGATTCTATACAGTGGCTTAGTGCGTCCATACCAGTAGCAGCAGTTATGTTTGGAGGCATACTTACACTCATCATTGGATCAAGTATTGCGACATTAGGAATAATATAATTGTCTGCATAGATTAGTTTCTTTTGCGTTGAATGATCTTTAATCACAGCTGCATATGTTACCTCGCTTCCAGTGCCAGCCGTTGTCGGAATTACTATATGAGGAATAATAGGTTTTGTTAAAAAATTGAGGCCAGAATGATCTTCGATTTTACCTCCAAGCTCAAGAACTATAGCAATACCTTTTGCCGTATCAATTGAACTACCACCGCCGACAGTTACAACACAGTCTGCATCTATTGACCTTGCATAATCTGCACCTTTATTAACAATATGGGTCCCAGTGTCTGGCTCTACATCTGAAAACATGCCTGCAAATTTATTTGATAATGCTTTTTTTACCTTATCAACCATCTGACTATTTGCAAGAAATTTATCCGTTACAAGCAAAACCCTGTTACCTTTAAGAGCAACTACCTCTTCAAGCACTTCACTTACAGAGTTTTTACCAAAAATAATTTTTGTAGGGTTACGAAACAAGAAACTTAAATCTGCATCATACATTATTTTACCTCTTTTTTTAGAATTACAATTAAGTTATAGCCAAATTTTGTTCCAAAAAAAATTACTCTTCATCTAAAAACTTTGTATCTATCATTGTTGCTGAATCTACAAGGTCTTGGGCTGCTTTAACAAACCTAACTATTGTAGGTAAATCTCCTTTTAGCTTCAGTTTTCCCTGCATCATTGCCTTAACGGGTTCAATTTCTTTTCTAAGTACAGACTTCCACCTCGAATAGTCGCCAGTTATTACGAATTTAGCTTTTTGTGCTTCTTCTGCTGCTACTATCTTTGCTTCTTTGCACTCGCCATGATAAAGATCAAGCCATATCCCTACAGAACTACCCAACCCCTCCATTTCTGTATTCAAAACTGAATCATTCTTAATCTTTTCAAGTATATTATCATCAAGCTGGGCAATAAGAGCAATTGTTCCATGCTCCCAATTCGCGCCTGATTCCTTACACGATCGAAGGCGATATCAATACTGAAGGAAATAAAAACTCTAAAAAATTATCTTGATGACAATATAATCGGTGTAAATCTTTTTGTTTCTTTACAACCTTTTTCTTGACAAACCAACCAAATAAACTTATATTAAAAAGGATAATCTATTTCAAGGATGTTTATGCAAGACTTTTTTAACGCTCTGCTTCACTCCAGCGTATTTGGCGTATTTATACACCAAGAAAAAGGCCAAATAGTATTTGCCAACAAGCGCTTTTGCGATATATTGGGTTTTGAGTCTGAAAACGAGCTTACTAACAAAAGCATATTCGAGTTCTTAACAGAAGAAAAACAAAAAGAAATTGAGCCAATAATAAATCGCAGAGTCGCAGGCGAAAGGTTTATATTAGAGCTAAATAACCATTATTATAAAACAAAGAACTCCGCTTTAATACCTGTCTCTGTCTTTGCTTATACAATAGAGTATAACAACAAACCTTCTGGTTTAGTCTTAATTCTCGATAGAACAAAAGAAATCTCCAACCAAAAGCTCTTTTTTACCCTAAGCCAAATAAACCAGCTGATTGTAAGAGTTGATAACGAAGATGAGCTTTTAAGAGAAACCGTAAATACTTTAGTTGATAAAGTAGGATACATTGCTTGCGCTGCAGGCTACATTGACAAAGACAATCTATTTAAGCAAATATACACAAAAGCAAACACGCAAGAGCACAACAAACGCTAAGCAGCCTAACAATAGGCACTGACCCAAGCACGCCATATGGCAAAGGCACAGTTGCAAGAGCCTACCATACAAAAAAAGTAAGCCTTATAAGCGATATGGATAAAATGCCTTACACTTCATACTGGCATAGCTACTACAAAACATTCAATGTAAACTCTGCTTGTTCAATCCCTATATTAAAGTTTGGTAAGGTAGAATACATTATCTTAATCCACGACTCAACAATCAAATCTTTTTCAGAAGACTATATGCATCTCTTAGAAGAAATCTCGTTTGATTTATCATTTGCTTTGGAGAAAATAGAAAAAGACCATTTCTTTAATCTAATAGCAACCGCCATAGACAGCGGTTCTGATTTTTTGGTAATAACTGACGATAAGTTCAATATTGTGTATGTGAATGAAAAAGAGTTAGAAATCTCAGGCTACACCAAAGACGAGCTCATTGGCAAACACCACTCAATGTTTTCTTCTCATACGCATACAAAGGAGTTTATAAAAGAATTCTACGACACGCTTACATCTGGCAAAGCATACTCTGGCGTTATGAAATACAAAATAAAAGACGGCAGCCTAAAAGACTTTATCGTAAACATACTCCCATACGCAAAAGAAGGCAAAATAACAAACTACATAGCAACAGGCAAAGAGATTAAGGACCAAGACAAGTTCTTAGAAGAGCTTGAGAGGGCTCTAAACTACGACTCTCTAACAAACCTTTTAAACTTAAATTTCTTTAAAATCGCTATAGAGCGCTTCATACAAAGAGCGTCCAATGAAAAACAGCTAGGCGCTTTGTTTATCATAAACCCCATAGGCTTTGGCA
>JABEBX010016675.1_pt1 | contig 13470 bp, 6 predicted proteins | sample 7245971 | NCBI WGS metagenome assembly JABEBX01 (sample SAMN14506365, study PRJNA622280) | hot springs metagenome | biome: hot spring [ENVO:00000051]|acidic hot spring [ENVO:00002120]; feature: spring [ENVO:00000027]|sediment [ENVO:00002007]; material: sediment environment [ENVO:01001048]... | reverse complement strand
TGTTGGCGATGCCAGTGAAACTGGGACAAAAACGATCTTTAAACCTGACGCCACAATTTTTCATACACTCGATTTCGATTCCAAGATAATTGAAAATAGGCTTATGGAACTCGCATTTTTGAATAAAACTGCAACCATTGAGTTCGTAGATTCAAGAGAAGAACCAATTTACAGAAAAATTTTGCATTTTGAAGGCGGCATCAACGAATACCTCGATTATCTATGCCGAGGCTCTAAAAAAGTCATGGATAAACCCATTTACTTATCTGACAAATCTGAAGGCACGACATTTGAACTTTCTTTCAATTACACTGATGATTACGATGAAACTTTGGAAGCCTTTGTCAACAACATAAACACGGTTGAGGGTGGTACACATGTTAGTGCAATGCATACAGCCCTTACCAAAGTTTTGAACGACTTTGCCAGAAAATTGGGTGTTTTGAAGAAAAACGACGAAAATTTCAAAAGCAGTGATGTAAGAGAAGGCCTTGTTGCAGTTTTAAGCATTAAAATTCCAGAGCCACAATTTGAAGGACAAACAAAAGCTAAACTTGGCAACGAAGAAGTAGGCACATCTTTAAATTACATGATTCAGGATAGACTTTCAGAAATCTTTGAAATAGATCAAAAAAATCTTAAAAAAGTGCTTGATAGGATTTCTCAAGCTGCAGAAGCAAGAATTGCTTCAAAAAAAGCAAGAGAAATGGTAAGACGGAAGAATGCCCTTGAAAATACTTCCCTTCCTGGGAAACTTGCCGATTGTACCCTTATGGGCACAGAAAATTCGGAGCTTTTCATCGTTGAAGGAGATTCAGCAGGGGGTTCAGCCAAACAAGGTAGAGATAGGAACATTCAGGCGATTTTGCCGATAAGGGGAAAGATTCTCAACGTTGAAAAAGCGGGGATGGAAAAATTACTTAAAAATGAGCAAGTAAACGATATAATAATTGCGTTAGGCACAAATATAGGTGATGATTTCGATATTACCAAACTCAGATACGACAGGATCGTCATAATGACAGACGCGGATGTTGACGGGGCGCACATAAGGACATTGCTTTTGACACTCTTTTACAGATACATGAGACAATTGATAGAAAATGGAAAGGTGTATGCTGCGATGCCACCTCTTTACAGAGTGAGTTATACCGGTAAACACGTTTACGCTTACTCCGACGAAGAACTCAAAATTGTTGTTGATAAGATAAAGAATGAATCTAAGAATTACGATATACAGAGATACAAAGGATTAGGCGAGATGAATCCTGAACAACTCTGGGAGACAACTATGAATCCTCAAAACAGAAAAATGATGAAGATAGAAATTGAGGATGCCGAATACGCTAACTCTATTTTCCAGATTTTAATGGGTAACAACGTGGAAAGTAGAAGAGATTTCATATCGAGACATGCATCAACGGTTACAAATCTTGATGTATGAATGAACAATTTAAAGCAAGAGCAAATTTCATACTTTTAGTTTTTGGATTTGTTTTTTTAATTTACATAGTAAAGATCATTCCATCACTTTATTTCGATCCGGTGATATATAAAATAGACATATCCGGGAATAAATTTTTAAATACTCAATATCTGAAAAATCTTGTGATGCCTGTGGGAGGAGTTAGATTGTCTAAACTCACAGTTCCGTCTGATGCTTTTTTGAAATCCTTTGCTTTTAAATACGTTGGGAATGGCACAGCAGAGTTGACGGTCGTTGAAAGAAAGCCATCTTTTATATCTTCAACTTCTGATGGTTATTTATTAACCTCTTCAGACGGAGTTTTCCTTATGACAATTCCTAAAAATGAACTCTACAAGTTTACGGGAATACCCATTCTTTTCGGCATAGAATCATTCAATTTCAACAAAAACGGAATTATAAATTCAGAACTTGTGACTGAAATAGATCAAATACTTTCCTATCCTGATTGGTTTAAAAAGGAAATTCTTGAAGTTGATCTCAAGACTAACACACTTTACTTTGCAAAAGGTGTTTCTATTAAATTCAAAGACTTTAGCTTAGATCAAGAAACAGAAAAAGCTATTCTTTCAATTGTATCTTCTTCGAACATTGGAGCAAGGTATGTAAAGATCGACAATAACTTCATAGAGGTACCATCTGCTTTTTGATCTCTCGCGTATCGGTCAACATTATACCTTCATGTGGCGCATAGCCAATAGCCTATGGCAAATGGCATATAGCCAATGGCCAATAGAGATTAGAGATTAGGGATTAGACATTAGAGAATAGTGAACGGTAAAATCTTGGGCGGAGGACACGATATCCCAGAGAGATCCTTCGCAGCGCTTATTCGTTTCCCGTCATCCCACACTTGATGTGGGATCGCATTGAAGTTATTAGATACGTGTCAGAGCCGAGACACATAGAGAATAGGCATTAGGGATTAGTGAGTGGTTATGGCGGAGAGCATAATGCCCCAGAGGGATCCTTCGCAGCGCAGCGAGGACAGATCCCGACGGGGCATCATGCTGGAGCCGATCACAAAACAGCGCATGGCATATAGCCTATGGCAAATGGCGTATGGCCAATAGCAAATACAGTGACGCGTAACGTGTGATCAGTATAGAAATGCGTTTGGTATACTTCTTTGTTTGACAACAATTTTGATGTTTTTAGCGGATCTGTTTTTATTTGAAGGAATGTTAATTCCTTAATTCTTAAACTCTTCACATCATCGTGAGGAGAGTCTAAACTCTTAAAATGTATAATACTTCCGATGAGAGAAAAGAGAAGAATTTTAGGAATAGATCCGGGATTTGGGATGGTTGGCTACGGTTTCGTAAGTTTTGAAGGGAATGAAGAGAAGGTCTTAGATTACGGTATAATAAAGACTGACCCGAAGGTTTCTCTTTCTAAAAGGCTCCTGGAAATATATGAAGGAATTTCAAAACTCATAAAAATTTATCAGCCAAGTGAAAGTGCTGTTGAAGAACTTTATTTTTTTAGAAATGTCACAACCGCAATTTTCGTTGGAGAAGCAAGAGGTGTGATAATATTAGCACTCGAAGAGGCAAAGATGGATATATACGAATACACTCCCATGGAAGTTAAAATGGCAGTTACAGGCTATGGCAAGGCATCAAAAAGGCAGGTTCAAGAAATGGTGAGAGTAATCCTGAAAATGGATGATATTCCAAGGCCTGACGACGCAGCAGATGCCCTTGCAATTGCAATATGTCATGCGCATCAGATTTTGTAATCGAAGGTGATAATAAGATGAACTACAAAATGTCAGAATTCAATCAAAATTTTTTCTTTGAGGAATTTGGAATTTCTCCCACAACTTTTAAAATAGAAGATATACATATCACGGATTCAAAAATAGAATTTTTAGTCGATAAATTTCCCGATTCAATGGATAAAAATGCGATATTTTACAGATATTTCGGGTTATCTGTGGCTTTTAAGTCTTTTGATCCTCAGGAAAAGATAAAAGAACTTGCAACTGCACTCAAAAAAAATATAGGAATTCTCAATGGAGTGCTTGACAGCGTTAGAATAGACGGAGAAACGATCAAAATAGAAGTTTCTAATGATTATGTTTATGAAAGGATAAGCGTTAACGGATCAAAACATATGATCGATGAAATAGTTGCTGAATTTTTCCCAGGAAAATCTCTTGAAATTGCCATATCTCCTTCAAGACAAGAAACGTCTCTTGAAGAGATTATGAAAATTCCAGCATCAAAAGATAAAGATGATGTTAAAAAACAGACTGCAAAAAAAGTTTCGGGTGTAAAAAAGATAAGTGATCTTGAAATTGGCAAAAGTGTGTGGATAAGTGGCAAAACTTTTTCTTTCGAATATAGAAATGGAAAAAACTCGATACTTTCTTTCGGTATTTTTGATGGAACAGGAGCCATAACGTGCAAAGCCTTTGGAGTGCTTGCCGAGTCTTTTTCAGATGGCATACCAGATTATTGCCTTGTTTCAGGTAAGGTTCAGGAAGATAAGTTCACGCATGAAACAGTTTTGATGGCCAAATCGATAGATAAGTTGGAACCAGAAATGCGAGAAGACAACGCTCCTATCAAAAGGGTTGAACTGCATTTGCACACCACTATGTCTGCCATGGACGGCCTTGTGGATCCGAAGGAACTCTTTGAATTGTTGAAAAGATGGGGTCATGATGCCGTGGCAGTGACAGATCATGGAGTTGTCCAAGCTTTTCCTCAATTCGAACAAATGGGCCTGAAATATGGGATAAAACCCATTTACGGAATAGAAGCATATCTTGTTGATGATTCAAGTAAAATTTTTAGAAACGGTAAGTCAAAAGAAAGAATAAATGCGTCTAAAATGGTTGTTATAGATTTTGAAACAACAGGCCTTAATGCGGTTGAAGATGAAATAATAGAAATAGGCGCTGTTAAAATAGAAAATATGCAGATTATAGGCGAATTTTCGACTCTTGTTAAACCACAAAAGCCTATAACTCAAAAATCTCATGATATAACCGGAATTTCAGATGAGATGGTTGAGAAGGCACCGTTGATGAAGGAGGTGCTTCCAGACTTTCTGAAATTCATAGAAGGATCAATTCTTGTTGCTCACAATGCTGATTTTGATTACAGATTTTTGAGAGAGACTGCAAAGTCTTTGGGTGTTGATATAAATTTACCTTACATAGATACTTTGCAAATGTCAAAGGCGCTTATTTCAATCCCTGCTTATGGCCTTGAAAAAGTTGTTAAAGCGCTTTCTCTTGGAGATTTCAATCATCACAGAGCGCTCGATGATGCCTCGATAACGGCGCAGGTATTCATTAAACTGTCGGAAATGGCAGAGCGTAAGGGAGTTCAGACTTTCGATAAACTTAACACACTTTCAAAAAATGTTAACATCGGAAGCCTGCATACAAATCATGCCACAATACTCGTTAAGGATCGAAACGGTCTTGTCAATCTTTACAAGATCGTGAGCAAATCTCATATTGAATTTTTTAAATCAAAACCGAGAGTTCCAAAATCACTTCTTGAGAAATATAGGAATGGTTTGCTTGTCGGGTCTGCGTGTGCCTCAGGTGAACTTGCCCAGAATTATTTCGGTGGTGCAAGTGAGGATGAACTGATTCAAATTGCCTCATTTTACGATTTTTTAGAAGTCATGCCACTCGATGTCATAAGTGATGAAGCAAATAGCAGGGAGATAAACAGAGAATTGCTTAAAAATTTTTACAGGAAGGTTTATACTCTCGGAACTTCGCTTTCGATTCCAGTTGTGATGACGGGAGATGTTCATTTTTTAAATCCTCAAGATGCAAAGGTAAGGTCTATATTGATGGGTGCTCAGGATTACAAAGATTTTGAAAAACAGCCGGCCCTTTACCTCAGAACAACGGATGAAATGCTCAAAGCGGCGCACGAAATTTATGGAGATTTTGAAAATGCAGATGAAATTTGCAAACAAATAGTGGTGGATAACACAAGGTTGATAGCCGACAAAATAGAACGGATTCAAATAGTGGACAAGACACTTCATACTCCTAAAATAGAAAACGCTGAAAACCTAATAAGGGAAGAAGCATATGCAAATGCCAAAAAGAAATACGGTGATCCTCTTCCAGAGCCTGTTTATCAGAGAATAGAACGTGAATTGAAGTCGATAATAGACAACGGTTATGCCGTGCTTTATCTTATAGCCCAAAAATTAGTCGAAAAATCAAGATCAGACGGATATGTGGTGGGATCAAGGGGTTCTGTTGGATCATCCTTTGTTGCGACTATGCTTGGAATAACAGAAGTTAATCCACTTTCGCCCCATTATTATTGTCCAAAATGCCATCATTTTGAATTCGATGATTCTGAGGAATCGGGTTACGATCTTCCACCGAAATATTGCCCGGAATGTGGAAGTTTGATGATATCCGATGGCCAAAATATACCATTTGAGACTTTTATGGGTTTTAAAGGAGACAAAGTGCCTGATATAGATCTAAATTTCTCCGGTGATTATCAGTCTATCGCTCACAAATTTATAGAAGAACTTTTCGGTCACGATCATGTTTTTAGAGCGGGTACCATATCGACGATAGCCGAAAGGACGGCTTATGGATTTGTAAAAGGGTACGTCGAAAAGACGGGAGAGAAGATGAACAAAGCCGAAATGGATTATTATGCATATAGGCTTACAGGGATTAAAAGAACAACCGGTCAGCATCCAGGCGGTCTTATGATAGTACCCAAAGATCTTGACATTCATCAATTCACAGCCGTTCAAAGGCCGGCAAATGATACAAATAGTGATGTTGTAACCACACATTTCGACTACCAATCGATTCACGATACACTTGTAAAACTCGATATACTCGGTCATGACGATCCAACGACGATGAAAATGTTGAAAGAAATCACTGGAATAGATCCCATGACAATTCCTATGAACGATCCTGAAACTTTGGAAACCTTTTATTCGATCAAATCTCTTAAACTTTCTAAGACAGACGTTGATTACGATGTCGGCTCCGTTGGCATACCGGAATTTGGAACCCAGTTTGTCAAACAGATGCTTGTAGAAACACGTCCTAAATCTTTTGGAGACCTTGTGAGAATTTCAGGCTTGTCACATGGAACTGATGTTTGGACAAATAACGCTCAGAGCGTCATAAAATCGAAGAAAGCAACGCTTGAAACCGTTATAGCGTGTCGCGATGATATAATGCTTTATTTGATAAAAAAAGGAATGGATAACTCATCAGCTTTTGACATAATGGAGAAGGTAAGAAAAGGTAAAGGGTTGAAAGATGAAGATATAAAGATCATGAAGGATCATAGCGTTCCGGATTGGTACATAGAAGCATGCCAGAAGATAAGATATCTCTTTCCAAAAGCACATGCTGCCGCATACGTAAGTATGGCATTCAGAATAGCGTATTTCAAAGTACATTATCCTTTGGCATTTTATGCCACTTATTTCACCATAAAGGGAGAAGAATTTGACATAAAGATAGCATACGAAGGCCTTGATTTCGTCAACAGAGAGATCAAAAGGATTCAGAATGAAGGTTCTGATAACGTGAAAGACAGGGCAAAGGAAAGTGTTCTTGACGTTGCAAAAGAGATGTTTTTGAGAGGTTTCAAATTCACGGGAATAGACATATTCAAATCTTCCGCAAAAAAGTTTGAAATAGAAGGAGAAACCTTAAGAATTCCATTGAACAAAGTTCCTGGTCTTGGAGAAAAAGTTGCCACATCGATAGAGGAAGAAAGAAAAATCAGGCCATTTACTTCCGTTGAAGACTTGAAGTCCAGAACTCTTTTGAACAAAAATCACCTTCAACTCTTCAAAGAGTTGGGTGTACTGCACAATCTTCCAGAAAAAGATCAGATAACCTTGATCTGAAGTTTACCGCTTACTAATCCTTAATCTCTATTTCCTATTCGCCATAGGCTATACGCCATATGCCGTTTTGTGATCGGCTCCGGCAGGCACCCTCTCTCGATGTCTGGTCCTCGCTGACGCTGGGGAGGCCATCTCGAGGGTATCCTGCCCTCCGCCAAGTTACCGCCCACTAATCCCTAGTCCCTCATGTCTAATCCCTGTTTTCGCCATATGCTATATGCCATATGCTATTGGCCGTGTACCATATGCCGTTTTGCCGATTACTTCCATCTCCATCTCGTACCGTCGGGTAGATCCATGATCTCTACACCGAGTTCCTCGAGTTTTTTTCTTATTTCATCGGATTGAGAGTAATCTTTTCTTAGCCTTGCGTCATTTCTCAATTTTAATTCTAATTCTATGAAATCATCAACATTTCTACGATCGGGTTCAAAGTCAAAGCCCAAGAAATAATTCCATTCATCGATAAGAAACTTAACGCTTCTCATTTTTTCTGCGTTGCCTGTAGAAATGATATCTTTAACGAGATCAAAGATGATCGACAAAGCCTGAGGTGTGTTAAAATCATCGTCTAAAACCTCTATCATTTTCATTTTTTGCTCTCTTATGAATTCATTTTCTTCGATATGAATGTTTTTCCCAACATTTTTTTCTATCTCTTCCATCACTCTTGCAATTCTTGAATAAGCGGATTTTGCCTCTTCCATTCTTTCAGAAGAGAATTCTATTGGGCTTTTGTAATGTTTGGAAAGCAAATACATTCTTATGGCATTTTTACCGTAAATTTTCAATGCCTCTCTGACGGTGAAAATGTTGCCCGTTGATTTCGACATTTTTTCTTCTTTTACAGAAATCATACCGTTATGCATCCAGTAATTGACCCATTTTTTGCCGGTAAGGGCTTCTGTCTGGGCTCTTTCATCTTCATGATGTGGAAAGATGAGATCGTTACCTCCAGCATGAATGTCAAAAGAATCACCAAGCAAGGTTTTTGACATAGCCGAGCATTCTATGTGCCAGCCTGGTCTTCCATAACCCCAAGGGCTTTCCCATTTTGGCTCTCCAATTTTTGATCCCTTCCAAAGCACAAAATCTAAGGGATCATCTTTGTTTTCATTTATTTCAACGCGTGCGCCAGCGCGCATATCAGAAGGATCTCTGTGCGAAAGTGCCCCGTAAGAAGGAAAAGCGCTCACATCAAAGTAAACATCAGAACCTCTTTGATACGCAAAATGCTTTTTTTCAAGGCTTAGCACAAATTCTTTTATCTGCTCTATGAAATTCATAGTCCTTGGATGGTAAGTTGCCGGTTGTATTCCAAGTCCGCAGGCATCTTTGAAGTATTCAGCAACATATCTGTCTCCTATTACCTTCGGATCAACGCCTTCAAGATTCGCGGTTTTTATTATCTTATCATCGACATCCGTAAAATTTTGGACGTATATCACGGAATAGCCTCTGTATTCAAGATATCTTCTAAAAGCGTCAAAAACAACTGCGGGTCTTGCATTTCCAACGTGAATGAGATTGTAAACGGTTGGGCCGCAAACGTACATCTTTACCGTATTCGGAATAAGAGGAACTAACTCCTCCTTTTGGCCACTTAGAGTATTGTAGATTTTCATGCTAACCCTCCAGAAATTTCCTTAACCTTGCTATTATATTTTCTCTCCCAACAAGAAAAATAAACTCAACAAGATCTGGCCCCGATTCTTTTCCAGTGAGAATTTTCCTTAAAGGATGATAAAACTCAGAGGCTTTGATCTTTGAATCTTTGACGGCTTTCTTTGTTGCTTCCGTTATTTTTTCCACATTCCAATCATCTATGGATTCATAAAGGTCTACAAGCATTTTGTATGCTTGAACTATCCCTGATTTTTCAGCAGATACGAAAAGATCATGATCGACTGTTGGCTTTACGAAAAAAATTTTCATCTTCTCCGGTAATTGTGATAATTCCTCAAGTTCTGTTCTTAGCGATTTTATAGATTGTATTACCCATTTTTTGTTCGATACGTATTCTTCTTCCGAAAATATTTCGGGTACGATGAAAGGTTTTGAAACTTCATAAAGTCTTTCATCTGATGCCTCTCTTATGTATCGTCCATTCATCCATGTCAATTTTTTTTCATCGTATACCGCTGGATTTTTAGAAACCCTATCGAGATCAAAAACATTTTCCATCTCTTCAATTGACATTATCTCCTTTTGTTCAGGATGAGACCATCCAAGAAGTGCCAGATAATTTACAAGTGCTTCTGGTAGGAAGCCGCGCCTTCTGTACTCTCCAACGGATGTTGAGCCGTGTCTTTTACTTAACCTTGTTCTGTCAGGTCCAAGGATCGTTGAAAGATGTGCAAACTCTGGCAATTCAAAATTTAGAGATTCGTAAAGTGCCATTTGCTTTACCGTATTTGAGAGATGATCGTCTCCACGTATTACGTGCGTTATTTTCATAAGGGCATCGTCCACGACTACGGCAAAGTTGTAAGTTGGGAGTCCACTCGATCTCATTATGGCGAAATCCCCAGTTGAATCTTCACTGAAATTAACATCACCTTTTACAAGATCTTTAAGAACCCAGTTTTTTCTTGGCATGGAAAAATATATTGCAGGTTTTTTCCCAGATATTTTGTATTCGCGAATTTTTTCTGAGGTTGAAAGTCCTTCAAGCATTTTTCTTGTGTAATGAGGCGCCTCAGATTTTGCAAGAATATCAGCCCTCAATTTTTCGATATCTTCCACTTCGGCGTAAACTTCGTAAGCCTTTCCTTCTTCCACAAGTTTATTCGCAAATTGACGATAAATTTCAAGCCTATCGCTCTGTCTGTAAGGACCATAGCTACCATCAACGTTAGGACCTTCATCCCAATTAAGTCCAAGCCACTTCAGATCATCGAGAAGTTGATCTTCAAAGACCCTTTCAGACCTTTCAAGATCTGTATCTTCGATCCTTAAAATGAACTTTCCACCATGCCTCCTGGCGTAAAGAAAAGAAAACAGAGCTGTTCTTGCTCCTCCCACATGAAGATAACCTGTCGGACTTGGTGCGAAACGAGTTCTAATTTCCATTGAAATTCCTCCATTCATTTTCCAACACAAAAATTCGAAAATATCTTGTCAAGCAGATCGTCAACGTAAACGCGACCGGTTAAAAGATCGAGTTGCGCTATGGTATTTCTTATGTTAACTGCAACAACATCTATGGGATAGCCAAAAGATTTTGCCTCAACCGCTTCTTTCAACTCTTGAATCGAGTTTTTAACGATAGAATACTGTCTGTGTGCTATCAAAATAGATTGTGAAGAATTGAGTTTTTCAATTGTATTTCTTGTCATTCTCTCGATCTCAGCCTTAAGAGTATCAATGCCATAGCCAGTTTTTGCCGAAACTTTGATTGCCCCTTTAACATTTTTATCGACTAAGTCTATCTTGTTCAAAACTTTTATGTCTGATTCCATTGCTAAATCGCCATCTTCCTCGCATGTTGCGTCCATGACGTAGACTTTTATATCTGCATTTTTGACGGCGGCAAGTGCACGTTCTATGCCTATCTTTTCAATTTCGTTCTCTGTGTTTCTTATGCCAGCCGTATCGATGATTTTAACTTTTATATTGTTTATAAAAGTTTCGCTCTCGATGATATCTCGCGTTGTTCCTGGGATCGGAGTTACAATTGCCCGTTCGAAACCCACCAAAGCATTCAATATGGAAGATTTACCAACATTCACAGAACCAAAAAGTGCTACTTTTATGCCTTCTATCGCTGCCCTGGCCGGTTCGTAAGTTAGAAGCATTCTCTCAAGGTTTTGAATTATCGTATTAAGATCAAAATCATAATTTTCTTCATTTTCGAATTCTTCAGGATAATCTATTCTTACCTCTATCTCAGAAGAAATTTTTAAAAGTTCTTCTCTTATGTGCGATATTTCCCTGCTTAAATTACCATCTATCACTTTTCTTGCGCTCTCAATTCCGGAAAGGCTTATTGAATCGACGATTTCTTCCACAGCCTCTGCTTGAGTCAAATCCATCTTTCCGTTGAGAAAAGCCCTTTTTGTGAATTCACCGTTTTCAGCCATTCTTGCACCAGAGTCTATGAGTGATTTAAGGGCAGAAGAGAGAATGATCCAATTTCCATGAAAGAAAATTTCAACCATATCTTCGCCAGTATAAGTCTTTGGTATTTTGTATGGAATGACTATCACATCATCGAGCACCTTACCGTTAATTTGAAAATCGGCATGGGTAGCATACCTCACCTTTAAAGGTTTCTTGATGTGTTTTTGAACTATCTCAAAGGCACGCGTTCCACTTACGCGAACAATACCAATTGCGGATTTTCCTGGTGGAGTCGCAATCGCCACTATTGTATCATTTTCCATGATCTTATCACCAACTTATTTTACCACAACAAAGGCGTCCACCTTTTCGACTGCATCGAATCTGCACACCTCGTAACAACTCCCACATTTTATGCACTTCTCTTGGTCTATAACGTGCACATCTATCTTGTACGCAATCAAAGCCTTGCATGACTTCGCAGGACATACCTTATCTTTCACGTGCGCTTCGTATTCATCCCTGAAATACCTCAACGTCGATAAAACCGGATTCGGCGCAGTCTGCCCAAGCCCACACAAAGCCGTATCTTTTATCGTAGCAGCAAGAGTTTCGAGCCTTTCTATGTCTTCCATCGTTCCATTGCCTTCGACTATTTTGTCGAGGATACCAAGCATCTTTCTTGTGCCTTCTCTGCAAGGGGTACATTTGCCGCACGATTCGTCTGCAGTGAATTGCAAGAAGAACCTCGCCACATCTACCATGCACGTGTCTTCGTCCATCACTATCATCCCGCCAGACCCCATTATCGTCCCTAAACTCGTCAGCGAATCGTAATCTATCGGCGTGTCTAAGTACTGCTCCGGTATGCACCCTCCAGAGGGTCCTCCAGTCTGCACCGCTTTGAATTTCTTACCCCCTTGTATCCCTCCTCCTATCTCAAAGATTAACTCCCTTAAAGTCGTACCCATCGGTACCTCTACCAGCCCCGTGTTGTTCACTTTCCCTACCAGCGCGAAAACTTTCGTCCCCTTCGACTTCTCTGTGCCTATCGATGCAAATGCTTCCCACCCTTTGTTTATTATGTATGGCACATCCACCAATGTCTCTACGTTGTTTATCACCGTGGGTTTCTTCCATAACCCGCTTTGCGCTGGATACGGAGGCTTTTGCACAGGCTGACCCCTTTTCCCTTCCACCGATTGTATGAGTGCCGTCTCTTCACCACACACAAAGGCCCCTGCTCCTATCCTTAAATCCACGTCAAAATCAAATCCGCTCCCAAATATGTCTTTCCCTAAAAGACCATATTCCCTCGCCTGCTTTATCGCTATCTTTAGCCTCTCTATCGCAAGCGGATATTCTGCCCTTACGTATATGTATCCATAATTCGCCCCTATCGCGTATCCCGCTATCGCCATCCCTTCAAGCAATGAGTGAGGGTCTCCTTCTATCATCGACCTGTCCATGAATGCTCCTGGGTCCCCTTCGTCCGCGTTGCATATGAGATACTTCACATCTGATTTCGATTTCCTCGTCAACTCCCATTTCAGTCCCGTCGGAAAGCCAGCACCGCCTCGGCCTCTTAGACCGCTCTTCTTGACTTCCTCTATCACGCTCTCAGGACTCATCGATAAGGCCTTCTTCAATGCAAAGTACCCATCTCGTGCTATGTATTCTTCTATGCTCGCAGGATCTATTATTCCTAAATTGCGCGTCGCTATCTTGACCTGTTTTGTGAAGAAGGGTATCTCTTCCGTCGCCCGTGGCTTTATTTCACCTGTAGGACCTTTGTACAACAGCCTTTGAACTACCCTGCCCTTTAAAAGATGCTCTTCGACTATCTCCTTCGCGTCTGAAGGCTTTAACTTCTGGTAAAAGATTTTATCAGGTTCAACTATCATGATCGGTCCTAAACTGCAAGCGCTCATGCACCCCGTTTCGACAACCTTTACGACTTTATCCAGGGCGTATTTCTTTATCTCATTCTCGAGAGCCTCTTTTACGGAGATCTCTCCTGCCGATATGCATCCTCCACC
>JABEBX010020220.1_pt1 | contig 13473 bp, 7 predicted proteins | sample 7245971 | NCBI WGS metagenome assembly JABEBX01 (sample SAMN14506365, study PRJNA622280) | hot springs metagenome | biome: hot spring [ENVO:00000051]|acidic hot spring [ENVO:00002120]; feature: spring [ENVO:00000027]|sediment [ENVO:00002007]; material: sediment environment [ENVO:01001048]... | reverse complement strand
TCAGATGTGTATAAGAGACAGGGCCAGCTTGGCAAAGGCGTTCTGGAAGCTCAATTGCGGGGCGGAACGGATGCGCACGTCGAGGCGGATGTGATTGGAGGGGGCGTTGGGCGGCGTGATGGGGGGGGCGGCGTTTGCCTTGGCGGCCAGGGCGGCGAGATCGAGCTCGGGGCTGACGGTAAAGCGGGTGATGAGGACATTGCCGCTGAGCAAGAGGCTGGACTGGGTGCCTTCAAGGCCCAGAGTGGCGTTGGCCACGGAGCTGATGCCTTGCGGGTAACTGGTGCGAATGCCCTTGCCGGTGGCCGAGAGGTTGGCGTAGATGCCGTGCTGGTAAGAAAGATAGCCGCCTACGCTTAACAGGCCGCCTCCGGTCATGGCGGTAAGGGAGCGGACCTCGAGGCGATTCTGGTTGAAGACCAGGGTGCCGTGCAATTGGCTGAGGCCATTGGAGAGGCCTTCGAGCGAAAGCGAGCCGTTCTGGAAGTTGATGCTCCCGTGGAGGCCGGGATCCCGCAAGGGGCCGCGGGCCTGGACTTGGAAGGTGGTGGCGCCGCTGGCGGTCAGGTCGGGATCGAGGGTCTGGGCGAGCTTCAAGTTGATGGCGCCGCTGGCGGTGAGATCGAGCTGGCGGGAGCCGGTCAGCGCGAGGCTGCCCTGGGCGCGCAGGTTGGTGTTTTCGCCGGTCACGTGGAGGGGATCGAGATCAATGTGGTCATTGGCCAGGGTGGCGTGGAGGCCGGAATCGCTGTGCAGGTGGACGCCGGCGAGGGTGAGGGCAAGCTCGGGGAGCCGGGCTTCGCCCTGAAGCTCGTTGGGATGGGCCAAGGAACCCTGGACAGTGAGTGAGCCGGCCAGAGCGGATTGGCCGCTGAAGGCGCTGACGCGGGCGAGCTTGAACAGCGCAGCGATGTTGAAGCGGGAGAAATCGAGCTGCGCCTGGGTGGAGTAATCGCGGGTCAAATCCGTGTGGCCATGGAGGTTGAGCGCGGCGCCTACGAGGCGGGCGGTGGCCTGGTAATCGAGGGCATGGCCGGCGGTGCGGACCTGAGCTTCAAGGGAGCCCAACCGCGTTCCGTTCACGGTCAAGGCGGTCAGCGTAGCGCGGCCTTGGAGTTGCGGATTGCTCGCTGTGCCCGAGGCGGTGAGGTCAATCGCCAGCTTGCCGGCCGCGGAGGGCGCGCGGCGGCGCAACCAATCGATGCGGGAGATGCCGATGCCAGCGCCCTGGGCGCGGGCTTGGAAGCGCCGGTTGCGGAAGTCATAGCTGCCGGCGCCGGAGATCGAGCCACCGGCGGCGCGGGCGGTGACGGAGGTGAGCGTCAATATCTGGTTGGCGATGGCGCCCTGGGCGCGGAGGCGCGCCACCGGCTCGCCGTAGATACTGCCTTGATCCATTTCCAGCCAGCCGGAGCCGTCCAGCGCGCGCAGGGGGCCGCCGGCTTGAACGCGCACATCAAAGACGCCCTGCGCGGGCAGCTTTTTCTTAAAAAACAGTTGCACCTCGGCGACGCTGACCCGATCCGCTTGCAGGCGCAGATGGAGAACGGAGGCGGTGCTGAAGTCTGGATCCGCGCTTTGACGGGAGGGTGCATTGAGCGGCGCGCCAAGGAGCGCAGAACGCGCCCCGGCGGCTGCGGACGGCGGAGACTCAGAAAGCCTGGCGGGCGCTGCATCGAGGCTTCCGCTGAGGACGATGCTGGTTTGGCCGCGGCGCAGGACGCCGTGGCTGATGGCGATCCGCGTTGGGGCGTAGCTGCCCGCAACATCGAGCGAATCCAAACGAACAAAGCGGGATGGAAGGGACTGGCTGCGCAGAGGCGGGAGCATCTCGATGGCCATTTGCGCGGCCTCGAGACGGCCCGCGATGTGCGGCCTGACCAGGGAGCCGGTCCAGGTTCCATAAAAGGCGGCTTCGCCGCCCAGAGACACGGGCAAGGCCGCGATTCCGGTGCGGCCGTTGCGCTTGAGGCCCAGGCTGCGCAATACGGTGTCGAAGTCGTGCAAATTGCGGGAATGAAGTTCGATGCTGAGCGAGGTTGGGCTGGTGGGCGGATAAGCGCCCAGATCTCCGTGGGCTTGTAACTGGCTGGCCGGCGTGCGCACATCGAGATTGCGAATGGCCACCGTGCCGTTGCGCTGTGTATAGGAGGCGTCGATGATTCCGCTGGTGGGCGCCTCGCCGGGGAACGGATGGACGGACGGACTCAGGCTCAGCGCCGCGCTCACCACCAGGGTGCGCGCCGAACCATCGGACCAGGCTGCGGTAGCCGGACCGCTGACGAGCGCGTCCAGGCCCAGGCGCTGAAAAGGAGGCTTGGCGACGATAGCGAGGATGGTGTCGAGCGAGACATTCTTCAACTGCGCCGTCACCTTGCCGCTGACGGGAGTCACAACCGGACGAGGGTGAGGCGCAACAGCCGGGGCCCGGTGCGCGAAGAGTCTGAATCTGCGGTGCTTGGGACGCGCGCTCGGCTGCGCATCTCGCTCGATGAGCGCGGCCCCCGGAAGGGGAGGCAGCCAGTGGGTGAGCGCCACCTCGCCCGTGAGTTGTCCGCCCTGGCGGAGACGGGCAACGGCCGAGGTGATGAGCAACTGCTCCGGGTCGGCATGAACATGGGCGTCCAAGTTCACGCCTGTGGCCCGGACGCCGGGAGCAATATACGCGCCGCCCTCGATGCGGACACGGCCATCGACGCGGAATTGCCCCCCCTGGCCGGCGCCGTCGAGATGGAGATAAGCGACGCCTTGCGGGGCGTAGGGAAAGCCGGTGACCGAATCGAGGAGACTCATGTCCAATGCGCCGGCGATTTTGGCTTGCCAACGGGGGCGTGAAAAATCAACCAGAGACGCGGTGATTCCGAGGGTGCGAGCCACGCTCCCGTGGCTATGCGCGGTGAGGCGCAGGCGGCGCAGAAAGGCGGCGTTGCGCTCCAGGTCGATGGTGGCCTGGAGGCGGCCGTTCACCGCGCGCGCCTTGCCCGGCGGCGCGCCTCTCAAGAGAGTGAGGTTCGTGGCGCCAGTCTCGATGCGGTAGCTTGCCGGTCTTCCGCGCACGGCCGGCGAATAGCTCATGCGCAGGGAAAAATTGTTGGCTGTAAAGTTGAGGGGAACGAACCGGCGCTGAAAATCGAAGGCGGCGCGGTTGTCGTAGTCCAAGACGCCCTGCACAACAGAAACGTGGGAGGCCTGGAGATTGAAGAGGCGATTGAAGGTGGTTTTAGACAAATGAACCGGCCTGCGCGGACGCGGCTGATTGGTGGCGCCATTGGGGTAGACGATGAGATGAAGCTGAGGATGGGAGATCTCCAGGTTGCGCAGGCGAATGTGCGGACTGAGGAGGCCTAATACGCTCAACTGCACACGCAAGTTGGCGATGCGCGCGTAAGGCGCTTCGCCGGGGCCTTCGCGGCCGTGAATTACGACCCCTCCGGCATCGGCTTCAAGAGCGAGCAGACGCCAGTGGAAGGAGGCGATCTGAACGCGTCCGCCGGTGGCCGTCTGCAAAGTTGCGATCAGCCGTTTGCGGACCATGTTCTCGAAGGTCTGCGAGCTGGCGCCAAAATAGGCGCCGACGGCCGCCATCACGAGCAGAAGGACGGCGCCGGCCACCGCCAGAGGGAGATGGCGGAAAAAGAAGCGGCGCAGACGGCTGCGCGAAGGACGCGCGGGCGGCTCGGGCGGGATGGGCGGCGTGATTGGGTGTTCGCTCATGGGCCGCCTCTTTCTGCGGTTTTGACTTGAGTTGCTGGAGTTTCGAGCGCGGGGTTCAGCACCTCCACGTGGCCCTCCTTGCGCAGGTTGGCGAGCCAGTTGCCGAAGAGAACATTCACTTGGCGCTCGAGCAGGATCTCCTGGATGCGCGGCGCCACGTGTGAGAGCGGAGGAGGCTCTTGGCCCGCGGGGTATTGGGGCAGAAGCGTGTCGTGGTAGTAGGCTGCGATCTGCTGCCGGGAGATGCGGATGCCGGGCCGGAATCTTTGCTCGATGAAGCGCAAGATCTGCATTCGGGTGCGCAGATACGCGTCTACCTGCTGCCGGGTTAGCCCGTGCGCCGCCAGGAATGCCTTCCATCCCGTCTCAGAGGCACAGTTCCAGCGGGCGCAGGCGGGGAGTTCCTTGCGCATCTCGGCCATGCGGGCGTTGATTTCGGCCTGCGAGGGCGCGCCGGCGTTTGCGCCCTCCTGGCCGATCTGCTGCTCGATGAGCGTGCGGCTGATCAACTCCTGCAAGGCGCGCCGCCGCGTGAGAGCGCCCTTTCCGGTCCGGCCGGGTTCGAGAACGGACAGACGGATGTCTTCGTCCAGGTCGCTGGCCAGGATTACATGCTTGTTGACGACAGCCACGACGCTGTCCAGCACCACGGGAGAGGAGGTTGGGGATGGCGCGGCCTGAGGCGATGAAGCCGGAGCGGCCTGGGACTGTGCTGTTGCCGCCGCGGACGCGGTCATGAGCGCGGCCAGGCAACAGAGCCAAGCGGGCGCCTGCGCGATGCCGAAGCGGATTGGATGCCGTGTGCTCATCAGAAGGCCTGTCCCAGGCTGAAAAAGAAGTTGATGTGCGGCGCCTGGCCCAAATAGGGATCCGACGCGTAACCGGGGATCCCCGAGGGATTCGTGGCTGGTGTGGGGATCCCGTAATTGATATTCACTGGGTAAATGGGCGGATTCAAGTTATAGCTTACGTCGAAACGGATGGGGCCGACCGGAGTGTGATAAAGCAGACCCACGCCCAGCGCGTGCGAGAAGTCATTGAAGCTGCACGCACCCTGCTTGCCGGTTGAAGTCGTGGGGCTGCTAGGACTAGGGCTATAACCGGTAGGATAGTCACTGGGATTCGCCACAGCGTCTCTGCACGCCGCGCTGTCCGGCTGGCGAACGCGCAGGGCGCTGGCCCAAGCATCCCCGGCGTTGGTAAAGACGTTGCCCATATCGTGAAAGATCACGAAGCTGACGGAATTGCCGAGCCAGGGCAGCGTGGGCGGGGGAAAGCGCAACTCGGTGCTGTTGATCAGAGCGCCGGCGCCGCCGATGGGGTAGCCGGTTTCCGGATCGCGCGGCCCGGCGGAATTTTGCGAAAATCCGCGCAGCGAGACGGCGCCGCCGGCGTAGAGCCGTTCAGGCAGGGGAATCAGCTCGCTCGATCCGGAGCCGAAGGCCCGTATCTGGCCATAGCGCGTGTTACGGGCGATCACAAATCGGTTCTTGTCGAAGCTCAAATAGCTCGAATTGGTTACATCCAGGCGATTAAACTCCGCCTGGGCGCCGAAGATTTTGGCGGAGAGAAAATCCTGAAAGCTGGTGTAGGTGCCGCGGTGCGCATTCATGGGATTGTCGCGGGTGTCGCGAATCCAGGTGAACGAGGGTCCGGCCACGCGGGTGGCCGCGGAGAGCTCCGGAATGGCGCCGGGATAGACCTGCAAGCTGCTGGCCGCCACCTTCACGCGGCGGAAGTTCAAGTCATAGACGATCGTGTTGGCTTTGGAAAAACGGGAGCCGGGTTTGAGAAAATTCTGGTTCCAGCGCACGTCGCCTTCCAGCCGCGAAGCCACATAGGTGGAGACGGCCTGGCTGTTAGCGTAGCCGCCGGAAAATGTGAGGCCGAGGTTGGGGTTGCCTTCAAATTGCGGAATCTGGTAGAGGAGGTTGATGCTCTGCTCCAGCAAGCCGTAGGTGCCTTGCACAGAGGCGGACTGGTCGCGCCCGAAAAGATCGCTGCGGGTAATGTTGGCCAGCACGCGGGGGCTGACGCCGGTCTTGCCGTTGGGGCTGCAAGGCACGCCGGCGGCGAACGCGCCCGCGCAGTTGTTTTGCGGCCGGCCGGTCTGGGCCTCAAAGCCGAAGCCATAGGTCAGGGTCCAGCGGCGCGCCTCCAGCATCTGCAGCAGCACGGTCTTGTAGGCTTCGTCGCCGGCGGAGTTTTCGACGGCGGTGTTGACCTCGTTGAAGAGAGCGAGGTTGTAGAGATTGCGCTGTGTATCGAGGAGTGCGGCTTGATTGAGCGGCTGGCCGGCATGCAGGGTAATGGCGGGCGCCACCGTACTCGGGCGCGTGAAATGCAGACCCATCAGCAGCACTTTGCGGACAAAAATCTGGGTTCCCTCGTGAATATGAAAGACCACATCCACTCGGTCGGGGTTGGCCGCCTCCGTGCGTTCGGTGACATCGACCGCGGCATGATCGAAGCCCCGGCTCAAATACTCGGTCAACAACGCATTGCGGTCGCCGGCCAGATTGCGGGGTGAATACAACTGTCCCGGTATGGTGTTCAGCAGCGGCGTGAGCAGGCCTGCATTGATATGGCGATTGCCCTCGATCCGCACCGTGCCCACGCGCAGTTGTTGGCCCTCGTCGATGTGATAGGTGACGATCAGCGGAGCGGTTTTGGCGCGCGCGCGGCGGTTTGCCTTGGATCCCGCCGCAGGAGTGCTGATTTGGGCGGTGACCTTCACGTTGGGGAAGCCATTGTTACGGTAGACGTTCTGCAACTCGGCCACGTCAGCGGCCACCAGCGCCTGGCTATAGAGGCCATGGCGGTCGAAAGTGCTAGCGGCGTGTACGCTCAGCAACGCATCGAGGGTCTGCGCAGCGAAATAGTGGTTGCCGGTTACGGAGACGCGCTCCACGCGGCGGCGCGGCCCCAGGTTCACCGTGAAAAGGATCGTCACCTGCCGCCCGTCCGTGGACTGCTCCTTGTGACTCACTTTCACATCGAAGTACCCCATGCGCTGGTAATAGTCGCGCAGACGCCGATCCCCTTCGTTGAGCAGGTCTTGATCGACGGTTCCCTCCTCGTAGATGGGCACCACCTGCTTGATACGAGAAGGGCTGATGCTTGCGCCCTCGACTATGACCTTCACCACCGGGCCGCGGTCGGCGAAGAAATGGAAGTCGGCGGTGTGCGCAGCCTTGTCGAATTGCTCGGACTCGAGCCTGACCTCGGCCTCGAAGCGATCCTGGCTCCGGTAATGCTTGAGCACCCCGCTCAAGGCGCGGTTCACGGTGTCGTGAGTGACCTGAGAGCCGGCCCTCAGGTGTGCGTAGCGCCGGAATTGCCTTACGCTCATCCCCGAGTCGCCCGTGACCTGGACGCTGCCGATGCGCGCCTGGCGGCCGGAGTTCACATGGAACGCGATGTTCACGAGTTGCCGAGCGGGGTGAGGCGTTAAAGTTGGCTCGATGGAGGGCGTGGGGAAGCCATCATCGGCCAGGGCGTCGCGCATCTGTGCCGTCGCCCGGCGCAGCTTCTCCTGGGTAAAGCGTGTGCCGAGTGTGAGTCGGCTGACGCTCTCCAGTTGCGTATTCACGGTGGCGCCTTTAGCGCCATAAACGCTGACGATGCCAATAAAACTGCGGGGGCGGCCGCGAAAGATCAGGTCCACGCCGTTGCGGTCGCGCACGCCCTCGACCGCGAGAGTGTCATAGAGGCCGGTGGCATAAAGCCGGCGCAGGCTGTTCTCAAGGTATGCAGAGGTCAGCGGCGCGCCCTTGACCTGAGCAAGATGGCTGGCCAGCGGCTGCAAACGGTCAGCGGGAACGCCCTCGAAAGAGATGCGCATCACCGGCTTGCCGATCCAATCGGCGGAAGACTGCGCGTTGGATTGCGTGAGCAGCGGCGCTAGCTGGGGGGGCGGCTCGGCAGTAGAGCGCGCGGCTCCGGCAGCATCGGCAGACTGCGAATGGCCGCCAGCCGGAGCAGGCGGCTGTTGGCCCCACACGGCGATCTCCGCGCCGGGGCAGAGCAGTAGAAAAACCGATGCGAGCAAGATCAAGCGCCGGACCGGGACAGCGACAAAAATCCGCCGCTGGAGTTCCCGCCGATCACTCGAGTTGCTTGCCGCCTTTGTCCGCAAAACCATATCGTCTTAAAAAGTCGGGGAACAGCACCCCGTTGCGTGGCTGGCAACGCAATTCGATCGTCTTGGCTGAACCGCCAGTACGCGGCCGGCTGCGGTCATCTTGCACCGGGGCTGAAGCCCGTGCGGCCTTCTCCCCTTATACTAGCGGGGATAGAAGCCGTATGCAGCGAAACCGGTTTCGAGACCGGTCCAAGAGAGAGCCCATGTCTCAACGTTCATCTTCCATACCGCCGGTTCCTGCTCGACGTAAACGCGCGGGGGGCGCAGACGTTCAAGGAAATCCCGGCGATGGTGAAGCGTTAAGTACCGTCCCAGGCGGTCTGGGATCGCTGGTGGGCGGCGAAGCGCCGCTGCGGACGGCATCTGTTGCCCGCGCGCCTGTCTCCTTGGCGGCCGCTTCGCCTGCGGCCCCGGCAGAAGCCGATGTTTTGGCTCGCGCTCAATCCGGCGACCATGAGGCCTTCGCGCAGCTTTACGCGCTGCACAAAAGACGCATCTATTCTTTATGCCTGCGTATGGTGGGCAATGTGGCCGAGGCCGAGGATTTGACCCAAGAGGCGTTTCTTCAGTTGTACCGCAAGATCGGCACCTTCCGCGGCGATTCGGCCTTTTCGACCTGGCTGCACCGGCTGGCCATCAATGTGGTGCTGATGCAACTGCGCAAGAAGGGCTTGCAATTGATTTCTATGGATGAAGCCATGGAACCTACGCCCGACGAGGGACCGGGCCGGAGCTTCGGCGCTCCCGACCCCAAGCTGAGCGGCGCCATCGACAGGCTGGCGCTGGAACGCGCGGTTGCCAGTCTTCCCACCGGCTACCGGCTCATCTTTATCCTGCACGATGTGGAGGGATTCGAGCACAATGAGATCGCCTCCATGCTCGATTGCTCGATCGGCAACAGCAAGTCGCAGTTGCACAAGGCGCGTCTGAAGTTGCGCAGCGCCCTGCGCACGCAACCGCAGAGGGAGGCGCAGCCGTGACCGGCGATTCGAACCACCTCAGTTGCGCGGCGTTTCAGGCTCAACTACCCGATTTGATCGCCTCCGGCGAGAATGTGGCCGATCATCCGCACCTGCGAAGCTGTAAACTATGCCGCGCGCTGCTCGCTGACCTGGAGACGATCGCCGAGGCCGCGCGCCAACTGTTCCCCATCGAAGAGCCGCCGGACGAGGTATGGGAACACATCGAGTCAGCGATCAAGAGCGAGGAGCAAAAGGAAAGATAACCTGCCCGGCGCGCGAGGGGGGATCCGCGCGGTTTGCGCCGGGACGGCGCCAAGGAGGCGGAAACCAATGCTTTGCCGCTCTTGCGTGGGCTTTCCGCCGGGACGGGCCCGCTTCAGACCGTTGGATCTCTCACCTTCCGGCTGGATTGGCCGATACACCTCTCGAACGAGAGCTGCGCATGGGCAACGGCTGGCGGGGGAAGGCGGCCGGCTGTGGGAAGAGGCTGGTGCGGTTGGGCTTGGTCTGCGCTCTGGAGATGGACAGGCGATCCAGTCTGACGAATATTGCCCGGTTCTATGATGGATGGGCAAAGAGGGGGTACACGCTCAGATGAAGTGAAGGGACTGCGGGATGGCGGAAGTTCGTGAAACTTTTTGGTTTCTGCTCTGTCTAATGTAGGGAAAGTTGATATGAGGATACTCAATGCCTAACAAGCCCGCCACATCGCAGCGAGCCGGCAACGTCCCGTCGAAGAGTACTGTGGGAGAACGTTTGGTTCCGGTATTGGCCGTGCGGGAGACGGTTCTGTTTCCCCATGCCGTGCTACCGCTGACGGTGGGCCGGGAGAGCTCTATCCAATTGATCGAGTCGCTGGGCGAAGAGCGGACGATCGTGGTGGCGGCGCAGATCGATGCCCGGCTGGATGCGCCCCAACCCACGGATCTGCACGCGGTGGGAACGTTAGCCACTGTGCATAAAGTCGTGCGTATGCCCAACCAGAGCCGGTTCGTGTTCACCGAGGGCACGGAGCGGGTGCGGCTGGTGCGCTTTGTGCAGACCGAGCCCTTCATGGTGGCTGCGGTGGAATCGCTCAAAGACGTGGAACCGGCGCCGACCTCGAACATCGAAGCGCTGGTGCGCAACGTGATCGCTCAGTTTCAGCAGATTGTCACCGAGTCGGCGACGCTGTCCGACGAGCTGCGCACCATCGCTGTCAATATCGAGGAGCCGGGACGGCTGGTGGACTTTATTGCCTCATCGCTGCCTTTTTTGACCACCGCCGAAAAACAGCAACTGCTTGAGACGCCGGCCATCACGGAGCGGATTGAGACCTTGAACAGGCTTCTGGCCAAGGAGCTTGAGGTGCAGCAGTTGCGCGCCAAGATCCAGAACGAGGTGCAGGACCAGGTGCAGCAATCGCAGCGCGACTACTACCTGCGTGAGCAGCTCAAGGCCATCCAGAAAGAGCTGGGCGAGCAGGACGAGGGCCAGCGGGACATCGAGGAGCTGCGCCAGAAGATCGAAGCGGCGGGAATGCCCGAGGACGTGAAGAAGGAAGCCCTGAAAGAACTGGCGCGGCTGGGGCGGATGTCGCCCATGGCCGCCGACTACTCGCTCACGCGCAACTACATTGAGTGGCTGGCCATTCTGCCCTGGGCCAAGAGTTCGGCGACCAAAATCGACATTGCCAAGGCCAAGGAGATTCTGGACGAGGACCACTACGAGCTGAGGAAGGTGAAAGACCGTGTTCTGGACTACCTGAGCGTGCTCGAACTCAAGCCCGACATGAAGGGGCCGATCCTGTGCTTTGTGGGTCCGCCGGGGGTGGGCAAGACCAGCCTGGGACGGTCGATCGCGCGGGCCTTGGGACGCAAGTTCCAGCGCGTCTCGCTGGGCGGAATGCACGACGAGGCGGAGATTCGCGGCCATCGCCGGACCTATATCGGAGCCCTGCCCGGCCAGATCATCCAGAGCATCCGCCGCGCCGAAACCAACGATCCGGTCATCATGCTGGACGAGGTGGACAAGCTGGGCCGGGACTTCCGCGGCGATCCGGCGTCGGCGCTGCTGGAGACGCTGGACCCGGAGCAGAACTACACTTTCCGCGACAACTATCTGGATGTGCCCTTCGATCTGTCGAAGGTGCTGTTCATCTGCACGGCCAACATGCTGGACACGGTGCCGCCGCCGCTGATCGACCGCATGGAGTTGATTCCGCTCGAAGGCTACAGCGAAGAGGAGAAGCTGCACATTGCCATCCGCTTCCTGATCCCGCGCCAGATCAAGGAGAACGGGATCACGGCGGAGCAGATCGAGTTTCCCGAGGAGGCGGTGCGGCACATCGTGCGCCACTACACGCGGGAGGCAGGCGTGCGCAAGCTGGAGCAGACCATCGGCACCGTCTGCCGCAAGCAGGCGCGGCGCGTGGTCGAGGGCCACAAGGAAAAGCTGACCGTCACGCGCGACGTGCTCAAGGAGTTTCTGGGCGGCATCCAGGTGCGCGTGGAGACCGAAGTTGCGGAACGGGTGAAGCGGCCGGGGGTGGCAGTGGGATTGGCCTGGACGCCGGCCGGAGGCGACATTCTCTTCATCGAGGCCAACAAGATGAAGGGCAAGGGCAACTTCACCATGACCGGACAGATCGGCGAGGTGATGCAGGAGTCGATGCAGGCCGCGCTCACATGGGTACGGTCCAACGCCGGCGCGCTGGGCCTGACCGAGGACTTCAACAAGGACCTCGACCTGCACATTCACGTGCCCGCCGGCGCCATTCCCAAGGACGGGCCGTCGGCCGGCGTGACCATGGCCACGGTGCTGGCGTCGCTGCTCACCGATACGCCGGTGCGGCCGCTGACGGCCATGACGGGCGAGATCACGCTGAGCGGCAACGTGCTCCCGGTGGGGGGCATCAAGGAGAAGTTTCTGGCTGCGCGCCGGGCCGGGGTGGAAATCATCATTCTGCCTGCCGAAAACCGCCAGAACGTGGAAGAGGACCTTACGCCGGAGATGATGGAGGGCGTGACCGTCTACTACGCCAGCCACATCGAGGACGTGCTGGCCGTGGCTTTGCCGCTGCTCAAGCCGCTCGGCTCGCCTTGAAACTGCTGTAGTAGTGCGGGCACAGCGCCGGGCGCGGCCATGCGGAAACAGTCTGCCTGCAAATTGTCTCCGGCTATCCGTCCGCCGCGTCTAACCGGCAGGCAGTATGCTTTCAGTTGTTATGAAAGTGCGCGTGATTCCTTTCGGAGTATTGAAAGAATGGCTGGGCGCGGGAGCGATTCGGCGCGCACGTTCGCTAGCGGAGAGAGATGAGGTTGAGACGCGCCGCCGCTGTTTTGCAACGCCGGCTAGGTCGCTCACTCTCTTGCGCCGCTTTGCCTGGCCTGTGCTGCTCGCGCTGACGCCCTTGGCCGCGGCCGCGCAGGAAACCACCCTGCACATGAACGTGAAGCTGGTGAGCGTGTTTGTGAACGTGACGGACCAGAACGGCGCCATCGTGAGCGGACTGACGCGCAACGATTTTGCCCTCTTCGAAGACGGGCGGCCACAGAAGATTGCGATCTTCGAGAAGCAGTCGGCGCTGCCGCTGAATCTGGTCCTGGCCATCGACACCAGCGGCAGCGTGCAGAAGGATATGCGCTCGGAGGCCGAGGCGGCGCGGCGTTTTGCGCGCGCCATCCTGCGCCCGCAAGACCAGATGAGCGTGTTTCAGTTCGCCACCGACGTGCGCCAGTTGACGCCCTTCACCAATAACTTGAAGGTGGTCGAACGCGGGCTGAACGACTTGCGCGGCGGCTTTGCGACCGCGTTCTACGAGGCCCTCTGCATGGGTTCCGAGAGTCTTGGCCGGAAGCAGGGACGCAAGGTGCTGGTGGTGATCTCCGATGGCGACGACACGGCGGACATTGCTACTTACCCGCAGGCGCTGGAAGCGGCGCTGCGCAACAATGTGATGATCTACTCGCTCATCGTCGTGCCCATCGAGGCCAGCGCCGGCCGCGACACCGGCGGCGAACATGCGCTCATCACGCTCGCCGAGCAGACCGGCGGCAAGTATTTTTACGTGAACCATGGCGGCCTGGATGTGGCCTTTCAGCGCATCGGCGAAGATCTGCGCACGCAATACCTGCTCGGCTACTATCCGCAGCACGAGTTGCCGGGAGTCGATTTCCATCGCATCCAGGTCACGATTCCGCGCGCCGCGCCCGGCGCCTTCCAACTCAGTTACCGCACCGGCTATTACTCCAACTCGCCGGTGCGGAGCAGTGATGCCGGGAGTGAAAACGTGGTACGGTGAAGTAGGCCCCGCGGATGGCCCAGGCGCCATTCACGGCGGCGTTCGTGCTGTATGGCGGCCCTGAAGGAAATTCTCGATCAGCGCGTGGGCGAGGCGGCGCAGGGCTTATACGAAAAGCTGGACCGCAAGCGGGTGCGCTGCTACGCCTGCGGACACCGCTGCCCCATTGCCGACGGCCAGGCGGGGGTCTGCAAGGTGCGCTGGAACCGCGGCGGAACGCTCTACGTTCCCTGGGGATACGTGGGCGGCGTGCAGTGCGATCCCATCGAAAAGAAGCCGTTCTTTCACGCTTATTCGGGCGCGCTGGCCTATAGCTTCGGCATGTTAGGCTGCGATCTTCATTGTTCCTACTGCCAGAATTGGGTCACCTC
>JABEBX010019969.1_pt1 | contig 13479 bp, 14 predicted proteins | sample 7245971 | NCBI WGS metagenome assembly JABEBX01 (sample SAMN14506365, study PRJNA622280) | hot springs metagenome | biome: hot spring [ENVO:00000051]|acidic hot spring [ENVO:00002120]; feature: spring [ENVO:00000027]|sediment [ENVO:00002007]; material: sediment environment [ENVO:01001048]... | reverse complement strand
TGTGTATAAGAGACAGCCGATGCGCGTTCCAGTATTTATGACGTTAAAGCCGGCATTGAACTTAACAGCCGTTTTTTCAAGCTCGTGAGCTGGTATGACAATGAATGGGGTTACAGCAACCGCGTGGTTGATCTGATCAAGTACATCGGCAAAAAAGATGGCTTGATCTGATTCAGGCATCGGCCTGATCGATTGTTGAAATCACGCCCCGGGCGGATTATCCCTGCCCGGGGCTTTTTCATGCGGCTCCAAGACGGAGGTTTTCAATGCGCTGGATCTGGATTGATAAATTTGAACTCTTTGAGCCGGGAAAACGCGCGGTCGCCATTAAAAATGTATCGCTGGCCGAAGATCATCTGCACGACCATTTTCCGGGGTTCCCTGTCATGCCCGCGAGCCTGATGATTGAAGGCATGGCCCAGACCAGCGGCATTCTGGTGGGGGCGGCGCGGGATTTCAAGGAAAAAGTCATTCTGGCAAAAATTGGCCGTGCGACGTTTCACCGTCTGGTCCGTCCCGGCGAACAGGTGGTTTATGATGCCACCATCGCCAACGTATCCGAAGCCGGCGCTTCCATTGCCGGAACCATCCGCTCGCGCATCGGTGTTTTGGATGGGCGGGTCCATGAGGATCCGGTGGGTGAAGTGGAGATGATGTTCTCTCATATTGATCAGAATATGGCGGGCATGAAGTTTCCGGAATTCAATTTTGTCTTTAACAGCGAATTCATGGCTCTGTTTGAAACTTATCGCCGGAATATCAATATTCCGTTGCCATAACATTTTTTACTGGTATTCACAGCCTGATTCTGATATTCTCGCTAACGTGGATATGCGGTGGTTTTCTCTCAAAATGGATAATACGGAAACGGTATGGCAGGAAAAAAAAAAGCAAAATCTGTTGTCAATGAACCTCCGGTGGTCCGGCGGGTGGCGTTGGTATCCCTGGGTTGCCCCAAGAACCTTATTGACAGTGAACGGATGCTGGGATTATTAGCCGCCGATGGAATCGCCATTACCGACGATCACGCCGCCGCGGATGCCATTGTCATCAACACCTGCGGCTTTCTTGAAGCCAGCAAAACCGAAGCTCTGGAAGTCATTAACGAAGCCCTGGATGAAAAAAACAAAGCCCTGAAAAAAGGCCAAGACAAGCGTGTGGTGGTGGCCGGCTGCCTGGTGCAGCGCCAACGCTCCAAATTATTGGATGAGGTCCCCGGCATTGATGCCTTGGTCGGGGTGTTTGACCGGGAAAATATGGTCACGGCAGTCCGTGGATCATCCGTTCAAGCCGCCAATACGGACATGGGTGTTTTCCACCCCGTAACGCAACTCATTGGCCGGCATGACCGCGGCAAGACCGGTTATTTTGAATCGGATGCCGGCCGCCTGCGCCTCACACCGCGCCACTATGGCTACCTAAGGATTTCCGAGGGGTGCAACCAGGGCTGCACATTCTGCACGATTCCCAGCATCCGTGGCCGTATGCGAAGCAAACCTCTGGCGGATATCGTCACCGAATCCCGAGAACTTATCGCCGATGGGGCCTTTGAACTCAACCTCATCGGGCAGGATACCACCAGTTATGGAACGGATATTGGTTATGACGGTCCGGGACAGGGTTTAACCGGCCTGATCAAGGCACTTGATAAGCTGGATAATGCCGGGTGGATTCGTCTGATGTATGCCTATCCAAGCTGTTTTACCGATGACATGATCAAAGCCCTGGCCGATTCCGGCCGCTGGGTTAAATATATTGACATGCCCCTGCAACATATCAATGACGAGATTCTGCATGCCATGCGGCGTAAAACCTCCCGCCGGCTCATTGAAACGCTGCTGGAAAAGCTGCGAAAATGGATTCCGGGCATCAGCATCCGCACCACTTTTATCAGCGGCTTTCCCGGTGAAACCGAGGCGCAACATGACGAACTGGTGACGTTTGTAAAGCAGTTCGGCTTTGATTGCCTGGGCGTTTTTGAATATTCGCCTGAACCGGAAACACCGGCTGGCCGGCTATGGAAAACGCAGGCGGTGGATGCTGCGGTGGCACACCGCCGCCGAGAGGAAATCATGCTCGCCCAGCAGGAAGCCGTCTTCCGGATGAATCAGGCTCAAGTGGGAAAAACCGTAGCGGTGCTCATTGACAGCACGGATAAAAAACGCCGCACCGCCATAGGCCGCCATGCCGGTCAGGCCCCGGATATTGATGGTCAGGTATTATTACATCACATTGATGCCACCGAGGGTGATTTGATTCAGGCGAAAATTGAAGATTGGAAGCATTACGATTTAATTGCCAAGCCAATGAATTATAAAATAGTCCGCCCCGGCCATAAGCCGCACAGTCTGCCGGTGTTTGCCGGGGACGATTAAAGTGCGGCATGGACGCTCTGCCTTTGTCTGTTGATGGCATAACGCGCGGACCAAAAAAATCAGCGGAAAATGCGGCAGAATCTTTTCCGCACAGGCGTGAGATAATATGTATCGCCAGATTCCTAATTTAATTACCCTAAGCCGCCTGGTGCTCACGGCATTATTTTTTATCGCCATTAACTTTGCGCATCAGCCACGGAATATACCGCTGTGTATATGGGTGGCGCTGGCGATTTTCATGCTGGCGGTCGCCAGCGATGCCCTGGATGGTTATCTGGCCCGGCAATGGAAAGTGGAAAGTGCCTTTGGGCGGGTGGTGGACCCATTTGCGGACAAAATTCTGATCTGCGGAGCATTTGTATTTTTTGGTGCGCCCCAGCTTATGTTGCCGCATCTTCCAATCACACCCGTGGCACAGGGTTCAGAAATTACCGGTGTAGCGCCATGGATGGCGGTGGTCCTGATTGCCAGAGAGTTTCTGGTCACTGGCATTCGCGGCCTGGCGGAATCTCAGGGGATTGATTTTCGCGCATTATGGACCGGCAAAGTGAAAATGATTGTGCAGTGTGCCGCGGTTATTGGTGTGCTGGTGTATCTGGCTCTGGTTAATCAGATACACAATCAGGCGGTCCTTAAATTTTTCCGCTATGCGCGGGATATTGCAATCTGGGCCATGTTGATTGTGACCGTGCTTTCAGCATGGCAATATATTTCACGCGCGTGGCGCGTGATTAAAGCCTGACACGGAATTGCCGCTGCTATTGTGTGGAGATAAACTTAAAAACATGTCAATACAGGAAAATATAAATCCCTCCAAACACGCCGCCGCAGTATCGCCATTGGCCCAACCGCCTGCCCCAGTGGAATCTTCCTGGAAAAAATGGGTCATCACCGGCGGTGGTCTGGGATTACTCAAGCCCGCGCCGGGAAGCTGGGGTACGCTTGGACCGGCAATTATCTTCTGGATGCTTATGTGGGGAAAAGTGCCCGATCCGTGGCGTTCCGCCTTATGCCTGATGGGAGCCATCATCGCCGGTATTTTGACTGTTCAATTATCGCCGTGGGCCATCGCATTTTTTGGCCGCGAAGATCCCGGATCGGTGGTGCTGGATGAATACTGCGGCTACTGGGTGGCATGCCTCATTTTGCCGCTGCCCCTGACCGCGTCAAGCAGCCTGTGGCACGCCTGGTTGACCGCTGTGGGAGTTTATATTCTTTTCCGCCTGACCGACACCCTCAAACTCCCCCCCTGCCGGCAACTGGAACATCTACCTGCTGGGTGGGGAATCCTGCTTGATGACATCGCTGCGGGAATTCAGGTTAATATCATCCTGCAAATATTTTTGCGGGTGGTACATATCTGAAGCGTGGTGGTGACAACCTTTTGCCTGGGTAATTCGCATCTGCAAATTCGCATCTGCTATTGACGCTTTCAGCGCAAACCGATAATTTAGATGCAGTTCTCGCCGCGGCACAATCGCTTGTACAGGCCGAGACAGCAAGGAGTAACATAAGTTGATCATCACAATCACGTGCCGTCATCTTGAGGTGACACCGGCCATCCGCGAATATGCAGAGGCCAAAGCCGCCAAAATTCTGAAATATTATGATCTGATCAAGGATGTCGAAGTGATCCTTGATGGCGGTGAATCCAAACACAAACGGGTCGAGATCATTGTCAACGCCGAACACCACAATATGTTTGTCGGCACACAGACAGGCGATGATCTGTATGCCTGCATTGATCAGGCGGCCCATAAAATAGAACGACAGATAACCGAGCATAAAGACCGGTTTCGCAACCGCAAACACCCCGGATGATCCGGATACCCGGCGGATAACATACCGCACGGGTGAAGAGAAATATTGATGCTGGAACTACCGGCAATTTTACACGAGAGAAACGTGATCCATGAAACTTGGTGATTTTATCGTCAAAGATTCCATCGTGGCGGAACTCAAAGCTACCAGCCGCGATGGCGTAATCCGGGAACTCGTTGAGGCGTTGGCCGCCGCTGGAGCGGTGGCACAGGCCGATGTGGACACAATATGTAAAGCGATACTCGACCGTGAGCGGCATGGCAGCACCGGGTTCGGCAAAGGCGTGGCGGTGCCGCATGTGAAGCTCACATGTATTAAAAAACGCATCGGCACCATTGGCCGCAGTACCATGGGCGTTGATTTTTCCGCCCTGGATCAGGCTCCTGTTTACAGCGTGGTGCTGCTGCTTTCCCCGCCGGATAATCCGGATAGCCACCTGCATGCGATGGAAAACATTTTCCGGAATCTGCAACAGGACAACTTCCGGCGCTTTCTGAGGCAGGCGTCGTCACGCAAGGAAATAGTTGAATTACTCGAAGAGGCCGATCAAGCCGGAATGACCCGCTGACCCGCCTGTTATTCCACATGGTCATTTACTGAAGATCGCACAATATTTGCCGGTATATCGGAAACATGGATAGACAGATCAAAATTTCAAATCGACTTGGCCTGCACGCCCGCCCGGCGATGCAGTTTGTTGATGCCGCCAATCAATTTCGCAGCAACATCCGCGTGTGGAAGGGAGATCAATGCGTGGATGGAAAAAGCATCATGCACATGATGATGCTCGCCGCAACCGAAGGCACCGGATTAAGGCTGGAAGCCGATGGCGAAGACGCTCAAAAAGCACTTGACGCCCTGGAAGCTCTCGTCAACGGACGCTTCGGCGAAGAATAAAGCGTTCAGAAGCTTTTATCTGGCCTGGAGGTTGGTTATGGCGACTTTAATTGCGGATCAACTGGCGGGTGATCCGCGCGTGCGGCAGGCGCGGGAACTATTGGCTGCGGCGCGGCGGGAACATCAGCAAAAGCTTACGGGTATTAAACCGTCTGATCCCGCACTGACCGTATCCTACGCCAAACTTATTGAAGAATTTTCCCGCGCCCGCGGCGGCGGACTTTACTTTCCTTATCTGGGCAGCGGCTTGGGAAATGGCGCACTGGTGGAATTGGCCGATGGGAGCGTGAAGTATGATTTCATCAGCGGCATTGGCGTGCATTTTCTAGGCCATGGCCATGATCTGTTGTTACAAAGCTCAATCACCGCGGCATTATCCGACACGGTCATGCAGGGAAACCTCCAGCAGAATACCAACTCCGCCACAGTTGTCGCGAACTTATTGCGACTTGCCGCCAACGCCGGATCCAGGCTGGTAGATTGCTTCTTAAGCACCAGCGGCGCCATGGCCAATGAAAATGCACTCAAGCTGATGTTTCAGCACAAACCCGGCGGCACCCGCATGCTGGCCTTTGAACACTGCTTCTGCGGACGATCCATGGTACTGGCGCAAATGACGGATAAGGCCCAATATCGCGCCGGACTGCCCACGACACTGGCGGTGGATTATGTCCCATTTTTTGATGCTTTCGTCGGCAGCGTCAGATGTGTATAAGAGACAGGCTCAAGGAGCATCAGGTGACGGTCTGGTTTGATGAAGTACAAACCTTTGGCCGCACGAGCCGGGCGTTTGCGTTTGAGCATTTTGGCCTCTCTGAATGGGCGGATGTGGTCACGGTGGGAAAACTCACGCAGCTTTGCGCCACCCTGTTTACCGCCGCACTTAAACCGCAGCCAGGGTTGTTAAGCCAGACATTTACCGCTTCCACGGCGGCCATCACCGCGGCGCAGGTGATTTTGGAAATGATGTTAACGGGCGAATTGTTTGGCCCGGACGGACTCAATATGCGCGTACACGCAATGATCACAGAACGTCTTGCGGGCATTTCCGCGCGGCATCCGCACTTGCTGCGCGGGCCGTATGGCGTTGGCGGCATGATCGCCTTTACGCCATTGGACGGCACGGAAGCAAAGGCGAAAACGCTGCTGAAAAAATTATATGAGGCTGGTGTGATCGCATTTTATGCCGGCAGTCAGCCGGCGCGGATTCGCTTTTTGCCGCCCGTGCCGGTGGTGACGAAATATGACATTCAACAGGTATGCGCAATTCTGGAACAAACGCTGTTGGCGTGCGGCGGAAATTGACGGAGTAAACCATGGTTTTTATCCGCCCTGTCGGCGCAGGCGATCTTGAATCGCTTTTTTACTTGGCCGGGCAGGCCGGCTACGGCATGACCACGCTGCCGCCGGACCGCGCGGTGCTTCTAAGGCGGATTGAAGAAAGCGAATTGTCCTTCAGCATTAAAGTGGAAAAACCGCGCGGTGAAACGTATTTGTTTGTGCTGGAGGATTCGGCAACCCGGCGGGTTGTTGGCGTGTGCGGCATTGTTTCCAAGGTGGGTGGGTTTGATCCGTTTTACAGTTATCGTCTGCGGGGTCAACGTCATTGCAGCACCATGTTGAAAGTGGATAAAAATATCCCGCTGCTGGAGTTGGAGGTCAATTATGATGGGCCGACCATTGTGGGAAGTCTTTTTCTATTGCCGGAATTCCGCAAGGAGGGAAATGGTAGATTTCTGTCGCTGGTGCGGTTCCTTTTTATGGCGCAGTGTCCGCGGCGGTTTGATCCGCATGTCATCGCGGAGATGCGCGGCGTCATTGACCACCAGGGCCGCTCGGCTTTTTGGGATGCGGTGGGCCGTCACTTTTTTGATGTTGATTTTCCGCAGGCGGATTACCTGACCATGGCGGATAAGGAATTCATTGCCAGTTTAATGCCCAGGTATCCGTTGTATGTACCGCTGCTGCCACCGGAGGCTCAGGCGGTAATAGGCAAGGTACACCCCGATACGCAACCGGCGCTGAAGATTCTGACCGATGAGGGTTTTACCTTTGAAAATCTTGTGGATATTTTTGAAGCCGGTGCGGTATATGGCTGCGATGTGACGAACATCCGCGCGGTACGGGAGAGCCGGAATGCAATTTTCACTGGTGTGGCAGGGCCGGGCCAACGGCGTGCGGATGATCTGGTGTCCAATGGACGCATGGCGTTCCGCGCCTGTAAGGCGGCGGTGGAGATTGTGGATCAACATAACATACGGTTGGATCAGACGGTGGCGGATATTTTAGATATTCAGCCAGGTGATCGCGTATATTATGTCTCCATGCGCGGGGCTGGGAAACAAGTATGAGCATCCATGAAGGCAGGTTGTTGATTGGGGCGGCTCGGCCATCGGGACACGGCGCGGCCATGACATCACACTGCCCATGGGATAACCGTGTGCTATGGCGCGGTGCGGCGGCTTCAACCCAACAGATTGATCAGGCTGTGGCAGAAGCGCGGGCGGCGCTGCCCAATTGGCAGGATGCGGACCGGGTTGCAATTGCCGGAGCGTTTGCGGCACGGCTGAAAAACCGTGCCCACATCATGGCGGAGGTGATGGCATTGGAAACCGGCCGACCATTGTGGGAAACCAAAATGGAAGTTTCCACGATGGTCAATAAGTTGAGTTACAGCCTTGAGGCCCAGACGGCCCGCCGCGCGGAAATGCGTATGGATACCGGCGATTCTGTGGCGGTTACACGGTTCAAACCGCACGGCGTTGCGGCTGTTTTTGGCCCTTTTAATATGCCGGGGCATCTGCCCAATGGCCATATCATTCCCGCACTGCTGGCGGGCAACACCATTGTCTTCAAACCCAGTGACAAAACCCCGCATACCGGCGAGTATATGTGCAATCTGTGGCGCGAAGCGGGCTTGCCTCCGGGTGTGCTGAATCTGGTGCAGGGCGGGCGGGAAGTTGGAGAAGTTCTGGCATCGCACGCCGGATTGGATGCAATTTTCTTCACCGGTTCTGTAGCGGTGGGACAGGCTCTGATGCGGTTACAACTGCAATTTCCACAGCGCATGCTGGCTTTGGAAATGGGCGGCAATAATCCACTGGTGGTTTTTGAATGTGGCGATTATCAAGCCGCGGCATATACGGCACTGGTTTCAGCGTTTCTCACATCAGGGCAACGCTGCACCTGCGCGCGGCGGTTAATTGTCGGCCCAGGCGATACGCCCATGATCGCCACATTGATGGAGATGGCGAAGGCGTTGCGCATTGGAGGACCGCTGGAAACACCGGAGCCTTTTATGGGGCCAATGATTTCCATTGACGCCGCCAACGCGGTGCTTGCCGCACAGGACCGCCTGATTTCCGCCGGCGGAACAATTATTCTTCGCGCCGCCGCAATCCCTGGCCATCCCGCCGCCCTTACCCCCGGCATAGTGGATGTAACGGGAATAGCAGAGAGATCGGACGAAGAAATTTTCGGTCCATTGCTGCAGGTGGTACGGGTGAGAGATTTTCATTCTGCCGTAGAGGAGGCCAACAATACGCACTACGGTCTGTCGGCGGCATTACTAAGTGATAGCAGAGAGTTGTTTGAACAGTTTTATCGCACGGTGCGCGCGGGGGTCATAAACTGGAACCGCCCCACCAATGGTGCCAGCAGCGCATTGCCGTTTGGAGGAATTGGGTTAAGCGGTAATCATCGGCCCAGCGGCGCGTGGGCGGCGGATTATTGTTCCTATCCCATCGCATCCATGCAAGCCGACAAACTGACAATGCCGGAAAAAGCCGCACCAGGCATTGTGTTGCCGGCTCAAAAAAATAACACATAGGGAACGTGAAGCAATAACTTCACACTTTCTTCTATCCCTCCTTTACCTCGTGGTTCAAATCCGTCGCGTCGTTAAGCATCCGATGGAGGACAATCAAATGAATGCGTCTGATTTGGGGCGGCTGCTTGGCCATCAGGAATTGGGTTCCGCCATCCTTAGCGGGCGCAGGCAATTAAGCAAAAAAAACATTGCGCTGCTTGCCAGACACTTCGCGGTATCACCGGCTTTGTTTCTGGGGGATTGATGGGGCACTAATGCTCTGTTTCATTTGTAATGAGGGACTGATGGTTAATGCGATAGCTTTGTATTTGGCCGCATCTTCCGCGGTAATTTGATGTTGTCGTTTGGGAAACGTGCCGGGCGGATGAGGAAGCAAATCCGGTGATTGCGGGCCGTCGTAACGCTTCAGCACTTGATAATACTGATTACGCTGTGCGGGAATCCAGCCGCTGTCCCGAATCAGCCGACAGATCAATTCTTCCGATAGCCGGAAGGATGTACCGGCGCTGGAAACCACATTTTCTTCCATCATCACACTGCCCATGTCATTGGCGCCGAAGAACATCGCCAACTGGCCGATCTTAGGACCCATGGTAACCCAACTGCTTTGCAGATTGCGGATATTGTCAAAGTAAAGCCTCGCCAGCGCCAGCATGCGCAGATATTCATTGGCATCCGCCAGGCGTACGGTGCGGCCATTGTCAAATTCAAACGGCACACCCGAATCCGGATTCCATTTACGCTTTTTATCCAGCGGTGTGTTGTCCGGCTGATAGGTCCAATGAATAAACGCGGTGTAGTGGGCCGGGGCATTGGCCAAGGCCCAGTCTTGGCGATCGCGCAGGCGGTGCAGATGATCCATGCGATCTTCAATGGTTTCAATGTGACCAATGAGCATCGTAGCGCTGGTGTGCATGGCGAGTTTATGCGCTTCGCTCATGACATCCAGCCATTGTTCCCCGGAGCATTTTCCCGGGCCGATGCGTGTGCGCACCCGATCGGAAAAAATTTCCCCGCCGCCGCCCGGAACCGTCGCCAGACCCGCGGACTTAAAACGTGCCAGCACCGTCGCCACCGGCATGTTGAAAAAACGTGCAAACTCCACAAACTCCGGCGGACTGAAGGCGTGGATATGTACCGACGGGAAGTTCTGTCGAATGCCGCTCAAAAGCTCTTCATAATACGTGATCGGCAGCGCCGGATTCATTCCGCCCTGCATGAGTATTTGCGTTCCGCCGATGCTCACTAGCTCGCGGATTTTTTCGTAAATCTGTTCATAAGAAAGCGTATACGCGTCATGCGCTGCGGGATCGTTGCGCTTAAATGCGCAGAAAGTGCAGCGGGCGGTGCAGATATTGGTGTAATTGATGTTTCGGTCAATGACATACGTGCGATAATCTTCCGGGTGCATTCGTTGGCTGACGGCAAACGCCCATCGCCCCAGGTCGATCAGCGGAGCGTGCTGGTACAATTCCACAAACTGCGCATCCGTCAATCGGGCCTTTCCATCCACGACGGCGTGAATATCAAAACCGGGCCGGTACCCGGTATGTTGATGTAATGGCGGAATGAGCATGTCAGTGTTGAATTCAATCATGGGCACAAATTTCCAAAATCGGGTTGAGTACCGCCACCGCGGCTATCACCGTGCATTTTAACCATGATAGTGTTTTATCCCCACATCCTGCAAGGCCTCAGATGAAGTTGTAGATTTTGGATTTTTAGTATGACTGTAATATTTCTAAATCCACGGACATTTGCCTTTCTTCCGCAATAAGTGTAAAAGGATATGTGACCTCTGCCTTGTTCGTGCTAGAGCGGTCTATTGCTTCGGACCGATGAGCATTGTACAGGACCCCGGGTGCCGGAACGATGGACAAGCCTGGTCCCGATTTATCGGGACAGTTGTGGAAGTCTTGAGCCGGCGCGTTGTGCTGGTCCGCCCTTGTAACAAGGGTTCGAAACTCACCCGCTCTCACGGCATCATGGTGGAGGTTTTTTATTTTGTTGTAAAATGCGTATGCATCACCGCGTGGTCATGGAAAGCCGGAGAAGTGAGCGTCATGGCCTTTTGTGGATTGGTACCCAACGTCCGGACACCTGAGAACACGCTGGGGCGAATAAATCCCCAAAGACATAAAATCATGCACAGCGCGGCCACAGAATAAAAGCGGTGTTTCATCATGCCTCCTCAAGAATACGCGACGCGTTGGATTGTAACGCAAAAATGGAAGACGTGTTGCTAAGGGATCGTGAATGAGGCATGGCAATTTTTCCGTACCAGTCCTGGGAGCGTCCCGGCGCGCCGGGATCCCCACCCGCTTTGACCGTTGACAACGCCTTCGCAATGGGATCGTGAAAGAATAAAATCCCATTTTATGGCGCAGCAGTTTTATCCGTCGGCGTTTTAACCACGTTTAGCGGGGCCGCCAGGCGGCCAGCGTTCACGCCGCGAGCCGCGGGGTTTATCCCCGCGGTACGACACCCGCCGCCAAAAGAACCCGCCAGAGAAAGTGCGAAGTTATTCTTTCACGATCCCTAACCGGACGGGCGGATTTTCCACATCCGCAAACCTGCATCAGGACAGAGAAATAACCAATGAGATGTAGACTTGCAATTCTCCCTACCATCCCTTCACGAACCGATTGCGTAGTAACACCCCGGCCATAGCAATCACCGCCGCGAATATGAATAGCTATATCAATCGCGTAGCATTCCTCAAGTTGACAAAGCCAAGAGTATCAGGGCAATTTTTGCCAAGCTTTCTCTACTTTCATCCGCACCCCACCCGAAATCCCATCTTCAGCCCCTCCAGCAGTTGGTTTAACGCGGCCACGTTTTCGGCAGATGGTGTGTGCCCATCATCACCGACTTCTAAATGAATGTGAAACCGCAGCGGCACTTTCATTTTCGCCTTGAAATTCAGCAATGCAGGCACAAGATCGGCCAAATCTTGAATTTCCGATGGTTCAAATTCGGCTTGCGCTATTAATATTTTTGACTTTCCACTTTGTCCCACCGCACCCGCCGCAGGATCACCGGCTCCGATTTTGCCCAATTTCAGTTTGACCGCCTGTGCCGCCGGAAAATCACATGGCCATGTTCCGGAATCTTTAGTCAGCATGATAAACCGGGCCTGTAACGCGCCGCTGATAACATCACGCACGGTTTTCCACGGCAGCGTGTAACCGGCTTGGTGCGAAAGGGCCGTGGCGATTGCCAATGCCGTTGTCTCGCCATCCTGCCATGCGGTGATCATATTTTCCGGCAAGATCGCCGCCGCTGACGCCGGTGGCGGCGGTATACGCAATCTGGTTTCCGTTGCCATAACGCCCGCCGGAACTGGCTCTGCCAGCAGGCTGGCTGGCCCCGACAGCATCCACAGCTTACCAGCCGCAACTGCCTCGCCAACCGCTTTGTAAATTACCTCGCGTGACGCACCTGGAATGGCAATGCTCTCCTTATAAGTTCCCTTATCCACCGACACGCGGTTTTTACCGCTGAAATAATCAATAACAGCCTGTACTGTTATTTCTTCTTTCGGATTCAGCGGCCATTTGGCGCTGCCCGCCCAGAATCGTTGGGTAGCTTCCATTGCCGCTGCATCCCAAAGCCCCGGCAAAACGCCCGGCACCAGCAATTCAGGAGATATTTCCGATAACGCGGCCGATTCAGGCAACACCAGTTCCAACGCCGGGTCGCCCAGGGCTGCGTCATCGGGAGTGCTGCGCCACCATGTGCGAAATGTGCGATCCGGACGCATAAGCTTGAGCACAAATGTACCACCCACGCACCCATCAACCAATGTGTCCAGGATGGCTTGTGCCTTAAGCATCTTCGGTAGGTGAGGCAACTGGGCAAACGCGCCCGCAAGGTCCTTCACGCGCCGGCTGGTCTCTCCGCCTTTCCACAGGTTGTACGGGCCATCCGGCAACAGTGCCTCGGCGGTAATCGCGGTGTCCTGAATGCGGGCGCGCCCGTCATTTTTTATTGTCGAAAAATGCCCCTCTTCACTGACATTAATCTTAAACGCCTGATCATCATTTTTATCCGAAACGGTCACCACAATGCAGTATGCCTGCCGGATGGCCTCAGGCACGCGGGAACGGGCTTTGTCGAGGTTGATCGCCAATGTCTGCATCCGTGCTAAATCCACGGACGCCTTCAGCTTCCTTTCATCGTCGTTCTTTGGGGCCAGGTCATCTTTGACCTTTTCCCATGCCAGGTAATCACGCACGCGGGCCTGTGCCACTTCCAGCCCATCGCGGGAAGGAGTCAACAGCAGTACCGCGTTGCGGTAAACACGCGGTTTCTCCGCTGTGGTTGTCTCATCAAGAAAACGCTTGGCTTCGCTGCTTGGCTTACCGGACTCCGATGCCCCATTAGGCCCCAGAACCGCGTAATGAAATAATCCGTCATCCTCAATATCCCGCGGTCTTGTGGGCAATGTATGTACGCGCACGCCTAGTGTTGATGCCCCGCTCGTAAGTGATTTGGTGCGGCCAATTTCATCCAGCAACCGCGCCCTGACCACCTCATCGGAAAATTGCGCTGCCG
>JABEBX010023306.1_pt1 | contig 13482 bp, 6 predicted proteins | sample 7245971 | NCBI WGS metagenome assembly JABEBX01 (sample SAMN14506365, study PRJNA622280) | hot springs metagenome | biome: hot spring [ENVO:00000051]|acidic hot spring [ENVO:00002120]; feature: spring [ENVO:00000027]|sediment [ENVO:00002007]; material: sediment environment [ENVO:01001048]... | reverse complement strand
TCCTTCGGGGAATGGGTAAAGGTCTTCGGAGACGCCAAAATGACCACTGCTCTGCTGGATCGCCTCACCCATCATTGCGATATCCTCGAAACCGGTAATGATTCCTACCGCTTCAAAAAACGGAGCTCTACCCCCCTCTAAACTGGTCAATTTTCGACGCTGATACCTGGTCAAAATTGGACGCTGATTGACACATCTGCGCCACCAACTACTTGAGGAGCCACATCATGAAAAATGAAACCGAATGGCAGACCCAGATTGCAGAGCAAAGCGCAGCAGATGCGCTGGCCAACGCGCGTGGCACGTTGGTCCGTGTCTTGCAAGAACTAGACTCGTATATCGAGAAGTTCGACGCAGCCGATAGCGCGGCTAGGAAGGCTGAGCTGCTCAACTGGACCCTGAATCACTTGGCGACTGGCATTGCACCAAACCTTCGCCTAGACCTGATCGCCAACGCTCAAGCGCAGTTCACCCGACTGGCGAAATGACTTGCTGCTGATAGCTCTCATCCTCTTCAGCATCGCCAGGATCAGCTCCGTCCGCAACAACCGCCGCCGCTTTACCCATAGCCCGTTCTACCAGTTTGACCAGGGCCGCTTTTCTGCTCTTGTAGAAGCTGTCGAAGTCGTCCGCTCGGAGCGCGGTCGTATCGATGAGGTGCGACCCGACAATGGCGTTCATCTGGGCGTCTGCAAGCTGAACCTGCGTATGAGCCTGCAATTTTGACAAATAGATCGATGGCGCATGCCCGCCGATCATCCGGTTTGCCTTGTAGGAAATCGGGGTTTTGTTGACGACCGTGTTGTAGACAGCGCGCTTAATGCCATTCTTCTCACACCAGTCCTGCGGAAAGATGTGATGAATATCCAGCGCAAGCTCCTCGTCGTCGAGTTCCTGGATCTTTGCCTTCCAGAAGAAGTCTTGCGCCCCTTCACGAAGTACCAGCACATTCAGGCCTTTGTACGCGGCGGACAGGCGCGACGTCATCGTGTCTAGGCGGTCGGGGCTGAACGCCGCATCTGCAATGGTTCGCGGTATTGCGTCGTCACTGTCGATCCACTGCAATAGATCCTCGACGTCGTTCGCGATTCGGGTCTCGATGGCACTGCCGTAGAGTTCGCCGAGAACGCCACTCCAGTACCAGTGAGAGAGTTTCTGGTAAATGCGCGGCTCAAGCCAGCGTTCGCGCAGGTGCGCGAGTACCGAGGCGAGAGGAGCCAGTTGAGTTCGATAAGGCAGCTCGCGCGGAGTTTTCACACATTCCTTGCGCAAAAACTTGGCCGCGAGAAGGAACCCCGCTTCGACTTCGTCTGCCCATTTGGCATACGCGCTCAAGGGCATCGCAAGTATCGAGACGCGCTTTGCACTCACCGGCTGTACGGACTTACCGGTTTTCCCCGAAGCCACATCGGCGCGGCGCAACTCCAGCGTGTGCAACATGGATACGGCCTGCAGGAAGTCCGTCGACTCCACCTGTGACAGTAGCGCCTCTTTGCACAAGCGCTGATACCGTCCCGAGACATTTCGGGTGGCGTTTCCGTGCCAGTCATCACGCAGGTTAAAGCCGTCAGCCGCGTAGGTCGCGGTGACCAACTCGAAGACGTTGAGAGGGACGCCGCCGGTGTTTACCTTCTCGAAGACCAGGCAAACCGCTTCCTTCGTCGTGGCCTTGCCCAGCTGGATCACAGGTAGCTGGTAGTTGCGGAAGGCATTCAATACCTGTCGACGGAATTGCATGTACAGGCCGAATTTTTCGGGAGCGTACTCCTGCAGCGCTTCTTCCCATGCATCCGAGTTCAGAATCTGATCGCACGGAAAGTACAGCTGCTCGCACTCTTTCTGAGTCGTCGTCAAATCAAGATCGATCTGTCGGCCAAAGTTGGAGCGTTTGATCTTGTCCTCTTCGATGGCCTCGATGGCGTCTTCCAAGCGATCCCCGCCTTCCAACGCCACTTCGATGTTCCAGTAGTAGTGCCGTCGAATAGGCTTGCCCTTTTCGGTGCGGGTCTTCACCGCATCCTTCGTGGCCAAGACTTGCGTCAGGGTGGTGAGGCGTTGTTGCCCGTCGAGAATCAAGAGCTCCGCATCCGAGGCACCTGGTGGGAGGGAAACCCCTTCCACGGGGCGAACCTGGAACTTGGCCTCGCCCCCGGTCTCCAGCAGCATGACCGCCCCGACCGGGAATGATCTGGCGATGCTCACCAGCAGGCTGCGAATGTGCTGGTCATCCCACACCCATCCACGCTGAAAATCCGGTAACTGAATCTTCGCCTTGACGATTTCGCCCAGGATCTCTGGCAATAGCCGCTTGGTGCTGTCGAAAGTGCTCATCGTTTTGCCTTCGTCTTCACTTCACCAAATCCATCAACTTGTCGAAGCTCTTCACCACGTCGTACTTGACGTTTTCAGGGGCGTACTTCCGGTTGATTTCATCAAAGAACTTGCGGGCGCATTCGATCTTGGTTTCCTCGATCTTCGTCAGTTGCATCGTTGACATGGACCCCTTGGTTTCCGCAACGAAATAGATATGCTTGACCGCGCCTTCTTTGAATGAAATTGCCCAGTCCGGGTTGTAGTCACCCACTGGCGTCGGGATCAGGAAGCCGCGAGGCAACTTGGCGTACACAACCACTTCGGTGCAAGTGTCGAGCGTCTCGACGAACTTGCGCTCAATGCCGGAATCTGTGATCACGTAGTCGTAGATGTGCCGCTTGAGCTTTTCACCGGCCTTGCTGAAGTCCTGCTTGGTCTGACCTGCGGTGAAGATGTCGATATCGAACTTGTCCTCAACCGGGTCGTAGGCCAGGTGTTCGATGATCATCGTCGCCTTCTGCTCGTTTATCAGCCGCACGGCTTCCGCGATGAAGCTCTCGGGATTGGTGCGAAACTGTGCAAACACCGCGACGCTGATCCCCTTGAGGATGTCTGCCGTCGTGCGCCTGGTCAGTTGCGTGCCCTCGGCAACCTTCCCAATCAAGTCGTACTTAACTGTGGAATGAATCGACTGCTTGTTGTACTCGACGGTTGTTTCGGCAACCTTGAAGCCCTCTCCACTCTTCATGGCGTCAGCCGTAACCTGATCAACCTGCTCGCCTTTCTGGATCGTGTACTGCAACGGGGTCACACGCAGGCTCTTGTCCAGTTCGGTGATGGCCTTCTTCACTAGCTCGGTTGAATCAAAGTCGACGCTGTACGCTGCCTTGCGATTGATTCGGTTCCAAAGCGCCTTGAATTCCTGTTTGTCGAAGTTGCTGTTGAGCGGGTTCTTCTTGGGGCGACGGTCATCGCCGATCTCAAACATCTGGCTCTCGCTGAAAACGCTGTCGATCAGCTTGAAGACCTGCTCGGCATGGGGTGCCAACTCGGGGGGCAACGCAGCCAGTGCACCGTCCTTTTTGGCCTCGTGGTAGGTGCTGGTGATGCGATCGGTGTCGTCGGTGTAGTCGTGCTTGAGCAGGTACTTGTAAATCTGCTTGGCCAATTGCGGCGTGACCACGACATCGCCAGTCTCGGTCTTCAGCACCTTGCCGGTGAAGTAAGCCTCGTTTGCCACACGCGGGCGCGCCGAAAGCGATTCGCTGATGTCCTTCTGCAGCGCCGAGACAAAGTCCTTGTAGCTCTCGCTGGCGACCACGGTCAGTACGTTCACATCATGTACCGTCGCTGGGTGATCCATCCGTTCACCATGTTGGTTGACGGATAGTCGCAAGCCGCGTCCCACCTCCTGACGGCGGGATATCGTGTTGTCACTGTGCTTGAGCGCGCAGATCACGAACACGTTCGAGTTGTCCCAGCCCTCACGCAGAGCCGAGTGGGAGAAGATGAAGCGCACCGGCTCGGCGAACGACAGCAGCCGCTCCTTATCCTTCAGGATCAGGTCATAGGCGTCTACGTCGTCGGAGAGCCCCGCGTTCTCGCCACGCGCCACGACCGTGGGATCGGCCAGACGCTTGCTTCTCTTGTCGATAGAGAAATAGCCGCTGTGCGTCTTGTCGGCAGAAATGCCTTTGAGGTACTTGATGTACGGGGTCTCATCCAGATCCAGCACCTCGTTGAGGTAGAGCTGATACTCCTCCTCAAAGATGCGGGCGTACTCGCCTTTTTCATCGGGCGCGGCGTAGTCGCGGTACTTGACCACCTCGTCGATGAAGAAAAGCGTGAGCACCTTCACGCCCTGGAGGAACAGCGCCTGTTCCTTGTCGAAGTGCGCCTTGATCGCCTCTCGAATCTGGATGCGGCGCAGCGCGGTCTCGGTCACATCACCAGTCGCATCCCCGACGGTGAGTTCAACCCCATTGGTGAAGGTCAGGGTGTCGGAGTTGGCGTTGATATCGGCCACGACAAAGCCATCCCGATACTGATCGAGCCCGTTCGACAGATCGAACAAGTTGTCGCCTTTTGAGAGCTTCCTGACCACTCGCTTGATGTTTCCGGCCGCCAGTTTCTGCTCGAACTCCACACGCGCCTCTGGAGGCTTCTTGCTCGAGATCTCGATGGACTGCAGGTACAGATAGCCCGCCGTGCCCGCAAGGCCTTTTACCGCGATGCCGCGCACCGCAATTTTTTTCACCAGCTTTTGGTTGTAGGCGTCCAGCGCATCGAGGCGGTGGATCTTGTTGTGCGTGGTCTTGTGGGTGGCTGAATAGCGCAACACCATCAGCGCCTTGAACTCCTCCAGCGATTTGAGCGTCGCCGCGCCTTCCATCTTCTGCGGCTCATCCAGAATCAGGATGGGACGGTTGGCGCTGATCACGTCGATGGGCTTGCGCGACTGGAAATCGTCCAGCACGTCATAAATGCGGCGGTTGTCTGCCCCCCGTGCGGCGAAGGCCTGCACGTTGATCACCATCACGTTAATGCCCGCATCCGACGAAAAGCTTTCCAGATGGTGCAGCTGCTTGGAGTTGTAAATGAAGAAGCGCGCCTTCTTGTGGTACGTCTCCAAAAAGTGCTCGGCGGTGATTTCCAGCGACTTGGCCACGCCCTCGCGGATGGCGATGCTGGGCACCACGATGATGAACTTGCTCCAGCCGTACTGCTTGTTCAGCTCGAAGATGGTCTTGATGTAGCAATAGGTCTTGCCGGTGCCTGTTTCCATCTCGATGTCGAGATTGACCTTGGCGACCTTGGTCTTGACCAGTGCGTCCGACACCGGCAGGTTCTGGCCTTGCTGCACGGCCCGGATGTTGTCGAGCAAAGCAGCTTCCGACAACGTGATGTCGGCGTTGCGGAACGCCGCTTCCTTTTCCGCCACTGCTTCAAGCGAAGCGGTATCCAGCGCAAGCGCCGCTTGCGGGCTCGCGGGGGCTGCGTTCTGGCTGCCGGGGTCGAGCCGGTAGCGAACGCCGCCGTGATGCGGAACCTGCCCTTTGAAGCAGTCCACCACGGCCTGCACCGCCGCCGTCTGGTAGGCCTGCATCTTGAATTTCAGTTTCATCGCTGCCCCCTCAGATGCTCTTTACTTCGGTGGCAGGCGACAAAAGTTTGAAGATCTGCTCCACGTTGATCTTGACCGCACTGTCCTTGAAGCCTGCATCGCGGAACACTACGCGCAGCGGCTGGCGCTTGGCCAGTTCCTTGACGAAGGCTTCGTCGATACCGCTTCGCGCGTCAAAGCAGGCAGCCAGTGCGTTGCCATCGACAAAGAACACCTCCTTTCCCTGAATGGTTTCTTTGGAAATCGGCAGCGCAAGATCAACGCCCCAGTCCAGCATTACCTGGAACAGCAAGTCTTCCGGGGTCCGGTCTGGCTTGATGTTGTCAACCAATAAGTCAAGTTGATCTTTTTCGATTTCGTCTGGGCGATAGTAAACATCCGCCAAATTCGACGAATCGATTTTTAGAACCCGAAAGCCAAAATCGAATACTCCAGCTGCCGCTTGGTGTACGGTTTTTCCAGCTCGTCTAATTCTCTCCTTTGAGATTTCTGCTATGGTCAAAGGAAGATTATTTTTCGATAGGAAGTCGACCGCTGGCTTATTCTCCTTCTTGGCTCCGTCAAGCGGCTCTGGTATCTGAATGCCAATCAATTTCAGATTCTTCCCATACTCGAAAGCTGCTTGGAATGTTGATCCGGAGCCGAGGAAAAAATCAAGGACAACATCTCCTTCTTTGCAATTCGCAATCGCCATCAAATTGCGAATAAGCTTTGGAGGCTTCGGGTTGCTGAATGTGTTTTTGGTTCCATCCATCAATTCGGTCAGCACCGAATTCCCCTCCTGGTTATGGCCAAATTGCTCATGGCTCCACCAGTTTGTTGCGCATTGACCCTCCTCTTCGCGCTCGAATTTAAAGTATTTTTTACGCGGAGATCCGTTCCCATTATTTGGGAAGATAATTCTATTGTCTTCAAGAAGCTTCTTGTAGGTGGCTTCTTCGCCCATCCACTCATCATCAAGACGGTTTCCGGTAGGGGTGACAATTGTGTATCTTGAGCCACTTTGATCGCTGCCCACTTTCCAAGGCTTAGATGCCCAATCACCTCGTGGGTCGTTGTCTGGGTTCGAAAAAGCTCCCGTTAGTTCGACTTTACCCACCCCGGCAGCTTTGTAGACCCATTTGTCTTTTGCGTAAGCAAGGATGTGCTCAGCGACCAGACCAATCATTTTGGTTGGGTCGTTCGGTTGATTGCTGCGGCGGCGCCAGTGGATGTGCCCTTCAAAGTTATCTCTTCCAAAAATCTCGTCGCAGATATTCCGCAGGTTTGCAACTTCCTCGTCGCCGATGGATATAAATATCAATCCATCATCTCTAAGAAGATTTCTGGCGAGCTTAAGTCGGGAGTACATCATGCTAAGCCAGTCCGAGTGATATCGCCCGCTGCCGTCTGAATTCAGTGTAAGACGAGCGCCAGCTTCGTCTCTCTGGTTTGATCGCGCAAGATAAGCAGATGTATTTTCGGCGAAGTCATCTTCGTAAATAAAATCATCTCCTGTGTTATAGGGAGGATCAATATAGATCATTTTAATTTTGCCGAGATAAGACTCCTGAAGCAGCTTTAGTCCGTCCAAGTTGTCTCCCTCAATGAACAAATTGCGCGTTTCGCCGAAGTGCAAGCTCTCCTTGATATTTGGTCTTAGCGTCTTCGCGATGGGGGCGTTAGCAGCGAGTAGAGCCTCTCGTTTCCCTGGCCAGTTTAGGTGGTAGCGCTCTTGCGGACCTTCAGTAATCGACTCGGCCAACTCCTGTTGTTCAAGTTCAGATTTCAGTTGTCGCAAGGCCGCGTTGATCTTGACCTTGCGATTGAATTGCTTTTCTTTGGCCAGCCGCGCTTGAATTTTTTCGGCTTCGCGGCGTTTGGCTGCAGCCAGTTCAACGCGCGCTGCCCATTCGGCCAGCAGCTCCTGTGGTCGCGCCGGCAACGTCAGCAGGCCTTGTAACAGGGCGGCGTAGAGATGGCCCATGTCGAGGGCCAGCGGCATCGCCACGCGAGCTGTGCTTGCCGGCATCCAGTCGCTACTGAAATAGCTGGACAGTACCCAGCGGCTGGCGTCGGCTTCGCTCGGGCGCTTGTAAGCGGCCACCACCTGCGTTTTCGCCTGATCACCCTGGCCTTGGTGTAGTTCAAATAGGATCGGGAACTGCACCGCGCCATCAATGCAGCGGAGCACGTCTTCGTGCAGCTCGGTGAACTTGAGCTGGATGCTGAAAATCTGGATTTCCGGCACGCCGGGCCGCGCGGGCAGGTTGATCGTCTCAGGGGCGAGCTTGTATTGCCAGACGATCTGCTCGACCTGCTCGACGAACAGACGTTGCAGCCGGGTGTTGGCCCCGCTGTGCTCATAGATTTTGTTCTTGGGCAACACGCGCCCGAAGGCTGCCTGCTTGGGGTAGGCAATCAGCGCTGTCTTTTGTGTGGTTGCGCCTTGGGTCATCCAGCCTCCTGAATCACGAGGAAGCCGATGAGTTCGAAGTCGTCTAGTCCGGAGATGGTGTCGGTCAGCGCCGTGGTCTTGCCTCCGCTGAACAGGCTATCCAAGTCCTTTTCCTCCTTCACCTCGATCATCGAACGGATGGCTTTGCCCAGCAGATCGGAGTAGGGCTGCATCCGGCGACCATCCGCTGTTTCCTGATTGAAGCGCTGGCAGACCTCGATCATGGGCTTGTCCTGGCCCTTGCAGCAGGTACGCACCAGATCGAGTAGGCGCTTGACTTCGGTGTGGTCGTGGATGACCTCGCCCTTGCGGTTGATGTAGACGAGGTAGTACGGGTGCAGGCGGTTGTGCTGGTTGACGTTGACGCCAGGATTGCGGTTGCGCAGGGTGAAGATCACGCCGGGCGCAAGGCCCAGCTCCAGTTGGGCGGGTACGACAGCGTGCAACCCGTTGGGCAGGTGGCTCAGCTCACCGTGGGCTTTGACGTAGCCCAGCAAGTCCATGCGGAAGTCGTTGAGGCCTAAGTCGGTGATGGAGACACCGGTCTTCAAGTCCTCCAGCTCGATGACTTCTTCCTGCAGGCGACGTAGTTGCTCCTTGCGGTAGGACACGTCATTGGCTTGCGCAGACAGCACGTTGTCGTCACCTGTGGCGGTGACGTCGGCGATCATCATTCTGCTCTCGACACGCTCCTTGAGGTTGATGTACTCGTCCAGCGAAATGTCCGGCCAATAGTTGACCAGCTGGATGCTGCTGTTGGGCGAGCCGATGCGATCCACCCGCCCGAAGCGCTGGATGATGCGCACGGGGTTCCAGTGGATGTCGTAGTTGATGAGGTAGTCGCAGTCCTGCAGGTTCTGGCCTTCAGAGATGCAATCGGTGCCGATCAGCAAGTCAATCTCTGCCGCTTCGTTCGGCAGCACGATGGCTTTCTCCTTCGAGCGCGGCGAGAAGAGGGTGAGCAGTTCCTGGAAGTCGTAGCTCTTCTTGAGCGTGGACTTCGGCGCACCTTTGCCGGTGACTTTCGCGCTGTGCAGGGTCTGTGTGGCCAGCAACTCCGGAGCCAGATTGGCATACAGATAGTCAGCGGTGTCGGCGAAGGCGGTGAAGATCAGCACCTTCTTGTTGCCGGGATTGAGCGGTGCTGCGATCTTCTCCAGAACCAGTGCCTTCAGGTGCTGCAGCTTGGCGTCATCGGCAGGCGTGATCTTGTTCATCGACGTCAGCAAGGCATCAATGATTTCCAGATCGACCTTCAGCTCGTGCTCCCACGAGGGCAAGTCCATGTCGGCGAGACTGATCTTGACCTTGCCGCCGATCTCGCTGTCGCCAATGGTGGGCAGATCGTCGTCGTCCGCGTCGAGGTTTTCCAACTGGTCGGTCAGGTCATCGATGCTGCTGTCAATGCCACTGAGGTTGCCGGTCTGATTGAAAGTGCTGATCTTGGCCAGCGTATTCGTGTGGTTCGCGCGCAGGGACTGAAGCGTCAAGCGGAAGGACTCAATCGAGCTTTCGAGGCGCTTGAGCAGGTTGGTGGTCATCAACGCCTGCAGGCTCTTTTCGCGGTCGGCTTGCTTGAGCTTGCCTTTTCCGCCTGACACCTGCGTGTCGTACATCTCCTCGTACTTCTTGAGCCGACTGGGCAGGATGTAGCTGATCGGGGCGTACACAGCGAGCTTGAGCAGGGACAGTTGCTCGAAGATCTCGTTGAAGCTCATCACGTCCGTTCGCTGCGTGAGCGGGCTGTGGAACGACAATGGTTTGCGGCGCTCGGGGAATTGGCCGATATCCTTGGTGTCGTAGAAGGTCTGGATATGCTTGCGCGAGCGTGCGATGGTGACGCTGTCGAGCAATTCGAAGAAGTCGAAGTCCAACGAGTCCAGGATGGCCCGCGCTGTGCGCTCTTCCGGTGGAAGCTTTGCCCATGCATTGAAGCTGGCCTGCGCACCACGGAAGATGTCCTCTACCGTCTTGCCGGTGCGCAGCTTCTTGCTGAGGTTTTCGGAGTCGCCCTCGTAGGCCAGTGCAAGTTGGTTGCGCAGGTCATTGAAGCGGTTGTTCACCGGGGTGGCCGAAAGCATCAGCACCTTGGTTTTCACGCCCTCCTTGATGACCTTGTTCATCAGCTTCTGGTAACGGGTTTCCTTGTCCTTGTAGGCGTCGTTATTACGGAAGTTGTGCGACTCGTCGATGACGACGAGGTCGTAGTTGCCCCAGTTGATGCGGTTCAGCGGTGTGCCAAACGACTCGCCGCTGGTGCGACTGAGGTCGGTATGACAAAGCACGTCGTAGTTGAACCGGTCGCGGGCAAAGATGTTGGTCTTGAGGTTGCGGTTGTAGTTCAGCCAGTTGTCCGCCAGCTTCTTGGGGCACAACACCAGGACTGACTTGTTGCGCAGCTCGTAATACTTGACGACCGCCAGGGCCGTGAAGGTCTTGCCCAAGCCGACGCTGTCGGCCAAGATGCAGCCGCTGTATGTCTCCAGCTTATTAATGATCCCAGTGGCCGCGTCTTTCTGGTAGTTGAAGAGCTTGTTCCAGATGAGCGTGTCTTGGTAGCCCGTGCGGTCGTTCGGCAGGACATCCTCGTTGATGTCGTCCAGAAACTCATTGAAGATGTTGTAGAGCATCAGGAAGTAGATGCTCTCGGGCGAGTTTTCCTGGTAGACGGACGCAATGTGGTCGCAGATCTGCGCCGTCACATCTTCCAACTTCTCGGGGTCTTGCCAGATCTGGTTAAACAGACTCAGGTAGGTCGCCGTAAACGTCGGCTCGTCCATCTTGTTGACGAGGTTGGAGACAGCGTTGCCCTGCTGGTAGCCGAGATCGACGGCGGTAAAGCCGTGCAGTGGCATGTAAGCGGTCTCTGCGGCGGCAGCCTGAACACAGGCAAACTGCTGCATTGGTGCCTTGCTGCGATTGGACTTGAACGTTGCCTTGCGCCGCATCCAGTCCGCGCACTCTTTTGCAATCGCGCGCTGAGTCAGCTTGTTGCGCAGCTGAATTTCGAACTCACTGCCGTACAGACTCCGTTCGCGGTCAGCCTTCGGGATGTGGAATTCTTTGCGTTCCTTGCGAATCTTGTCGGTGACCTCGTTGGCGGTGAACGTCGGCGAAGTAAAGATGAATTGCAGCTCGTCGATTTTTTCCAGCTCTGCTTTGAGCGCTTCAAACGCGTACATCGAAAAGCAGGAGGCCGCGATCTTCAGGCGAGCACCGGGTTTGAGCGTCTGCTTTAGGTCGTCGCCGAGCAGGCGGTTGATGTTGTCGATCAGTTCCATCAAGAGTCCGCCTTCGTAGTGGCGCTATAGCCCGGTGCCAGTACGGCATTTTTCACGCCGTAAATCGCGAGATGATCTTTGAGCCATAGCCGGTACTCCGGTCCACGCAGGCAATGATCGGGCGAACAATCGACACTCCATTTGCGCAGGATGTATCCAGCCGTGGCAGCGCGCAGCTTCATCCGCAGCACGCCGTCGCGCATGCCGTAATCCATTTCGGTGATCTCCGGCCGGGGCTGATCCGGGTGGGGCACCAACTCCAGTTCGACGATCCGCGTCCACTGAATGTCTTGATCGCTCAGCTCATGGGCTGCAACTGGCTGCCCCTTGAGCACGACGGGGTTCTTGATCCGGGTGATGACGAAATCCCGGAACTCCTGAGACTTCCGGTCGAAGGCGCGGACATGCCAGCGCAGGCCGTTGTCGATCAAAGCAAAGGGGACGAGTTCTCGCTCAGTACAGCCGCTGGATATGGAGTAGTACTCAACACCAAGCGGGCACCCCTGATGGATCGCCCGGGTCACGCTTGCCAACACATCCAGATCCGGGTGTGTAAGCCGTGAGGGGCTCTCGCTGGCCACCCACGCCTTGAGCCGCATCGGCTCGCCGTCTCCAAAGCCCTGCGTCAGCCAAGACAGCACCCGCTCCGGAGGAAAGTCGAAGATGGGACGAAAGTCCGGCCCCAGGACGTAGGCCTTGCCTTTGGGGTCGTAGTCGATGTTGCCTGGCGACAACTCCTTATAGAGCGCCAAATCCCGGGTTGCCGCTGCGGACTGGATGCCAAACCGCGCAACCAAGTCCTGCCGACGGATCTCCCCCACGAAGCGCACACGCAGCTCAATGAACGCGAGCCGGTCGCGCTGAGGCTGGGTCAGTTCTGCAAGTTGGTCTTTGGGCATTCCTGAGTGCTCTATCGGGTAAACGAATACTTGTGCGGGTTATTGCGGGAAGTATATAAGCTGCTCTAGAATGTTGCAATGCAATGTTTTTGCTTCTTGTATACGTTGCATTGTGATTACCACATGACGGGCGATGCCCGCACTTTGGAGCATGGGAGTGAAAGCAGACAAAGCCATCGCGACCTACCGGCGCATGCGGGCGCAGCCGCTGTGGCGTCTGCTTGCCTCGACTACCGGGCCTACCGTCATTGGCCTGCTTCAATCGCATCTGTATGAGAGCGAGCGAAGCCTCCCTGCCTCCATTTTTCACGAACGCATCGCAAGGGATCTGGAAGAGCTACGCGCCCAAGGCGAAGACTTTCCCCAAACGGCACAGGCGTATGTCGCCAGCTGGCTCGCCGATGGGTTCCTGGAGCGACGCTTCCCGGCTGGGGCTTCAGAAGAGGAATATGAGCTCTCCACGGCGGCCGTCGAAGCCATCCGGTTTGTCTCTGGACTGGCACAGCCGCACTCCGCCGCGACCGAAAGCCGCCTGACGCTCGTCATCGAGGCCTTGGCCCGACTTGCCGAGGACACAGACACCGACAAGTTCCGCCGCATCGACCGGCTGATGGCCGAGCAAGCCCGCATCGACAAGGAGATTGACGCCATCCAGAAGGGGCAGATGCGCGTGCTGCCCCATACGACGGCGCTCGAGCGCACGCGGGAGATCATCACGCTGGCCGACGATCTGGCCGGTGATTTCCGTCGTGTTCGAGATCAGTTCGACCAGCTGAATCGCGATCTTCGTGAACGCATCATGGACAACGATGGCAATCGTGGAGATGTGCTGGATTCGCTGTTCGCCGGAATCGACCTGATTTCAGAGAGTGACGCCGGAAGGACTTTCTCCGCTTTCTGGCGCTTGCTCACGGACCCAGAACAGGCGGCCACGCTTGATCAGTCGCTCGATAGCGTCATGTCGCGGGAGTTCGTGGGGCAGCTCGAGGCCAAGGAGCGACGATTCCTTCTGCGGCTGACGCGCACCCTGCTTGAGCAGGGTGGCATGGTTCACGAGGTGCTTCAGGCCTTCGCGCGCAGCCTGAAGCACTTCGTCCAGAGTCGTGAATACCTCGAGCAACGCCGACTCAACCACCTACTGAAAGACGCCCAGCGCGCAGCACTGGCCCTGAAGAACGAGGTCAGGGCCACAGAAACCCTCCAGTACACGCTTGAGCTCACGAGCAGCCGTTTGCGCTCCTTGTCCCAATGGGTGCTGCACGACCCATCCCTGCAAGCTTTGCCCGGGCAGATGGCAGAAGGGGACGCGCCGCCCATCGACCTGGAGTCTGTGAGCGAACTGGTCGCACAGTCCGAGATCGACTTCAGAACTCTGAAGGCCAACGTGCTGGCAGTCCTGGAGCAACGCTCCCAGGCATCGATTGCCGA
>JABEBX010018089.1_pt1 | contig 13500 bp, 1 predicted proteins | sample 7245971 | NCBI WGS metagenome assembly JABEBX01 (sample SAMN14506365, study PRJNA622280) | hot springs metagenome | biome: hot spring [ENVO:00000051]|acidic hot spring [ENVO:00002120]; feature: spring [ENVO:00000027]|sediment [ENVO:00002007]; material: sediment environment [ENVO:01001048]... | reverse complement strand
CATGCGCACATGAAAGGCATACTCACTATCCAGCACAAAACGCCCGTTGACGGTTGGCGCAAAATCGTCACCCTGACGCAAGTCCATATCCGTAAAAGCGCCGTGGTCCAGAAGGGTTTGCGCGTCCTGAAGTGCGATTTGATACTGCTTCTGCTTCGCTTTCAAAAAGGATTCAAACACTCTGGAAACCGTTTTATGGTCTGTAACGTTGATGACCTCTATAAATTTTTCGCCGCGCAATGGTTCACCGTCACTGATTCCGGGAGTCAGTGCGATCTCTTTGCCGCGCAAGCCGGAAATTTCTGTCAGCAGGTCATGACGACTCTGAAAACCGCCGCGTGAGAAAAGGCCACTTTGCAGCCAGTTTTCTATCAGCGGATGGCGCAGCCATTGTTCATCCAGGCGGATGAAGCGATGGGTTTCATCCAGGCCATTGAACACACCGGACAAAGGTTGATCCGCATCCATCACTGTGGGCGTATCGGCGGGATTGACCGCGACCGAGGCCAGAACCGAAGGCCCACTGCGCGGGTGCAAAATCTGAACGGTTTTTTGGGTGTTTGGTACGATATACACACTTTCTGCCTGGGCCATCATCGGTGCTTCAGCTTGTTCAGCATCTTCCGCTGGCATGGCGGTATCCGCTGCACCGTTTTCTTTGGCCGCTTCGGAAATTTCTCCAGCGCCCGCCAGATAAACCGGCTTTTCGGGATCATCCGGAATAGCCACGACACCCGCGCGGGTCGGGATGATGGCGGCTTCCGTGAAGGTGATGCCCGCCGCTTTCCGGCGTATGGATTCATGCACGTCGATGACAGTTTCCAGTCCGGTACGGTCCCAACGGTCCAGACCGGATTCATGGCCGATGGAGGAAGTCCCCGACAAGCGCCATTTCAGGGGATCGCCATAGGTATCCGCCACCTTTCGTGCATCCTCCGAATCCTGCAGGTCGTAGATGATCTGGTCACGCATACCGCTTACCAGCCGCGCCCAGGGGTCCACCAGCCAGCGATGATCGACAATGGCGAAGTCGTGACCGCCCGGGTGCCATCCCTCCCGTACCACCGCGCAATCAGGATTCTCTTCATTGGCGAAACCGACGATCTGCACCGCATGATCGGGTAGATGCTTCTTGACCTGCTCCGCGTAATTGGTACAGGAAATGGCGCTGCTATCATCCGGGAACACGCTCTGCCCATCCGCATCTTTGGTCATGGGGATCTCGTTGCCCTGATGATCCACGAAACGCACCCCAAGGGCGGCATCACTGCCGAACATCGCGTCCAGCCGTGACGCAGAGAGTTTTTCGTCCAGAGTCGCACCCGGCAGGGCTGCACCCGGCAGGGCTGCCGCCTGCAAGGCTGACGCCGGGTTTTCCTGTTCCAGGGCAGGTGAAGCATGGCTCATCCGTGCAAAGGTGGTGTTCACCATCAGCAGGGCGCGGTCGAAGGATTGTACGGAACTGATATGACGGGGGCGCAATTCGCCGGGAACGACGCCCTCCAGCAGATAATCATCTGGAGACCCCTCTCCTGAAAGGCGGAATGGGGTTTTCCGCCGGAGTTGCAGGGCGGTAACCCCTTCCAGTCGGTCTTGCAGGGTCCAGATCGTTTCTGTACGCGCCGCGTCAAATCCAAAGTATGTCGGTTCGACACATCCCGCTTTTTTATCCAGCCAGTCTTTGGCCGCGAGATCGGCACCGCTGCTCCAGTCCATCTTCTGCTGTTCCTTGAGCTGAGCCTTGAGCATTCTGATGCCCTGGGCATAGGCTGCAGTGAACGTCGGATAATGCGTGTTACCTGCATTGGGTGACGATAATCCAGATATACGGTTGGCGCGATAACTGATGGCCGGTACATATCCCGCTTTATCCCGCGCAATGAGCAGCGCGACATGGCTCTTTTCATCCTCGAAACGCAAACCGACATAGCGGTCGAAGTTTTTCAGCGTATCGGGAGATTCGACAGGCAGATCATCGTGATCCAGGTCTTCCGGCCAGCGCGGAGCGGGAGGCTGATCGGGAATCTCCTGAGACGGCAATGGTTCCGTAAAGCGCCAGACGGGTTCCTGATACAGACCGTAAGGCGCGTTGAACAGGGCATCGTGATCCGCATCCGGAAAACGATCAGCGATCCGGCGAATGAAGTCCATCCACGCATCCGGATTGCCCGCGTCCACGACCTGGGCATATTCCGGAACCTGCTCGAAGTCCCATTGATCACTTTCGCGCAATTCCGCCACTACCGCCTGTTCATCGGCATCCCGGTGGAGTGTGACCATCCATGTGGAACGGGGATTGCGCTCATTCCAGTGCGACCAGAAAAGCACCATGCGCTGGTTCCCCGTCAAGTGCTCCAGAATTTCGCGGAAGTCTTGCTGATAAGGGGGTTGCTGCAAAAGCGCGTCGGCTTCGGCCAGATGGTGGGAATCCCCATCGGCGTTTCGCGTCACGCCTTCCAGCAATTTGGGCGCGGCATGGACAAAACCCCGTTCCGCCGACGGGGACGCATAATGCCTGCGCAGCTTTTCCGCCACTTCCTCGCGGGCGGCGGTATGGGCTTCCAGGAAAGTGGCAAATGCGGGCGAATCCATTCCAGGCAGGTAACTTGATCCCGCACCACTTGTGGAAAAGCGGTAACGCCCCTGTGGATCACGAGCAATGGCGATCTCCACCTTGTTGAAATAATTTTTTCCAGATGCCCATTCCGCGCGATAGGCCGGTGGAAATACACCGTGTTCATTGGGCCATGTGGCGGGTATCTGCTGGTCCCACAAGGGAGAAAGCATGTCTGGCGGGTTCACTTTCCAGTCTGGGAGTTCGGGTTTTTCCGAAGCGCTCAGGGGTGTGAACTCGGCATCTTCGTCATCATTGCCGGTAGCGTCCTCCGTATCAGGAGACCTTTCCGTCTCCGCCGTGAGGATGATTTCGCGCTCTTCCGTTGCGTTTTCAGGATGGGCCGGAGCATCAGCAGCAGAAACATCCATCGGGTCGACCGTAGTAACGTCGCTGTCTGCCGTATGATTGACTTCAGCCATTTCAGCAACAGGCGCATGGTCGGTCAGGTTCAGGGCATCATTGAAGCGTTTACGGGCTTCCAGATCGGGCATGAGACGGCTGCGGCTATCCGCTTCATAAAAGGTTTCCACCGCAAAGGTTCCGATCAGATACAGCGGTTTTTTCAGGTCGTCGTTTCTTTTCCGATCCCGATTGGCGGATCGTCCGACTTTCAATGCAGCCATTTCCCCATTCAATACCATCGTTATATCGTAATGACGAATGAGGCCATTGGGATTGTTATATCGGCGGAATGACGGTTCCGTGACGGTATCCAGATAGTCTGCACCCAATGGCTGGAGGTAGTCCTGCAAATCCTGTTGCAATGCACCATTTCGATCTACAAAGGCGGTCACGGCTACCGGCAAACCGGTATTTTCCCGCCATTCCTCGATCAATGTTCTGGCAGACTGGAGTTCCGAGGCGTTTTGCGTGTCGGCATGCAGGGGCATGGTGAGCAGGACATGCAATGACTGACGACCGTTCAGCGTCATGACCCGCTGAATATCGTTGGCATGGTAAACCCTGCTGCTTTCAGAACGGATAAGCGCGTCGCCAGACGTGACGAATTGCGTTTGAACTCTGGACACATAAGGCAACATATCGGCCTGTTCCAGTGCCTTGAGTAAAGGATAAACCGCTTCCAGGGATTGATCCGGAAACGCATTCAGGGTGACGCTGTTAATGACACCGCCTTCAGCGTCGCGCATATTAACCACGCCTTCTACATACGCTTTGCCGTGATCTTTTGCATAAGCACGAACATAAGCCGTATGTTTTGGGGTGTTGTCGAAATTGGGTCCATGCTCAACCGTTATATCGACCAATCCGGCTTTTTCAAATCCCGTCTGCAAAAGGACGATGGGGCTTTCCATGGATTGTGGGGCTTGGTCATTTTTCACCGCATTAAAAAGCGTCTGACCAATGTGCCGACGATAATCCGTCATGCCTTGAGGGCCCTGCAAAACGGCTTTGGCGGCATCGCGCAGCTCTCGCGGCAACGTCTGGTCCTCGATGGCTTCCAGAATGGCGTCGCTGGTGGCTTTCAGGATGTCGCCCATCAGGAATTGATCCAGGGTATTGGCTTTCGCCTGTTGCGCCACCAGCGGCGCATGCTCGCGGATGTGCGTGACAATGTACGCATCCAGTGTGCGCCGCAGGGATTCCTGGTTCGCTATCTCCTGTTCAGCAATACGGTGAAGTTCACTGGCAAAACGCGCACTTGAATCCTGCAGAAAATCCGGCACCGTTCGGGTGAGGAGACCTTCTGTATCCGATGCGATAGACACCCGGTAGGCCAACCCCTGCATGTCGCCGTCGGCATTCAGGCGGGGTTCCAGACGAATCACTGCATTTTCATGCGTAAGGTCACCGTGAAGTATCGGCTGCGCCCATCCCTGCTCGCGCAGGGCATCGACATTGGCCCGAACACGGGCATTGAGGATGGCATCTATTTCATCCGTAAACCGGACACGCGCGGCGGCCCATTCGGTGTCTTCCTCATAAGGTGGATCATCTGAATCCCGCGCACGATCATCGCCCAACAGATAAGGCAGGGAGTACGGAGAGGCTTCGATTTTCGCCAGCATCTCACGCGCTATGGGGTCCGTCGTGCCAAATATCAGGATGCTTGCGTTCATTGCGGGTGTCCATCGCGGCAATCTGTTCGCTGGAGACACCGGAAAGATCGCTGTTCATGCGATCTGCCATTTCCACAGCATTCTCGATGAGACGTTGAGCAAAGGTCTCCGCTTCCTCATGAAAGCCGTCCGGTAGATGTGTTTCAGTCCAGCGATTTTGACCGTGATTCATGATGAATCGGTATCCCCATTGGACCATATTGCCGCCGGATCGTGACGTCGTGCCATTGCCGATGATGCGAACACCGGGAAATTCCGGATGCTGAAAACCTGCGGCACCGGAACGCTCCCATCCCTGGGCCATCAACGCATGAGCGACCGATTGCGCCCGCGCCTGAATAAGGTGATCCAGCGCGTCCTGTTGGCGATCCTGCAGTGCTGCGTTGTTCTGCACGGCCTCCCATCCGCCGTCCTCCTGGATGTCTTGCACGGCCCGCTGGCAGGTGTCATCCATGGTGGCGATTTCTTTCAGCCCCAGAGGGATTTCTGATTCTTTTGTGATGACATTATGGGATGGAGAGGCTTTACGAAGCGCGTTTTCCAGCTCTTTCCGTTCAGCGACCAGCACACCACCCTGCCCGTCGCGCATGAGCACGACCGGATCATTCAATATGATCTCACGGGCTTCTCCGTATTCTTCGGCTTCTTCCCGGCTGGTAGCGGCCCAGGTCAGGGTGTTCACCGGGGCAAGATGCTGGTACGCCAGACCTTCCGGCGTCATGGTCACCGCATCGTTTTCCAGCCTGTCCCGTTCATAGTCAAAAATGGATGCTATGCTGGAAATTCCGGAGATATTGGCTACCGGGCCACCCCGATAAAACACGGTGCGGGTGTCATCGGCAAAATCGACCGACTCCATCAAAATCCCTGCCGCTCGCAAATCCGCCAGAAGCGGCCCCGGTTCATGACCAATGACGAGGATGGGCGCATCCTGCAGCGCCACACGCAGGTCCACACGCCCTAAAATGGCATCTTCATTGACAATCTGCATGCCGTAAGCGGAAACACCATCGGCATTCAGGCCCGTGATGAACCAGTGAATACCCCCTTGCTCAGAGCGCAGGACGATTCCGGCCCGGGCATCGCGGCCTTGCCGTTCGGCTTCCGTGACGGGTAGTGGCGCATCCAGCCAGTGGGCTACCCGGTTCATCTGCAGACGCAACAGATCCCGGTCGGTTTCCGTTCCACTTTCCCAGAGATCTTCCCATTGCTGCCTTTGTTCTTGCGTTACCAGCGCGTTCAGCGATTCCGGAACAGGCAGCCTTTCAAGACCGGTATCGGCAACAGGAGCTTGCCCAGACTGCCCGGTCGCGATCACTGCGGATGGAGAGACTTTATCTTCCGTCTGCGCGGCCTGTTCCGGAAAAGTTTGCGGGCCGTTAATGAACATGTCGGGGTATTGCGATAATTTGAGTTCCAGCAGGCTGGGCATACGGTAGTGGTAATCCAGATTCACATCCGGGCGGGTTTCCAGAATGGTCTTGAGGTCGATGTACCCCATTTCCGCCAGGCCATTGTGCAGATCGACGATACCGAATGCCTGACGCTGTCCTTCCCCGTCTGTGTCCTTGTCCAGTTCCGTGACATACACATCCAGCCCATTGGCAAAGTAGTGCAGAAAAACGGTCACATCCCGATCATCCTTGCCATCGGTCTGATAGGTTCTGGGCATGGTGTTCACCATCCGGGACAATTCCTGCATTTTCTCCCGGAAAAAGGCGCCCTCCTCACCATTAAGTGCGGATTGGGTCGCTTCCCATTGTGAAGCTGGCAAAAATGCTTTCAGGTTTTCGGGCATGGTGGCCTCCAGAGGGGTAACACCACCATCCGGTGCCGTCATGGCAGTCTCCGGCTTCGACACAGACGCCGCAGGGGCTGAGGCAGATTCCGGTGTCCGGTTTCCCACAAGAGGCTTATCGTTTCCCGGACTTTTGCTGTCCGCAGGGTTTTCGCCGTTCGCAGGACTGTTGCCGTCCGCAGGACTATTGCTGTCTGCAAGACCGGGACCAGGACTGTCGAGGTCGGCAAAGAGGTCATCAAAAAGATCGCCTTGTACGACCTTTTCCGGTTGAAAATCGGTAAAAAAGGGCGCAGAAGATTTTTGGGCTACCCAGGGGTTGGCATTTTCCACGTTTTGGGCGTCTTCGGCCTCTTCAGATTCCCTTAACCCAATCCGCTGACGGGCCTGGATAATGACCGCTTCGTCAATGGCCACCTTTTGTTCGATGTCGCTTTCTTCCACCGCTGGCACGGCTTCTTCCGGTTCTTCATCCGGATCATCCTGCATGGACGCATGCGGATTTTCCGCGTCGGCTTCCACGACAAATTCCGTTTTCAGCTTTTCTATCCGCCGAGGACTGACACCGATTTTTTCCAGCACATCCAGGGCATTTTGCGTGAGCGGCGGCATCGAAAAAGCCCGGACCACTTCTGCATACAGCGCTTCCGCCTGATCCCGCGCATCCTGTTCCTGCGCAGGCGTATGTTGCCAGACGGTTTTCAGTGGCGCTGGATCGTCTTCTTTCAGCGACAGGTCTGCCAATTCTTCTGCGGGATAAGGCACTTCCACTTTTTCTTTTTTCTGGCCCTCCAGAAAAATGCCCGTCAATCGCGTTTTCAGATCATCCAGACGACGCAGTTTCAGGCGCAACAATCGGTAAGCCACCTGATGCTGCGCCGTCAGCGCCTGGAGTCGCTGCTCTTCCGAAAAACGGGCGTCAGGATTGAATCGGTCGATGTCTGCCTGCAGTCCGGCCCGACTGGCCACCGTTCTTTCCCGAAAATCAATCTGCTTCAGCATGCCGGTCAGGCGGGTCATCCATTTGATGGAATCGTTGAGTCCAAAATCGTTGCTGTACAGGGACAGCAGATGGTGATGCGTGTCAGGGAGTGACAGGCGTAATGCGCAGCGCGTGAAGGATTCCCTGACCATATCCAGGGGCATCCCGCCAATGATGGCAATGCGCTCGGAAGAATCGGTGAACAGACGCATTTTTTCATGCGCCTGCTCGCACAGGACGGCAAGTCGCTCCGCCGTTATGTATTGATCTCCATGCACACCGATGGGGATAAAGGCCTTGCGCTGATCGGCCGGAATGTTTTTGTTCGCTTTGATGCCCTGATCCAGAACCGTCTTGAGTTTCTGCGCGGCAGTTTCGGCGGCGTCCAAAAAAGGTATCACCGAGTTTTCCAGATTTTCGAGGTTTTGCCGGGCGTCATCGGCACGAAAGGCATGACGGCGCTGCTCTTCCTGAAAACCGTTTTTCAGGGATTTCAGCTTTTTTTGACGCATCCGCAGCGGAACTTCCAGCATCAGGACCTCATGGCCGGAGGCGGCCGCCTTGATCGAGGCCGGGTCCATGCTTTGCGCATCCGGGTCCACGACCGACAGGGATTTGCCATCAAAATAGCGCACCTGGTCAATGAAATGCTTCTTGGTTTCGACAATCTGCCAGAGGCCCGCATCAGAACTGTTTTCTGTAACGTAATAGCGGATGTCCACTTCCAGCTTTCCATATTTTTTCAATAGCTTGTTGCCCTGCCGGAGAATGCGGCCATTGCGTTGCTCCACATCGGGCGGACGATAAGGCGCATCCAGGTGATGAACGGCTACCAGACGATCCTGCACATTCATGCCGGGACCCATTTTGGTCGTGGACCCCAACAGGACCCGGACCTTACCCTGCCGGACATCCTCAAAAAGGACTTCTTTCTTTTCGGGCGTGTCCGCATCGTGGATAAAGGCAATTTCCTCTGCAGGAATCCCCTCCATCACCATCAGGCGGCGCAATTCCTCGTAGGCGGAAAATGCCTGAATATCCTCGCCCCCGGCCAGAAAGCGGCGTTTTTCCTGCGCAATTTCATCGGGTGTATATTTTTGCAACAGGGATTCCAGTGCCGACTCCGCTTGCTGTTTTTGCGTCGCACTGGCATTTTCCGTTTCGCCCGCAACAAGGAGGGCTATTTTTTGATCAATGGCACTTTGCTCTTTCCGGCTTTTGTTTTTCAAGGGCGTGGAAAAATCCAGAAAAACCAGTTGCGTACCCTTGTCTGCATCCCATTGGTCATAAATCTTTTTCACAGATTCTGTGCAAACGCCCAATTTTCCGGTAGGTTCGCCTTCATCCGGCTGATAGGACGGATCAAAGACGCGCGCATCCAGTCCCACTTTGCGCAAATCGTTAATGATCACCAGAATGTTGTCTGCCCCCGGTTCGGGTTTACCTTTGGGCAGGTTATCCAGACGGTGCAGGATACTGCCTTCGGCATATTCCGGCTCTCCCGTCAGGTCGTTGTATCCGACTTCTTCACCGATATATCGCCGTTGTGCGGGGGTCATGGGGCAGGTGACCACGGTGGCTTTCCCGTTTTTGATCTTCGGCATGGGCAAGGCACGTTTGCCCTGCTCTTTCAGTAGGCGGGCAATATCTTTCTGATTGATGACATCGGCGTATTCCCGATACATTCCGACGAGCTCCGGTAAATTATCAAACCGTCCCAGAGTGCGTACCGGTTTGAAAGTGCCCGTCAGGGTAAAGGCGAAATCTTCCTGCACTTCGGCAAACAGACTGACCCAGGCATCGAAGGACCGGATATTTTTTTCTTCCAGGGCTTCCGGGTTCAGATATTTTTGCAGCAGATACATTTCCGCCACCGTATTGGAGATGGGCGTACCCGTCATGAAAATGACCCCTGCTCCCGCTGTCCGGCAGTTGCTGACTTTAATCATCATGTTTTCGGCTTTCTGGGAGCCTTCCGGATTCCCCAGACCGCGCACATTCTGTAATCCGGTGAAGTAAGGGACATTTTTGTAATTGTGACTTTCATCGACCATGAGCAGGTCAAAACCCACTTCATTGAAATTCATGCAACCGTCATCGCGCGCTTGATTGGCGGTTTCATGCAACCGGGTGATTTTTGCCCGCAGGCTTTCCACCTTCTTTTCCATTTTTTTGACACTGTCGTCTTTATTATCTTCGCAATGGCGTAGATACTCTTCAGCAATATCTATTTCTTTTTGTAAATAGGCTTCATAAAAAGTGGCATCCACCGGAATCTTGTCAAAACTGGATTGCGCCATAATCACGGCATCGACCGTATTAAAAGCCGCCTTGGCGAGAAAATGCTGGCGATGTCCTTTTTCCATGTCGTGTTCACCGGCTACCAGAATCCGGGCACCGGGATACAGCAACAACCAGTCATTGGCCCATTGTCTGACCAGATGATTGGGGACCGTGACCAGGGGCTTACGTGCCTGCCCGGTCCGTACTTTCTCCATGACAGCGGCAGCACCTGCAAAGGTTTTTCCACCACCGACGACATGGTCAATCAAGGTGCTGTTGGTCGGTGACTGCAGGCAGCGCCAGACCACATTCTTTTGATGGGGACGCATGTGTATGGCAGGATTCATTCCCGGAAAGGTCAGATGTTGCCCGTCATATTTCCGTTCCACATGGGTATTCATCAGTTGGTTATAGCGTTCTTCCAGGATTTGCACCCGATCCCGGTCAGAATAAATCCACGCCTGCCATGCCGTCAGTATTTTTTCACCTTTCTGTACCGCCAGAGACGTGGCTTCCTGATCGACAAAATATTGACCATTATCCTCTTTGTATTTGACTTCGATCGGTTTTTTATTGAGCAGAGCATGAACGATTTCCACCATGCTTAAATGATCCGTCCCGTATTCCACGGAATGACTATGCCCTTTCAACGACCACTCGGTTGTGACCGGGTTTTTCGTGCAGGTGATGCTGGCTTGACTGTCCAGTGTCTGCAGGAAGTTTTCTATGACGGATTCCGGCAGCCAAATGGCCCCGAAATGGATTTTGCGCGTAGTGATATCAATCCGTTCGGGCTGGTGTCTGCGCAGAATTTCCAGAGGCTTTGCGTACTTCTCCGGCTGGTTGGCTTTGGCCTGTGCCGCTTCCAGCGTCTGCAGTTTCTTGACCACATTGCCGGACAGCCATTGTGATCGTTCTTCCCATACGCCTTCAGCCACTTCAAAGATCAGGGCATCATCTTTCCCTACCCGGAGTTCCTGTTCCACATTCTCCCAGGATTTTCCGGTGAGCTGCATGATGCGCTGCGGATCCACTCGGCCCTGTTCGGACAGACAGATCAGGAGCGCGTCCTGGGCCGTATCGGCATGGGTTGCGGGTTGTATCGGGAACTGGGTTCGTTTGACGAAGATTTCCGAAAGAACAGCATCCGGTTTTCTGCGCGGTATGCCGTAGCGCCGGGCCATATCCCGACTGACGCCTTTGTCATATTCGATTTCCAGACTGCTTAACGGTGCCCAGAACGGATCAAAGCGCATGATTCTTTCGTTTTCGGCATAATTCAGATGTCCAAATTTTTTGACGAAGCGGTGATATTCCTGCTTCAGGCGCTGACGCAGGGTCGTCATTTCCGCCGTGTTTTTTGCCATTTCCGTGCGTTGCAGGGCGATCAGGTCCAGCAGCGTATCGCGCAAGGCGATCATGCCCGCCATACGTTGCGCCTGTATGTGCGCCCTGCTTGCTGTGAATGTGACCAGTTCCCAACGGGGTTTATGGATTTTTTCCATCTGCTCAATCACGATGTCATCGGGTAACCGTCTGCCAATGAGCGGTAGGGATGAATCATGGCGAAACAAGCCTTGTTGGGGACCTCGTGGAAGCAGTGCAGGGACTTTGGCGACCTCCGAAAAATCGGTTTTCAGGGCATAGCCTTCGCGTTTTTTCCAGGCATCCAGAGCAGCTTCCCGAACCGCTTCCGGCACGATAAAGCTGCTGAAAGGCGTGACATGGGTGCCCATGGCTTCCGTGGATATTTCCGGATAGGGATGCCGGGACAAAGGTTCCACTCTTTTGAGGTCATTCAGGATGCGGGCGGGAATGCACTGTTTCAGGACTTTGGTCAGCGCCTGTCCCAGATCGGGAAACCGGTTGCGGTCCTCAAAAACAATGGGCGCGCCACTGCGATAGAGTCCACGCCCCCAACCAATGCTTAACTCGCCCAGAATGTGGTCCGGATGCTTCAGAAACCAGGGATTACCCAGAATGGGAACCTCCTGATTTTTCCCGGATGCGTCCGGGCCATAACCAATAACGGCTTTCCCGCGTATCCAGTCCGGATAACCGTCCGGCATGGGATAAATCAGTTCTTCTTCGGTGGCCTTGCGATCATGCATGGCCTTGATTCGGGCCTTTTCAGCCTTCTGCCAATCGTCCACCTCTTTGGACGTGGGTTTTTCATAGGTCAGGTGCAGCGCTTCATGCCGTTTACGCAAGACAATCACGTCGGTCACCACATTGGTGAAGGCGGTTTTTTCAAAGGTCGAATTGGGCAGGCGAATGACGCCCAATAATTCCGCCTGATTGTGCATATGCAGGCGGAAAGCGCGATTACCCGGTTGGTCGGCGTCCATGAGATAGCGCGATACCACCATCAGGGCGAGTCCGCCGGGATTCAGACTGTCCAGGCTCCGCGCGAAAAAGTAACTGTGTATGTTGGGTGAGAGGCGGGTCAGGTCTTCCCGGTGGCGATCCAGTAAACGGGTGTCTCCAAAGGGCGGATTACCGATGACCAGATCAAAATTCTCATTCAGATGAGTATCTTCCATCCCTCCCTGCAGGATGTGGGCGTTTGGATTCAGCACATGGGCGATCAGGGCACTGATGGGTTCTTTTTCAACGCCCGTACAGACGGCCGGAATATTTTCCGGCTTGAGCGACAGGAAAACCCCGCTGCCTATGGAGGGCTCCAGTATGCGCAGGGAATGCTCCGTACTGGATGGATTGCGCAGGGCTGCCGCCTGCAAGGGCCTGCCGCCTGCAAGACTTTCAGCCCGAAGGGCATCGGGCAAGGCGTGTTCAACGGCTTTCCACAGGGCGGAGACAACGACATCCGCCGTGTAATGCGCATTGCGGGTACTGGAGAGCAGCGCCTTGTATTCGCTTTTCGTGGTCAGGTTTTCCAGGGATTCCCCGATCTTTTCCCATCCCGGGGTAAAATCTCCGCTGGGTCGGCGGAAAGCGTCGGGTAATCCGCCGAAACCGTAATAGAGGCTGATGGCTTTCTGTTCTTCCGGCGTCGGTGCACGTTTTTCCAGAAGGCAGGTTTTCAAAATCCGGATGGCCTGGATATTGTCCCGCGCTTTCTGTTTTTTTCCGCGCTGGTCCATGCCATCCCGTGCAGCCCGGTGATAATCGGTCAATCCGGGCAGGGTTTTCAGGTCGGGCGGGAGGGCGTAAAAATCGATGGCCTGATTTTTCAGGGCCGCATCGCCCTCCGTATCTAGTGCAGATCCTCCAGATCCTCTGGGTCCGGCATCGCTATGTCCTGCGTTTCCATCTCCGCTTTCTCCAGCGTCTGCAAAGCCTGTTCCAGTTCTTCCTCGCTGCCCATCTGATAGATCAGGCACTCCAGCATCCACATCTCGCGGTTGCGGTCCAGATTCTCCGGTTCGTCCAGTTGCCGGTATCTCCACAGATGGGCTTTCAGGGCGTTCATGGGCTGCTGTGCTTCCTGCACGGCCTGCTGTTTCTCGCGGTTCTCCGGGTCTTTCTCCGCCTCGACCTCCAGGTGACAGAGTGTGTCGCTCAGCCCCAGTGCCGTGATCTGGTTGTGCAGGCTCTCCGTCCGGTCCCCCATCCGTTCCTGCCAGTCCTTGTAACTTCCGGGCTTCGGCATCATTTCCTGAATCTCCGTATCGTCCATATCCTCCGTATCCATCTGATCCAGTTCCTCCAGAAACGCCGCCCAATGGTCCGGAGCCACCCCCGGCGGGCAATATTTGCGCACCCAGTCCTGGGCGATCAG
>JABEBX010020565.1_pt1 | contig 13505 bp, 5 predicted proteins | sample 7245971 | NCBI WGS metagenome assembly JABEBX01 (sample SAMN14506365, study PRJNA622280) | hot springs metagenome | biome: hot spring [ENVO:00000051]|acidic hot spring [ENVO:00002120]; feature: spring [ENVO:00000027]|sediment [ENVO:00002007]; material: sediment environment [ENVO:01001048]... | reverse complement strand
GGCTGAGGCCATGCCGGATGTGTTGCGCTCGCGGAAGGAGGTTGAAGCCGTGATGAGAAGCGTGACGGCGCGGGCGTCTTCGATGCGGAGCGTGTTGTTGACGGCGCGTACCGCGCCGCCTTCGGCAAGGGCCTTGACCTCCGCGCGAAAGGCAATGCCGACCTGGCGTTCCTGCGTCGCCGGATCGGTGGTGGGCGTGACAGGACGGGCCGCGCCGGTCATCACCAGACGGTCGTTGGCCGCGGCGATGGTTTCGCTGTGCGCCGGGCGATCGAGGCGCAGGGTAAGCGCGAAGGGGCGCGTGGATTCAAGGCGAGCAACGATGGTGTTGCGCGGCGCGGAGCTGAAGATCTCGCGGGTCCACTCGGCGCCGGCCGCGGTGAAGCGCGTCCTGACGACGGCCTCGTCCAGATCGAGTTCGAGACGGTAGTTTGTCACCGAGGCGGGCACGTCGTCGAAGTCGAGCCACAGATCACCGAGCGTCTGGTAGCAGGGCAGCCGATCGGGCACACCCATCATCACCTGCGCGGCCAGGGCCTCGGCTTCGTGGACTTTGCCGGCCATGAGCAGGTTGCGAACCTCGGCGGTTCGGTTTGCCTGGGGATTGTTGCGGTCGCGGTATTCGCCGATCCAGACCGTTTCTTCGTTGAGTTGCAGGCGCTCGTGGTCGGGATTGCCGAAGACCATTGCGCCAAGGCGGCCATTGCCGACGGGAAGCGCGTCGCGCCACTCGGCGGCGGGCTGCTCGAAGAAGAGGATATGCTCGCCTGTCTCTGGCCGGGCGGGGATTTGCGCGTGCAGCGCAGACAGGGAACCGCGTTGCGCGAGGACGGCGCCGGTGAGAGATGCGTTGCGCAGAAAGCGGCGGCGGCTCCAATTCTTTTCGGTATTCCTCATCTTTTCACCCATTACGTTTCCAGCAGAACCGCAGTGAATGGGGGAATATGCAGCAAATTCCCACGGAGCGCAGTTGCGGCCTCTGCGGTGAGTGTAACGCCTTGTTTGGCGTCGACGGCAGGCGCGGCCAGTTGCCATTGCCTGTGTGCGCGATGCATCGGGGTGCGAATTGTTGCAGGCAGGCTGGATTTGTTGATGACGATCGTGAACAGGGAGCCGGATCGTCTGACGGCATAGGCGCACAGACGGTTATTGGCGCAGTCCAGCCTGGCGCGGACGAGCGTTGCGCCGGCGAGAGGCTTGAAGATCTTCATGCCGAAGAACTCCGGGCGGCGCACGAAGCCATCCGCAAGGCTGCCTGCGATGGGCGTGTAAAAGCCGTCTCCGCCGCCGTGGAGACAGACGCCGGAGCAGCCGGCTGCGGCGAATTGCAGCAGCACGTCCGCGGCCCAGAGCGCACCGGCGAAGGTATCGCTCACGCCGGGCTGGCCGCCGTTCCAGCAGGAGTTGCCTTCGCTCATCCGATAGGGCAGGCCGGCATCGCGCGCGGCAGCCATGACGATTTCGAGGTCACGCGCAAGTTTGGGATCGGGCGAAAGCAGCCGGTCGATCGTCATGCCGGGCGCGCCCGCCGGGCCCATGGCGTAGTAGTGCGAGGTGAGCAGCACAACGTCGGGCGCGCTGCGCTTCGCGTCCGCGGCAAATCCGGTGACGTAGGCGATCTTGTTCGAGACATCGGGGCCGGCGAATTTTGCCTGCGGTACGCGGGCGACGATGGCGGCGTGCGCGACAATCCACTCCTTCCAGTAGTCGGCATAAGACCACGTGGCGGGGCGATAGCGCCTGCGCCATGCGTCGGGTTCGTTGCCAAGCTGGAAGGCGATCAAGCGCGGGCCGAGAATTTTCTCGACGTAGGAGGCCTCTTCAGCGGCGCGCGCGATTGGTCCGCGGCCGAGATTGAGGCCGTAGAGGCAGCGCCAGCCAACGGCGTCGAGAAAAGCGCGCAGGTTGCGCAGGCTTTTGGGCGTGATGGGCGTGTCGGATTTGACGTTCTTACTGGTGTCGGGGCCCACCGCATCGAAGGGAGCGGCAGGCGGCGGTTCTTCTGTGGTGAAGGCGGTGAATTCGCTGGTGCCTCCGCCGAGGCGCAGCACTCCCTGGTCGCCAACTTCGCGAAAGAGCGTGATGAGCGCGGTGTTCTCCGCGGAAAAGAAGGCGGGGTTGGCCAGTTGCGCCGATTCGTAGCTGAGGCCGATGAAGTCCGGCGGAATGGTGGCGAGGGCTGCAAACTCGTCAATGGCGAGCGTGGCGGAGATGGACGCGGCGGCATCGTTTTGCGCGTGAAGCCGATGCGGCGCAAGGTAGGCGGCCGTCGCTGCGCCTGCGGCCCAAAGAAAGTCGCGGCGCTTCATTCGAGTTCAAGCTCCACGGTGCGGGGTTGGTCGACAGTCAGGCTGAGTTCGGCTGCCGTGGTGGTCGATTTGCCGTTGACGCGGACCCGTGCGCCGGGATCGAACGGCAGGTGCAGAACGCAATCGCGCGCCATCCCATGCGGGTCGATTGTGACACGCCAGTGCCTGGCATCAAGATGTTCCACGCGCAGGCTTACTGTGCCGCCCATGGTGACGGGCGCGTCATCGATCCTGAGCGTGCTGCCGGCGGGAACCCAGCTTGCCAGCAGGCCGGGCAAAAGATGCAGCTTGTTGCCGCGCTCGTTCAGGAGCATGTCGCGCAGCAGGAGCACGAGGTTGGCGTTGGCCCAGGCCTCGGGCATGTCGCCGGTGCCTTCCATGTTCTTGCGCTTCGAGTGCGGCGTATCGCAGGCGCGCGGCGCGTTGACGTCGACGAGGATCTCTTCCTTCCAGACGTTGGTGGTGTAGCTGTGATTGAGCGCAGCCGCGAGCATGTCGACGGCCTTCTGCTTCTCGCTGCGCAACAGGTAAGTTTCCGCCATGTTCATCGACTCGCCCGCCCAGACACCGGCAGGTCCGGCCCAGGCGACGTTGGTGGGCAGCCCCTGCTTTTCTTCGTGTTCCATGCGGGCAATGAGTCCGGTGACGAGCGGATCGTCGGGCGCATAGAGACCCGTGGGATAGACGGCGAGAAATGTCTGCGAGTAGGCTCCTTCGGGATAGGTGGGCATGGCGGGCAGATAGGGCGGCGCGGTGGTTTCAAGTGTTACGGCGCGCTTGACGTCGTCGCGAATGGCGGCGGTGAAATCTGTATATTCGCGATTGAGCCAGGCGGCGTCATTGGGATGGCCGAGGACGGTTGCGGCCTCGCTCGCGACCTTGATCGCGTAGTCGGCGAGAAAGTTGTGCGAGAAGGAGTGGCCTTCGGGCAGGCCGGAGTCGCCGTAGCTCCATGGCAGTAGTCCGTACCAGAAGGTCTTTTCGCCGGGCTGGAGGGGAGGATTGGGCTCGGTGCGGCAGTGCGAGGGAATCATGCGGTGGATGGGTCTTGCGCCGAGGGGAGTGCCGGCGACGCCCTCCAAGGTGGACTCTTCCCGGTGATCGCGAATCCACGCGGCGGATTGGAGCAGGTAAGGATAGGCTTGCGCCAGCCAGCGTCTGTCGCGCGAGAAGAGGTAATAGTCCCAGACCGCCGCAGCGTTGCCGCCGGAGTTGTCCCACGCGGGCCAGCCGCTGGTGGGCGGAAAGTCCCACTCGCCGTCGTCGTTCATCAGGTGGAAGGCGTGCTCAATGCTTTCGCGCGCGGGCGTCATGAATCCGGCGACCTCCATGGCGCGCGCCTGGAAGTACTCGCCGCGGCCCCAGTACTGACGATAGACGGCAGGGCCGTCGAGCGCCCAGAGATCGTCGCGGGCATCGAACTCGGTGAGGATGAGAACGTAGGCGACCGACGAATCGTAAAAGTCCGTCAGTTCCTTTTGCGGGAAGTCGATCCTGGTCGCGTGAGCCCAAAGTCCATCCCACTGCGCGACCGCCTTGGCGAGCAGCGCTTCACCGCTCTCGCGCGAGAGTTCTCCGTTGCGCGCGACAGGCCACTCGTAGGGCAGCTCGATCCAAAGGGTTTTCCTGCCGCCGGCAGGGATGGAGAGACGAAGCGCGAGGGTGAGACCGTTGTCTTCGGCGGCGACCGCGGCGCCGGCTGTGTCGGCGACAAGCGCGACGTCTTCGCCGGCGCCTGTTTCGAGCATAGCGCCGACGACATGACCGGGCAGATTGCGCTCGCGCCCGCTGAGCTTGAGCTTGACTTCGGCTGCGGAGGCTCCGTTGTTGCCGAAGGTGAGCCGAACGACGTCCATGCCCCGCGCGCCGGAGCGAGATGTGGGGATCTCGCCGGGCTTGGCATCGGGATCGACGGCGAAGGCCAGCTCTTCAAGCGCGATGCCGCCCGAGTGCGCCGAGGAAAGAATGAAAGGATAACGCCCGCGATAAAGGCGCTGGCTGGTGATGCCGAGCGGATCGTCGCCGGCGAATGCCTGGATGGCGAGTTCGCCATCCATCTGGGAGCTGAAGCCGATGGGCGTATCGAGCGGCTTGCGTTTCAGGCTCCATTGCGACCATTTGAGATTGCCCTGCTTGTCGACGATGGTCTTATGACTGCCCATGGGCAGGCCGATGAGGCTCTGCGCGTCCGTGTTCGAGTAGCGATGGTCAATGATGACCTGAGCGGAGAGCGTGACCGCGCCGAGGATAAACGTAAAAATGAAAATTATTTGCCGATGGAGTGACATGATCAGGCTTGATGATACGCTGGGATCGTTTTTCTCTGCGAGCGTTTTCAAGCAATGTAGATTGATTCCGCGATGCGGCACACAGGTTGGCGCAAGCGGCGGCGACATGGTGTGATTGAATCTCCCGCCAAGGATTGCAGCGTTGAAATGCGGGTTCTTCGATTCACTTTGGCGCGCAGAACGCGTCACGACTTGCCGAGGGTAGCCGGGTGGTTTTGATACGAACGTCAAGGTCGGAAAGACGAGATGCTACGTGGTTTCGGGCCGGGGACGCGCTTTGCGATAAACATTGGCGACGGCGAGAGTCCAGAGCGGCGCGAGGTCGACTCCAGGGATGAGCTTGCCTGCGAAGGAAGGCAGAAACTCCCAGTGCCAGCCGAGGAGCGAGGAGAGTATTCCAGCCATGGCGAGGTCGAAGATGTCGTCGGCAGGCGAGGCTGCGCCTTCAATGAAGATGGGAATGACGAAAAGCTGGAGCACGTCGGCAAGGATGGCCAGCAGAAGCGCGGCTTTCATGCGCGGGCCGGGTGTAATGCGGATGGCGCCCTGATTTGGCTTGGCGGTTTGCGGCGGTTCGGCCATGGAAACAGTATCGTGCAGAAGCGGAGAAAGAGGAAGCGGCGGATCTGATCCGATTCGGGATTGATCTTGCCCTGATGAAAGCAAAGGCCCCCGGTATTGGCCGGGGGCCTTGTTGGATGGCCTGATGTCGGTTCAGAAGGTGAGGCGCAGAGCCATCTGAACCTGGCGAATGTTGTAGGCGAAGTTGCTGTTGTCTGTGCTGGTGATGGACTGATAAGGCGTGCTGGTGTAGGGAGTTAGCGTGTTCTGGTGGGTGGTGGCGTTTTCTGTGACCTGATAGGCGGTGGTGCCGAGGCCTGTAACGTTCTGATGGTTCGTGAGGTTGAACGCCTCGGTGAGGAATTCCAGCCGGTAGTTTGTGTGGATCATGATGCTCTTGGAGGCGCGCAGGTCGATCTGCCAGGTGTTGGGGTACTGGAAGGCGTTGCGGATGGAGGTTGGAACTCGCGGCGACAGTGGGCTTGCGCCGTTGAAGGAGGAGGTGACCAGCGAACTCTGCGTGGTTGCCCCATTCAGATAGATCTTCGAGTTGGAACTGGTGATGCCCATGGAGTAGGGCAGCCCGCTCTGGGTCTGGAAGTCAGGCGCCAGCTCAAAGTCATTGGCGAGATAACCGAGAGGCCCATGCAGGCGCCAGGGCGACTGCGTTACGGCAAAGATGGTCAGGCGATGGGGCACGTTCTGGTTGGAGTTGCCGTAGTCGAGGCGAATGTTGGTGGGATCGAGCATGGCGTTGACCGAGGCGCCGGTGGTGTTGTTTTCGCCGTAATCCATGGCATGGGACCAGGTAAAGTTGGCGTCAAGCGACACGAAATGAGAGAGGCGGTGCTGATACTCGGCGACCATGGCCTCGTAGTTGGAGTTGACGCCGCTGAAGATGTCCGTGATGGAGCTGAAGTTGGGGTTGGGCCGGTTGTTATTGGTGGCGTTGGCTGTGGCAAGGAATACGTTGGTGTTGAAAGAGTAGCCATTCGGCAGAGGACCGGTCTGGCTCGGGTCGTTTACAACGAAGGCCACGGACACAGGCTGGGGCAGATTGGTGTCAACGAAATCAGGCAGACGGCGGCCATAGTCCCCGAGCCAGTAGAGGGTAAAGACATCGTTCGAGCCGAACTGCTGCGAGACGCTCAGATCAGCCTGGTGGATCTCCGGCAGCTTGAAGTTGGGATCCATGTAGTCGACGGTGGTATTGCCGCTGGAGCCTCCGAGGCAGGTTGAGAAGTTGCTAGGAGCAATCACCTGCGGGAAGACGGGAGCGCAGGCATTGAGTCCAGGCGAGAGGCGCGGGTTGGTCTGTCCCTGCGCGTTGCCGCTTCCGATGAGTGCCTGATAGATGGTGGAGTTGATGGCGCGGGCAAAGAACATGCCGTAACCGCCCCGGAGGACGGTTTTGCCGGTGCCGAAGACGTCGTAGGCGAATCCGACGCGGGGGCCAATATTTGCCTTGCTGTCATGCAGACTGAGTGTTTGTGGAATGGCGCTGTTGGGTAGCTGCTGCGCTGGCAGGCCCTCATAGTCCCAGCGGATACCCATGGTGAGGCTGAGGCGCGGAGTGGCCTTCCACTCGTCCTGCGCGAATACGCCGTAGTCGCCGGTTGTAAATTCGAGGCCGGGCAGGCCGGCGCCCTGGTTGAAATAAGTGTAGTTCTGAGCCGACTTTCCGTTCACCGCGTTCTGCGAGAGGTAGAGGTCGGCGAAGAAGTTGCCGAGCGCCTGATTGCCGTTGTATGTGTAGCCGCCGTACTGGTTGTAAAGGTTGGAGATGAGATCGTCGGTGTGGAGGAAGTCCTCGCCGAACTTGAAGGTGTGATTTCCCTTGATCCACACGAAGGTGTCGGAGATCTGATAGCGGCGCTCGTCGGGCAGCGCGGCGCGATTGAGGAACTGGGGTGTGCCGAACTGGAAGAAGCCGCTGAGATACACGTTCGTAGGCAAGCCCAGGGGGTTGGTGTAACTGGCGGTCTTGACCAGATTGCTTGCCTCGTAACTGGTGGGAGTCTGGTTGAACTCGTACTCGAAGTCGCGGCTGTACTGATAGCGGATCTCATTACTGATCGCGTTTGTGAAGAAGGTGTCGAGCTTGCCGATGATCCAGTTGTCGCGGACGTAGTCATTGCCGAAGCTGGCCATGCCATAAGCGACGGCGGGGCTGGTCTGGATGCCGGCCGGCGAGGTCCAGCGCATGCGGTTGGCCTCTACGGCGAAGTGATTGCGCTGATTGATCTGCCAATCGATTTTTGGAAAATAGATGGTCTGGTCGCCGACGCGGGGAACCGTTCCGAGCATGGAGGTGAGGCCGATGATGCCCTGGCTATAGAACGAGTAGGCGCTGCTATAGCTGAGACCGGTGTCCTTGACGATCTGGCAGATGTTGGCATCCTGATAGTTCGGCGTTGCGGAGCCGGTCCCGCCGCAGGTCTTGCCGGAGGGTAAGGTGGGATCGGCGGCAGTGTAGAAGTTGCTGTTGGCGCTGGTGCCGAGGATGGTGGCCGCAGCCGGGAAGTCGTGATAGAAGCGGTCGGCGGCGAGTAGAAAGAAGACTTTGTCTTTGAGGAGGGGGCCCCCCACCTCAAAACCGTACTGGCGGCGGAGATCGGTGGGCTTGAAGGATTGCACTGTGTAAACGACGGGGGTCGTTGAGACCTCGACAGGATGTGTCACGTAAGTGTTTTGCGCAGCCCAGGCGCTGTCGCGGTCAAAGTAGTAGCCTTCGCCGTGGAGCTGGTTGGTGCCGCTCTTGGTGACGGCGTTGACGATGCCGCCGGCGGAGCGCCCGTACTCGACGGAGTAATTGGAGGTGTTGACCTGAAACTCCTGAATGGCGGCCTTGATGGTGGAGTAGCCGGCGCGGGTGCGCCCGCGCTCCTCGCTCCAGAAGGCTTCGTTGTCGTCCGCGCCGTCAAAGGTGATGTTGTTGAGCAGGGTGCTCTGGCCGCGGAAGCTGAGCAGGCCGAATCCATTGGAGTCGTTGACGACGCCCGGGGTGAGCAGGGCGAAAGCCGACCAGCGGTAGTTGTTCTCCGGCAGGTCGTGCAGAGTGAGCTCGGGTACAGCTCCGGCAAAGTCGGGCGAGGTGGTGTTGATGAGCGGCGCCTCGTCCGTTACCTGCACGGTCTGCGTGGTGCTGCCGACATTAAGGCGCGCCTGAAGGTCCGTGAGCAAGCCGACTTGCACGGTAAGGTTCATCGACTTGTAGGTGTTGAAGCCGGGGGCCGTGACGGTAACGGTGTAGAGTCCGGGTTGCAGGTGAAGGATACGAAAGTAGCCTGAGCTGTCTGTTACAGCGGTTTGCTGGGCGTTGGTTCCGTTGTTGATCGCCACGACATTGGCGCCGGCGACAACCGCGCCGGTGGTGTCAAGAACGGTCCCGCCAATGGCGCCATCGACGGCGGTTTGCCCGTGCAGAAGCGGGGCGAGCCATAGGAACGCGACGGCCAGGACTGCAAAGGCGCTGATCGCGCGCAGATGCAGCGCGAGCGATGTGTGTCTGATGCGAGTTGCTTGCAATTTCATAACTACCTCCAAGGTAAAAATGAAGTTTTTCTCCATGCAACGGAAAACTTCATGCAAAGATTAGTAGGTGAAGTGGAAACCCATCGTGATCATGCGATTGCTTCCGATCGTGTTGGAGACCGAGCCAAAGTTGGCGACGTTGTTGACACAGCCAGCGGGAAGAGCATTCTGAGCCATGCAACCATTGGCGCCGACCGGAATGTAGGTGGGCAGGCTCAGGTTCCTTCCAGATCCGGTCGAATACGGGAGCTGGTCGAGATTGGCAAGCGCGGATTGTTGATCGGCGGGGTTGGGACTTGTCACCACCTGGCCATAGTTGACGTAAAAGGCCTGCGGATTGAAACAGTTGTTGCCGGCCGCAATCGCGGAGTTGGAGCAGGCGTTGAACTGGCGGATCTGCCCCTGATCGATGGGCACGTCGAGGCTTGTGGTATTGGTGACATTGAAGATGTTGAATTCGTACTGAAGGTTGTAGCGGTCGCGGATCTTGAACTGCTTGCGCAGAGAGAGATTGAGCTGGTCCTGCGCGGATTGACGGAAGATGTTGCGCTGCGGAGGAGCGAAGTCGGTCTCGTAGATGTCCTGCGGGTCCGAGCCGGATGAGACCGGAATGCCATCGGCGCCTGGCGTCAGGTAGTTGATGGCGAGTTGGGAGGGATCGATGGCGGGATACCAACTGCCTCCCGGACCGCGTACGTCTCCCAGGTTGCCCGTCATCGCTTTCTTGGGATGGGAAGGATCCTTGATGCCGATGATGGGATTCATGAGCGTGGGGTTATTGCCGAACATGATGCTGCCGACGGCGCCATAGAACTCATAGAGGGAGTAAGGTTCGCCGCTTTGCAGAATCGCGGTGCCGTTCAGACTCCAGTCGTTGACGAACCGACTGGCAAGCGAGTGCTCCCGAGCCATATCAGGAACCGTGACCTGGAAGTAAGCAGAGAAGACATGCGTGCGGTCGAAATCGGACGTCGCATAGGAGTTACGAAGGTCGGTAGGATTACCGCCTGTGAAGAATAACCCCAGGTCGCTTTGTTCGTCGAGGGCGTGGCTCCAGGTATAGCTTGCGCCGAGTAGGTAATTATGCGAAAAACGCTTGTCAAGATGGACCTGAAGCCCATCGTAAGCCGAGACGCCCGCAGTCTTGTAAGACGAGGCGCTGGGGCTGAAGCCGATATATGGCGCGCGGAAGTCGGTATTGCCACCATCCGCGGTATTCCAGGGTTCACCCGCGATGGGATCGTAGTCATAGCCGTCGCTCATGGAGTTCTGGTTGAGAACCTCTAGGCCATAGGTTGCGGTCTGTCCCCAGATTGGATTGGTGGAAGTGGCAATGCCCGGAGCGTTAAAGGGAACCGGCACGACGGCGTGGCGGCCGCGATTACCCACATAGCCGATATCGAGAGCGATGTCGTTCGTGGGCTGCCACTGAATGTCGAGGGAGTAGTTGATGGTGTAAGGCAGAGTGTTGTTTCTGGCATAGGTGCCAAAGTTGAGTGTCGTGGGGCAGAGGAAGTAGCCCTCCTGATTCTGGACACCGCCGCAGTTGGGCCCGTACTGGTAATAAGAGCTTGTCGTGCCGGGATAGCCGGTCAACGCATTCAATACGTTCTGGAGCGCAACGTTGATGGTCGCGGGATTGGCGCTGGGGGCAACATAAGCAGGACTGCCGGAGGGGCTGAAGGCCGCCCCGATGGGATCTTCGAGAGTTGTACCCTGACCGGTAACATAGGTCGCTAAAGGCGCGGACTCAGTGACGCCGAACGGACCTCCGTAGCCGGAGCCGGCAGGCTGTGATAGGTAAACCAGATACTCGCCACGGTCGTAGTACATGCCGCCGGCGCCGCGAACAACCAGGTTGCTGTGATTGCGAAACGGCGACCAGGCGAAGCCGAGACGCGGGGAGATACCCCATTGGCGGCCGGTCAACGTGGAGTTGCTGACCCCTGGGGTGGGGTGCTGTTTGTTGTCGCCAGCGATGACGAACCCGGCGTTTTGCACGGTCCATGTGGCGCCGGGCGTGGCTCCGCCAGTCGAGCTTGTCACGCTGTAGAGCGAGGGATCGAAGTTGAACATGTCGCCGTACTTCTCAGTCATGCCGCCGTGGTAGTCGTAGCGCACGCCGAGAGTGAGGGTGAGGTTGGACCTCATCTGCCACTTGTCCTGAAGATAGCTATCGATCTCGTTGGTGCGGTAGTAGCGATTGGCGTTATTCTTGCCGGTCGTGGGATCGATGGTTTCAAGAACGTCCGAGCCGTGCACCTTTCCTTGCAGGAAGTTGGTAAAGCTGGTGGTCTTGAGCTGTTCGATTCCGCCGCGGTTGTTTTCAATATTCAATTGCGTGTAGCTGTAGCCGCCGCCGGCGAAGATGGTGTGATTTCCCTTGACGAAGATGAGGTTGGTGGAGGGATTGAGACGGTTTTGATAAAAGCCCATGTCAGCAAAGGAGCTGTAGGGGCCGGCATGGACGCTCGGGGCGTCAAGCTCACTGCTGGGAAATCCCTCGAGATTCAGGCCGGGCAAACCGCCATTAAAGAACGGCCCGCTGCCGGCAGTCGAGGGAATCGTGGTTGACCCATTGATGCCAAAGTTTGATGGGCCGCCGGGATTGGTGAGCGTCTGCTTGTAGCTGCCGTAGCCGGACTGGCGGAAGAAACCCAGGCGCTGCTCCCAGTTGAAGTGCGGGTTGATGGCGATGGTATTGTCGATGGCTGCAACCTGCGAGCCGTTGCGCTGGGTGACCGGGAATCCGCCGGTCTGGGAGTAGCCGTAGGGCAGCGTGACCGGATCGTTCTGGTAGTAGTACTTGGAGGAGATGCGATCCTTGCTGTTGATCTGCCAGTCGATGTTTGCGTTTGCCTGCGCGGCGGTCATGACGGAGTTGCCGATGAGCGTGACGTTGGGAACACCAAACGCATAGGTGTTGCTGCTCTGCGCGGAGGGGATCAGGTAGCTTCCGTCCGGCAGTTTGGCGTTCATCAGGGCCATCGCAATGGGATCTATGGCGCTGGTGAAGGATTTGCCGGATGCGCTCCAGCTCTGGGCAGCCGCATCCAGGCCCGCGGCGGAACGGTCGTTGGTGAGGCCGGAAGGCACGGTCATCTGCGAGAGGCCTGTGGACTGGTCGGTCGAGGACATGTACTGGTACGAGCCGAAGAAGAAGACCTTGTCCCTTTTGATGGGCCCTCCCAGGGTCGCGCCGGTGGTCCAGCGGTTCAAATAGGGATTCTGCAGAGATTGCGGGAAAGCGCCTACGCCTTGCTGCGCGAGTTGATACGCCTGATTGAAGAAATAGGGATCGGCGTTCCAGTCATTGTTGGCGAAGTTTCCATAGGCCTGACCGTGAAAGTTGTTGGTGCCGGACTGGGTATTGACGTCGATCTGCGCGCCGGCCGTGGCGCCCTGCTGCGCGTCATACATCGAAGTGTTGACGCGGAGTTCGGTGACGGTGTCGGGCGGAGGCGAAGGCAGGCTGTTGCCGATCGAGCCGTAGACCGATACACCTTCGGTCGAGGCGCCGCCGATGGTTGCGCCCTCGCCGATGTTGAAGTTGTAGCGCTGTGAGGTGAGACCGCTGGAGGTCATGCCGTTGAAGATGTTCGTAACGTCAACGCCGTCGACCTGCATGGTGTTCGATGTGGCGCGCTGACCGTTGGCGTCAATGTTCTGATTGCCGAGGCCGGCGTTGGTGTTCATGCCGCTCAGGAGATCGGCGCTTGCGCCTTGCGTAAGCACGGCGAGCTGGGTAAAGCTGCCGGTGGCCAGCGGCGTGGCGGCGATCTGCTGGCTGTCCATGGTGGAACCGACGGTGGTGTCGGTGGCGTCGATCATGGGATTAGCAACCACCTCGACGGTTTCGGCGCGCTGACCGATCTCGAGGGTAGCGTTGACCGTGGTTGCCTGCGCCTCGCGGACAAAGATGCCTCTGAGGGACATGGTCTGGAAACCCTTGCGGCTGATAGAAACCACATAGGTTCCGACCGGCAAATTGAAGATCTGATAAAAGCCTGTCTTTTGCGTCGTGGTGGCTCTGGTGACGTTGATAGCGGCGTTGGTAGCCGTGACGGTAGCGTCAGGAATCACAGCGCCCGAGGCATCGGTGACCGTGCCGTTCAACGATCCGAGAGTCTGCTGCGCAAGCAGAAGTTGCCCGGCGAAAAGCGCGACGCAGCCGAGCGCGCAGATGCAAATCCGGCGGAATGTCATAACTGCCCTCCAAGGTGATGGTTAATGTTCGACAGAAAACTGCGTAAAGGTAAGGCTGCGCCGCCGGTGCGATGCTGAGGCGCTTGGGCTGGCGCGCCAAGTCCGATAGGGCGATTGCCGCGATTCACGCCGGTCCGCAAAGCCTGAGCGCTGCGCTGAACCGGTAGGTTGCGGTGTCTCCCTGATGCCAACGTACAGCGGTTCGATGAATACGGTGTAAAAAAACGGTCGACGAGCGCAGAGGCACGGGGCTTGAGATCTGCGCCTGAACGAGCCGGCTTTTTTCATCATCCAGGGCCAGAGGGGCGACCGCGGGAGGACGACAGAGCCTTGCCTTCACGGCCACGCGCGCATGGCTGCATACTGATGCGATGGTTTTGGAAGGGTCTTTTTGAAGGGCCGATTCAACGATTTCCGCATCGACGAGCATCGACAATCTCTCTTCGCTTTCATCTCGCAAGAGGTGCGCACCAAAAGCCCCTGAACAAAAAACTCAGGGGAACCCTCCTGTTGGAGAGAGGTTATTTTAGGACAGTTGAACCGTGGATTCCAAGGGGGAAAACGGGAAGCTACGGCGATTTTCCGTGCAAATCAGGGCCCGGCCGCA
>JABEBX010018781.1_pt1 | contig 13513 bp, 7 predicted proteins | sample 7245971 | NCBI WGS metagenome assembly JABEBX01 (sample SAMN14506365, study PRJNA622280) | hot springs metagenome | biome: hot spring [ENVO:00000051]|acidic hot spring [ENVO:00002120]; feature: spring [ENVO:00000027]|sediment [ENVO:00002007]; material: sediment environment [ENVO:01001048]... | reverse complement strand
CCGCCGTGCTCATGGCTCCTCCCAGAACGAGCAGCATCTTTCCGTCCGCCGCAAGGTGGTCCCGGTAGGCGCGGGCGGCGTCGACGAGTGCTGCGGCATTGAAGTGGCGGAACTCTCGGTCGAGAAAGTCGGAAATCTGTCCCATAGGCGGCATCGGAAGTGCGTTCGCGCCGGCACGATGCTCGTGCGAGCGATGCGATTATTTCCCAGGCATCGAGAAAGGCAAGCCTTCCGTCAGCGAGGCCGGCCTCTCTCCGCCTCCCGATCGAATGTGGAGAAGGGAACGGAAATCCGTTCTCGGCATTTCCTCGAGAATCGCTAATAAGGAGACGCGATCAATGGAAACGGAGACGGGGCAATCGCTCACGGCGCGCAGCGGGTCGAATCTGGCCGCTGCTTTCTTTTGCCTCCCGAGGGAGACACGGCAAGCCATGGCCGACTTCTACGGCTTCTGCCGGGTCGTGGATGACGTGGCCGATTCTTCTTCCCTCTCGCTCGCCGAGAAGCAGGAGGGAATTGCGTTTTGGCGCGGCGAGATCGATCGGGCATACCAAGGAGCGCCCCTCTCGCCGCTCGGGAAAGAGCTGGCGTCGGTCGTTCGCCGCTACCGGGTCGCCCGAGAGCCGCTCGATGAGGTGGTCAACGGAGTCGAAATGGATCTGGGGCAGAGCCGGTACCGGACGTTCGCCGAGCTCGAGGTCTATTGCCGGCGGGTCGCGAGCGCGGTGGGTCTCGTGAGCATCGAAATCTTTGGCTGCCAAAGGCCCGAGAGCCGCTCCTACGCGGAGGACTTGGGTATGGCGTTTCAGATCACGAACATTCTGCGCGACGTGCAGAAGGACGCTGCCGTCGGCCGGGTCTATCTGCCGGAAGAGGAGCTCGCCGAGTTCGGGCTCGGCGTCGAGGATGTCTTTCAGGGCAAGTGGAGTCGGGAGATGCACGATCTCTGCCTCTTCCAATATCTTCGGGCCAAGCATTACTTTGCCCGTTCGCGCCGGTGGATTCATCCCGAGGATCAGCGGAAGCTGGTCGCTTCCGAGGCGATGCGAGCGGTCTATCAGGCAATCCTTGAGAAGATTCGCAAGGCGGATTTTCGGATCTTCTCTGGTGCTGGCCGGATGGGGAAGCTCGAGCGCGCCGGGAGGATGGTGGTCGCCCTCTTTGCCTTCTTTCGACAGAGACGCCTCTCCTGGAATCCGCCTCGAAATGTCGTCGTCTTGGGCGCCGGGCTGGCGGGCATGGCGGCGGCCGTAGAGGCGACGATCGCGGGCGACCGGGTGACGCTCCGGGAGGCGCGGGCGGAGGCCGGGGGCCGAGCGGGGAGCTTCATCGAGGTCAAGACCGGGGAGAGGCTCGACACCGGGCAACACCTTCTGATGGGGTGCTACCGGGAGACCCTCCGGCTGCTCCGCTCCTTGGGCGCGGAGCGGAAGCTGCTCTGGATCGATCCACTCCGGATTCCGTTTCGCAGTCGTGCCGGGGAGAGTGTCCTGGCGGCTTGGCCTCTTCCTTCTCCCTGGCATCTGCTGGGGGCCTTTCTCGGATATCGGGAGATATCCTGGGGAGATCGCCTGGCGGCGATCCGGCTGATCGGCTCGCTCATTCTCGGACAGGAGCCGCTCCCGGAGGAGACGGCGGAGCGCTGGCTGCAGCGGAGAAAACAGTCCCCAGGGATCGTCCGGACCCTTTGGGAACCTCTTTGCCTGGCCGCTTGCAACCAGGAACTTGGCCGAGCTTCCGCCCAAATGCTGGCGGCCGTCATCCGCCGGGCTCTCTTGGGGGGCCGGAAGGATTCGGCTCTGGCTTTTTGCAGTGGCAATCTGGGCGATCTCTTGGCGAAGGAGTGCGAGCGGCTCTTGCGCTACTGTGGGGGGAGCCTCGTCTGTCGTTCTCCGGTGAGACGGCTCCTCTTTGCCGACGATCGGCTGGAGGCGATCGAAGATGCCTCCGGGGAGCGTCGTGAGGTCGACCAGGTCGTGAGCGCTCTGCCCTGGAACTCCCTCCGCTCGCTCTTGCCCTCGGAGAGCCGGCTCCAAGCAATCTGCCGATCGATCGGGGAGGAAGCGATCCTCAATCTCTACCTCTGGACCGATCGGCCGCTGACGCGGGAAACCGTCGTCGGCTTCCTCGACTCGGACCTCCATTGGCTCTTTTCCCGTGAACGCATCTTGGGGAGGAGCTCGGCTCGCGGCCATGCATACGCGGCGGTCATCAGCGCTGCCCAGTCCTGGAAGGAGTTATCACGGGAGGCCGTAGCGGATCGAGTGATGGAAGAGCTTCGGAAGCGGCTGCCAGAAGCGGCCGAGGCTCGGCTCCTCCATTCCTTTCTCTACCGGGCGCAAGGGGGCACTCCTTCCCTGAGCCCAGTGGAATGCGGGTTGCGACCGGGTCCGCGGAGCGAATGGCGTAATCTCTGGATTGCGGGGGATTGGACCGACACGAGCCTCCCCGCCACCATCGAGGGAGCGGTCCAGAGCGGGATTTCCGCCGTCCGGATGATGAACCGGGCGGAAGAAGAGAAGGCATCGTCGCCCTCTCCCAGCGGAAAATGGGCGATGGCGGAGGCAAGGGGGTAGCGGAGAGCACCATGAGCAAGAAACGGTGGGTGAGCATTGGCCTGTGCTGGATCGGCCTGGTAGGAGCGGGAGGCTCTCTCCGGGCGGCGGAGAGCACGGCGAATTTTCAAGCGGAGTTTCAGAGCGTGGGTGGCGCCCTTCGGAAAGCCCCCCTTCCCGAGTATCCCGGCGTCCTCGACCAGAGGCTTCGGCCGCTCCTGCGGCGGGTCCGGGCCTCGCTCATCGAGGGGGGACCCAGAGCGGAGGCGACCATGCGGGCGGTACTTCTGGGCGCAAAAGAGCTGCTGGCCATCGAGGACGTGGAAGCGGCCATGCTGACCGCCTATGCCGTCTCGGCCGAACCGGAGCTGGTGGTGCGAGTGCTGCGCACCCTTTCGGAGACGGACCGGGAGGAGCTGGCCTCCTATCTCTTTGCCGGAACGTCGAGTTGCGGAGAAGGCGATCCCCGCAAGCCTTCTCTGCTTCGGCTCGAGATCGCCATGGCACCCCTGCTCGACGAGCTGATCGTGAGGGCTGACGAGGAAGCGGCAGCCGAGGTGAATGCCCCGGCAAGCCCTTCCCGCAAGTAGCGCTGGCGGACAGAGCGGAGCTCTGCCCCTGCGGCAAGGTCAAGGGGCCGAACGCCGTCAAAAGTTGATCTGGACCGTGCCTTGGATCCAGAAGGGGAGCTGCGCAACGATATAGTCGTAGTTCATGAACCGCGCATTGCTGAAACCGGGAGCTCCGGGAAGCCAGTACTCCTCGTTGGTCAGGTTGTAGACGTAGAGGCTCGCTTCCCACCGCTTGGTGGCATAGAAGAGGCGGGCGTTCAAGGTGTACCAAGTCGGAATCCGGGTCGAATACGTGTAGAAGATGTAATTGCCGCTCTCGGTGATCCCCCAGAGGGATACGCCGAAGCCGTTGTTGAACTTGTAGGTCGCCATCAGGTTGCCGTAGTTGGTCGGAAACCCGATGAACTGGTAATTGGCTGCCGCCATGTTGACCAACGGATCGGTCGGCAGATCGTATTGACGCGCCACGGAGGTGGAGTAGGGCTGCATCGCCAAGGGACCCTGGGAGAGTCCGGCCCACTGCTCTTGTGCGGCGATGTAGGCATAGCCGAAGTTGAGCCAGAAGTTCCGGTTGGGCTGGTAGCTGCCGTTGAGCTGAATCCCGCTGATGTCCGCTTGGGCGGTTGCGATCGGACCCCCGGGGATGACCTGCGCTGGAATGTATCCGCTTTGCATGTAGGCGGAAAAGCCTAGGAAGAGACGGTCGTGGAGAAGGTTGAGCTTTGTTCCCAACTCGTAGAGAAAATTGTTCTGATGGTAGTAGGAGGAGGGATAGGAGGGGCCGAAGCTCCCGAACTGGGAAAGCAGGGTGGTCTGTCCGTAGAAGAAGGTGAAGTAGTTGGTCATCCACGGAAAGGGCTTGTAGCTGGGACTAATCGACACTTCGGGCTGGACCATGCTCATCGAGGTCGACGTCAAGCTCGGGAGCCCAAAAGAGGGGGCCGCCGCCGAAATGTCGCCTGGGGTTCCCGGTGGCGGGGAAGCCTGGATGAAGTAGGCATTCATCCTCCCCGAGAGAAGGAGGCTCCACTGATCGGTGAAGTCGACCTTGTGCTGGTAGAAGGGCGAAAGCTCGTAAAAGGTGTCCGAGGTCGAGAGGTAGTTGAAGACGTTGTAGTAGGCGCCCGGATAGCCGGGGACCGGAATATCGGTCAGGTAGGGATTGCTGTAGGGAGCCGCCGTCGCCGTAGAAAAGGGGATCAGCGGAGAGTAGTCCCTCGAGGTGAGGGGTTGCGTCATGTTCCAGATGTTGATTGGCGAGTGCCAGGCTCCCGAATACTCGGTGTCGCTGAAAAAACGGAATTCCAAGCCCGTATCGATCGCGTGGTGGAACTTCGCCCCGAGGCCTTTCTCGGCATCCGTGCTCGGATCGCTGGAGGCCACGGGCTGCCTGCTCCTTCCGATCGGGGTGTCGAAAGAGGCGCGGAGCTCGAGCCGGTCGTCGAAGTCGTACCCCGCCGGCAATACTGCCCAGAACGTGGAGGGGATGGCCTGGTCGATGTAGGTGCTGAAGTACTCGAACATCGAGTTGTTCACGAGCGAGAGGCCCTCATCGATCTTGAGGGTCTCGATCGCCTGGGCGACATAGTAGAGCTGCTGGGTTGAGTTCTCAGAATTGGCGAAGAGGTTGGAACGGCGGCTGATCGGCTCCTGCGGGCCCCAGTTCATCGCATAGCCCGCTCCGGGCGGAGCGGTCCCGAGCCCGGGATTGAGGACTCCCGGAGGGCCGTACCACCCGGCGAGTGAACCGGTCTGATAGAGGCCGTCGCTGATCAGGGCTTGGTCGGGGCGGTTAATGCCCGCCACCGTGTTGAGATGATTGACGTCGAACTCGGTGTTGAAGTCGATCGTCAGGTTGTCGTAGGGCTTGGCGGAGAGTACCAAAAGGGCGCACTGCCGCTGGAGGTAGGCTCCATCATAGTAGTTGTAGGGAGCATAGCCGTCCTGCCCGAAGTAGTCGACCCGGTAGGCCAGCTTGTCCTTGATGATCGGCCCCCCGATGTCGATGTTCCAGAAGTTGGTGCTGTACATGCCGCCCGTGTAGCTCGCGGTCCCCCGAAATTTGTCGAAATAGGGCTGCTTGGTGACCTCGTTGGCGAACCCCCCCGCCATCTCTTGGGGACCAAAGACGATGCTGACGGGGCCCGTGACGACGTCGAGGTTGTCGTAGGCGTTCATGTTCATGAGCGGGCCCCATTGAGCGGACTGGCTGAACCCGACGAGCATGCCGTTGCGGTAAGCTGTCCCCGGAAGACCCCGCATCACCGGTTCCGATACGGGGCTGCCGGTCATCTGCGTCGGATTGATTCCCGGGACGAAGGCGGCCAGATCATTGACCGATTGGGCGTTGGTGGTCTGAATCTCCTCCTTGTTCACTATTTGAACCGTTCTCGGAGTCTCCATGACGCTCATCTCGGGGCCGAGCACCCCGACCGGCTGCTCGGCTGGCTCGACCGACTCGTAAGGGGTGGATGCCCCCACATCCACCTCGCCCAGAACCGGACCCAAACCAGGGGGTAGCTCCCCCCCGGGCAGGGGGCCCTGAGGAACCGTGATGGGAGGAGCGGCCGCGGAAGGTGCGGGAGCTGCCGGGGCCGCAGGCCCAGGAGCTGGCGCCGCCGGCGCTTCTGCGGATGGCGCCGCTGCTTCGGGGCCCGCTTCCGGGCCTTCCGGAGCCGCCGCCGGAGCTTGGCCGGTCGAAGGAGAGGGCGCGCTCTCCGGTTGGGGGGCTGCCGCGGAAGGAGTCGCCGCCTCCTCGACGGGGCCGCTGCTCGGTCCCGGCTCGGCACCGAGCGCCGGAGCCGGATTGCCCATCAAGAGGAGGAGGATTCCGGGAAGGACGGCGGAGAGAAGGATGCCGAGGCAGGAGCGGAGCATAGGCATAACGCGAGCGCCTTGGACGGCTGGAGCCTCTCTGCGCCGGGAAGGGCTTCCTTGTCAACCATTCTTACGGATCGGGAAGCCCTTCCGAGATTGTGCCCCGTCATTGGAGATAGAAGCGAACCGGGACGACCGCTTGGGATTCGACGGGTTTCACCCCCGCCAGGGCAGGGTGAAACCGCCAATGCTCGACGGCAGTCTCCGCCGACTGATCGAGATCCGAAAAGCCCGAGCTGCGCACGACACGCACCGTTTCCACTCCACCCACTGGCGAAATCTTCACCCAGACGTAGACGACGCCCTGCTCCTTTTTCTGCCGAGCCGCGTCGGGGTAAACCGGAGGGGGATTCCGTAGGTAGTCGGGCTGAGCGAGCCGGGTCGGTCGGGCGGACGAGGCGGCCGTCGGAGCCGGCTTCGGCGGAAGCATGGCTTTCTTGGGCTGTACCTTGCGCACCACCTCCTGAGCCATGTCCCCAGGCTTGGGCGGCAGGGGCTCCGAGACGGGCTGCGTGGTCGGCTCCGGAGACGCCACGAGATCGACCGTCGCTGGAGGGAAGAAGGACATGGACGTTGCTGCCTGCTTGATCTTGGGTGCCAGGCTGATCCCGGCCCCCAAGACCAGCGCCGCATGGAAAGCCAGAGAGAGAATCCACCCGGCGGTCCGCTCGCGCCGCTCGACTGGGTCTTCCGCGAACGGAGAAACTCCCTGGGTCCCTGAAGGACGAGGCCCCGCGGGCGCGGCCGCCTTCGGCGCCGCACCGGCGAATAAGATCGGCAGCTTCACCAGCCGGTGCCCGACGTTTTGACTCTTGCGCTCTTGGAGAAGGATCATGGCGAGCCTCCTTCCTGTTTTTTCGCTCGGCGTCGATCCTCCGGGAGGAGACCGACGACAGGCCGGCGGATCCCGCGAGAATCACCCTGAGCGCTCTTTCAAACTGCCCTTACCTTATGCCTGCGCCCTTTAAGAAAAGCGGGGGCAGGAGTTTAACTTTTCTTTAAGTTACGGAATCTGACGGAACGGCGATCGCATTGGCGGGACTGCGGCGAGAGCAACGAATAGGACGACTCAGCCTTGCTGCGTCTTCGGGAAGATCACCAGCCGCGTGCAGTGCCACTCGCGGTACGACCGGTAGGCGATTCGCATGTTGCCGTGGCTCTGAACCAGTGCTGCGACGATCCGTTTGCCCACGCCGAGTCCCGATCCCCGGGCACCGCTCCGCTTGATTCGGTTCCCGATGGCGACTACGACGCAACCGGGATTGCGGCGGAGGCGGAGGAAAATGGGGCCTCGTCCATGGTGGAGCGCATTGGAGACCAAGTTATAGAGGATCTGCTTCAGGTAGTTCCGGTCCGCGTCGGCTTCCGCAGGCTCCGTGCGCGTCTCGAGCGTGCGGCCTTCGGCTTCGGCGAGGAGCCGGAAGCCTTCCAGGAGTTCTTCCAAGAGCTCGTTGACGTCGAGGCGCTCCCAGCGGAGGACGAGCCTACCCTTCTCGGCTCGCGCCAGGAGGAGGGCGCGATCGAGGTGATGGCCGAGTCGGTCGAGCTCCACTTCGATCTGCTCGGTGATGGCGGGATCGACCCGTTCGACCACTCGCTCCATCCGGAGGCGTGCCATGGTGAGCGGGAGCTTGAGCTCGTGAGCCATCCGCGCGGAAGCGCGGTCGACTTCGGCCAAGGTTTCTTGGACGCGATCGAGCAGCCGGTTGATTTCCTGGACCAAGGCTTCGATCTCCGGATCCCGCTCATCGGCATGGGCTCGCTGCCAGGGATTCTGCGGGTCGAGCAGGGCGAGTTGGCGTCGGAGCGCTCGGAGAGGTCGTCTGCCGGCGGTCGCCACCAAGAGCGCGGCCCCCAGGAAGGTGGCGAGCATCGCCAGGGCATACGCGGCTTCCCACTGGACCAGCTCGCGCCGATGCTCCGGCGTTCTTAAAAAGCGCGCCTCGCGCGCCGAGGCCGCCCAGTGAAAGATCGTGGACACCCCGAGAAACACCAAGCCGAATACGGCCGTCAGCGTGAGCCATCGGCGGTTCATGGCGAAGCGGAGGGTGCTGCATGCAGCGCAAACCCGATCCCTCGAATCGTCTGGAGCAGGGGCGGCTTCCCCGCGAGGTGGAGCTTTTGCCGCAGATGGTTGACGTGGACGTTCACCAGCGCGGTTTCCGAATCGAAACAGCGATCCCAGATTTTTTCCAGGATGAGCGCCTTGCTTACCGGGTTGGGGGCGTGCTCGACCAGGAGCCGCAAGAGCTCAAACTCCCGGTTGGTCAGGTCGATGCGCTGGTCGCCCCGGGTCACGGAACGTGCGACAAGATCCATCTCGATGTCCTCGAACCGCAATCGGCTGGCCAAGGTTGGGCTTTGCCGACGCAGGAGCGCGCGCACGCGAGCGAGCAGCTCCTGGGTGGAGAAGGGCTTGCCCAGGTAATCATCGGCACCCGCGTCGAGTCCGCGCACCCGGTCCTCGACGTCGGTGCGACCGGTGAGGAAGAGTACCGGCAGGCGCGATCCAGTACGCCGGAGCTGGCGAACCACGGAGATGCCATCGCGCTCGGGAAGCATGAGATCGAGGATCAGGAGATCGAAAGGGTAATTCTGGGCCAGCCAAAGCGCCTCTTCTCCGTCCTCCGCCACCTCGGCCGTGTATCCCTCAGCCTGAAGAGCCGCCTTGACATGCTTCCAGATCTTTCGATCGTCTTCGGCAATCAGGATCCTCATCTTCCCATCCGTGGGATCGCCTTCCGGCCGCTCGGGACGGAGAGGGCGCTAGGGAGCGACTAGAGATCGGACCGGCATGAGCTTATCGCACCTGTCCCGCCCGCTTCCCCGGGGAAAGACGCTGCGCCAGTCTCTCGAGGGCGGGCGAATGGTCGTGGGGGCTCAAACGCACCTCGATGAGCCAATACGAATCTCTTTGGTTCAATGCGGCTTGAAGAGTTTCTTTCAACTCCTGGTTGGTCCGGACCTGGCAGGCATGGCCGGCCCCCAAAAGCTCGGGCATGCGGCAGTAGTTCCACTCCAGCAGGTCGTTGAAGGGGCCGTCGAGAATGTGGCGTTCGGTGGAGTACCCGCGATTGTTGAGCAAGACCACGATCGGGCTCAAGCCGAAGCGGACCGCAGTGGAGAGCTCCACCCCCGTCATTTGGAATGCTCCGTCTCCCACAAGGACCAGGGGGCGTAATCGTGGATTGGCGAGGGCGGCTCCTAGCGAGGCGGGAATCGAGAACCCGAGGGAGGCGTAGTAGGCGGGGCTCAAGAACTCGGTCGATTCGCGAATGACCAGCTCCGAAGCGCCGAAGAGCGCCTCGCCGACATCGGCGACGACGACGATCTCCGAGCTCAGGATCTGGTTGATCTCCGCGAAGAGAGAGACGACCGTGATCCGATCCTGCGGGCGGAACGCGGTCTTTGCGATCCGCTCGGCCGGGGGCGCGAAGCCGCTCGGCAAGACCTTCTTTTGAATGTCCAGCTTCCGGAGGCCGCGAACGAAGTCTGCCAGGAGCACTCCTTCGAAGGAGTGGTGGCGAATGGAGAGCTTTTCGCTGGTCGCATAGATGCAGCGGCTCATATCGAGCGAAGAAGTGCTTCCGCCCACCGTGATGTCGGTAAGAAAGACGCCCAAAAGGAGGAGGCAATCGCTCGCCTCTACATAATCATTCACTTCGGCCCGTCCGGTTGCTCCTTCGTAGACCCCGACGTAATGGGGATGCGTCTCCGCAATGACCGATTTCCCCAGCAGGGTGGCGGCGACGGGGATGCCCGTTCGTTCCGTGAGCTCAACCAGCTCCTTCTGCAGGCCGAAGCGGTGGATCTCCACATCGGCCAGGATCAACGGGAAGCGGGAGGAGAGAAGCATCTGACGGGCTTCCTCCAAGGCTTCCGCCAGCGCTTGCGGATCGCTCTCCTCGGGCTCCCGCGGGAAGGAGGAAGGGCGAGCAGGAGCCGACTGAAGATCCCGAGGGACCTCGATGTAGACGGGCCGGTGGTAGCGGCGGGCGAGACCGAGCAGCCGGTCGATCTCGGATGCCGCCGTGTCGGGATTGTCGAGAACGGTTGTCCCCACCGTGATCTCCTCGAAGATCTTCCGCTGAGTGTCGAAATTGCGCACCTTGTGATGGAGCAGCGGATCTTTCTTGCGCTCGCCCATGCCCGGAGCGCCGCTGATGACGACGACCGCCGATTTTTCCGCATAGGCTTCCGCCACCGCATTGGCAATTTTGAGGCCGCCGACGCAGTAGGTGATGCAGGCGGCCCCGATGCCCCGGATGCGGGCATAGGCGTCGGCCGCAAAGCCCGCGCCCTGCTCGTCGCAGGTGTTGACGGTCTCGATGCCGTGTTTCCGAAACGTGGAGAAGAGGGGCAGGGCGTAATCGCCCGGCACCCCGAATACATACTCGATTCCCTCGCTCTGGAGACGGCTCGCCAGACAGTCCGCGATGCTCGGGGTTTCTTTCATGAGATAAGGTTGCCCCAAAGGCTTCATTCGGGAAATGCGAAAATCGGTCGACTTAGCCAGAATGGTCTGCGCGCTCCAGCACCGGACGCAGGAAAGGGGCGGTCGGAGATTTCTTGAGCCGGGCGATTTTCTCGGGCGGGCCTTTGGCGATGATCTTCCCTCCGGATTCCGCCGCTCCCGGGCCGAGCTCGATTGCGTAGTCGGCCTCGGCGATCACGTCGAGATGATGCTCGACGATGACGACGGTGTGGCCGAGGTCGACCAGCCGCTGACAGAGCCGGAGGAGTCGTTCCACGTCGGCCAGATGGAGCCCGATCGTCGGCTCTTCCAGAAGATAGAGGCAGCGCCTCGCCGGAGCGGGCGTGAGGGAGCGGGGGAGGGAGCGCGCGAGCGATGCCGCGAGCTCGGCGGCGAGCTTGAGCCGCTGCGCCTCCCCTCCCGAAAGGGTGGGGCTCGGTTGACCGAGGGTCAGGTAGCCGAGGCCCGCTTCGGTGACCAGCTCGAGGGCCTGGTGGAGTCGGGGAACACCCGAAAAGAAGGAAGCGGCTTCTTCCACGGTCATTTCCAGGATCTCGGCGATCGTCTTTTCCCGGTATTCGATTTCGAGAGTCTGCGGGCTGTAGCGCTTTCCTGAGCAGGCTTCGCAGGGGATTCGGAAGAGGGGAAGAAGCGGAAGCTCCACGGCGAGCGTCCCGTTCCCCTGGCAAACCGGGCATCGTCCCGAGGAGGTGTTGTAGGAGAAGCGGCCCGGTCCGTATCCCCGCTCGCGGGAGGTCGGGAGCGAGGCGAAGAGTGTGCGAATCTGGTCGAAGACGCCCAGGTAGGTCGCCGGAGTCGAACGGCTCGTCTTGCCGATCGGAGTCTGATCGATCAGGACGGCGGCGGAGAGCGCATCCGCTCCGGAAATCGCACTCCAGCAGGGGCGGAATGGTCGCGTTCCCTCCAACCTTTTCTTCGCTGCGGAGCGGCAGACTGCGGGATAGAGGGCCCGATGGAGAAGCGTGCTCTTTCCCGACCCGCTGACACCGCAAAGGACCACCAACCTGCCGAGGGGAAGCCTGACCGAGAGATCGTGCAAGTTATGCGCCTTGATTCCGTCGATGCGCAGCCAGGGCCCGGAACGGCCGCAGGGTCGCCGCCGGCCGCGGAGCGGATGGCGAAGAGGGCTTCCCAAAAGCCGTCCGGTCGCCGAGGTTGGCTCCCCAGCGAGACTCGTCCAGGGACCATCGGCGACGATTTGACCTCCAAAACGTCCCGCGCCGGGTCCCAGGTCGATGACGCGGTCGGCCCGCCGGATCGTCTCCTCGTCGTGTTCGACGACGACCAGGGTGTTTCCCTTGGCTTGCAGTGCGCCCAGCGTATCGAGCAGGCGGGCGTTCTCTTGGGCATGAAGCCCGATCGTGGGTTCGTCGAGCACGTAGAGCACCCCTTGGAGATTGCTGCCGAGCTGGGCGGCGAGGTGAATGCGTTGCATCTCGCCCGCGGAGAGGGTTGGAGCCGGGCGGTCGAGCGCGAGGTAGGAGAGTCCTGCCTGATCCAGGAAGCGGAGGCGAGCCAAGACTTCGGGGAGGATCTTGGCAAGCACCGGGGCTTCCCGGCCAGCGACGGGAAGCCGGGAAAAGTAGGCGATGGCTTCCTTGACGGAAAGCCGGCAGATCTCCGGCAGCGTTGGCCCGGCCTCATCCCTTCCCTGGAGCAAGGGAAGGCGCACGGCGCCGGCGATGGGATTGAGCCGGGTCCCGCGGCAGCTCGGACAGGGGATCGCCTCCTCCCTATCCCCCTCGATTCCGCTCAAGAGCGTCCCGTTTCCCTGGCAGTGGTGACACCAGCCGAGGGGAGAGTGGAAAGAGAAGAGGCGCGGGTCGAGCTCGTCGAACGCGCGCCCGCTGCCCGGGCAGAAGTAACGGGTGCTCAACAGCGACTCCTTCCCTTGCGGATCAACCAGGAGGATGGTCTCCCGTCCCAGCGAAAGCGCCTCCGCCACCATCTGCTCGACCTCTGCGTCCGTGGAGCCGGGCAGAAGGGTCCCGAGCCAGACATCAATCGAATGGGTCCGGTAGCGATGGGTTCCGGTAAAACGCTGGGGATCGACCCACCGTCCGTCGATGCGCAGGCCGGCAACCTTCTTGCGGGCTGCCCAGCGGCCGAGAGCCACGTAGTTTCCCTTCCGGCCGCGCACCACGGGGGCGAGGAGGCGTTGGGGAAGGACCAGACGGTGGAGAACCTCGGAGAGGAGTGCGCTCAAGGATTGTCGCTTGGCCGGCTCTCCGGTTGCTGGGTCGGCGGGAATGCCCAATCGGGCGTAGAGGAGGCGAAGAAAAGGGAAGATCTCGGCAACGGTTGCTACCGTGCTCTTGGTGCCCGGGCGAGTGAGTCGCTGCTCGATCGCCACGGTCGGGGGCAGGCCGGTCACCGCCTCCACGGCTGGCTTCTCCATCTGTTCGACGAACTGGCGCGCGTAGCCGGAGAGGCAGTCGAGATAGCGCCGCTGACCCTCCGTGAAAAGGATGTCGAAGGCGAGGGTCGACTTTCCGGAGCCGCTGACTCCCGTCAAGACCGTGAAGCTGCCGAGGGCGATATCCAAGGAGAGCGACTTCAAGTTGTGGTGGTGCGCGTTGCGGATCGAGACGCGATCCGGGAGGAGGGGATTCGCGGGAGGCGTCCGGAGAGGGCCTTCCCCGAGAGGCGCCGCGTTTGGGGCCTCGACTCCGAGCCGGTGGCGGAGGAAGCGGCCCGTGTGGCTCCTTGGATGGGAGGCGATTGCTTCCGGATCTCCCTCGGCCACGACCTTCCCCCCATCCGCGCCACCCTCCGGGCCGAGCTCGATCAGCCAGTCGGCGCTGCGGATCACATCGAGGTTGTGCTCGACCACGACGAGAGTATTGCCCTGGTCGACGATCCGTTGGAAGAGGCGGAGCAGAGCCGGAAGGTCGTCGGCATGGAGGCCCGTGGTCGGCTCATCGAGAAGAAAGAGTGCCGAACCGCCGCCTTCGCTTCGTGCGCAGTCCTCTTCGCCCGCGGCACGGATCCCGCCGGCTAGATGATTCCAGACC